>Ga0208598_1000128_pt1 | contig 26142 bp, 30 predicted proteins | sample LakMenEpi22Jun12_FD_150726 | JGI IMG/M metagenome (GOLD analysis project Ga0208598, IMG submission 150726) | Freshwater microbial communities from Lake Mendota, WI - 22JUN2012 deep hole epilimnion (SPAdes) | ecosystem: Environmental > Aquatic > Freshwater > Lake > Epilimnion/Euphotic zone ... | reverse complement strand
AGAGCCCTGTCTGATGCCAAAATCACGGCTATTGGTGCGGTTACAGCGTGTGCGACGGGTCGTAATTCTCTAATACGATAAGCCACTGAATATTGATATAAATCATACATATAACCGTTGGGGGATGTTGTGGGCTTATTAGACAAACTCTTGCGTGCTGGTGAAGGTAGGGCTATAAAAGAACTAGAAAAAATAGCTCAAAAAGTTAATAAGTTTGAATCCGAAATCTCAATTTTAGATGATAATTCTTTACAGAATAAAACTACAGAATTTAAAGAAAGAATTAGTAAAGGCGAAACGTTAGATTCTTTATTGCCAGAGGCGTTTGCTGTAGTTAGAGAAGCAGCAAAAAGAACTTTAGGCCAACGTCACTACGATGTTCAATTAATGGGTGGTGCTGCTCTTCATAAAGGAAACATCGCTGAAATGAAAACTGGTGAAGGAAAAACTTTAGTCTCAACATTGCCAGCTTACTTAAATGCATTGTCAGGAAAAGGTGTGCATGTTGTTACAGTAAATGATTATCTAGCCGAGCGAGATAGTGAATGGATGGGCAGAGTTCATCGCTTTTTAGGTTTAAAAGTTGGTGTAATTCTTTCAAATATGTCACCAACAGAGCGACGTGAAGCCTACGCAGCTGATATCACCTATGGAACAAATAACGAATTTGGTTTCGATTACCTACGAGATAATATGGCTTGGACCCTTGCAGACTGTGTTCAACGTGATCATAATTTTGCAATAGTGGATGAAGTAGATTCAATTTTAATTGATGAAGCCAGAACCCCATTAATTATTTCTGGACCAGCCGATAAGGCAACAAAATGGTATGTTGAATTTGCCAATATTGTTAATAAGCTCAGTAAAGATACCCACTATGAAATAGATGTTAAAAAACGCACCGTTGGTATTTTGGAAGCTGGAGTTACCATAGTTGAAAGTACGCTCGGAATTGATAATTTATATGAGGCTGCAAATACGCCAATGATTGGATATTTAAACAACGCAATTAAAGCAAAAGAGCTTTTTAAACGGGATAAAGATTACGTAGTTATGAATGGCGAGTTACTTATTGTTGATGAACATACCGGACGTATGCTTTCTGGTCGCAGATATAGTGAAGGCTTACACCAAGCCCTAGAAGCAAAAGAAAGAATCGAAATTCAGGATGAAAATCAGACCCTAGCCACAATCACGCTTCAAAATTACTTCAGGCTATATGAAAAGCTCAGCGGTATGACTGGTACAGCAATGACAGAAGCCTCTGAATTTATGCAAATTTATAAACTTGGCGTTATTCCTATTCCGACAAATAAGAATATGAAACGAATTGATCAGTCTGACTTGATCTATAAGTCAGAGGTTGGGAAATTTACGGCCGTTGTTGAAGATATCGTTAATCGAAATAAAAAAGGGCAACCAGTTTTAGTTGGAACTGTGAGTGTTGAAAAATCTGAAGAATTATCAGCCATGCTAAAACGAAGAGGTGTGCCACACGAAGTACTAAATGCAAAACAGCATGAACGGGAAGCTGCAATTATTGCTCGAGCAGGAACAATCGGTGCAGTTACTGTGGCAACAAATATGGCAGGTCGTGGAACAGACATAATGCTTGGTGGTAATCCAGAATTTATGGCAGATTTTGAACTACAGCGCAAAGGTTTAAATCCATCTGAAACACCACAAGAGTATGAAAAGGCTTGGCCAGATGAAATTTCACGACAGAAAGCTGCCGTAGAAAAAGAACATGAAACCGTTGTTTCTCTTGGTGGATTATATGTACTTGGCACAGAGCGACATGAATCTCGAAGAATTGATAATCAATTACGTGGTCGATCTGGCCGACAAGGTGATCCCGGAGAGTCCAGATTTTATTTATCACTTCAAGATGAGTTAATGAAGCGATTTAATTCTGGATTAGTTGAACGCTTTTTAGGTGCTGCTGGTATGCCAGAAGATACTCCGCTTGAATCCAAGATCGTAAGCAATGCAATTAAGTCAGCCCAGACGCAAGTTGAATCATTAAATTTTGAAATGCGTAAGAATGTCTTGAAATATGACGATGTAATGAATAAGCAACGAAGCGTTGTGTATTCAGAGCGACGTGAAGTATTAGAAGGTGCTGATATTAAGGATTTAACTAATAATTTCTTAGAAGAGACAATTACTGCCTATGTTAATTCGGCTACCAGTGATGGTGTGGCTGAGAATTGGGATTTAAATACACTTTGGCTTGCGTTAAAAGCTTTATTCCCGATTTCTTTTTCAGCACAAGATCTTATTAATGAAGTTGGCGAAGTTGGCGCCCTAGATTCAGAGTTTGTGCTTGATCGAGTCCTTGTTGATGCGCGCAGCGCTTATGAAAAACGTGAGTCTGAGCTAAGTGCACCAATCATGCGAGAGTTAGAGCGGAAAATTTTACTTTCCGTTTTAGATAAAAAATGGCGTGAGCATCTTTATGAGATGGATTATTTACAAGAAGGAATTGGCTTACGAGCTATGGCGCAACGTGATCCTTTGGTTGAGTACCAACGAGAAGGATATGATCTTTTCTCTGCCATGATGGATGCAGTCAAAGAGCAATTGGTTGGCCATTTATTTAGTGCCGAAGTTCAGGTTGAGGGAGATCAAGTAGGAGCGAAGGGATTAACACCTACTCCTGCACCAGTTTCTCAACTTCAATACTCAGCAGCGGAGATAGAAACTACATCCAGTGGGGAAACATCTCGCAACGCCCCTTGCCCATGTGGATCTGGTAAAAAATATAAAAGATGTCATGGTGCGTCCTAAATAATAAATAGTTCAGTACAAATCCACCTTCGATCTACCCCTTCAAATCTTAATATTAATGATCTAACCCGTTCTTCATTTTTTAGAGTGACGGTAATTTCAGATACGCCTTCAATTGGTTGACTTACATAAATTCTTCTTACTTTTAAATTTCCATTAAATTTACTTCGATAGTAGATGATTCTTCGTGCTACTAGTTTATGACAATTTCCAGAAATTTGAGATATCCCTCTTCTACCATACCAAATTTCAATTAATGCAATGATAAAACTTTTACTCCAACCGTAGATATCCGGCAACTCTGAAAGAGTTGATGCAGTGAATGAAAATTTAGGGTGCGACCATTCTTCACCAAAATCAGGGTCATTAGTTAGGCTAAAAGATATTTTCTTATTAGACTTTAATTTTGTGCTTGTTTGTGTAATTGTCATAAGATGATCTTGACTCAAATAAAGATATAAGAATCATCCGAAAGGATGATAAAAAGTTCTCAGGTTCCTAATATAAAAAGCCTATGAGCTTTGGAAAGATCGAGTATCTTAAAAATTCCAAGTTAGTCCTTGGGCTTTCAATCCTACTTATTGCAATTTTTACTGCAGGTTTAATCTCAAAAGAGGCTAATCGGACAGTTGAAGTCTGGGCAACAAAATCCAATTTAGCTCCAGGAATGAGATTATCCGATCAAGATTTAATCAAAGTCTCAGTTTTATTGCCAGAAAGTTCTAAGAATTACATATCTGGTCAAGCTCAAATAATCGGAGCATTAGTCGTAAATCAAGTAAATGTTGGAGATCTCATACCAGTTGCATCAATCGCAGCAGCGCCAAACTCTCTTAATCAAAGACATGTACCAATCACAACTGAAATAACCGATAGTCCAATTAACTTACAAAGGGGAGATGTTGTTGATATTTATGCAGTACCTACGAGGGATTCCAAGATTACAACTGAAGCACAACTAGTTGGACAAAGTATTTCCTTATCCGAAGTTTTAAAAGAGAATAACTCAGGTAAGGTTAGCGTGGTTGCAATATTTAGTGATGATCAAGTTTTGCCAATATTACAAATTATGTCAGATACAAGAGTGATAATAGTTAGATCTGTGTAGTTACAATTGAGAATAGTAACTGCGATATCTGATTCAGAAAGTGAAGAAATAGTCACATCACTTCTTTTTAGCCAAGGTTTTGAAATCGCATTTAGAGCCTTATCTTTGTATTCCTTATATAATTTTATAAGTAATCAAAAAGATTCATTTGTAGTTATATACGACCATAGTTTTGAATCGAAGTTAGAATTCCGAAAAAGTTTTAAGTTTGATAGCCAACATCGGTATATACGTTTTGAATCAAAAACATTTAATCCGGCTATGATTTTATCTGAAATATCAAGTTTTAAACATAATTATTTGGCAACTTCTATCGAACGTTTGCCAAATGTAAATTCAGTTATGGGATCGCCAGGAGCACCAGGAGTGTCTACATTAGCCAATTTTCTTGGATTAATTTTGGAGTGCACTGTGGTTTGTTCAAGTCATCAAAATCTCAGGCCACTTGGTAATGCAATTGTCAAAAATATATCACCAGAAAATATAGTTCCGATTCTAAAAGATAATTTAAATAATCAAATTTTAATTGACGCTGGCTCATCGATAAACTTAACTAGTACTTTGTCCGATAGGAGAGTCAGTGCAAGATGGTTAAGAGAGGTAGTTGGGTCTAGTAGTCAATTAATCTATGTGGTTAAGTCAAATACACAGGGGATTAACTACTTAACTGAATTTATGAAGGATTTTAGCAATTTGATTAATCCACCAGAAATAACTGTAATCCTAAATCAACAAAGATTTGATAGATCGAGTCAAGAGATTCAAAGCAGTTTCAAGGAATTAATGGGCGGGTATAGTAATTTTGTTCTACCCTTTAATTCCCGAATAGAAGTAGATTCTTCTAGCAAACAAGGTAAGTCATCGATCTGGGGTATGAATAGTTTTCAGAAGCAACTAGCAAAAATAGCGGCCCAGGTTGGCAAGAAAAAGCTCTACCATTAGTCCATGGCAACCCTTAGTGAGTTAGTTAATGCTAACTCGGCACTGGAAGAGCATGAAGTTGAACACCTAGCTGAACTTGTTGCAGAGTGGCGATTACTTGCTGATCTTTCCTTTGCAGATTTAGTGTTATGGCTTCCAATTAGAAAAGATGAAAAGTCTTGGCCACAAGGTTATGTAGCTATAGCTCAGATTAGACCAACCACAGCAGCAACAGTTTTTGGAGATGACTTAATTGGGTCAAAAATTAATTGGGGTCAGCGTCCATTAATGGACCAGGCATTATCTGAGGGCGAAATTGTTAAGGACACGCAACCAGAATTAGTTGGCGAAATTATGATCAAAGAAGAGACAGTCCCCGTAATTTTAGATAATAAAACTTTAGCCATTATTTCAAGACACAGGAACGCAGATTTAATGAGATCACCCTCAAAGTTAGAATTAAATTATCGAGAAATAGCTCATTTAATTTTTAAAATGGTTTCAGAAGGAAACTTTCCTATTAGAAATAGTCTTTATAGCTCTGAATCAGCACCAAGAGTGGGCGATGGACTGATTAGGCTAGATGTGAATGGCATAGTATTTTTTGCAAGTCCAAATGCTAGATCAGCTCTTAGCCGTATCGGATATCAAGATGAATTAGAACAAAAAAATCTTGGCGAGGTTTTCTCATCACTAGATAAAGATGGCACACAACCAGTAGATGAGTCTTGGAAGACATTGTTAAGTGGAAAATTTCTTCGAAGGGCGGAGTATGACAGTGGAAAAGGGGTAATCGATCTATTGGTTATTCCCTTAACTCAAGGGAAGGATCGAATTGGCGCTATTGTCTTACTGCACAATATTACTGAATTAAGAAATCGGGATAAGGCGCTAATAACCAAAGACGCAACTATTAAAGAAATTCACCATAGAGTAAAGAATAATTTACAGACCGTCTCTGCACTTTTAAGATTGCAATCTAGAAGAGTTGAGGATCCCACCGCTAGTGCTGCACTAGCAGAAGCAGTTAGAAGAGTTGCTTCTATCGCTTTAGTTCATGAAACATTATCAAATCAATCTTCAGAGTCAGTTGAATTTGATCAAGTCTTTGATCAAATCATAAATAACGCATTTGAGTTAATTCCAAGAAAAATTGAGTTTAAGAAAGTTGGGGTATTTGGATCATTTGATTCAAAAATTGCAACGGCACTTTCTTTAGTTGTAACAGAATTAATCCATAATGCTATTGAGCATGGGCTATCTGAAATTGGGGATTTATTGGTTATTGAAGTAAATAAAGAGAATAATCGCTATACAGTTACTATTTCTGACAATGGAGCTGGCCTACCTGACAATTTTAATCTAGAACAATCATCAAATCTGGGATTACAAATTGCAAATACCCTGACTAAAAATGAATTAAATGGAAGTATTAACTTATTCAGAAATGGGAATTTGACTAGCGGTCAAATCATATTTTTAGTGAATTAAAAAGTGTTTTGGTTCTCAGCCAATCGAGCACGATTTCTTGCCGCTCTTCGCTTCATTGCTCTTCGTTCATCTTCGGAAAGCCCACCCCAAACTCCAGCATCTTGTCCGCTTTCTAGTGCCCAAGCCAAGCAAGGATCCTTTACCGAGCACCTAGCACAAATTTTTTTAGCCTCTTCAATTTGGGCTAAGGCTGGCCCTGTATTTCCTACCGGAAAGAAAACCTCTGGATCCTCTTCGCGACAAGCAGCTTCATGTCGCCAATCCATACGGCACTCATCTCCTTAGGTAGTTGAATTTTAATTATTGAATATCAATAATTTATATACGTATTCTCTCTTTAATTTAATTAATACACAAGGATATTTGGCTTCAAATTTAAATTATTTTAATAATTTGAAGGCATAAATTGATAAATAAGTGATTTTGGCACCAATCAAACCTGCACCTCACCCCTTGAGGTGAGGTGCTATCCCGTGAGCTTTAAGGGCTACCACTGAACATGACATTAAAGATTATCAAGTTGGGTGGCTCCATAAAGTTTGCATAAAGGTATTGAGATTGCATACTTGGAGATAATTAGGGAGAATTTGCAGATGAGCCAAACTGCATATTTTGCTACAGGTTGTTTTTGGGGAGCAGAGCGAAGATTTTGGCAATTAACTGGTGTCACCTCTACATCTGTTGGTTATATGGGTGGAAATAAATCCAATCCGACATATAAAGAGGTCTGCAGTGGGACCACTAATCATGCTGAAATAGTTGAAGTTATCTTTGATCCAACAACTATTAGCTTCGAAAGATTATTAGCTGAATTTTGGGTTATGCATGACCCAACCTCACTAAATCAACAGGGCGGAGATATTGGTACGCAATATAGATCTGCAATTTATGCAACCACGCCTGAACAATTAGAAATTGCCTTAAGTAGTAAATCAATTTATCAAAAGGCACTTACTGAAAACGGTTTAGGCCAGATAGTCACTGAAATTATTTCCGGCAAGGGAATTACCTACTGGATAGCAGAGGAGTATCACCAAAGATATTTAGAAAAAAATCCAAATGGTTATGATTGCCATTCTTCAACTGGAATTGCCTACCCTTTGGTGACAAATACTCATCATGCGTGAAATAACTCCAGATAACTTAAAGGGTCAGCCATACCCAGTAAAGATTAATGAATCCGATTTAAAGAATCGGGTAGATGAACTTTCCTATGCAGTTTTGCGAAAAGCTGCGACAGAGACTGCATTTACAGGTGAGTACACAGATACTGAAACAATTGGAGTTTATAAGTGCAAGGCATGCTTTGCGGAACTTTTTAGATCAGATACAAAATTTCATTCCGGCTGTGGCTGGCCATCTTTTTATGCGCCAACTAAGGATGATGCAGTTGAATTAATTGAGGATAGATCTTTATTTCCAAGAATTAGAACTGAAGTTAGATGTTCAGCATGCGGATCACACCTAGGCCATGTTTTCACCGGTGAAGGTTATGCAGTACCAACTGATCAACGATGGTGTATTAATTCAGTAGCTTTGGTATTAGAACCTAAAAATTAATTATTACCTGCGTATTTTTGGCAGTTTGCACACTCACCCCTAGTTTCATGACTAACTTTAAGTTATTTAGGTTAGGCTTATTGCATGGGCCAAAATATTGATTGGGATAAATTAGCCACCGAATCACAAGTTGTGGCCGCTGGCCGCCCTGAGAAAAAACCAGATGGAGCTTTAAATCCACCCATTGCTCTTAATTCTACTTTCCATGAAGGTGGGCCAATTGGTTACGGACGATATGGCAACGAAGCATGGAGTGCGCTAGAAGAGGCAATTTCAATTCTTGAAGGTGGACAAACATTAATATTTTCATCTGGTATGGCAGCCATTAGTGCAACTTTTTCACTGCTACCACCAGGTGGCACAATAATCGCAGCCGAGAATGGTTACCAAGGCACAACAACAATGCTTAAGAAAATGCATGAGCATAAGCAACTTAATGTCAGATTTGTTAATTTGCCAGATACCGAACAAGTCTTAAAGGCATTACCTGGTGCAAATATGCTTTATTTAGAGTCGCCGACAAATCCTGCAATCGAAGTAGTCGATCTTCCTAAGGTCATTTCCGCAGGAAAAAAAGAAGGTTGTTTAGTAGTTGTAGATAACACTCTTGCAACTCCCATGGTTCAAAATCCATTACAACTTGGAGCCGATATTTGCGTGCACTCAGTTACAAAATATCTATCAGGGCATAGTGATATTTTGCTTGGCTGTGTTGTCACAAAAGATAAATCGCTCTTTGACCGAGTTGAGCAATCTCGAAGATATGGCGGAGCAATTGCTGGTCCATTTGAGGCATGGCTAGCACTTAGGGGAGTACGTACTTTTGCTTTACGTATGCAACGCTCACAGGAAAATGCTATGGAATTGGCAAAAAGATTAGAAAAAGATAAGCGAGTATCAAAAGTTAGATTCCCAGGGCTGCCATCTGATCCATATCATGAAAGAGCTAAGTCTTTTATGAAAGGCTTTGGTGCAATGATCTCTTTTGAAGTTAAGGCTGAGGTTTCTCAAATCGAAAAAATGTGTAACTCATCAAAACTGATTACCAATGCCACATCCCTAGGCGGGGTGGAATCGATTTGGGAGCGCCGCCGGCGGTGGGCAACTGAGAGCCACACCATCCCTGAAAATTTAATTAGATTTTCAGTGGGCATAGAAAATGTTGAAGACCTTTGGGCAGATATCCAAGACTCTTTTTCTGCCGCTGGTATCAACTAAATGTCAGTTGTAATTCGTAGTGCAACAATTAATGATGTTCCAATCGTTCATCAATATATTAAGGACTTAGCAGAGTTTGAAAAAGCACCAGATGAGGCAGTTTTAACTCACTTAGATTTAGAGCAATCTTTTTTTGGTCAGGCACCTCAAGTTTATTGTTTACTTAGTGAGGTTGATCAGCAGGTCACCGGAATAGCCATTTGGCATCTTAACTACTCAACTTGGCTGGGAAAGCACGGTATCTACCTAGAGGATCTTTATGTTGATCCTAAGTTTCGAGGCCTAGGCCATGCAAAGGCGCTATTAAAAGAGCTAGCCAAAATTTGTATCGAACGAGGTTACCCCAGACTGCAATGGTGGGTTTTGGATTGGAATAAGAGCGCAATTGATTTTTATAATTCAATTGGTGCACTACCTATGGATGAATGGACAGTTTTTAGGGTTTCTGGGAAAGAACTAGGAAAATTAGCAAACTCAGGAAATTGACCAAATTTAATTAAAATTAAGAGTAGATTTATCCCATGATCAAAGCCTTCAAAAGACTACTTGCCCTCTTCGGTATTATTTTGGTTGCTTTTGGCGCAATAAAGAGTTTATTTAATTGGCTTGCTCGCTCTGAAAGTGATGAGTATGAAGTATGGAGTGATGACGAGGAACGAGAAGACGTAAAATGAGTAGTGCTTATGTTCCTGGCACATGCAATATTGGCCAGGGAGAAGTAAAGCGTAGACAAGCAGTTGCTATTTTTGGTTTGATTCTTATTGTTATTTCCGCTGCTGGTATCTTAGCTACAGATCAAGATAGAGGCGCTCGCCTATCTATATTTATTCCCGCTTTAATTTTTTCAATTGGATTTGTTCAATCTCGTAAAAAGTTTTGCTTAGCATATGGATTAGCCGGCACATTTAACTTTGGAAAATTAGGTCAGATATCTAAAGTTCAATCGCCAGAAGATAAAAAAGCAGATCGCAAAACTGCTGTCTCTATTTTATTTCAATCAATTGCTTTGGCTGGATTGATTACTACAATATTTTTTGTTTTGCCTTTATAAATCTTCGTAACTAGAGGGTAGCTCACCAACATTTAAGAATTTTAAGTACTTATCAGTTATTTCCTCTGGTTTTCCAGAGGCGAGCATTTGACCCCTATGCATCCAGATGGCTTGATCACATAATTCATTTAAAGAAGAGAGAGCATGGGAAACAATCAAAATCGTTCGGGCCTCTTGGCAAAGCTCTCTAATTTTGTTAAAAGATTTTTCTTTAAAAGCAGCATCACCAGCAGATAAAGCCTCATCAACTAGCAAGATATCTGGCGTCATATTTACCGCAACTGAAAATGCAACTCTGCCATACATACCTGAGCTATAAGTTCTTACAGGCATATCAATAAATCCATTAGGCAAGTCAGCAAATTGCGCGATGGTTTCTGTTTGAGACTCAATTTCATCTCGACTCATACCAGCTGCTAAGCCACCTAAAATAATGTTATCGCGCCCAGATAAAGCTTTATTAAATCCCACTCCAAGTGCAAGCAATGTCGAAATTTTTCCATTTACTAAGATTCGTCCACTTGTTGGTGGCAATATGCCAGCTATTGAGCGCATCAGTGTTGATTTCCCAGCACCATTTGCGCCCACAATTCCTAATACAGATCCATGTGGAACATCAAGAGATAAATTTTTTACCGCCTCGACTGTTTTAGTTCTAATTCTTTCCCCACGGCTGGCACGCATCAAAGCATTTTTCAAAGTCTTTTTTGCCTCGACATTAATTTTATAACTAATTGAAAGATTCTCAATTTGTACCGCCAAACTATCTGGCATCGTAACTTCTTTACTAGATACGGACGGCAAAATCACGCTCCCTTGATATAAAGAAATATCCACCAAAAATAAATGCAATAAAAGCCCAGACTAGGCATCCAATGATTTGTGAAAGTGTTGGAGTCGCACCATCAATCCAAATACTAGAGTTTGCAGACAGTATTGGGCCTAGTGGATTGATATAAAGTATTACCCGATACGCACCAGAGAGCATATCTGGTTGCCAAAGTACTGGAGATGCGTATAGCCAAATCCTCATAATATAAGAGAGTAACTTTGTAGTATCCCTAAAATAGACATTCAATGTTGCAAATAAAAGTGCTAATCCAAAACTAGTTATTGCCAAAATAATAAAAAGAAAAGGCACTAAAAGATAATTCCAGGTAAGGCCAGGAATAGTTGTGTCACTAATTGTTAATTTACCAATTACTACAATTGATATATAAACTGGAATGGTTGGCCAGAACTGTCTAAAAGCACTGATGGCACTTGATAACGGAAGCAGCGATCTAGGAAAAGCTTGATTTAAAATTAATTTACCGCCAGAGGTAATTGATTGTGCACCTAAGGTAATACAGTTTTGTGCAAAGTAGAATGTAAAAAGTCCAATTAAAATATGGCATAAAGTAGTGAAACCACCCAAGCCTCCTCTACCACCTTGGATTATGGTTACAAGCAAGAAGTAAATAATCGCAAGAAATAATGGATTTAGCACTAACCAAACATTTCCAAGCCGAGACTCTAAATACTCAGCTTTATCGGAAAACTTTGATAATTCGGTCGCGAACTCTCTACGCTGCCAAAAATCCCTTAGGTAAGGTCTAAGCGGAGGCAGCTTTGATTTATGGGGTTCAAAAACTTGAACCTTATTTTTACCCTCACTCATAAGGGCTATTCTGCCACCTTTGATTTAGAAGTATTAACTAGACTTGCAACAACTGTAATAATCAAGGTGATAAGTATGACTCCTAAGGAAAATTGCGTTGAGATTTCAGGAACTTCTATCCCTAATAATTTGTGAGTTCCACCGCCATGAACTGCCTCTAACACTAACTTTATTCCAATAAACCCAAGAATTACCGATAGTCCTTCATTTAGATAGATTAATTTATCCATTAATCCACCGAGTAGGAAATAAAGTTGTCGCAGACCCATCAATGCAAATGCATTTGCAGTAAATACTATGTATGGATCTTTAGTTAGTCCAAAAATTGCAGGAATTGAATCTAGTGCAAAAATTAGATCCGTAAAGGCAATCGCTACTAAAACTATAGTTAATGAAGAGGCACCTCTTTTTCTTAACCATAAAATTGCTTTGCCTTCCTTCCATTCCCTTTCTTCATCTTCAGTAAACAACTTATAGCTTGTATAGATAAGAAATGCGCCAAATATATAGAAAACCCAGGAGTACCGATCAATCGCTGCAGCACCTAGTGCAATAAAAATACCTCTTAAAACTAGCGCCATTGCAATTCCGGCAAGAAGTACTAACTGCTGTTTCTTTTTATCAATTTGAAATCTAGCAAGGATTAAAATAAAAATAAATAGATTATCTACCGAAAGGGAGTACTCAGTTATCCAGCCAGCGAAAAACTCATTTCTTGCTTGGGTTTGACTCCATTGACCTAATGAATAACCAAAAACTATCGCAGCTCCTACATAAAATACGGTCCAAATTGAAGCTTCTCGCATGGAGGTATCTTTGTTTCTTCGGATTATGGCTAGTGCTAAGTCAAACGCCAAGACTGCAAGTAGGACTGCAATGGTTATTTCCCAAACGGCCATACTCATCAGTTAAATACCTTTCCTGGATTCAAAATATTGTTTGGATCTAAAGTCTGTTTAATCAATTTCATAATACTAACGGCAGGAGCTCCAGTTTCTTCGATTAAAGCTGCGATCTTGCCCGAGCCAATCCCGTGCTCACCGGTACAGGTCCCGCCCATTTCAATCATTTTCATCGTTATTTCATGGGTTATATGTCTTACATCTTCTAATTCTTCTGGCTTTGCTGGATCAGTAACAATAAAGCAATGAAAATTTGCATCTGCAACATGACCTAAAATGGAAAATGGATAAGGGTGTTTTGAAAGAATTTGTTCTGCAATTTGTACTGCCTCTGAAAGTTTTGAAAGTGGAACGGCGGCATCAGTACTAACTGCACGCTTACCTGGATGCGCTGCGATACCAGCCCAATAAGCATTATGGCGGGCTTGCCATAATTTTCGGCGAGCTCCTTCATCTGCTGTCCATTCAAACTCTGAGCCACCAAACTCTTCCACAATCTCTTTAACAGATTTAGCATCCTCTGCCACACCAACAGGTGAACCATGGAATTCAAAAAATAATGTAGGCATCTCTGAAAGATTTAACCCATCATGTGAGTTAACATTTTTAATACATTTTGCATCTAGAAATTCACATCGTGCAATTGAGATACCAGATCTAACAATTGCAGTTGCTGCCGTGACGCCATCTGAGAGGGTTGGAAAGCGAACTATTGCTGCCGCCATTTTTTCAGGAATACCAAAAACTCTTAGGGTTAACTCAGTAATTACAGCAAGTGTTCCTTCAGATCCAACTAGTAACCTAGTTAAATCATAACCAGCAGATAACTTTCTAGTCTCTCGACCAGTTCTTATCACTGTGCCATCGGCCATAACTGCAGTTAGAGCTAAAACATTGTCTCGCATAGCGCCATAACGGACAGTAGTTGTACCAGCAGCACCAGTAGATGCCATGCCACCTAATGTGGCATCTGCGCCAGGGTCTACTGAAAAGAATAAGCCTTGTGTTGCAAGTTTTTCATTTAGCGCCATTCGATGAACACCTGGTTCAACTCTTACAACTAGGTCATCAGTTTTAATCTCAATAATTTTATTCATCTCAGTTAGATCTAACGAGATACCACCAAATAGTGGCAGCACATGTCCCTCTAAAGATGAGCCAGCTCCAAATGCGACAACTGGGATTTTCTCAGTATTACAGTACTTAAGTACTTTAGAAACCTCTTCTGTGCTGCGTGGCATAACAACAGCTGATGGACGAACCGGTGGAATTGCAGATTCATCTCTTCCGTGTTGGTCAAGAATAGTTTCGTTAGTACTTACAGAACCTGAAACTAAAGTTTTTAAATGTTCAATTTGAGATGGCGAGAGGTCAACTCTGGTATTAATCACAGAAAGATCTTACTTGATTAATCTTAGTTATTTGCATCACAAAAAAGTTAATTTCATGATTTTACGCATAAATATTAGTGGTTGATAATAAGTTTTAAACTGCTAAACTTCCCTAGTAAGACAACTTACGACTTGGAGTGTGCACTACAAAAATAGGTTTTATAAAACCACTTGTTGTACAAATTCGCATGAAAACCCAAACGAACCACCCACAAACTTTTAGATCTATACCAACACATTCAAAACCACTTGATAAGTCGCGTCTTGAAAAATTATTTCAAGAGCAATTAGAAAAATATAAAAGCTCATTAATGAGTTCAGATTTAGAGTATCAAACAGCCTTAAAGAGCATTCCACTTGGTGCTCACTCATCATTTCAATCCTTTGATCCATATCCAATATCAATTGCATCAGCCAAGGGCGCTTGGATGACAGATGTTGATGGTCGAAAGATGCTTGATCTATCCATGGGATTTGGTTCGATGTTGGTTGGGCACTTAAATCAAGAGGTTATGCACGAGATCGAGCAGATGCTCTCTGTAGGAACTTTATACACCGCACCATCTCCAATCTCTAGAGAAGCGGCCGAAAGGTTATGCAAGAGATTTAGCATTGATCAGATTCGATTTACTAACTCAGGAACTGAGTCCACTATGTATGCGGTCAGAACAGCTCGTGCCTACACAGGTAAAGAAGGAGTTGTAAAGGTTGAAGGTGGCTACCACGGCAGTGGAGATGCATTATCTGTTTCTACTAAACCATCATTAGATAAAGCTGGGCCAGCTGAAGCTCCAAACTCTGTGCCACTAAATGCAGCAGTGCCAGGTGAGTCTTATGTTGTTCCTTACAACAATATCCAAGCGCTAGAAAAAGTATTTAGTGAGCATTCCTCAACAATTGCCTGCTTTATCGTTGAACCAGTTTTAGAAAATATTGGCATAGTTGTACCTGATGAAGGATATCTAGAGGCTGTAAGAGAGTTGTGCGATCAATACAAAATTGTTTTAATTTTTGATGAAGTCAAAACTGGTTTAACTGCTGGCCCTCAAGGAGCAGCCCAAAGACTTGGTGTAATTCCGGATTTAATCTGTCTTGCAAAATCTATTGGCGGTGGAATTCCACTTGCAGCATTTGGTGGAAAAACTGAATTTATGAAACCAGTTTCAGATGGTAGAGCTCCTCACCTTGGCACATTTAATGGTCATATATTGGCAATGGCAGCAGTAAAAGGTGTAGATAAAGTTTGTACACCCGAAGCATTAGGAAAAGCTGAGTCATTGAATATTCAAGCATTAACTAAAATTAAAGAGATTATTGATGAGTATGAATTGCCTGCTCATACAGTTGGATTTGGTGTAAAAGGATGCGTAACTTGGTCAGATAAACCAGTTCGTAACTATCGAGATTACAAAGCTACAGATTTTCAGGTAGCAGAGTTATCATTTTTATGGTCACTAAACCATGGCATCATGACGCCACCTGGATTAGATGAGCAGTGGTTAATTAGTTTGGCCCACGGCCAAGATGAAATTGATTTTATGGTTAATGATTTTAGGGAATTAGCAAAAACTCTTCGCGGTTAAGTTTAGGTATTTTGTGGAAATCCTAAATTAATTCCACCATGGCTAGGGTCTAGCCAGCGAGATGTAACAACTTTTCCTCTAGTGAAAAAGTGCACGCCCTCTGTACCGTGCGCATGAGAATCGCCAAATAGCGAGTTCTTCCAGCCGCCAAATGAGAAATAAGCCATTGGTACAGGAATTGGCACATTTATCCCAACCATTCCTACCTCAACCTCATTTTGGAAACGCCTAGCAGCCCCACCATCATTGGTGAAAATTGCAGTTCCATTTCCATACTGATGATCATTTACAAGCTTTAGCGCCTCGTCATAACTTTTTACTCTAATCACACTCAAAACTGGCCCAAATATTTCTTCTAGATAAATGCTCATACTAGGTTTAACTTGATCAAATAATGTTGGACCTAGCCAAAATCCATCACCATCTACCTTTACATCTCGACCATCTACAACAACCTTTGCACCCTCTTTTTCGCCAGCACTTATGTAAGCAGCCACCTTATCTCGGTGCACTTTGGTAACTAAAGGTCCCATATCAGCACCTTTTGTGCCATCACCTGTTTTAATTTTTACTGCTCGCTCTTTGATTTTTTCAATCAATTTATCTGCAATTGGTTCAACAGCCACAATCGCTGAAATTGCCATACATCTTTCACCAGCAGAACCAAAACCGGCATTAATGGCTGCATCTGCGGCTAACTCTAAATCAGCATCAGGTAAAACGATCATATGATTTTTTGCTCCACCTAATGCTTGAACACGCTTACCTGATTTAGTGCCATTTTCATAAACATATTTAGCAATTGGAGTTGACCCTACAAAAGAGATTGATTTAATTTTTGGATGAATAAGCAACGCATCCACTGCAACTTTATCGCCGTGCAAGACATTGAACACACCATCAGGTAGACCTGCATCTTTTAAAAGCTGCGCGATCAACATAATTGCACTTGGGTCCTTTTCTGATGGTTTAACAATTACAGTATTACCGCAAGCAATTGCAATTGGGAAAAACCACATTGGCACCATGGCTGGAAAATTAAATGGCGAGATTATGGCAACTGGACCAAGTGGTTGACGAATTGAGTAAACATCAACCCCAGTGGAAACCTCTTCTGAGAATCCACCTTTTAATAAATGTGGAATACCACAAGCAAATTCAACTACCTCTAAGCCACGAGTGACTTCGCCTTGTGCATCACTTAAAACTTTTCCGTGTTCTGCAGTAATCAACTCAGCGATTTTTTCTTTGTTTTTATTTACTAACTCTCTAAATGCAAATAAAACTTGAGTCCGCTTTGTTAGTGAGGAGTGGCGCCAATCCTGGAACGCCTTTTCAGCAGCATCAACTGCCTTATCAACAGTTGCAGTATCTGCAAAAGCTACAGACCCTGAAATTTTTCCAGTTGCAGGGTTAAAAATTTCTCCTGACCTATCTGATTTTGCAGGATAGACCGACCCATTGATCCAATGTGAAATGGAATTCATGGAAGTAACAATACTTCAGGTTTAATCTCACTTCTACCTGCTACCAAAAATTGAGCATAGATGATTAGATTGGCCTATAACTTTAGAAGCAATAGGAGCAACGTTGAGTACCCCAGAGATTAATCCAGAAAAGGCAGCAAAAGTATTTGCAGATGATCGAGCAAATGTATTTCATTCTTGGTCTGCTCAAGCACAGATTTCTCCTATGCCAATTGCTGGTGCCAGTGGTTCTTATTTTTGGGACTTTAATGGCAAAAAGTATCTAGATTTTTCTTGCCAGTTGGTTTTTACAAATATTGGCCATCAGCACCCTAAAGTGATTGACGCAATTAAAAAGCAGGCCGATGTCTTAACAACCATTGCACCCCAACACGCAAATGAAGCGCGAAATGAAGCAGCAAAAAGCATTTTAAGTTTAGTCGAGGATAAATTTAAGAAAGTGTTTTTCACAAATGCCGGCGCGGATGGAGTGGAAAATGCAATACGTATGGCAAGACTTCACACCAATAAACATAAAGTGTTGTCCACTTACCGTTCCTATCATGGCAATACTGGCTCTGCGATAAATGCAACAGGGGACCCAAGAAGATTTCCAAATGAGTTTGGGTATGGACATGTTCACTTCTGGGGACCATATCTATATAGATCTGCCTTTTGGGCAACAAGTGAAGAACAAGAATGTCAGCGAGCACTCGAGCATTTAGAACAAACCATTATTTTTGAAGGTCCTAAAACAATTGCAGCAATATTGATTGAAAGTGTTCCAGGAACTGCCGGCGTATTGGTACCACCAAAAGGTTACTTAGATGGCATTAGAGCGCTGTGCGATAAGTATGAAATTTTATGGATTGCAGATGAAGTAATGTCTGGTTTTGGAAGGTGCGGTAAATGGTTTGGTTACCAGCACTCAAAATCTGTACCTGATTTAATTGTTTTTGCAAAAGGTGTGACTTCAGGTTACGTCCCATTAGGTGGGGTAGTAATTTCAGATGCGGTTGCTAAAAGCTTTGATGAGCGAGTATTTCCTGGCGGGTTGACATATTCTGGCCATCCACTTGCCTGTGCAACTGCGGTAGCAACAATTGAAGCTATGAAGAGTGAAAAGATGGTTGAGAATGCCGCAAATATCGGTGAGAAAATTCTTGGACCTGGATTAAAAGAGTTAGCCAAAAAACATAAAGTAATCGGTGATGTTAGGGGAGTGGGCGTATTTTGGGGAATTGATATGGTTTCAGATCAAAGCACTCGCGAACCACTTGCCCCATATGGTTCAAGCAGCCCTAAGATGAATGAAATTGTTGCTACCTGTAAAAAGAATGGCTTAATGCCATTTAATAATTTCAATCGAATCCACCTAGTTCCACCATGTAACATTTCTGAAGCAGATACAAAAATCGGTCTAGAAATTTTCTCAAACTCATTAACTGAACTAGGTTTTTAGAGAAAAATGCTTAATAGATGTGTATTTATTGGGAATATCTAGCTAATAAAAGAATTCGATGAGAGTAAAAAGTGGCGATAGAACTCAGTAGTATCGATGAAGCCTTATCAAGAATTAAGGATTTAGCCTTAAAGCATTCAGGTAGATTCATTATTGGCATAGTTGGAAAACCTGGAGCTGGTAAATCCACACTCACATCACATCTGATTGAGAATTTACCAAAAGATTCAGTCTCACTCGTACCTATGGATGGTTACCATTTAAGCAATCTACAGTTGAAAAATTTAGGTCTATCTGACCGTAAAGGAGCATTTAATACTTTCGATTCAAATGGTTATGTAAGCTTACTAAAACGGATCAATACCGAAACTGATCAAGATATTTACTATCCAGTGTTCCACCGAGAAATCGAAGAGTCATATGCGGCCGATGGAGTTGTTTTAGCAAATACAAAAATAGTTCTAACTGAAGGAAATTATTTGTTGTTTGATAAAGCTGGTTGGGAAAAGGTAGCAGCTGAGCTAACAGAGATTTGGTACATTAATATTAACGATAGTGTAAGAATTGAAAGGTTAGTAAAACGGCATGAGTTTTACGGTAAAGATAAAGAGTCAGCCTTAAATTGGGCCACTGGCACAGATGAAATTAATGCCAAAATTGTCGAATCTACTGCCGCCAGGGCAGATGTAATAATTAATATCTAACTAACCGATTCAAGGTATTTAAAAGCAGTAAATATCATATAAAACTTACTTAGTTATCTAGATTTATATTAATTAATCAAAATTCTTGCTATCTTGCTTACATGAAAACTGACCCTAGTAATTCGATAATTGAAATTGGGTATAAAGGATTTCCATTGGATTCGTATGGCAAGTCAGTTGCAGATTTTCTTGCCAAGAGACCAAATATATTTACTTCAGGATTTCAATTTCCACTAATGGTTATCAAGCAAGATGCATTAACTCACAATATAGACAGAATGTCCCGATTTTGTAAATCTGTTGGTGCTGAGTTAGCTCCACATGTAAAGACCACAATGTCGCCATATATTGCACAATTACAAATTGATGCCGGCGCATTTGCAGTTACTGTTGCAAGTTTATGGCAAGCTGAAATATTTATGAAATTTGGTTTTAAAAGGATAATTATTGGAAATGAAGTATTAGATCAATATGCGATTGCAAAAATTGCAGAATTAAACAAATCAAAAACAGTTGAAATCATATTTTATGTTGATTCGATAGCAGGACTAGAAATTATAAAAAAATTTACCCCATCCGATGGTATTCAAAATTTATTTATCGAAGTCGGAACGGTAAATGGCAGGGGTGGAGTTAGAAGCCTTGATTTAGTTAAAGACATTGCCATCGGTATTCACTCCGACCCTAGGTTGAATTTACGGGGAGTGACCGGATTTGAAGGAGCGGTACCAAATATTAGTAGGACTAAAGATGGTGAGAACTTAGTCATTGAGTTTTGTGGTCGAATAGTTAATGCCGCTGCACTAGCTTTTGAGTATAAATCAGATAACAAATTTATTATTAGTGCAGGTGGGAGTGCTTATTTTGATATTGTCGCAACTGAGTTAAACAAATTTAATCAAGACAAGATATTACTGTTGCGAAGTGGTGGTTATGTAACACACGATAGTAAGTATTATGAAGATTTATACCCATTTAAATCCTCTTCAGATGGCTTCTTGCCAGCAATAGAGATCTGGGCTCAGGTTATTAGTAAGCCTGAAGATAACCTTGGGATTTTGAATTTAGGCAAGCGAGATGTTGGAAGTGATTTACATAATCCAATTCCAATTTTACGATTTTCTGAATCTATAACAGAATTCTCAGGAGAAGTAGAAAAGTTAAATGATCAGCACGCATTTCTAAAAAGTAGTAGTAATTTTAATAATGCTGACTTAATTGGGCTTGGAATATCCCACCCCTGCACCACATTTGATAAATGGCGATTAATTCCACTAGTAAATAGCAACTATGATGTTGTAGATTGTATTCAAACATTTTTCTAAAACTACCTAGGAGTGATTGATGAAAGTAGAACATATACAAGCACAAGGGGCTCCAGCTCCTGGTGGATCATATTCACACGGAGTAGTTGCTAATGGCTTTTTGTATACCTGCGGTATGGGTCCAGTTAACCCTGATACCGGAAAAATAGTAGAAGGTGGCGTGGCTGAACAAACTCGACAAACCTTATTAAATCTACAAAAAATATTGGATGCTAAGGGCGTGAAATTTTCAGATGTCGTAAAGGTTACTGCTCACCTACAAGATGTTAAAAGAGATTTTCAATCTTATGATGCTGTTTACCGAGAGTTTTTTACTGCCCCATTTCCAGTTAGAACTACAGTTGGTTCAGACCTGATGAATATTCTCGTTGAAATAGATCTTGTTGTAGCACTCTAGGTATAGGTTATTACTCATACATAATTATTTGTAACATAATTACTACTCTTGGTTAGGTAAATTACATTAGCTAGATTTCCACACAAATTCTCTGACTTAAAATTATTGAGCAAATCCTTTGTATAGTTGATAAAACTTACTTAGGAGATAAATTATGATTAAGAAATACAATAACTTTCTATTACTAATTACAAGTTTTATAATCAAAAAAGTAAGCGGAAAAAGCAGAGCAGATGTACCAGGCTGGGTCTTGGTAGTTTTAATGACGACAGCCTTAGTAACCGGGATATGGTCAATAGCAGCTCCCAAACTAACCACAATATTGCGCAACTCTCTAGATGCAATGGGCGGCATTAGATAGTTGCGCAATCTACTTAGCTCAAAAAATCGTGGCTCAGTTGAGTCATTTATAACCATAATTCCGCAGGTGATTGTCTTTCTAATTATGTTCCAATTAGTTTTTATGCAGTTCCAAGTCATAAAAGATACTTATATTTCGCAGGGAAAAATTTCAAGATCTGCAATTTATGGAACTGGTGATAACTTCATTAGAAAGCCATTAATTGGTGGTGGATCTATCTTGTTGCTAGAGAAAACAACTGAGGTAAGTAAGTTCATTGATATCAGCACGCCAGCTAGAAAAAAGGTGGTTGCCATTGCAGTTGATGAGGATGATAAAAATTAAGAAGCTGCTGGATAAAAGTTCTGGGTCTGCTATTTCAGAGTTTCTAATCTTTACCCTACCTTTTTTCACCGCCTTTTTAATAATGATCACCATGATTCAACAAAAAGCAATGGCAATTTCAGAAAGCAATAACTTAGCCCGGCAAGCAGTTAGAGCCTTTGTGACTAGCCCTAATGAAGAATTAGCATTGGTTAGAGCAAATCAAGTTATTGAAATTTATAGATCAACTCTTTCTACCTCCCAGTTAAATTCAAACAAGATTGAGTTGACAATTTCTTGTGCTAAATACCCATGCTTTTCTCCAGGCAATATGGTGATCGCTACGATATCAACTGGTTCTAACCAAATCGCTAGTGCCACTGAGTATGTGGACTTATGGCGATAATAAGTTGGTTAAATAAAAAAGATCGAGGATCTTTGATCCCACTTTCGTTAGGCTTTTTTATAATTGCCATGACGCTCACCTTTATTTCAATAAATATTTCCGCAGCATATGCAGTAAAAAAGCAATTAATAAATGTTGCAGAGGCTGCGATTAACAAATCAGCACACTCAATTAGCCTGCCCGCCTACTATGCACAGTTAAATCGGTTTAGCGATCGCAAAAGAGTTCCATTAGATTGCTCAGTGGCCTTAAGTACCTTCTCTAGATTAATAGGTCAAAGTTTGGTAAGTGGTAAAAATATAAGAATCGAAGATTTTAATTGCGATCTGTACGCCATATCTGCCGAAGTTTCTATCTTGGCTAAATTTCCGATTCAAATTCCATTTTTTAGCCTAGATCAATTTGATGCATTTGATATTCATGCCAAAATCGGTGCAAGTTCGGATTACATCCCCAATTAGATTACCCTAAGCCTATGGCGGCTAGAGAGCATCAAGTTGAAATCGATAAAATCGATATCACCTTAAAATCAATTGAACAGGTGTTAAACCTGCCAAAATTAATCGAGAATGCAGCTTCATTGGAAGAACAGGCAAGTGCGCCAAATCTTTGGGATGACCCACAGGCGGCTCAAGTTGTAACCAGCAAATTATCTCGAGCACAATCAACGATAAATAAAATAAATGGAATTAGATCCCGCCTAAATGATTTGCCAATTATGATTGAAATTGCCAATGGTGAGACAGACAAAACATCTGCATTTAAAGATATCGATAAAGAGTTAGATGATTTAACTCAAGTAATAAATGATCTTGAGGTCCAGACATTACTTAGCGGTGAATATGATGAGCGTGATGCACTAATCACCATTAGATCAGAGGCTGGAGGAGTAGAGGCAGCTGATTGGGCGCAGATGTTAATGCGGATGTATATAAGATTTTGTGAACGTCATAACTATAAAGTTGAGGTACTTGAAACCTCATACGCTGAAGAGGCTGGAATTAAGTCCACAACCTTTAGAGTAAACGCCCCATATGCCTACGGCCGATTATCGGTAGAACAAGGCACCCATAGGTTAGTTCGTATTTCACCCTTTGATTCACAATCTCGCCGGCACACCTCTTTTGCTGGTGTTGAGGTTGTACCAGTTGTAGAACAAAGTGATCATATTGAAATTGAAGAAAAAGATTTGCGAATTGATGTTTATCGATCATCCGGTCCTGGCGGACAAGGAGTTAATACAACAGATTCTGCGGTGAGAATTACCCATACACCAACTGGAATTGTAGTTTCATGTCAAAATGAAAGATCTCAAATTCAAAATCGTGCTACTGCTATGGCAGTTTTGCAATCAAAATTATTAGAACGGCGCAGATTAGAAGAGCGGGCCAAAATGGATGCATTAAAGGGAGATAACTCTGGTTCTTGGGGAAATCAAATGCGATCATATGTACTTGCGCCGTATCAAATGGTGAAGGATTTACGAACTGATTTTGAAGTAGGAAATCCATCTGCAGTATTAGATGGCGATCTGGATGGATTTATTGAGGCTGGTATTAAATGGCGCAAAGGGCGCGAGTAATCTCACAATTAAGCATAATTCTCAGAGATTATTACCTGAAAATATGTGGCAAATAACCAAAGTTATGTGATTACTTATCTAAACTAGCCTAAGTGCTCCAGCAGATCTATCGAAGGGCTTTTCATTGATTAAGTTTGAGAATGTCACCAAAATCTATCCTCGCCAAGACAAGGCCGCCTTAGATGGGGTCAATTTAGATATCGAAAAAGGCGAGTTTGTCTTCTTGGTTGGTCTATCTGGCTCTGGAAAATCTACTTTTTTAAAATTAGTTTTGCGGGAAGAGCGTCCTAGCTCTGGGGTAATTCATGTGGTTGGAAAAGATTTAAATACGCTATCGGCCAACAAAGTTCCAGAACTTCGCCGGCAGGTAGGAACAGTGTTTCAAGATTTTAGATTGCTACCAAATAAAACTGTGGCTGAGAATGTGGCATTTACCTTACATGTGCTTGGGTATTCAAATAAACAGATTAGTCGCGAAGTACCAGAGGTTTTAGAGTTAGTTGGACTTGGAGAAAAAGGTGATCGTAAACCAAGTGAGCTATCAGGTGGTGAGCAACAAAGAGTTGCAATTGCTAGAGCATATGTTTCAAGACCTACTATTTTGATTGCTGATGAGCCAACTGGAAATTTAGATCCGGCCACCTCAGTTGGAATTATGAAATTACTAGATCGAATTAATCGTGAGGGTACAACAGTGGTAATGGCAACTCATGACTCAGGGATTGTCGATCAAATGCGAAAGCGAGTAATTGAATTAGAGGGTGGACACGTAATTCGTGACCAAGTTCGTGGCGTATATGGCTATACCGGTTAATTTCAAGATGAAAAAGATAGGGTTACTAAATGCGCGCTAAATTTGTGGCTAGTGAGGTCGGCATCGGCCTGCGTCGAAATTTAACTATGACTTTTGCGGTAATGATTACCGTAGCAATCTCACTCTCACTGCTTGGTGTTGGCTTACTTGCTAACTCTCAAGTTCGCGTTATGAAAGATTATTGGTATGACAAAATCGAGGTCTCAATATTTTTATGCGGTTCACTTTCAGAAACGCAATCTTGCGCTAAAGGAGTAATTACGCAAGAGGAAAAAATTGCGATCCAGCGCGATCTACAAACTCTGCCAGTTGTGCAGGAAGTTTTTTACGAATCCCAAAGTGAGGCATTTAAGAGATTTCAGGAAAGATTTGAAGGCTCTGCAATTGCTCAAAATGTAACTGCCGATCAATTACCAGAATCATTTAGAGTAAAACTCAAAGACCCAACCAAGTTTGCGGTGATCGAAAGTGCCTTTGCCGGCCGGCCAGGAGTTGATATTGTCCAAGATCAGCGGGCGATATTAGATAAATTCTTTAAATTACTTAATGTATTAAGAAATGGCGCGCTAGTAATAGGAGCTGCCTCAGTATTAACCGCTGCCTTGTTAATTAGTAATACCTTAAGAATTGCTGCCTTTAACCGCCGCCGGGAGACTGGGGTTATGAAGTTGGTTGGCGCATCTAGTTTTTCAATTCAGTTACCATTTTTACTTGAAGGAATTTTTGCAGCTATCTCTGGTTGGATGGTTGCAACCGGGGTACTCGCGGCCTTTAAAGCTGTGGTTGATTCTAGAGTGGCACCACTTTTAACCTTTACTCAATTTTTCACTTGGCAAGATGTCTGGGTGGCATCTGCCTGGCTACTATTTACTGGATTATTTGTTTCTACCGTCGCATCTGTGCTTACACTTCGCAAGTATCTTAAGGTTTAACCACCACCAACTTAAGATTAAGGGGGTTGCTTGTGGTCAAGGAGCTTGGTAAAAAAGTAATTGCCCAAAACAAGAGCGCTCGCCATGATTACTTTATTGAAGAGGTTTATGAGTGCGGATTGGTTTTAACTGGCACTGAGGTTAAATCCTTAAGAGCAGGTAGAGCATCCTTAACCGATGGTTATGCAATGGCAAAAGAGGGCGAGATTTGGGTTAGTGGAATTCATATTCCAGAGTACAACCAGGGTTCTTGGACTAATCATATGCCGCGTCGGGAGCGAAAATTACTTTTGCATAAGCGAGAGATTGCGCAAATAGCTGGAGTTATAAAACAAGGTGGCTTAACCCTAATTCCACTTTCACTTTACTTTAAAGATGGTAAAGCAAAGGTTGAAATTGCAGTTGCCAAGGGTAAGAAAGCCCATGATAAGCGCGAAACTTTGAAGCAACAGCAAGCAACTAGAGAGGTTGACCGAGAGCTATCTCGCCATGCAACTGGTAAGAGTGGTGGCAAAGGTAAGCGCAAAAAATCAGATGAAGATTACGATTAGTAGTTGAATTAACAGTATTTACAAATAGCCTGTAAAATAACCCCTTCACACAACTAAATATTGAAAAGTAATTCGCTTAAATCTTGGGGGTGAACGGTCTCGACTTTAGTCGTTACTTCAAGGCAAGCGGGCCGAGGAAGCCGTGATGATCTCGTTAACCACAA
>Ga0208598_1000124_pt1 | contig 26832 bp, 37 predicted proteins | sample LakMenEpi22Jun12_FD_150726 | JGI IMG/M metagenome (GOLD analysis project Ga0208598, IMG submission 150726) | Freshwater microbial communities from Lake Mendota, WI - 22JUN2012 deep hole epilimnion (SPAdes) | ecosystem: Environmental > Aquatic > Freshwater > Lake > Epilimnion/Euphotic zone ... | reverse complement strand
CGCAGCCGTCGCGCTCGCGCTACTTGTCGCGTTCGACGATAACCGCGCAGCCGTCGCCGTCGTATCCGTCGCCGTGTGCGCGTTCGTCGCGTTCGTGACATTCGCTGCCACAAGTGACGCAGCGATAACCGCGTACGCTAAGGCTCACCGCGCAAGCGTGGCGCGTATCGTCGCGAAACACGACGCAGCGCGCGAAGAGTGGCACAAGTACTGCGACCAAATGACGACGCGCTACGAAGAGCAGAACGCGCGCAACATCGCGCGACGCAACGACGCGCTAGATGACCGCGACCTAGCACTACGCGAGATGCGAAACGCGCAGCGCGAGTGTGACCGTATGACGCGCGAGTTGGCGACAAGTGGCGAGCGTATGGCAGCGTCGTACGACATTACTAAGGTTGAGCGCGACGCGTTAGAGAGTGAGAACGCGAACCTATGCGCGCTCATTCGCGCGCTTATCTCGCCGACATTCGCGGACGCGACGCGCGAAGAGTTGCGCGTATGGGTATGGGCAGGCAATAGCGAGGCTGCCTACGCCGACGCGTTCTACAACGGTGAGGGAGTGAGCCTTGACGATGAGATAACGCGACGCGCTGCCTACGAAATGGCAGAACGCGCGAACGCTCGCAAGTAATCACACGCGACGCGCAACACGGCGCGCCACTCTCGCAGTGAGAGTGGCGCGCCGTTCGCGTATCTGCCCACACGCTCGCGCCGTGTCTGTCTCGCGCGACTCTCTCACTCTCTCGCGCTCGCCGTGTCTGTCTCGCCGTGTCTGAGCCGAACACGCCACACGCAATAGGAGCGCATTAGAGCGCGCGTAGAGCCTTGCCCCGTGTCTCAGTACCCTCGCCCGATTCTGACCGCTTAGAACGCGTCCTATCGCCGCTCACGAAATCGCGCACAAGCGCGCACAATCGCACTAGGTCGGCGGCAGCCTGTGGATAACCTCGGGCATCCGACGAAATAGGAGAAATAGGAGAAATCCCCCCCCCCTCTCCGACCACGCAGAGTGGTCGAGTGGGCCGCGCGCCAAGTTCTCCTCAAGTTTGTAACCTAAATTATGCTGTATAGGTGTCCTAATCCTGCATTGACTCCCGCTATCATGACATCAAAGCCCGCGGTGGGTGCTTGTAGTTCTGTATTCCTACATCGCATCTGTCCTCCTTACCACTGCTGGCAGACCAGTGGGTTGGCCCATAAGTCTGCCACCCCAAATGCACGACTGATGTGTGCATGCTCGCTACACTCAATGACGGGACGGTGCGTCGCTTATCATTTCGCGACCTTTCCACCGCTGGCATACCGGTGCCACCGCCCCGTATGCCACTTACAAAAGGAAACACACACATGGCAAAGAAATCAACACTGGTGGGCAAGTTCATTCATGTCCCAGGCGAAAAAGGAAGTGTTGAAGGATTCCCGACGTACACCCCGCTTGAAAAACAGGGATACATAAACGCCCAACTGACCAAAGAAGATAAAGATAAATCACCACTGTATGAAGTGGCTTGGTTCTCTTGGGCAACCGGAGCAATGACTCAATCAACGATTGTCTCTTTAGAGGCTATGCATTTTGAGGCATGGACGTTCTACGACGACGAAGATGATTGGCGCTCGCGAGCCGACGAAGACAGTCAAATCAAGCACATTTCCCATCAAAAAAAGTGGGAACAGGACAAACAAAATCAGTCCAACTAGCGCAATAGGCCCGTGAAGCATATTTGGCTATGCACCTCACTTGTAATGAGGAGATAGTGGGTTCGACTCCCACCTCGGGCTCCGGATAGGATGACGAAATGACTGAACTGAAAATGGAATGTGGTGAAGGATGGCGTCACTTAGTTGAAGCGTGCCATCAAGAACTGCTGGCAATTGACCCCAACTACACCCCGACACAAATCAAAGAGAAGTTCGGACAACTCCGTTACTACTTTGACACCAACATCAAGTTTGAAGACCCAAACTTCCACCAGATGCACATGATTGCTAATCGTTATGAATTGAAGTCGATGTGGACGTGTGAAGTGTGTGGCGAAAAGGGTGAAGCAATCGCTAGGAATGGCTGGCACAAAACGCTGTGTGAACAGCACAAACAGCGAACGCACTAACTATCCGGCCACACCACATAAGGTCTGGCCATGAACATGGAAGATAGGGAAGTACAACTGCTCCTCTATCGCGCTGACGCCGCTGAGACTGAGTGTCAAGAGTGGCAGTACGTTGCAGACAAACTGTACCGAGCACTGGTTCTAGAAAAGAACCGACGTGGTGTGTCGTATCAGGATGTTGACATCGTTGCAGACGCGATTGAGGCGTATCGCAAGATTGCTTAGTTCTCTTCTGTAGGGCGCGCCAACAGGCGTTGTGCTCGAAGGATGAGGCTTCGCTCTCGTGCGCTCTTGCCACCCCAGATGCCGAATCGTTCGTTGGTATCCAAGGCGAAGTTCAAGCAATCCATTCGCACCGTACATTCTTTGCAGATGCCTTTTGCTCTCCGGAGTTTTTCTACATCCCCAGGTGCTGGGTAAAACGTTTCTACCGGTTCATCAAGACAGTTTCTATCTCTCATCCACTTTGGACGATTTATCTTGAGCCCAAATGACGGGAAGTCCAAGTCCCAGTCGTTATAGTACGGCATAAGTGTGCGATAGTGTAACAGAGTGTGATAATGTGACGGAGCACTGTTGCGATGATGTTTTGCTACTGTGTCGTTATGGAATTTTGCAATGGGGCTGAAATGGAATACCGAGGGGCTGGGCGGGGAAATACAGGAATAGGGACGAATAGGAGATGTATACAACTATGAATAAAAAAAATTCGCGGTTGCCTTTGTACGACCACCGGGACGAACTTCTGGCCCAGATGGAAACGGAACTCACCGTTGGGTGGAGCAACGTATCTCGGCCATTGGACAATAGACAATTGAGTCTGAAAAAGGCAGTTCAACTTATTCAGGAAGCAATGGAAGAAGAGGACAGAAAGAAGGATTATCTCTGATGTACGGATGCGAAGATGACCTACAGCAAACATTGGACTGCTGGACGAAAAATCCAGACAAATGGACGATGGGGGACTACACAGTTGATGTCCCGTTGTACGTAGTTGAGGATGCGATTCAACGACTGCAGCGGTACGAGCAAATCGTGCAGAATCTGACCAACGTCGGATTATTGCTGTGGAAAGAGAATCTGCGCAAATACGGAGAGAGAAAGATTCACGATAAAGAAAGCCCATCTGGGGTGTATCAGCAAGAGACATTCCAAAGGATGTGCTCGTTCGTCAATGAGTTGCCGGAGAAAATAGACCTTGAGGATGGGTTTGTGGAGTTGGCTTTGCAGTTGGCGCGATTTGATTCAGGCGACCCGACTGGACTGACCCAGTACATAGACAAAGAAGACGACCTTTTCGAACGGCTTGAAAGCGGTGAGATTGAAAATGGCTGAGAAAGTTCGGGTGATGCCGGTTTCTCGTGAGCCCCGTCAGTTGAGCCAAGAGGATGCTGCGCGGCTGCGCCGACGCCGTGATGCCCTTGATGCTCTTCGCAAACAAACAAAGGCGGCAGAGAATCGCCTTCGCTTTGACATCTTCAATACCTGGAGAACAGGTGCCGGGACGATGGATGCAATTGCCAAGGCTTCTGGTTATTCAAAGGATTGGGTCGGCAAGTTGATTGACCGCATCCGCAATCGTGACAAGTTGCTGGAGATGGCTATTGATGAGTACCTGAAGGAGAATCCAGGTGCAACACTCTGAAGAAACCACCGAGCAGATTCCGTTGCGCGACCGCATTACCTGGCCGCCATCTCCCACTGAGGAAAAGTACCCGTATGACGAATGGTTTGACGGGTCAATTTGGAAACTGCATATGTATCAGGATTTCTTCATTCACCCCAACTCCATGCGTTCTGCTCTCTACATGGCAGCCCGACGTAAGGGAAAGAAAATCAAGACGCATTGCCCGACCACGCAGGACTGCATCTATGTTCAGGCGGTAAAGAAATGATGAGCGACATCGTAGAAAGATTGCGGTATCAGCGAACCAACAGCGTGATTTGCAACGAGGCCGCTACGGAGATTGAGCGGCTGCGCAAAATCATCGTTGAATTGACCAAAGAGGAATTGAAGTACGAGTCGGCAGGCAAACATGACTGAAAAGAAATCTTCCGACTATCAAAAAGATATTGAGATGTCAGATATCCGCCTGACATTGATTGCACGAAAAGGCCCGACGATTATCGAACTGATGAAGGGCGGGATGACACCCAACCGTGCTGCAGAAGTGGCAGAGGTTTCGCGGGAAACTGTGCGCAATTGGCTGAAGCGCGGGATGCTTGAGCAGCAAAGGATTGAGCAGGGCCTTGACCCCGAACCATCAGAAAAGGTCTACATGGATTTTGCGATGGGCGCGCTTAAAGCAGAATCAGAAGCGCAGGCCGGTCTTGTACTTGCGTGGTACAAAGAAGGACGCGCTGGAGACTGGAAGGCGGCAAAAGAGTTTCTTGCTGCTCGCTGGAGACAAGAGTGGGGTTCGGAGAATACGGTCAAACTGGAAGTCTCGCCCCTTGGCATCTCTGCTCAGGCAGCACCGCAAAAGGTTGATATCGAAGAAGACGATAAGAGAAAGCGCGCAGTCCTTGCAGCCCTTGTTGAGGCAGGAGATTTGCCGTCATCAGTCCTTGGCGCGTGGGACAAAAACGAAGTGATTGATGCAGAGGTGGTGGAGAATGAAACACAGGACTGAACTCGTCCCATTGGGCAAACGCTGCCCATGCACGCCACTGCCTTATGACCCATTCTGTGATGGGCGAGATGAGGACGATGAATGATTCGTGACCAACTTGCGTCGCTGACCCATTACAAGATTCCTTGTGGAATTGATTTGCCACACAACATGCACCCTAAACAGGCAGCATTTCTTACATGGTCAACAACCCGCGAAGCCCTCTACGGCGGCGCGGCAGGTGGAGGTAAATCAGATGCCCTACTCATGTCCGCACTCCAATACGTCTGCGTGCCTGGATACTCTGCACTGCTCTTGCGTCAGACATATCCGCAACTTGCAGGTCCAGACGGCTTTATCGACCGATGCAACGCCTGGCTCGCCAACACCGATGCAAATTACGTTGGGACGAACAAGCGATGGACGTTTCCGTCTGGCGCCACATTATCCTTCGACCACTGCGAACGAGACGACGACAGATACAAGTTCCAGTCGTTTGCCTATCACTTCGTAGGGGTGGACGAATTAACGCAGTGGAAGACTGACCGCGTTTACCGATATGTCGGCTTCTCCCGAGTACGTAAACCATCAACTGCAGCAAACCTTCCATCCTGCCCGGTATGCGGGATGACTGCTGCTGATATTCCCCTACGCACGCGAGCGGCCACAAACCCTGGAGGTCCAGGAAACAACTGGGTGTATGAACGATTCATTTTGAACCGTGATACTGACCGAAAGTTCATGCCCGCCAAGATTTCCGACAACCCCTCTCTTGATGCAGAAACCTACGTAAAGTCACTCGACGAACTTGACGCAATTGAGCGAGCACGACTGCTTGAAGGAAACTGGGAAGTCCGTGAAGAAGGCGGCATGTTCAAGAAAGAATGGTTCAACGTCACCGGAGTATTCCCAGACGACATGCAAAAGGTTCGATACTGGGACTTAGCAGCAACTGCCCCGCGTCACGGAACAGACCCAGACTGGACGGTAGGTGCGCTTGTCGGATTCAAAGACGGCAAATACTTTGTTCTGGACATCCGCCGAATGCGCGGAACCCCCTACGAAGTTGAGAAAATGGTCAGGACCACCGCAGAGCAAGACGGAATTGGCACGAGAATCATCATGGAACAAGAACCCGGTTCGTCTGGCGTGAATGTCATTGACCACTATTCACGGTTGGTGGTCCCAGGCTTTAATTTCAAAGGCCAGAAATCAATCACCTCAAAGAAAGACCGTGCTGGCGTTTTCTCTGCTGCTGCTGAATCTGGCAACGTCTCCATTGCGCGTGGAGCGTGGAATACGCCGTTCCTTGACGAGTGCGAAGTGTTCCCGTACGGAGCCCATGATGACCAAGTGGATGCAATTTCTGGTGCTATTCAGGCATTGGTGAATAAGAAGAATAAGCAAGTGCGAATCATCGTATGAAGCGCTTTTCCCACAAGGGGCATTGTGAGGGACGAGAAGAGAATTGTGGATACGAAAAGTGTGGGGTATTTGGTAATTTATATTTAGTTGATGGGCAAACAGATGCCCGCGCAAGGCTAAAGCAGTGCAAAGACAAGCCCCATTTGGCACGCGAGCGTAAACTTAAGCCAACACGACTCAACTTTGCCTCCAGTAAAACTAAAAAGAATATTCCTAAAAGGCAAGAAGTGCGACGTATAGTCCTTGCACGCGACATGGGGTTGTGTCAGGCAAGGTTCCTAGTAGAATCGATTACATGTTCAGGACCACTGGACGTAGACGAAGTAATCCCTAGGGGTCGAGGAGGAAACTACTTAGACCCGGATAACTGCCAGGTGTTGTGCAGAGCGCACCACCGGTGGAAGCATGACAACCCCGCTGAGGCTGAAAGGTTAGGACTGACAAAGTCTCTCCCGCCCAGCGGCTGACGATTGGAGATACTTGTGGTTAGCAAAGAAGCAGTAATTGGCTTTACCCTATGGCTGGCAACGGTGATAGGAGTGGGCATCGGAAACGGTGGAGTTACCCGCCAAGAGCCCCCAGAACGCAGATATTCACGGGTCACCGTGGCAAGCCAGGAAGTAAGGAAAGTCGAAGCGCAAGAACTCAATGCGGCACCAAAGCCAAACGCAATCCTTCTGGAAACATTCGTCTTCAACCAGAGAGACGAAAAGGTCAGCAAACTCCAGGCATTGCTCGGGGTAAAGACCGATGGTCACTACGGCAAGGCAACTCGGGCAGCCCACCTGAAGGCCCTTGAAGCCCAAGGCCTAGAGACAGCCTTTGTCCCAGCCCTGCCAAATCCACTGATTGACGATGGCGGGAAGCGGTTTAACATCTCCCCAGACCCGACTCATCGCTGCCCTCAGTTTGAGCCACTCTTTGCCCAGTACGGGCTGGAGCCAGTTGAGGTCTTTTCCTACATCGCCTATCGCGAGTCAAGGTGTAACCCCAATGCGGCGAATGCCAAATGGGACTCAAAGGGCAATATCACTTGGACCCTAAACAAGGACGGGTCAATTGACCGCGGCCTCCTCCAAATCAACTCGTGCTGGAAGACCGTGACCAAGAACGTCTGCGGAACTGGCTTGGAGGGCTTGTTTAACGTTGAGTGCAATATCAAGGTTGCCAAGTACATCATGGACAATTCGTCCGGTGGCCTGGCAAACTGGAATGTATGGAAAAACTAAAAAGCAAAAGCCCGTATATTTTTATCGCCATGGCATCCATCTCATTCATCGCGTTTTACTTCACCAAAAAGATTCGACGCCTGATGATGTCTGAAAGCAAAAAGGTAAAGATGATTCAGGAAGCGATTGAAGAAGTTCGTCGCGAGCAAGAGAAAAAGCAAAGTGATGAGATTTTGAATATCATCAAGTCTGAGCGAGATAAGCAGACAATGGCTTTTAGTAAGTACGGTCACAGGCACAGATAGGGCGTGGCAGACTATGTGTCATGCCAGAACTAAACGCCAACATCCCATCGATTGAGTGCTTTGTTCGCGGCAATTTTTTGCGCGACCAACAAGACAGTCACGACAAAGTATTCCCCTGTTATATCTTTGGCGTTGCCTCAATCCCGGACCGAGTCCCGATGTTTCACTTCCTGATGGAAGATGGCGGTATCTGGTGGCGCATGCCGATTCATGCATTTTGTTGGAAGCCAGATGCAGAACCAATGGACCTACACGACCAGGTCCTTTGGAATTCATTCTCTCCGTACATAACTGTCACAACTTTTCATAGTCTGCGCGGAATGCGCATGGAATATTCAGACCGCCATAAGCGCAAGCATCAAGGAATATATATGATGACCTTTGATTGGCACTGGCCAGAATCAAATGCGACAAATGTTGGATGGTCAGAAAATCCTGGTCAACACAAGTGCGGGCATCTCATCAAACTTGATAATGGGAATTTCGCCATCCAGCCCAACAATAGGGTGATTCTTAAAGACCCGTCATTCACCACAAAACTCGGAAGCCCAGTTATTGAAAGAATCCTCAATCATCAGCACTTTGGCGTAGAGGATGCCGACAGGTGGGTAACGGAAGATTCCGAAAACTATTTCTATTCGATTTCGTCAAACCAGAATGACCGCAATGAAAAGGCTGACTAGAAACCTGCTTCTCGCCACTCTGAGCGTTTTTGCCCTCTCTGCGTGTGGCTATCAAGGAAGTTATCGTTACTCCTGCCAAGACCCTGAGAACTGGGAGAAGGAAGAATGCAATCCACCGATGTGCACAGTCAACGGGGATTGCTGGAAAGACTTGGTTGGTTACGAAGAGGAGACAGACGAATGAAACAGCGATACACGGCAGAAGAACTTGATGCCCGGCTGAAGTTTGTTGTTGGCTGCATCCTCGGGCTTGTCCTAACCATCACCACAATCGGCGTTCTCTACGCCCTTGTTTTTGTTGCCCAGCCAATTGGGGCCCAGGCCGAAAACGACAAAATGTTCTTCGGCGTGTTGTCTTCCGTTGCTACATTTATTACCGGAACTCTTGCCGGGCTCATGATTTCCACAGGTCGCAATAAAGAACAAGCACCCTCTGAGGAAACGGAGACACAAGAATGATTGCAACGCTTCTCACGCTCTTGGTTGGGGCGCTGGCCGGATTTGTGGCCTGCAAACGATTTGGACATTGCGCATGTTGTGACTGCGACTGCGAAAAGTGTGAAAGGGATTAAGACATGGACATCTCATCCTGGTTTGACGCACTCGGCGAATCACTAAAAACAAACCAGGTCACCCTGGTTGTCCTTGCTGGATTGGCATTTGCCGGATACAGATGGGTGAGCAAGATTGACCAAATCAACCGCGAAGACCATGCCGCACTGGGCGAAAAGGTTGATGAGGTCAAAGATGCGGTTGCAAAGGGCTTTCAGGACCATTTGGCTCATTGGCATAATCCGCCCACCGAGGCAGTAAAACGAGCCCCGCGTGCAAAGAAGGCTGCGAAAAAGAAGTAGTCTTCCAATTGACGAAATTTGTTAACGTGGGTGCATAACTTACGTTAAATAATTCTTTACCCACAAGAAAGGAAATTCTCGTGATAGTGGTAGCCACGACTCTCCATGCTTATGTAATGGATAATCCAGACCATTGGGGTTCATGGATGAAAAATGCAGAAAAGGTAAAAGAAGAGTACGCAAGGTTTGGAGACTGGGCAAAAATTCAATATTTTGCAGCGATACAGGTTGATTCTCGTGGACTAGAACCATTTAAACCCTTTTTGGACAGACTTGCAGAAATCGATGGCGGGTTCTGGACGTACTCACTTGATGATGGAAGAACTCAGGTAACAACAAAAAATAGGCTCAGGCATATTGTCGTTGGGCAAAACCTATGTAACGATTTTGCCATGTCTACGCATGGGTGCACCCACATGCTTTTTATGGCTGCAGATTGCATGCCCCCCGACGATGTCATGCCGAGAATGCTGGAGATGAATCATCCGCTTTGCGCCCCATATATTCGCACTTACAATCTGCGCGGAAAAAAGATTGACAAATATCCATTCCCGGTTGAAGAAGCAATGGCATCAGCGGCAGCAATATTTATGGATAGGCGCGTGTTTTCCTCAATCAGGTGGCGCTGGGACCTTGACAACAACATGTCAGATGACCCCTGCTACCACCATGATGCCCTTCACTATCTTGGTGTGCCGACGTATGTGCGTCATGATTGCATCGCCAAGCATTTCCCAGAATCAGTTGGGGCAATTGAAACACGAGGCCACGATATGACGGTGTATAGATGATTAAGCAATTGCGTCAATTTCACGACAGTGAAACATTGGCAAAGATTTATGCAAAACCGCACGACCACAGAATTTATGGTCGTGGACATCACGTAAGAGTTGAAGTCACAAAAAATATTGTTCGCGATGCAGTTGCGATGACAAGAGCCAAAAGCATTGCAGACTTGAGTTGTGGCAATGCGGACATAGTTAAGTCCATGGGAATGCAAAATGTCTTTCTTGGGGATTATGCGCCAACATACGATTTAGTTGGACCGATTGATAAGACAATCATGGATATTCCAAAAGTCGATGTTTATGTATGTTCAGAATCCCTTGAGCACGTAGAAGAGCCATTGAAGATTTTGAAACTTATTCGAGAAAAGTCAGAATATCTAGTTCTTTCTACCCCAATAGAAAATTGGGAAGATACCAACAACGAGCACTACTGGTCTTGGGATAGGCAAGGTGTTGAAGAATTGCTAAGCGAGTCTGATTGGACACCAAATATATTTTTGTATTTGGACACAACAGTGTTTGGCGAACCTTACAAATATGGCATTTGGGGATGTAAGTGAAAATTTTAATTACCGGAGACGCAGGTTTCGTGGGCGGATATTTTAGGAAAGCCCTAAGTGACCACGAGGTTTTCGGTGTCGATATTAAAAATGGTCTTGACGCTAGAAAATTTTTCGCACAAGATGATACGTATTTTGACCTTGTTATTCATCTTGCTGCAATAGTTGGAGGAAGAGCAACAATTGAAGGGGCACCCCTTTCTGTTGCCGTGGACCTTGCAATTGATTCAGAATTGTTTCAATGGGCGCTTAGAACACGACCAAAAAGAATTATTTACTACTCGTCGTCTGCCGCATACCCAATTGAGTATCAAAAACTCGATGACAAAATTCGCCTATCTGAAGAGCATATTGATTTGTCCAAAATCAAATCTCCCGACTACACATACGGTTGGGCAAAACTTACCGGAGAGATGCTGGCTGGTTATGCAGAAAAAGAAGGCCTGCGCGTCCATGTTTTTAGGCCTTTTTCCGGATACGGAGAAGACCAATCTTTGGACTACCCATTTCCATCATTTATTAAACGCGGTGTAGAAAAAGCAAATCCATTTATTATTTGGGGAACTGGAAATCAGACTCGTGATTTCATCCACATGGAAGATGTAGTTGCAGCAACGCTGGAAGCAGTAAAACAAGACATCCCCGGGCCGGTAAATCTTGGGGCTGGAAGGGCAACGTCATTCAATCAACTCGCAGAAATGGTTGCGAAACAATGTGGGTATTCCCCATCCTTTGAGCGCAAAATTGGAGCCCCAGAAGGGGTTGAGTACAGGGTTTGCAACCCATCCAAAATGCTCTCTTTCTATAAGCCAAAAATCAGCCTAGAAGAAGGCATCTCCAGGGCAATTAAATACATGCAAGGTCTTCAATAATTAAACTAATTTAAGCAACATAATTTATGGTTGCGATAAAAATTTACAGCCCATAAACTGGAATCAACCCAACGAAAGGAATTCAAAATGTTCAAATTTTTACTATCAATTTTCATTACGGCAAGTTCCCTTGTTTCTCAACCACTACAAAATGACAACGGTTGGCGCCCAGCATGGGGACTTGACCGCATTGACCAGCGCGAGGCCGCGCTCAATGACAGGTATAACTATTCATACGACGGGACCGGAGTTACCGCTTATGTGTTCGACTCCGGAATCAACTCAGCACATGAAGAGTTCGTCGGTCGCGTAGAACTCGGGTACACGGCAATCGCTGACGGATACGGAGCAGAAGACTGTGCTGGACATGGTTCCCACACTGCAAGTCTTATCGGTGGCAAAACATACGGCGTAGCGAAAAACGTACGGCTTGTTTCAGTCCGTGTTTTGAACTGCAGTAATTCAAACCCATCAAGCGCAAGTCTGTACCCGGCGATTGACTGGATGGTTGAGCATCATCAATCAGGGGTTCCCGCAGTCGTGAATATGAGCGTGGGGATGTCAAAGTCCACTGCATTCAATGACGCCGTTCGCAAACTTATTGCTGACGGAATGATTGTTGTTGTTGCCGCCGGCAATCAAAATCGCGATGCGTGTTTGTACTCTCCAGCATCTGAAACAAGTGCAATTTCAGTTGGGGCAACAGACAAGACGGAACTGCGCGCATCGTATTCAAATTTCGGCACATGCGTTGACATTTTTGCTCCTGGCTCTGACCTTGTTGGCGCATGGGTCGGGCCTTCAAATACGTATAGGTCCAGCAGCGGAACATCCAATGCCGCGCCGATTGTGTCTGGAATTGTCGCAACAATGCTGCAGAAAAATCCCAACCTCACGCAGCAAGAAGTTCAGCAAATGCTGACAGCAACAGCAACAAGCGGGGCACTGTTCAATATCGGAACAGGAAGCCCAAATCTTTTGGCGTACTCAGTTCTTGATGGTGCTCCAGTTCAGACAACAACTACCACCGTTGCTCCAACGACGACAGTGGTAACTACAACTACTGTTCCAGTCCCAACTAGCACAGTTGCTCCAACAACTACTGTTGCTCCTCCGCAAATGACTGACCTTCAGTGCTTTAATCCAGCAGAACGCACACGCATTTATGGCGTGCCATACGTGTGCGTCAATACCGGAAACAGTCTGATGTGGGTTCCCAAGCGTTATTCGCCAGGGCGCCCATAACTACTTGATTGGGCAAGCCCCAGTCGCGCAGTTGTCAAGGTCCAGTTCTCCGTCAAACGAGCGTTGCTGGAGTGGCACTGAGAAATCAATGCTCGCCAACATCTTCTCGTAGTCCTCTTTCGAGCACGCCTCGTACGGAGGAAGCGGGAAGTTGTGGTCGCTGTGAAGCAAGAACGACACTGACTTGACGCCATCGTCGTAGTTCTTTTCCAGCCATTCTTTGATTTGCGGCAGTTCCTCTTTGCGGTAGTACACCGTTACAGAAACGGCATTGTCCGCCCAGATGGTCTGCATTGTCTTGACCCACTCCAACTGCTGAACGGCAGTCATATCAGTGGCAAGGACCGAGCCTTCTGGGGACATGCACGGGAAGTCCACCACGTAGCGGGTGTGGTCTTCTCGACCGTCAAGGCCGATGTCCCACTGCACCTTGTAGCCACGCTTGCGACATGCGTCCACAAGCGGGTCTGCCGAGCCAAAGCGAACGCGGCGGATGTAGTACTGCGCGTAGGCGGGATGGATGCCAGGAGTGACGCCAGGAAGCAATGAAAGGGTTCCTGAAGGCTGAACGGTGGTCAAACGTACCGAGGTCGGCCAGCCCTTTTCCTTTGAATACTTCTTGTCAAAGGCAGCGAGGTTCTTGTAAGCCTCATCTAGCCACTCAATCTTTTCCGCAGAAACCTGCAGAATCCCGGTCACATTCTGGCCAAGGCGTGCGTTCTTCTTGACGATATTCGTGGTCTTTTCGTATGGGTACGCAAGACGTGTGATTTGCTTTTGCACCTTGTAAAGAAGGATTGAGATTTCCTTCAACTGCTCAAGCGATTCCACGTTCGGTAGATAGATGGTTGCAAGGTTGCAACTCTCCCCGTCGGCAAGGGCAATCTCTGCACACGGATTGAAGCCCTCAATTGATGGGTCTGGATTCTTCTCGCCAAGACGACCAACCGTACGGGCAAGTTTGCGGTTCAGCAATCCGTATGGCTCACCAGAGCCGTCGTAGCCCTTCCACAGTTCGGACATGATTTCTTCGTAGGAGTCTGCATAGATGCTGTTGTTTGAATTTGCACGCCATGCCGGAACCGTGCCGGTAGACCAGTTCTTTGCGCGCAAGAACAACACATCGTCTGGGTCGCCCATGGCAATCTGCGCTGAGCGTCGGGACGAACCGGACACGACAATTCGGCCGATGATGTTGCAGATGTCAAGCACGTCAATGGAGCGAAGTTTCTTCCCTACTCGTCCATCAAGAACCTTGCAGATGTCCGCCATTCCGTCGATGAGAGCGCCAGGACCAGAAGCGGTGCCGCCAAATGTCTTTAGCGGTGCGCCGTACTCGCGAATGAGAATTGTTGAATAACTAAACGACTTACCAGTCTCGAAGTACGACTTCAGCACAGCATGGAGCAGACGCTTCCAGCCATGACGCGAGTCTGGGACGATAATGTCGGCGTCGTTTGAGCGCTCATGCGTGATGCTTACTCCGGACTTAACCTTCGGCAAGTCGTGAATCTTTGCACGCTCTACGGAGAATCCAACTCCACCACCGAGCATGAGGTACTCAAAAAGAAGTTCAAAATCCTCAATCTTTTCAATGTTTGTGAAGTAGCAGTTGTTTAGCGACGCCCCATTGAATTTCTGTACGAGCGGAGTTCCAAGTTGCCAAAGTGCTCTGCCGGCGAATGAGCAGCGCAGATTGAACATGTGGTCGAAGAGTTTCTCCGCCTCTTCTTTGGTGTACTCAACACCGATTTCGTGCGCGCCATTAACCACGCGCTGAAGAGTTTCAGTCCATGTCTCATTGTTGCCATCGTCCTTCTTGCGACTATAGGTGCGCAAGAAGACAATTTCTCCCATGCCGTTGAAGCCCCACGGCGCTTGTTTTTGGGAATAGGAGTCCACAAAAGATTGGTCTAGCGTTGTCATAAAGTAACCTTCCGTATGAGTTTGAACTGAGTAGGTTAGTGGAGGCTACGAGGCAAAAGCGTCTAAGAAGGGTTTCTGCGACTATGCTTTCTGTATGGACATAAAAAACTACGACGAAAGCGCATTTATGGATTTTTCTCAATATCAGTTCAGGACAGGGCTCACCGCAAGATATCCACAGGACAGAGCAATTGAGTATTTAATTCTTGGCTTGGCATCAGAGGCTGGCGAGGTTGCTGGCAAATATAAGAAAATAATTCGAGACAATGGCGGGGAGTTTTCCGAGGAGTCAAAGAACGCACTCCTTGATGAAATCGGCGACGTTTTGTGGTATTGCTCTGAACTCGCCACATCTCTTCAGACAAACCTCGCTGCGGTTGCTGCGCGCAATGCCGCAAAACTTGAATCACGCGCCGAGCGTGGAAAGATTGCAGGAAGCGGAGATAACCGCTAGGCTGTTCACAACCACATGGAGAATCCAAAAGACATGATTCAAACACTTGAACTTCTTACGTCTCTTATGAGGACCGTAGAGAATGACAAGGAAGTTGAAGTAGTTGTGAAACGAGACCTGCTTGAGCGAGCAACCGAAATGATTGCTTTGTTGGTGCAAAGGGAAGAAATGTGGAAATCAATAGCAGATGACTTTGCTCAATCGGTCACCGTCACCCAAGGCAACGGCAAGCCTCGCTTCAATGTTGACCTTGAGAAATTTATGTCAGCCCAATATCAATACCAAAACACAACAAATGACCTACAACAAACACTTTGACATCCCCGAAAAATCCTTCAATTTCACTGAAGATTTGGCCTTTGGCCACATGGGGGAGGGCTTTGTAAAAACCTTCTACGAGTCTGTAATTCAAGGCTCAGCAGAGGTAAAGACAGACAGATATCGCAACGGAAGAATGGTTGTTGAGACAAATCAAAACCCACGGCGCGAAACTGATGTGTTCGGATATCCAGTTTGGAAAACAAGCGGAATCAACGTAACAACGGCAACATGGTGGATTTACATTTATTCCCTCAATTCGTCTTTAGTGGTTGTTTCTGTTGCGCGACTAAAGAACTATCTGCGCGCCAACAGGGAATTGTTCAACGAAAACACCAAGCGGTTATTTGCTGAGGGTAGCGATAACCCGGCAAAAGGATTTCTCCTGGAACCGGAGAATGTAATGGAAATGCTGTATAGTAAGAAGTACGACTGATTGGAGCACTTGTGTCTAAGATTTCTGGCTTTGGCCACCTCGGAAACCCAAATGAAGCATTCACAATTCATGGTCACAGCCTTGGAGGGCGTGATTCGGCGGTTTCAATTCAAAGGCCTTCTGCAAACGTAAAGCGTGAATCGATTGGTGCACTGGCAAAATACCTATCGCAGAACATCAAGTCGATTCGCGACAGCATCACGCAACTTGAAGTTCTTGCAGAAATGATGGAAATTGACAAAGACACGGACTCGGTTCTTTTGGATAAAAACTTTGTTGATGACTTCAAGGATTGCGTCAAGCAAATCAAAGACAAGTACGAAGACACGGTCAAGGCGGCTAATCAGTAGTGGCAAAAGCCAAACAATCAAAACAAAAATCAACATCAAAAAGCAAGGCTGAATCAAGGGCAGAAATTGACCTTATCGGCGGAAGTTATGACGGAAAGAAATTCGGCGTTGTTTTTCCTACTCCGAAATACATAGTTCTCGGTTTTGGCACGGAGTTGTACGAACGCCAAGACCTTGATATAGTGATAGACGCAACATACAGGTACACGGACAATTGGCCCGCCTACAAAAAGTGGGTCAAAGAACAGGCACTCATATAACCAATGACTAATCCAAAAATCCAAACACTTCAGGTCAATGGCTACCGCTATTACAAGCATCCAAATATTGCTTCAGTAAAGGCGCCGTCAGTTACATCAATCATCGACATGCTTCCAGCGCCGTTCCTGCGGACATGGAATAGCAAGGTCACGGCAAACGCAGCAGTTGACAACATCGAATACGTCAACGAACTTATCTTGGCTAATCAGCAAGAGAAGGCTCGTCTTTGGCTAAAGGCAGCACCAGAGCGTGAACTAAAGACTGCAGCAGATGTCGGAGACAGGGTTCATAAAGCGATTGAAGAACGAATCGCAAATCCTCTTGCTCCATACGACGAAGACCTTGAGCCATTCATTCGCAACTTTGACCTTTTCTGCGTTGAGTTTGAGCCCGAGTGGTTACATGTAGAAAAGTCGGTGTTTTCTATTACCCACATGTACGCTGGCTCTTTTGACGCGATTGCAAAGATTCGGGACAAGACAACGCTCATCGACTTCAAGACAACGCGCTCTGGCATCAGTTCAAAAGTCGCTCTGCAGTTGGCGGCCTATTCAAGAGCAGACGTTATGTTTGATGGGGACATTGAGATTCCAATGCCAAAGGTTGATGCTGCTGCGGCACTGTGGCTAAGGCCAGACCAGTGGGGTGTGTTCCCACTCCGAATAGATGATGACATATTTGAGACGTTTTTGGCTTTGCGCAGGACGTTTGAGTGGGAAGCCAGGCAGTCAAAAACTGCTATGTTGTCACCTACAAGTTACAAGGCAGGAAGATAATTATGGAAACAGATATCAAGCCAGAACACTGGAATTCAGCGGCAGGCATTGTCCTTCGCCACATAGTCAACAAAGCACAACATCCATCATTTGCAAGCATTGGCAATTTGCAGACAAAAATCCAAGTTGAGTTTGATGCAATTGTTGATGGAGTATTTCACTCCAATCCCCCAATGAACGAGAACGCAATGCAGGGATTGTTTGAAGACATCTGCGCGGCCGCCCTGAATGGCTACGCCGCAGAGTTAAAGGTTTCCGCTGAAGAGGCGGGAATACAGGTGCTGCAAACCGTAATTGGTAAGCAGCGCATGTACGGACATGGGAACATCGCGCGTTTTGAGATTCCCGGCATAACAATTCGTCTTAATGACAAATTGGAACGCCTCAAGAATCTCCAAAAGCATGATGGGCCAGTTCTGTTTGAACCAATTAACGACACATGGCTGGACATTTGCGGGTATTCCGTGATTGCCCTCATGTGGATTAATAAGTGGTTCATGCTGGAACTTGCACCCGAATCCAAGTAAACATCAGGTACACAGGAGATAAACATGACAGCACAGGTAACAATCGTCGGGAATCTGACTTCAGACCCCGAACTGAAATCAACAAAGACGGGAAGCAGTGTCCTCAAAGTGGGCGTTGCGGTCAACCGTCGTTGGAAGAACAAGCAGGATGAGTGGGAAGAGACAGTCTCTTACTTCGACGTCAATGCTTGGGGAGAACTGGCAGACAACGTAGCCGCCAGCCTGTCAAAGGGCTCGCGAGTGATTGTCTCTGGTCGCCTTGAGCAGCAGTCCTGGGAAAACAAAGAGGGCCAAAAGCAGTCCAAGGTTGTCTTGGTCGCTGATGACTTCGGTGTTTCCTTGCGAAAAGCCCAAGTTAGCGGCATCAATAAGACGGGACAGCAGCAGCAACAGCAGCGCCAGTCTTCGGGTAAGTCAAGCGACTGGACCGCAGAAGACCCGTTCTAGTCGGGACTAACACACCAATGGTGGTGTTTACACCTTTACAGGCGTGAGCACTACCATTGGTGTAGTTTTATAAATATGGCCGATTTGTCATCGTTAGCGCGGTAAAGGAAAAATATGGTTGTGGGCGCAATAGTTACTGTTGTTTCAGCAGCAGTCGTATATTTTGTTACAAAGTATTTGGGTTTTATCCAGCGTGAGCGGATTTCTTCGGCAGCACTTGTCGGTGCAACTGCCTGTTTTGCCACCGCCGGCTTTTTGGTTGACGAAGCGCTGGGATTTGCTGCGCTTGCAGCATGCTTGGCAGCACTAGGTCTTTTGCTTGGCTACGAGGCGGGTGAATAACAGTGGCATTTTTAAAGTCGTTTACTCGTGCCGGAGCCGATGGGTTTCTCGGGATGACAGAAAAGAAGCGATACACAACCTCTGGATACAGCAGGCCCGGCGAGCCATACAAAGATGGCTGGGATGTAGAAAGAGGCATCAACCAAGCGCTTGACAGAGTTGTTTGGGTCTATAAAGCGGTATACGCAATTGCGTCAAACTCCGCCTCTCTCCCTATCGGACAAAGAAAAGGTGACTGGCGAATCGGCGAAATGACATGGGATGACCCATTGCTTGAACTGCTGAACCGCCGACCAAATAAGACGATGGACGCATTCACGTTCCGTTTCATGCTCTCTTCTCAGGTGCTTCTTTCCAAGAAGGGCGCATATGTAGAAATCACACGAAACCGCCTTGGCGATGTTTCCTCGTTGTTCTTGCACCAGCCTCAATACGTATTCCCAATTCCAGACCCAACAAATTTTGTTGCTGGATATTCGGTTGAGTACCCCAACACGCCAAAGAAAATTGTTGAGCCAGAAAACATGATGTGGATTCGCGTTCCACATCCAATCGACCCATACAAAGGCCAAACTCCACTGGAGTCTGCAGGACTCGCAGTTGAATTTGACTACTACTCACGCGTTTACAATCGCAACTTTGTAATCAACGACGGTCGCCCAGGTGGAATTCTTGTAGTTAAGGGAGACATGGAAGAGGAACAGAGCGAAGAAATTGCTCGTCGTTTCCGTGGCACAACAGGTTCAAACATCGGTGGCGCTGGCCGAACCACCGTTATCTCTGCAGAAGATGCAAGTTTTATTGACACATCAATCAATCAGCGCGATGCTCAATACACAGAAGCGCGCTCGCAGAATAAAGAAGAAATCCTCCTTGCTTTCGGAGTGCCGGAGTCGGTGATTGGAAATGCATCAGGGCGTACATTTGCAAATGCAGACGTGGAACTTGAAGTCTTCTGGCGCGAGACAATGGTCCCGCACCTTACCCTTCTTGAGCGCGCGTTTGACATTCTCGATACCGACAATACGACATACTTCTCATACGACCTTTCTGCTGTTGCAATCCTGAGCAGGGATGACAGAGAGAGGGCCACATTCCATCTTGAGGAACTCAAGCAGGGCGCAATCAGTATTGATGAATATCGCGAACTCACTGGTCGCGAAGGCGTTGGAATGGATGCCCTGCTCGTCCCGACAAATCTCTCCCCAGTTGTCATGTCAACTGATGGCGGCGGCCTAGAGGACGGCGAAAGAGTCAACCCAAATCAGCGCCCTGGCCGCAGGCCAAATGACCAGCCAGACGAGGCTGTTCCTGGTGCCGGTTCACCATCTCCAACTTCGCCGCGACTCACCACGGACAATACGGAGAATCCATCCCCGCGCGCAATCTATGAGCCAACCCTTGCTCCACTTTCCCACCCCATGGGAGATGCTGTAAAAGATGTTTCAGTTGTGCAGCGTCGAACCCGCCAACTTGACCGTCTTGAGGCCAGCGTTACCCTCCAAATCGCCTCCTTCTTTAAGAGGCAGCAGCGAGTCGTCATGGAGAAGGCATCTTCAAAGAAGATGAAGGAACGCTGGGATTCTGGTGAAAAGATTTCCGTAGATGACTTCTTTGATATTGAGGTATGGAACGAGCAACTTGAGATGGACGGCAAGACTTGGATATCTGCCGTCTTCCTTGACGGGGCAATTGACGTTTCAAGTGATGGCTTTGACAAACTCGATATGCAAGGCAAGCAGGTCCAGGAACTGATTCAAGACCGAATCAGTAATCTCCTCCTCGTCAATACGACCACTCGAATCAACATGGAAAAGATGTTGAATTCCTACGCTGGAAGACCGCATTCATCGTTTACGAACGAACTTGCCTCATGGATGGCCGAATCATTCACTAAGCGAATCAAGACAATTGTGCGAACAGAGGTCTCTGGTGCTTTTAATGCCGGACTTCTGTGGGCAGCCCGCCAACTTGGGTTTACGCAAAAAACATGGATTCACGCCACAAATGAAGATGGCAGAGCAGAACATCACCATGTTGCCGACACAACGGTTGGGATTGATGATGGCTTTCAGATTGAAGGCAAGTCCGTAATGTTCCCAGGAGACTTTGTCAATGACGGGGCATCAGTCATCAACTGCCGATGCACACTGTCGTTTGCTTAACCTATACGGCAAGTTAAGTTAGTCTTTCCGTTTACGCGTGTGTATAATCGCATGCAGGAGGCCAGATGGACCGCAAAAATGTTCCGGTTTCATCAGTTCGCGGACTGAGCGATGCTGATGGGATTGTCGAGGCAATAGTCTCGGTCACGAATATTGTTGACTCAGTCAACGACGTAATTGAGCCGGGTGCTTACAGGAACACTTTGCGCAAGAGGAATCCAAAAGGCGTTTGGTCGCACGACACCAATATTCCAGTCGCAAAAACACTCAAGGTCGAAGAACTCATGCCTGGAGACGAACGTCTTCCGGAAGATTTGCGCTCACAGGGCGCTGGCGCGCTCATGGTAAAAATGCAGTTCAATTTGAACACAAGCCGTGGGCGAGATGCCTTCCACGACGTGCAGTTTTTTGCTGAAGAGCAAGAATGGTCAATTGGATATTCGGTGCCAGAAGGCAAGTCAACAACTGATGAAAAGACTGGCGTTCGCTTTATCAAACAGTTGGAACTCTACGAGTACTCGCCCGTCATTTTCGGCGCTGCCCCAAACACGCGCACTCTGAGCGTCAAAGATGACCTGGTCGGCATTGAGGAAGATGATGATGACATCGATTGGGATGAGTCAAAAGCCGGAGATTACTCAGACCTAAATTTCAGAATCCCTGATGGTGCAAAGAAGCAAGCAGAAACCGGACTCCGCTGGTCACGCGAATATAATCGCGGCGGAACATCAGTTGGCAAGAACACCGCCAACTATCTGATTAACAACACGACTGCAGCACCGCGTAAAGTTCGCCATATCGCCAAGTATTTCCCTCGCCACGAAGTGGACCTTCGCACGCCGGCAAACAGCAGGCCAGGCGCAGATGGGTATCCAGGTGCTGGCCTCATTGCGTGGAAACTGTGGGGCGGAGACGCTGGTAGGACATGGGCAACAAAACTCGTTGAGGCGATGAATCGCCGAGATGAGGAGAAGTCACTGGACATCAAAGCCGAACCAGGAGATTTGCGTGTTGGCGATTTTGTAAGTTGGAATTCTTCTGGCGGAACTGCTCGCGGAAAAATTACTCGCATCCTGCGTCGTGGACGCATGAATGTTCCTGACAGCAGTTTTACCATCACTGCAACTCCAGAAGACCCCGCAGCAATGATTCGCGTTTACCGCAATACTGGCGATGGTTGGGAGCCAACTGACACGATGGTCGGTCATAGGTTTTCTACCTTGCGCAAGATTGAAGCGCTCAAGGATATTTATACCGATATGCCAGAAGGAAATCCTGGTTCATTCGGCACACCGCAACGACCAGGCGTTGTTGGTCGCCCGCGCCCACGTCGCCGTCGTCGAACAGACGAAGGTAAGCCATACCGCATTTCGCGAAACATGCAAGGATGCAGCGGGTACGCAGTAATCAAGGAAGGCGAAAGTACGCCAGTCCCTGGCGGCTGTCACGAGACCCTTGCTGACGCGCGTCGTCACATGGCTGCTCTCTACGCAGCAGAAACGCCAAAAGATGGTCTTTCCGACATTGAAGAAAAAGACTCTTATGGAAGATTCCACCCAAGCCTGACTGCAGATGAACAAGCACTCCATGATGCGCTAGTGCGCATTGCTGACGAATATGGCAAGTTTGACGAAGACGGTTCTGGAATCTGGGCAGGCTATGAATCGCCAGCCGAAAACGACGAAAAGTCAATCGGAGTTAAGTGCGCAAACTGCACCCTGTATATGGGTGAAGGAAAGTGCGCCATCATTAAGCAAGAAGTTCAGGAAAACGGCAAGTGTCGATTTGCCGTGATTCCAGATGGAGTTGTTCAGTGGAATGACATGAAGAGCGAAGAGTTGTCCTTTGAAATGAAGGACGAAGAGTGGGATGCCATTGAGGCAAAGGCAAATGGCGGTCCAATTCGCAGCCACTCAACAGCGGTTCGTGATGATGAGACGCTGAACCGTAATGCGATTCTCAGTACTCGCTCACCGGAAGACCCGGCGTACTATCGAAAGATTTTTGCCTATCACATTCCAGGAACAGACGGGACACGCAAGACCCACTACACATTTATTCACCATCACGTTTCACAAGACGGACGCCCTGGTGCTGCCGCAATGTCGGAGTTGAGAGTGCAAATGGCGATTCTTAACGGGGCACGCGGTGGAACGAAGTTGCGCGGCGCAGACCGAAAGGCGGTGTACAACCACATCGCTCGTCACTACCGTGACGGGGGAGAGACACCACCTTCATTGAAGTCTGACCAAGAAGTGGATAATCTAATGATTAAGCGTGGTTATATTTCTGAGCCACTGACGAAAGAAGATACTGATGTCTGAGAATAACGAAGTTGAGATTAAAGATGCTGGCCCAAACGGCCGCGTCATTCCATCGCACTCAACATCGGTTGACCGGACATCTGCTTGGGACAGGACAGTACAGTTCCGCAAGATGCGCTCACCTGCAACACCGTCTTACTACGACGACATTTTTGCGTTTCAACTCCCAAACACAAAGGGAACACGCAAGACTCACTACTCCTTCGTCCATCACTTTGTTGGCGAAGGTGGCCGAGCAGGAGCCGCCTCTGGCCGAGCACTTTCCAACTCCGTGGCAGTTCTCAATGGTGGACGACAGGGAACAGTTTTGCGAGGAGCGGCACGTCAGGGCGTTTACCGCCACATCGCCGCGCACTATGCTGATGCGGATATGCAAGCACCCGAACTCAAGTCAGATGAGGATGTTGATGCAATCATGATGTTTAAGGGCCTAATTGATGCCCCATTGGCTGAGTCGCTTGACTTGACCGTCAAGGGATTGCAAGATTTGGATAACATCATCGACGTCGAGAGCGATGTCGCCTGGATTGAGGGTAAAACCGAGATGAAAGGCATCGTTGTCGAGGCCGATGATGATTCCGCACTTGTTGAGCAAGTGGACGAAAAAGGCGAACGTACCGGCGAGTTCTTTGAACTTGACTATGCAGAAATGAAACTCCGCACATTTGTTGTCATGGAGAAGGTTGACGGCATGGCAGAAGCAGGAGCCATCGTTTCTTGGGAGACCACCCAAGGGACTTTCTATGGGGATGTGGTCTCGGTCGAGACAGACGGCAAGGTCCGTGGAGAGCCCCAAGGCCTAGAACTTGAGGGGACTGAAGAAAACCCCGCTTACCTCATCAGGGTATGGATGCAGGAGGCCGCGGAGGAAGAGGATGAGGCCGAGGATGACGAGGATATGCCCGAAGAAGAGGCTTCGCTGAAGTCAGCAGGGGAATGGCACCCAACCAACGTAACAGTCGTGGCGAGGGGGGATGCCCTCAAGGTAGAGGAAGCCTTGCCCACAGGAGACCCCGAAGAAGGCTATTCTGAAGGGGAGGATGAAGAGGAGAGTGCAATGAAAAAGATGGACACCGAGTTCATGGCGCTGGTTGAGCGGGCCATGAAACAGAACGCGGAGATTCTTGAGCGTTTGGCACAGTACGACAGCGGTGATGTGACCGAAGAAGTCGCTCCAGTTGCAGAAGAAGCAAAGTCCGACGAAGTTGCAACAGAAGTCGCAGCGGAAACAGCAGAGATTGTTGAGGAAAAAGCAGCGGAAGAAATTCCCGCAGTTGAGACAACCGAGACTGTTGAAGAAGTGAAGTCAGAAGAAGCAGCAGCAGAACAAACAGAGACCACTGAAGCCACAACAGAAGTTGTTGAGGAAAAGGCCGCCGACGACCAAAAGCAAACTGCGGCCATTTCGTTTGATGACCTGAAGGAATTCCATCTCCTTTTGAAGGAAATGTCGAAGTAATCTTCGTCCACTAAATCCCCAATCGGGGACCAATCATGTGCTAATCTTTGTTTGGGCGGAACCAAACAAGGAGACTCATGGATATCTACGAAGAATGCAAGCAGGAAGCAATCAAGTCCTCAACCAATAAAGTTGAGGTGCTTCTTGAGACGTTAAACAAAAAAGATGCAGAAAGCCTAAAGAAGGCTCTGCTGGACCCAGCAATTTCCACTCGCACAATTGCGCGAGTGCTTGAAAGCAACAAAATTGAATGTGGCGTATGGGCAATTAATAAGTGGCGCAGGCAAAAGGGTATTGCGCTTTCATCAACACACACACTCATTAAGGAGAACAAATAACAATGCCTTTGTCTGACGATTTTTCCAAGGTGACAGAACAAGCACACATAGAAGCAGTTGCAAAACTGCTGAAAGAGCACAACATTAAGCCAGAAGAAGTCGGCTCAATCAAGTCGATGAAGGTTGGCAAATGGCAAACAGTTACGAAAGACGAAGCGGGCGAAGCGCAAATACATGACCTCAAGGGCGCCAGCATTGTTCTTAGTCCAAAGTGGGATATGGGTCCGGAGTGGCCGGTAATAACACAAGGCCCTAAGTACAGCGTTCCGAAAGGAAAAGCAAAGTCTCGCAAGCCAAAGCAGTGGGAAACCGCTGTGATTCTTCCGGACATGCAGATGGGCTATTACAAAAAGTCACTTGAACTGAACGCAGAGTTGGAGCCAATTCACGACGAGTCTGCAATTTCGATAGCAATCAAACTTATCGAAGACATCAAGCCTGACCAAATCGTAATGCTCGGAGACAATCTTGACTTTGCTGAGTTTGGCAAATATCTGACTGCTCCAACATTCAAGCAGTTGACGCAAGCAACAATTGACCGAGCAACATTGCTATGTGCTCAATTGCGCAATGCGGCACCAAATGCAAAAATCACTTGGATTGCTGGGAATCACGAAGCGCGTCTTGCTAGATACATTCAGACAAATGCGGAAGCAGCATTTGGATTGACACGCGGAAAACTGATGGACGAACTGCGCGAAAACTGGCCAGTTCTGTCGGTCCCTAATCTCTGCAGAATGGATGACTTTGGTGTCGACTACTTGTCGGGATATCCAGAGTCGTTCTTGGCGTTGAATGAAAATCTCATCATTCGTCACGGTGACAGGGTTACATCAAATGGTTCAACTACAACAAAGTATTTGAACGATGCACATAAATCTGTCATCTACGGACACATTCACAGAGTTGAGGTTGCGTATCGCACACGAGTTTCTGAGGCTGGTCCGCGAACAGTCATGGCAGCAAGCCCAGGATGCTTGTGCAGAATTGACGGTGCTGTTCCGTCAACAAAGTCTGGCGCAGATGAATTTGGCCGACCACTTATGCAGGGTGCAGAAAACTGGCAGCAAGGCTTGGCAGTTGTTCAGTACCAGCCAAAGGGTGTTGGCGAAGAATGGTTCAACTATGAGCAGATGTGGATTTACAGCGGCCGCGGCATCTTTAGAGGCGTGGAGTATGTCGCTTAGTGATGACGAAAGAGACGAGTTCAATCGTCAGTTTGATTTGATGATTGAGAACGGACTCATTGAAGTCATCGGCATAAACGAGCGCGGAGAATGGCTGTATCAGGCAACTGAAAAAGGCAAAAATCTCTATCAGGCGGTCATGGATGCTGGACTATTGGACCAGTTTGATTGGTTTGCGGATGGAGGGGAAGAGTAAATGTCAGCCAGCACACCAAACAATTTTGAGGATGACGGAGACCTAAAGTTTTCGGTAATTACGATTTCGGTCTCTCAAGACGACCTGAATGAGCCAATCCACGTAGACCTTGGGTCAATCCCCCCATTTGTGGCTTCATCGGTGCTCGAAAAGGTGGTTTCAATACTCAAAATGGCTGTTCCAGCCCCGAAAGTCACCTTTAAGGGCATGGTTATAGCAGAGCCATTTATCCCTACGGTTATCGACTTTGACTCCTTCGTTGAAGACCTGTTCAACGAAGACGGAGACGACGAAGAAGAAAAGTAGTTGCCTGCTTGACAGGATGACAATGCTCTAGCATACTATGTCATAACGAGGTGCTTACCTTGTGTCCTATAAGTACAAACACTCTAAAAGGAGTACCTACTATGGCTTACGATAGCCGTCTTAAGGAACTTAAGGGTGCACTCAAGGATGTCCTCGCGCAGAACGACGCAATCGTCGACCATGTCGAGGCCAATCGCGAAGAGGGCGGCCCAGAAGTTCAAGTTGAAGCAAAGCATGTCGAGGCGTTCCGTTCGGGACTTGCCAAGGCTCGCGAAATCCGTTCAGAAATTGAAGCCCTTGAGGGCCTTCAGGAAGTCAAGGCTTGGGCTGCTGGTTCGCAGCCTGCAGTCGCGGCAGCCCCGAAGACTCTCTACGTCCCTGGTGACGAGCGCAAGT
>Ga0208598_1000123_pt1 | contig 26980 bp, 26 predicted proteins | sample LakMenEpi22Jun12_FD_150726 | JGI IMG/M metagenome (GOLD analysis project Ga0208598, IMG submission 150726) | Freshwater microbial communities from Lake Mendota, WI - 22JUN2012 deep hole epilimnion (SPAdes) | ecosystem: Environmental > Aquatic > Freshwater > Lake > Epilimnion/Euphotic zone ... | reverse complement strand
CTGGGTGACAGGCTTAAAGTACATGGCCTGAATGACCCTAAAATAGTAATACACGCTAACGGCAGCCATGATCAGCGCAAAGAGCGCCAGCCACAAACTCATTCCCAATGCCGCCTTGATCATGTAGAATTTGGCGAGAAACCCGCCCGTGAGCGGTATGCCGGCGAGTGAGAGAAAAAAGATGGCCAATGCGGCGGCTACCCAGGGGTAGCGGCCGGCCATACCGTTAAATGCCTCGAAAGAATAATCCTTCATACGCGTAAGCACCGCGAAAATTCCAATGGTGGCCAATGAGTAGGCGGCAGCATACAACAGTAGCCCTTCTTTGGCAGCCGTGTTCATGGCATAGACCGCCAACAACATAAAACCGGCCTGGGCAATACTGGAATAAGAGAGCATGCGCTTTACACTCTGCTGAAAAACTGCAGTAACATTACCTATGAGCATAGTAAGAGCGGCAAGCACCGCTACCCACCATTGCCAAGTACTGAGTTGCAAGGCAAAGCTTCGGTCAAACAATCGCACAAAGGCTGCAAAGACGGCCACTTTTACTACGGTCGCCATAAATGAGGTGAACACGGTGGGAGCACCATCATATACATCCGGGGTCCAAAAATGAAAAGGGGCGGCAGACACCTTAAAGGCCATCGCGATCATGAGAAGTAACATACCCGATAACAGCAAAGAACTGGATAGACGTATGGAATCGGCCACGCTAGTGAGGGCAAAACTTCCGCGGGCTCCGTACACCAAGGCGATTCCCATCAATAAGATACCAGATGAAAAAGCACCCAGTAAAAAATACTTTAATGAAGCTTCGTTGCTCTTTAAATTCTTCTTGTCGCTTCCGGTCAAAATGTAGAGCGGAATGGTGATGATCTCTATGCCAAGAAACAGCATCAACAACGACTCAAAGGCACTGACCATGAGCATTCCGCATATAATAAAGAACAAGAGCGCCAGATAATCGGAAAGGTTATTGCCGATCTTTTCCATGGCAGACCCACTGATCATCACGTAGCACAGTACCGCTGCCAATATGATCGTATTGAACAATAAGGAATAGGTTTCGAACTGCAACATACCGGTGGTATCGATCGACACCAGCTGCCAGCCCTGCAGCTCGGCCAAGTTGAGACCCAGCAAGATCGCAATGCCTATCAATGCGATGGTACGAATGGTTGCAGCACGTTTAATGGCGATGCCGCTAAACATCATGATCACTCCCCATAAAGCCGAAACAAGTAATGCATTCATATATCGGAGTACTTAGAATTTTCTGAATAGATAACTAATGTCAACCTGTCTGAATAATTGATCGGTATACTGGGCCGTTACATCGAGCAAGGGCTGCGGAAAAATTCCAAAGACCAAGATCAACACAACAATGATGAGCAGCACCAGTTGCTCAGAGAGCGATAACGCTATAGGTTGCGCAGTGACCGAATTGGGCTGTCCGAAGAAGACCGAACGGATCATACCCAGGGTATAGACGGCCGATAAAATAATACCCAGTCCGGCTGCTACTGTCAGCACCAAAAAGTAGTTCGACTTGGCAGCCAGCAGGCCGGTGAACATCAGCAACTCACCTACAAAACCATTGGTGAGTGGCAAAGCGATATTGGCCAATGCAATGATGAGCATAAATATGGTCAACACAGGAGAATGCTGTGCGATGCCACCCAATGCGGAGATCTTGCGGGTCCCCGTGTTACGTTCGATCAGGTCGACCAATAGCCACATGCCCAAAATATTGATACCATGCGAGAATAGTTGAAAACAAAGCCCCTGCAGAGACGTTACGTTGGCTGCAAAGGCCGCCGCCGTCATTAAACCGATGTGAGCAATAGATGAATAGGCCACCAGACGCTTAAGATCATCTTGCCGCCATGCGATCAGCGAGGCATAGACAATTCCCCCAATGGACAGGCCCATGATCACGTCGCCCCATTGATAAGCCGCGATGGGAAAGATCGGCAACAACCAACGAAGAATGCCCAGTATACCCATTTTGACCATAACGGCACTGAGCACGAGCGTAACAGGTGTGGGTGCCTCTTCGTAGGTATCGGGCTGCCAGGTATGGAATGGGAACATAGGAAGCTTGATGGCAAATGCAGGCAACATCAACCACAATAACCAAGACTGCTGGGCGGTGGTGAGCTTTAATTTTAAGAGTGCATCGAGAGCGAAAGATTTTTCTGGCGTCAACGATTGCAGATAGATCAGACCGGCCAGTAAAAGAACGGAGCCTAAAAAGGTATAGATAAAGAACTTGAACGTAACGGCGATACGGCGCGGTCCACCCCAGATCGAACTCAAAAAGTACATCGGGATCAGCGCCAACTCCCAGAAGAAATAGAAAAGCAATCCGTCGGTGGCTAAGAATACACCCATCATACCGGCCTGGGCCAACAAGAGCCATCCGTAAAAAGCGGCACTTCTCTCTATGGGCTTTTCTAGCATGTACAACGCCAGTAAAAAGTACACTATTGCAGTTAGCAAGCAAAGTACACTGGCCAATGGGTCGAGAGACAACGAAAATGAACTGCCCACACCTTGCAACCAAGGGGCTGAGAATGCGGACAGAGCAGGCTGCTTAAAGCAAGTCAGCGCCAGCAACACAAGGGTCAAGAGCAAGGCGGTAGAAAAAGTAAAGACCAGACTAACCAATTTCTTGTTGGTGCCGGCCACAAAAGAAATAATACCACCTAGCAGGGGAATCAATAATATCAATAGTGCAATCATAAGCGTATCCGCCGAGCGGTTGGTTTATTTTCTTACAAAAAATTGAATGACGAGCATGATCGCCATGCTTAGTACCATCAAAAGCACATAGACGCCCACTTGCCCGCTTTGTACCAAACGAAGCTGACGCGCACTGTACTGTACGGCACGCCCTACTCCATTGACGAGTCCGTCAATCACGCTAGCCTCTACCACCCCACGCAGCCATCCTGCCAAGGCGCTAAGTGGCCGCACAATAATTTTATTGTACAACTCATCTACGTACCACTTATTCTCCAATAAGTTTACGAATGCATTAGCAGGCGCACCGGGCTGGTAGTTTCGATAACGCACCCATGCCGCTATGATCATCGCCAATACCAAACCGGTAGAAAGGGCCATGAGTGCATACTCCGTTTCGTGCGATACAGTATGCGACAGCACTGGAATAACCGGTGATAAGAAATGATGGAGGGCCTCTGCATCAGGAACCAACGCGGCCGGAATGCCTACCCATCCACCAATGATGGAAAGCACTGCCAACACCAATAGTGGAACAGTCATGGCCCAGGGGCTTTCATGCAAGTGATGTTGCTGCTCTTGGGTGCCTCTGAAACGTCCGGAAAAAGTAAGAAATAATAAGCGGAACATGTAGAAAGCTGTAAGTAAAGCGGCCAACAAGGCTAATGCATACTGAAGAGGCGAGTGCAAAAACACACTCAGTAAAATAGCATCTTTCGAGAAGAACCCACTAAAAGGAGGAACCCCCGCTATGGCGATACAACCGATCAAAAAAGTAATGTAAGTGATACGCAGTTTTTTAGATAACCCGCCCATGTTTCGGATATCCTGCTCTCCTCCCATGGCATGGATCACACTGCCGCTTCCCAAGAACAGCAACGCCTTAAAGAAAGCATGCGTCATAACATGAAAAACAGCCGCGGCATATGCACCCGTACCCAACGCCAAGAACATAAACCCAAGTTGACTGACCGTTGAGTAAGCAAGAACTTTTTTAATATCATTTTGTGCAATGGCGATCGAGGCAGCCAGCAGCGCGGTCAATAGTCCCGTCCAGGCAATAATGTGCAGTGTGGCGGGCGCCAGCGAATACAACAGGTTGCTTCTGGCGATAAGATAGATGCCGGCCGTAACCATCGTAGCAGCATGAATAAGGGCAGAAACGGGTGTGGGACCCGCCATGGCATCGGGAAGCCAGGTATAAAGTGGCAACTGTGCGCTTTTACCGGTGGCGCCGATAAAGAAGAGCAGCGTAATCACCGTAATATCGGTTCCGGTAAACTTGGCCGTGAACTGGTGTTGCTGTACAAAAGAGAACACATCTTGAAAACCTACCGCACCTGTTTTGGTAATGATCCAAAAAAGGGCTACCAGAAAGGCAAGGTCCCCTATGCGATTCATGATAAAGGCCTTGTTGGCAGCGGCGGTATAGGCAGGATTTTTGAACCAGTATCCGATTAACAGATAAGAGCAAAGCCCCACTCCTTCCCATCCCATGAACAAGATCACGTAGTTGGCTCCCAACACCAGCAGCAGCATCGAAAAGACGAACAAATTGAGATAGGCGAAGTAGCGTGCGAATTGATCAGGTGATTCGTCGTGCATGTAAGCCGTAGAATACACATGGATCAAGAATCCCACACCGGTTATAATAAGCAAGAACAACGAAGAGAGCGCATCGAGCTGAAACGAAAAAGGTATGGTAAGCGAACCGACTTTGATAAAATCGAAGTAATGCACCACTGCACTGTTACCGGCCTTTACCTGAAAGAAGATGAATAGACTCAGCACAAAAGCACCCAGCACGGTACCGGAACCTATCCATCCGACCAACGTTTTGGACAGATGATGACGCCCGAGTCCATTGATCATCGCTCCCAGCAGAGGCAGCAGGGGGATCCAGTAAGCCAATTGAAAAACATCTTGCATAAACAACCTGTATAAGTGATCAGTGTTTTAATCGATTCAAGAAATTAATGTCGACCGAGTGTACGTTGCGATACATCATCACAATAATGGCCAGCCCCACGCTTACCTCGGCCGCCGCTACCACCATAATGAAGAACACGAACAATTGCCCGTCCACGCCGGCCTGCGTGGCCAATTGACCTGCCTCAATAGCGGCTTGGTAATGCATCTTAGAGAAAGCAACCAAGAGTAGATTGACCGCATTGAGCATAAGCTCTATGCACATAAAGATGATGATGGCATTGCGACGAGTAAGCACCCCCACCATTCCGATAGTGAACAAAGCCAGTGACAAGAACAGATAATAATTTATAGGCATGTTTTCAGCGTTAATCTTTTTTTCCAATAACAACAGCTCCCACCATCGCACTCAAGAACAGGATACTCGAGATCTCAAAGGGCACCACATAGCGGGTAAAGAGTTCGTTACCGAGCACCTTGATGAGACCTACCTGCCCATCCATGACCATGGCCGAACGACTCTTGAGCTCTGAATCCTTGAGCGCGGCCACCAACACCAATAGAAAGATGCCGCCACTGACCGTACCGGCCAGGGTCAACCAGCGCTTATTACCCGAGGCACCTTCTTGCCTGGCATTCATCAACATGATCACGAACAAGAACAAGACCATGATGGCACCGGCGTACACGATAATATTAACGATGGCTAAAAACTGGGCATTGAGCAAAATGTAATGACCAGAAATGGCGAAGAAGGTCACGATCAACCAAAGCACACTATAGACCGGGTTCTTGCTTGTTATCACCATCAGGGCGCTGAACAAAGCCACGACCGATAAGACCCAAAAAAGAATTTGCACGATACTCATCTCAATTAGTATGGGTTGTTGAATGCTGAGGCTTACGATCACCCAGCGCTTTCTGGTATGCTTCGCGCTCGGTTACGGGATTAGGGATCAGCAATTCTTCTTTTGAATAAATAAATCCTTTACGAGCATAGTTAGCTGGTGCAAAGGTTTGCGACAGGTAGATGGCGTCTTTGGGACAAGCCTCTTCGCAAAGTCCGCAGAAAATGCAACGCAACATATTGATCTCGTACTTGGCCGCGTATTTTTCTTCGCGATACAAGTGCTCTTCGCCAGATTGTCTTTCGGCAGCTTCCATCGTGATGGCCTCGGCAGGACAAGCCACGGCACAAAGTCCGCAGGCAGTACAATTTTCGCGGCCGGCCTCATCGCGGTTCAGCACGTGAAGGCCGCGGAATACCTTGGAGAAACTGCGCTGCTGCTCCGGATATTGAATGGTGGCCTTTTTCATGAACATGTGACGAAGCGTAATGGCCATACCCTTGGCGATATTCCACAAATAAATGCTCTCGAGCCATGTCATAGGGCTGCGATCGACCGGTTTAGCTCTTTGCGTTAGTTGCATACAGTTCCTTATTATAGCATCACTTGTTTAAGAATAGCATCAATGCCGCACTGATCAGCATGTTGATTAGTGCAAGCGGAATCAATTTCTTCCATCCCAGATTCATCAGCTGGTCATAGCGAAAACGAGGGATCGTCCAGCGAATCCAGATAAATACGAATAAAAAGAACGAGACCTTGGCCATCATGACCGCAAAGGTCAACATCGATAAGGTCAGGGGCGAACCCTGCCAGGCTGCCTCGTCGAAGAACGGAATATCATATCCTCCAAAGAACAACGTTGCCATCACCGCACTGCTCACGAACATATTGATGTATTCGGCAAACAGGTAAAAGCCCAGCTTCATCGAAGAATACTCTTGGTGATAGCCAAAGTTCAACTCGTTCTCCGCCTCGGGCAGATCGAATGGTGTGCGGTTACATTCCGCCAGGGCGCAAATAAAAAAGATCAGAAAGCCCAGCGGCTGGTAGAGTACGTTCCATCCATGCTGCATCTGGTATTCGACCATAGCGCTCATCTTGAGTGAGCCGGTCATGAATAAAACGGCGATCAATGCCAACCCCATGGGTAATTCGTACGAGACCATCTGTGAGGCACCGCGAATGGCCGCGATCAATGAAAATTTATTGTTCGATGCCCAGCCACCGATCATGATACCATACACACCCACGCTCACGATACCAAAAACGATCAGTATGCCCATGTCGACATCCGCTACCTGTAATGCAACCGTTCGCGTTGCCCCTACGTATGATGCTCCCCAGGGAATGACCGAACTGGTGATGAGCGCAACGATCATGGCCAACGCCGGACCTAGCAAGAACAAGAACCGGTTAGAGCTGGTGGGAGTGATCTCTTCTTTAAAGAATAATTTTCCGCCATCGGCCAACGGCTGAAAGATCCCAAAAGGACCTGCGCGGTTGGGTCCCATACGATCTTGCATCCAGCCAGCGATCTTTCTTTCGGCCAGTGTAGTGTACATGGCAATAAAAAAAGATAATCCGATCAGCGCACCAATCAGGATCAGCTTTTCCAGAATATACCAACTATCTATTGCAGTTAAATACATGGTCATAACATTAGGCCTCTTTGGGAGCGGGTGAATTAAAATCCGATCCGGTGGCTGCACCCGGCAATTGACTCAGCTCTATCTTATTTACTTCACTTACGTCATGGATATCCATCATCAATTTGGGCGCACGGCCTCCCATTACCTCGGGCAGTGTCTCTTTGGGCGTTTGCAATGCAGTGTAATGACCTTGCGAGATCACAGAGTGACGGTTAACGTTGACAGGCCCTTCGATGACCCAGTCGCTGGCCGCCTTCTTATCGAAACGGCAGGTGTTACAGATCCAACCCGGCTTACCGTCGTAGCTGCATACCTCACCCCACTCGTCTTTGCGAGCAGTAACACGCAACACCTCATCACCGCGCTGCCAGAGTGTTACTTTACCGCAGCAATCAGGGCAATCTCGGTGTGCCAATACAGGTTTGGTAAACCACACCCTGTTCTTGAAACGGAAGGTCTTGTCAGTGAGCGCTCCCACCGGACATACATCGATCATGTTGCCACTAAAATTATTATCGATGGCCTTAGAAATATGCGTAGAGATCTCGGCATGATCGCCGCGGTCGAGTACCCCGTGCACGCGCTGATCGGTCAGTTGATCGGCCACATAGGTGCAACGATAGCATAGAATACAGCGCGTCATGTGCAACTGAATATAAGGCCCGATATCTTCTTTTTCGAACGTGCGACGCTCGAACTCGTAGCGCGTACCTTCTTTGCCGTGCTCATAGCCCAGGTCTTGCAAATGACACTCACCGGCCTGGTCGCATACCGGACAATCCAATGGATGATTGAGCAGTAAAAACTCCACTACCCCGGCCCGGGCATCCTTTACTTTATCGCTGGTGATATTTTTTACGACCATTCCGTCCATAACGCCCGTGCGGCAACTGGCCACGAGTTTGGGCATCGGGCGCGGATCGGCCGCAGAGCCCGCGGCCACTTCTACCAGACAGGTACGACACTTTCCACCACTGCCCTCGAGCTTGCTGTAGTAGCACATGGCAGGTGGTGTAACGTCTCCTCCGATCTGACGAGCCGCATTCAAAATGGTAGTACCGGCAGGCACCTCTATCGTGATGTTATCGATAGTGACCTTTACGGTGGGGATGGTATTTTTTGTATCGGACGACATACGTTGTTTGATTGATGGGTCTATGCCATTACAGGATTGGGTACATGAATAGGATCTGCATAGTGCATGAGTCCATAATTACGCTGCTGTGCTTCTTGCGGATGCAAAACGTGCCATTCGAATTCGTCTCTGAAATGACGAATGGCCGCTGCTACCGGCCAGGCCGCCGCATCGCCAAGCGGACAGATCGTATTGCCTTCTATCTTGCGCTGGATATCCCAGAGCAGATCGATGTCACTCATTTTACCTTTTCCCGTTTCGATGTTCCATAAGATCTTTTCCATCCAACCGGTTCCTTCTCTGCAGGGAGAACATTGTCCACAGCTTTCGTGACGGTAAAAGCGTGCCAACGTATAGGTATGGCGTACCACACACTGGCTGTCGTCGAGTACAATAAAACCACCCGAGCCCATCATGGACCCGGATACAAAACCACCATCGGCCAGACTCTCGTAGGTCATCATGCGGGTCTCTCCCTTGGCGGTCTTCAGCAATAAGTTGGCCGGTAAGATCGGCACGGACGATCCGCCGGGAATACAGGCCTTCAGTTTTTTGCCGGCCGGAATGCCTCCGCAATATTCATCACTGTAAATAAATTCTTCTACCGAGATGGTCATATCGATCTCGTAGACGCCGGGCTTGTTAATGTTGCCGCAAGCAGATATCAGTTTGGTGCCGGTCGATTTTCCGATCCCGATCTTGGCATATTCCTCGGCTCCGTCGTTGATAATAGGAACGACGGCCGCGATGGTCTCGACGTTGTTGACCACCGTAGGACAACCCCATAAACCTTTAACAGCAGGAAAAGGAGGTTTGATGCGCGGGTTCCCTCTCTTTCCTTCGAGCGATTCAAGCAATGCAGTTTCTTCTCCGCAGATATAGGCCCCGGCACCTCGATGTACATAAATATCACAATCAAATCCACTGCCTAAAATATTCTTACCCAACCATCCGTTGGCCCTTGCTTCGTCTATGGCCCGCTCCAAGATCTCGGCCACCCAAACATATTCACCTCGAATGTAGATGTAAGAGCGATTGGAACCGAGTGCATACGAAGCCGTGATCATTCCCTCAATAAGCAAGTGCGGAATAAATTCCATCAGGTAACGATCCTTGAATGTTCCGGGCTCTGATTCGTCTGCATTGACCACCAGATAACGAGGCACCCCTTCTGGCTTGGCCAAAAAACCCCACTTCATTCCCGTAGGGAATCCGGCACCGCCACGTCCGCGCAATCCGCTTTTCTTGACCTCTTCAGTTACCTGATCGGGGCTGAGCGATTTCAGCGCCTTCTCCACACTGCGGTATCCGCCTTCGCGACGGTACACTTCGTACGTGCAGATGCCCGGTACATTGGCTTTTTCAAGTAATAATTTTCTTCCCATATTCTTACCCCAACGGGGCTGCGTTTCTTTTTTTATGTTGTTGCCACGGTTGACTGTCCAGAACTAGAAGCGATCAGCTCATCGATCTTTTGACGGGTGAGATGCTCTCGGTAATTTTTTCCCAGTTGCAGCATCGGCGCATAGCCGCAGGCGCCCAAACACTCCACCGTTTTTAGAGTGAACATACCGTCTGCCGTGGTTTGGCCCGGACGAATGCCCAGCTTCTCGTAGATGTAAGCCACGATATCTTCACTGCCATTGAGCATGCAGGGGCCGGTCTGGCAGACTTCTAACAGATGTTTTCCGATCGGTTTCAGATTGTACATGCTGTAGAAAGTAGCTACCTCGTACACTTCGATGGGCTCCAACTGCAAGAGTGTGGCCACATAGTCCATGGTCTCAGTACTCAGCCATCCCCCAAATTCCTGCTGCGCCAAGTGCAACACCGGAAGCAACGCACTTTTTTGGCGTTCTTCGGGGTAGCGCGCAATGATCTGCTGTACCTCTTTTAATTTATCGGCTGAAAAACTCACGCTCATGTTCTGATTCGTTTTTTCTTTTTTATAGTCAGTTGACTTAGGCATCCATTTCGCCCGCGATCAGGTTCAAGCTACTCATGGTAATGATCGCATCGCTTAGCATGGCCCCTTTTACCAACTCCTCAAAAGCCTGGTAGTAAATAAAACAAGGTCTTCTAAAATGCAATCGATAGGGCGCTCTTCCGCCATCACTGATCAGATAGAACCCCAGCTCGCCATTTCCTCCCTCTACGGAGTGGTACACTTCTCCGGCCGGAATGTCGGTCTCTCCCATGATGATCTTGAAATGATAGATGAGCGCTTCCATTTTAGTGTACACATCTTGCTTGGCAGGAAGATAATACTCCGGTACATCGGCATGGTATACTTCGGCATCCGTACCGGTAAAGGCTTGTACCTTCTGGTATGCCTGTCTGATAATGGACAAACTCTGCCACATCTCTTGTTCGCGCACCAACCAGCGGTCATAACTGTCTCCGGTGCTACCCACAGGAATGGTAAACTCAAAATCTTGATAGCTGCTGTAAGGAGTATGAATCCGTACATCATAATCTACCCCGGCCGCACGCAGATTGGGACCGGTAAATCCGTAGTTCAGCGCTCGCTCCGCACTGATACCACCAACACCAATGGTGCGGTCCATAAAGATGCGGTTGCGTTGAAACATGTTCTCGAATTCTTTGAGCGCCTTGGGGTACTCGTCAAGGAATTTTTCGAGCTTCTGAAAAGCGATATCGTTAAAGTTGCGTTCAAAACCACCAATGCGACCCATGTTGGTCGTTAAGCGAGCCCCACAGATCTCTTCGTAGATCTCATAGATCAGTTCGCGGTATTGCATCACGTACAAAAAACCGGTATAGGCGCCGGCATCTACCCCCATGATCGAATTACAGATCAGGTGATCGGCAATACGAGCCAGTTCCATCACAATGACCCTTAAATAATCGACGCGCTTGGGAGTGGTAATGCCCAGTAATTTTTCGCACGTCATGTGCCAACCCATATTATTGAGCGGAGAAGAGCAGTAGTTGAGGCGATCGGTCAGTGTGGTGATCTGTGCCAGCGGACGACGCTCGGCCAGTTTTTCGAAGGCCCGGTGAATATAGCCGATGGTCTGATCGGCCGACACGATCCGTTCGCCATCGAGCTCGAGAATATTTTGCATGACCCCGTGCGTGGCCGGATGCGTAGGCCCCAGATTTAACGTGGTGGTCGTTTTCTCGATCGATCCTTCTGGCAGTTTTATGTGTTCACTCATACAATGGCCCCCCGGGGGGAGTTTATTCTTGTTTAGCCGCGGCCAAACATTTCGTCATCTTTATCGATACGGGTTTGATCTTCTAACGGAAACTCCTTTCGCATGGGGAAATAATCCATCTCATCGACATTGAGTATCCTCTTTAAATTGGGATGTCCTACAAAGTTGATCCCAAAAAAATCGTAGGTCTCGCGTTCCATCCAATTGGCCGAAGAGAACAATCCCGTAGCCGTATAGACATCGGGCTGCAAAACACCTGTAAATACTTTAAAGCGAAGGCGAATGTTCTCGGTAAGGTTGTGCAAATGGTAGACCACGGCCAACTCGCGACCAGTTTGATCGGGATAGTGCACCCCGGTCAGATCGGTCAAAAAGATAAAACCCAGTTGCGGGTCGTCGTAGAGAAAATTGAGCACCTTCAGATTCATTTCCGTGGGCGCCTCGAACTGCAGCATACCATACGAGTCTGAAAATCCGCTGACCTGGTCACCGAACTTATCTATCAATCGTTGCTGTATGATCTCGTTTGTCAATGACATCCATTCCTTTTTGCGGCAAATGTGCTTTTACACGTATTGCCTTATTGAATACCGTAACTTTCTAACAATGCTTTATAGCCCTCTGAGTTGCGACGTCGAAGGCTTTCTTTTCCGACCAGATCTTGAATACGAAGCACACCGTCAATGATCGCTTCGGGTCGGGGCGGACAGCCGGGCACATACACATCAACCGGTACGACCTGGTCGATTCCCTGTAACACACTGTAGGTATCGAAAATACCACCGCTACTCGCACAAGCACCCACGGCAATTACCCAGCGGGGCTCGGCCATTTGCAAATACACTTGTTTTACGACGGGTCCCATCTTTTTGGCGATCGTTCCCATCACCATCAGCAGATCGCATTGACGAGGAGAAAATCCCACACGCTCCGAACCAAAACGGGCCAGATCGTAATGCGAACCCATCGTTGCCATAAACTCAATGCCACAGCAAGAAGTGGCAAAAGGCAGAGGCCAAATGGAATTTTTTCTGGCCAGCCCAATGACGGTGTCGAGTGAAGTGGCAAAGAAACCCTCTCCCTGGTGTCCATCGGGCATGGGGGCCATACTAATGTCTGCCTCCAGCGGCTTTTGAATAAGATTGTACGATACCGGACGACTCATATTCCAATCATTTTATAACATAACAAGCGCTCAAGGCGAATGTTGTTGTTTGCGTTCTTAGTCTTCCCATTTCAAGGCTCCCTTTTTAATGATGTAGACAAAGCCACACAAGAAGAAACCAACGAACAGGGCTACTGCAATAAATCCGTTCCATCCCAGGCCTTTGAAGTTGACGGCATAGGGATAGAAGAAGATCACTTCCACATCAAAAAGAACGAAGAGAATGGCTGTAAGAAAATACTTGATGGCCATCGGCTGGCGGGCATCGCCATGTGATTCAATACCGCTGGCAAAGTTTTGCAGCTTATCGCTGGTCTTGCGACGAGGCCCCAGTAAATGCGTGGCCATCATCAAAAAGGCAACCAGCCCTACTGCAATTAAAACCTGCAGGGCCAGTGGCAAATAGGTAGAGGCATTCGAGGCCGTGGAGCCCATTTGCAACCAGTATAACATGTGCTGTTTTTTCTGGGCGCAAAATTAAGGAGCAATGGCGACAAAACCGGCATGATATCGACGCAAAGCGGTCTGATTTAACGTATTGGGCTTTGGCGCAGCCTCAGTCTTGGGTGCTTGGTCAGATTTAGGGGCGTTATCGGGTTTGGTCTGTGCGGCTTTCTCAAGCACGCTGATGTTTTGCTGAATAGCCGTATTGGTCGGATCCAAAGACAGCATACGACGCAGGTAGAGAAGTGCTTTGTCTTTGTCTTTCAATACGTTAGCACTATATGCAGCCAAATAACCCGATACCCCGATGATGGTCTTTTTATTCTTGACCGTATCTTTTTCTAAGATAACAAGGTATTTCTCTGCCCAGGGTACGGCCGTTCCCATTTCCATGGTAGTGTCGATGGCACGTTGAATATTATATTTCATCATGTACCCGAAAGACTCCTCAGGATACTTTACGACATAGACCCCGAACAAACTATCGGCAACGCCATAGGACTTGCCCTGATAATAGGCAAAACCGGCATCGAACAGATCACGCTGGCTGGGGTTGGTCTTGGTAGTAAGGATCAGGGTGCGCAGATCTCCTTCGATAATACGGCTCAAGCTGTCGCCTTTTGCCTTAAAGCGGTCAGCCCCTTTCTTTAGCAGATCTACCTTTAGACTCACGAGGGTATCGATACGGGTAGATTGTAAATAAGTATCAAATACCTCGGCGGGGGTTCCACCGGTCTTATCGATAATGTCGGCGCGCAGTTGAAAATCGTAGAGCGCTACACCATCCATGTCATCTCCTGTGCGGCCAAAGAACAGATCGCTGTATTTTTTTGCATTGGCAAAAGAGGCGGAAGCCGCTTCGGCCTGCTGTTGTTTGGCAAGGGTATCGCCCTGCTGAAAGAAAGCATCGGCCAACAAGCGATACACGCGAGGCTTGGTCATGTTACCAAGGGCTGCGATCACTAGCTCCGATTTGGCAATGGCACAGGCAAAATCTCCGCGCGCCCAGCAAAGCTGTGAGTAGAGAAACTCATCTTGAATATTCTTTTCGGGCTGCTTGGTTTCGATATACTTCTGCAACTGTTGTTCGGCGGTCGCATAATCGCGGCGATAGAAGTAGTAATAGAACAACTCATAGTAGGCAGGCGTAAAGCGGGGATCTTTTTGCACACAATCCGTGAGGTATTGCAAGACCAGCTCCCAGTTTTTTTGCGAATCGAATAAACGAGCCAGACGATAGCTGGCCAGCGCATACCCCGGATTCAGTTTCAGGGCCTCGGTATAATTTTGAAATGCTTCGCCACCGCCCTCTCCGGGACGCGCCTTACGAATGGCGTTACCTAACAACAGATACATCTCGGCATTCTTATCTCCCTTTTCGATCTGTGCGCTCATTTTGCCGATCACATAATTGAGATCGCCACTCTTGGCTTCGATATTGGAGCGAGACACCGCATTGAGAATATCGATGTTGTCTCCCTTCCGGGTACGGCTCATGGTCAGGGCCGATTCAAATTTCTGACGGGCTTCGTTCGTTTTATTCTCCAGCAGGTCGGCATGACCGGCTCCCACCATCACCAATGGTGAGTTGGCGGCCACTTGCAGGGCTTTGTCGTACCAGTTTCTGGCAACGGCTGCTCTCTTTACTGAATCCAACTCACGTTCAATGACCGCTTGTCCACCCCAATACAATACTTCGGGATCGGCAGGATTGGCCTTCAATAATTGTTGAAAGGTTTGGTCGGCCAGCTCAAAACGCTGGGCAAAAAGATGATTCTTTCCATCTTGTACTGTTTGTCCACTCACTGTAACGGATACACCGAAACAAATCGAGAGTACTACATAAAATCGTTTCATCAGCATGAGCAGTTTCGCTTTAAGGGTTGTAAATATAATATAATTAGTTACTCATTGACCTGCACAGGACGAATCCCCAGTCTTTTTTGGGCAGGGGCCAGATAAGCTCTTCTGAAAATGATCTGGCCAATTTCGCCGCTCACAAAATGCGCAAAGCCGGTAGCCAGCCCGCGGTGTCTTTCTTTTAGGATGTACACAAGATCGCGCACCATGGGATAGCGCTTGGCATAGATGTTGGCCTGATAGGCTTTTACATAATAGCCTTTTAGGTCCATGCTTTCTATGTGCGCCACTTTGATCTTTTTCAAAAAACTTAGTTGGGCCGAGTCTTCGGGGTTGCCCACCCAGCCCACGCCAACAAAACCCACTACGCCCGGATGAGTTGACACATAATCGATAACACCCTCACTGCTGCGGGCTGCCATTGCTGTGCTGGTCAAGGACTCGCCTTTCAATATGGAATCTACAATAAATCTGACAGTACTGGTGGCCTTGATGCCATCAAAGACAGGGATTAACTTTTTGTTATGTTTACCGGTAAGGATGTCTTTGATCTCATTCATGGTAAAAATGGTATCGGCCGAACCGGGATGGACCACTACCGCAATACCATCGCGCGCGACCACCAGACTTCTTGCATTCACCTTGAGTGAGTCGGCCATCAACGCTCTTTCTTCTGCAGAAGGACGGCGAGTTACCAGCACCATACGTATACTATCATTGAGCAGATCGCGCAAACAATCCGCTTCGGTTTTGTAGGTCACCGAAATGGTGGTACCGGGATGATTGGACTCGTACACCTGCACCAACTCATCTACGATGGGTTTGAAGGTCTCATCGGCGCTAATGCGAACCGATCCTCTGTCGGGTGTATCGGGTAATTCGTTTCGCTGCTCTTCGTACGACTTGCATCCTGAACAACACAACAGCCACCCTATGAAAAAAGCACAAGCACTTCGTAACATGTATTCTCCTTTTACTCTTTTGTTTTATACCCTCTGTGCACTCTCCAAGCGCCATACAATAAACAAACCGCACCAAAAATGCGATCGGTCAGGTCGGGCGGAAAACGCAGGTTGATCTCCAGGTCCAATTGGCTGCGCAGCGAAAAGAACAGACCCGCGAACAGAAACAATCCACCCATGCTGTACTCCCTTACTTTTTGCATACGAGAACGATGCGCCTGCTTTTGCTTTTCGTATTCCTGAAACATAAGTGGGCAAATTAGCCAAATTTTCAGTGTAACGAATGGGCCTTTGTTCAATTGCCAAATCAGCTCGGGGTTAAGCAGGTCTGGTTATATTTGCAAAACAGGTATTGCCTGCACAATTCGCTGCGCTATGACCAAACCCAGCCTTCCGCCCGGCACCAGAGATTTTTCGGCCGAGGTGGTCCGAAAAAGAAACTACATTTTCAACACCATTCGCTCGGTGTTCGAATGTTACGGATTTGGTCCGCTCGAAACCCCCGCCATGGAGCAGCTCGATACCCTGATGGGCAAGTATGGCGAAGAGGGCGACAAGTTGATCTTTAAGATCCTCAACAACGGACTGGACAATACAGAAAAAGAGAAACAGACCAGAGCCGCACTAGAACAGGTCTTGCAGGGAAAGAACAACAAAGACCTGACCGAAAGAGCACTTCGCTACGATCTGACCATCCCCTTTGCGCGCTATGTGGCGACCTGGCATCAGCAACTGGCCTTTCCGTTCAAACGCTACCAGATGCAACCGGTCTGGCGGGCCGACAGACCACAAAAAGGACGCTACCGCGAATTCTACCAATGTGATGTGGACGTAGTGGGCAGCCGCTCCTTGCTCAATGAACTAGAGTTAGGATGTATCTGCCATGCCATCTTTACAAGATTGGGCTTACCCGATTACAGCCTGCGCATCAACCACCGCCAATTGTTGGTAGCCCTGGCCGCGCAGTGCGGAGATGTGGCACAACTTGGAACCATTACAACAGCCATCGATAAATTAGACAAGATCGGCATCGACAAGGTTAAAGAAGAATTGGCCAAGAAGAATTTGTCGGCTGTGCAGATCGACCAAATAGTTACTTATCTGCAGATCGGCGGAACCTTACAACAGCAAGTAGAACAATTGAACGACTTGCTCGGAAAGCAACCCGAAGCGCAAACGGCTCTTGCAGAACTAAAACAACTGATTGAGGACTTGCAAGATCAGCAGGTCAATGCCGTGCTTGATCCAACGCTGGCCAGAGGACTCAATTATTATACCGGTGCCATCTTCGAGATCAAGGCTCCTTCGCGTGTAAACATCGGTAGCATTGGCGGAGGCGGCCGATACGATGACCTGACCGGACTGTTTGGGGTGCCCGGCATTCCCGGAGTGGGACTTTCTTTTGGAGTGGACCGCATCTACGATGTGCTAGAAGAATTACAAGCTTTTCCGGCCAACACCGACAACGGATCACAGGTGCTGTTCTTTAACCTGGGCAAAGAAGAAATGAAAACCGCCTTTGTAAAATTACAAGCGCTACGTGCCAGAGGAGTGGCAGCAGAATTATATCCCGAGTCTGTAAAATTTGATAAGCAGTTCAAGTACGCAGAAAAAAAGAACATCCCCTATATAGCCATCATCGGAAAAGAAGAGATGGAAAAACAGCAGGTCAACATCAAAAATATTCGCAGCGGCGAACAACGAACTTTTTCCTGGAGCGAATTAGCGACCCTTTCCTTTACCTGGTAACCACTTTTCGTCAGAGCGACTCATAGACCATCGCGGCACCCTGGCCTACTCCTACGCACATCGTTGCCAAACCATAACGGGCATTTCTTCTTTTTAATTCGTAGAGCAACGTGGCAGAGATGCGCGCACCACTGCAACCCAACGGATGTCCAATGGCGATCGATCCTCCGTTAACATTTACCAACGAAGGGTCGAGCTCGAGCTCTTGTATACAGGCCAGTGATTGAGAGGCAAAGGCCTCATTGAGTTCAAAGAGGTTGATATCGGCCAAGGACAGGCCAGCCCGTCGCAATACTTTTTTTGTAGCGGGTACCGGTCCGATACCCATGATAGAGGGATCGACCCCGGCCACGGCCATGGATACTACTTTGGCCATGGGAGTAAGCTTATACTTCTTAAGCGCCTCCTCACTGGCCAGCAACAGGGCAGCTGCTCCGTCATTGATCCCAGAGGAATTGCCCGCAGTAACGGTGCCATTCTTTTTAAAAGCAGGTGAGAGTGTCGCCAGTTTTTCGAGTGAGGTTTCGCGGGGATGCTCATCGTCTACCACCCAACTGATCAGGCCTTTGTTTTGAATTTCTACCGCCGTGATCTCTTGTTCCCAAACACCTTTTTTACGGGCAACGGCATATTTCTGCTGCGAAGAGAATGCAAACTGGTCTTGTTGTTCGCGGGTAATCTTATAGGATTCGGCCAGGTTCTCTGCCGTCTCTCCCATAGAGTAAGGGTGATACTTTTCTGCGAGCAAAGGATTGATGAAGCGCCATCCCATAGTGGTATCGAACAGTTGTGCACTGCGATCGAAAGGCTGTGCGGATTTAGCCATTACGTAAGGAGCGCGACTCATACTCTCTACGCCACCGGCCAAGATAAGGTCTGCATCGCCGCAAGCAATTTGCCGGGAGCCCTCCATGATGGCTTGCAAACCCGATGCGCAAAGTCGGTTAACGGTGGTGCCCGCTACCGTCATCGGTAAGCCGGCCAACAGTAACGACATCCTGGCCACATTTCGATTGTCTTCTCCGGCCTGGTTGGCAGCACCGGCAATGACCTCTTCGATAGCTGCCGGATCGATAGTATCGTTTCGTTTATGCAGGGCGCGTAGCACGGTAGCCAACAGATCATCGGGGCGAACTGCGCTCAGTGCCCCTCCGTAGCGTCCTACCGGTGTTCGGATAGCATCTACTACATAAACTGGTTTCATGTTAGAGGTTTATAGGCAAATATCCGTTAAATACTCAAATCCCTGACGGAGGCAGGCTATCTTTGCAAGACATGAAAAAAACGGCAGCGGAAAATATCAGAACCTGGAGCCTGCAACAAATAGAGCAGCATTTTGAGCAACTGGGCGAAAAGAAGTTCAGGGCCCGACAGCTCTACGACTGGCTCTGGCAAAAAAATGCCATGTCCTTTGCCGACATGACCAACCTGAGCAAAGAGCTGCGACAACACTTGGGAGAACAATTTGTGCTACCCTCCCTTACCGTCAATACTACCCAACATTCCAGCGATGGGACCGTCAAGAGTCGCTTTCAGACCTGGGATGGACATGCGGTAGAAGGGGTGCTGATCCCTACCGAGAAAAGACTCACGGCCTGTGTGTCTTCGCAGATAGGATGTTCGCTCAGTTGTAAATTCTGTGCCACCGGCTACATGGACCGCAAAAGAAATTTGCAATTCGATGAGATAGTCGACGAAGTGGTATTGCTGAACAAAGAGGCCATGAATCAGCATCAAAAAAAGATCAGCAACATCGTCTTTATGGGGATGGGAGAGCCGCTGTTGAATTACAAACAGGTACTGCTGGCCATCGACAAGATCACCTCACCCGAAGCGTTGGGAATGAGCGCGCGTCGCATTACGGTTTCCACAGCGGGCGTGGCCAAAGGCATTCGCCAGTTAGGAGACGATAACGTGCGTTTTAAGTTGGCGCTCTCGCTGCATGCGGCCAACGATCTCAAACGCAACGAGATCATGCCCATCAACGAATCGAATCAAATTCGTACGCTCATCGAGGCCCTCAATTATTTCTATAAAAAGACAGGTAACGAGATCACGTTCGAGTACATCTTGTTCGACCAATTCAATGACTCGTTGCAAGACGCCGAAGAGCTGGTCAAGATCTATCGCCAGGTTCCTGCAGACCTGGTCAACATCATCGAGTACAACCCCATCGAAAATGCTCATTTTCGTAAACCCTCCGAGGCCAAAACCATGGCCTTTATGGACTATCTGGCTAAAAAAAGGGTCAATGCCCGACTTCGAAAAAGCAGAGGAAAGGATATCGACGCGGCTTGTGGCCAACTAGCCAATAAAGGTTGATCGCTCGTCTCTTTAAACCTTTTACTTCTTGGTCGGTCAGAGAATTGTTACCCCGCCGCAGCGCAGGGTCCCCTTAAAAAATTAACTATGAAAACGATCATCACCTTTTGTATCGCTACCCTTCTGATCGGACAGGCCATTGGTCAAGATCGCCCTGCACCCGGCGCCCCCCGCCCTCCCCACCAGGGCCCCAACAGGAAACAAGGAAACGAGCTGCTCATGCAGCGACTGCAACTGACCCCCGCCCAGCGTGACCAGCTAAAGAAAGAACAAGAACAAGCCCTTGAAAAAGTACTGACCCCCGATCAAAAAAAGAAACTAAAAGAGATCCGTCAACAACAGCAAGAGCGGAAAAATAATATGCTGGGCAAGCAAAGACAACAACTGAAGGAGCGTTTATCGCTTACGGATGAGCAAGCCACCAAGTTGCAAGATCTGCAGAAAAATTTCATGGAGTCCATGAAAAAGAATCGCCAGCAACTTGACCAGACCATTGCGCAACAACGAGACAGAGCGCATGAAATGATGGAAACCCATCAGCAATCACTTAAAAAACTTTTAAGTGCCGAACAACTCGAAAAATACAAAACGATGATGCGCGATAAAATGCGGGGTGGCATGGAACAATTGCGTGGTGGCATGGAACAATTTCGCGGACGTCGTGGTAAAATGCCGCAGCGCCCACCCATGCGTCATCAAGCGGCCCGAGAGCCTATACCCGATGCGTTGTAATTACCGTAACTTCGCAGCATACCTGTTGAAAAACAGCTATTCTGCCCCATGAAAAAATCTAGCGGACACCCCTTTACCAAGTTTGGGGTAAAAAAAAGCAACGCTGCCATTAAAGAGCAGTTTCGCCAAGAAAAAAGAAAGGTCAAAAAAGAGAGAGAAGCTTTTTTCGAGCAAAAAAAAGCAGCTGAACGATCGGCTCGTGCCGGTAAGACGGCAGCGGCCGACGTAAAAGGAAATTTTCCAAAGAGCCATCCGGTCATTGCGCCTCCCGAACGCATGACCCTCAATAAATACCTGGCGCATGCAGGGGTGGCAGCTCGTCGTGAAGCAGCCCTTCTCATTAAAAAAGGATTGGTAAAAGTAAACGGAGTGGTCATTGTTGAACCGGGCTGTAGGGTCGCTCCTACCGATACCGTAATTTATAACGGCAAAAAACTCTCTCCTGCCCGCGAGTATGTTTACATCTTGCTCAACAAGCCCAAAGACTACATTACTACCACCGACGATCCACAAGGAAGAAAGACCGTACTTGATATCGTAGTACAAGCCACCAGCGAAAGGATCTACCCGGTGGGCCGCCTCGATCGCAATACTGCAGGCGTATTGCTGTTGACCAATGATGGTGAATTAGCCCAGCAGCTCACTCACCCCAAGAACCAGGTAAAGAAGATTTATCAGGCAACGTTGAATAAGCCACTTGATAAAAAAGATTTTGATCAGCTGCTAAAAGGGGTCGTTCTCGAAGACGGTCCTGCCTCGGCCGATGTTTTGGCCTATGCCGATCTTAAAGACAAAACCCAAGTAGGCATCGAGATTCACAGCGGCCGTAACCGAATTGTAAGGCGCATGTTCGAGCACCTGGGATACGATGTTAAAAATCTGGACCGGGTGGTCTTTGCCGGCTTAACGAAAAAAAACGTACCCCGCGGCAAATGGCGATTTCTGAGCGAAAAAGAGGTACGCGATCTCAAACACTTTGGAAAAGGAAAGTAAGCGGTCATGCAACTCTCTTCGTTGATACTGACTGAAACCGATCACTGGATCGCACTCAATAAACCCAGTGGCCTATTGTCCGTTCCCGACCGGATGGGCAAAGAGCCTTCCCTTAAGATGATGTTGCGAGAAAAGTATGGCAACATCTTTGTTGTTCATCGGCTAGATCGTGAGACCAGCGGAGTGATCTTGTTCGCAAAAGACGAATCCACACATCAAGAACTGAACCGGCAATTCGAAGAAAGAAAAACCGAAAAAATCTATCAGGGGTTGGTACTTGGTACGCCTGCAGACGAAGCGGGAAGTATAACCACCCCGATCGCCGTACACCCGGCAGAGGATGGTAGAATGATGACGCATGCAAAAGGAAAACCCTCTCATACCGACTATAGGGTCCTCGAAGTACTGCGCCCGTACAGTTGGATGCAGTTCAACATTCATACCGGAAGAACGCATCAGATTCGCGTACACATGCAAGGACTTGGGCATCCCATTGTTTGCGATACACTGTATGGAGATGGGAAACCGGTACTGGTCTCTTCGCTGCGAAAAAAATTCAAACTCGCCAAAAGCGCCGAAGAAGAAAGACCCATCTTAGGCCGCCTGGCCTTACATGCGCAGCGGCTTTGCTTTTTCGATCACGAAGAAAAGGAACATTGCATTGAGGCCCCGTTGCCCAAAGATCTCACGGCCACTCTTTCGCAACTACGAAAAGGTCAGTCAAAAAGATAAATTAGGCAGGCTGCACGCATTCGAGGCGATAGCGAATAGCACTATTCTTGCGCAGCATGGCTGCCACGCCACAGTATTTCTCGAGCGATAGATCGATAGCTTTTTTTACTTTCTCTTCGTTCCCTCCATCGGTGGCAATTCGGTAAAGAAGATCGATATCCGTAAACACCCTGGGATGATCTTGTGTTTGCTCGGCACTGCTTACCACGGAAAGAGCCGTAAAGGGAACTCTCATTTTCGTTAAGATATCGACAACATCCACCGCCGAGCAACCAGCCAGACCGGCCAGCAACAAGGCCTTGGGGCTGATCCCCTTTTTTACGTCACCATCCATCAATACCGAACCGGCAGGCTCTTGGGTGGCTTCGAATTGCAACCCTTCTTTCCACTGTGTAGTAACCGTCATGATATATTTTTTTTGCGAGTGAGCCACTTCGGAATACCAACGAAGGTGGCGGCCCATTTACTATAGGTCTCTTTGGTGAGCAACTTAGAATCGTTCATGGCCTTGTAGGTCAAAAAAAGACCTAAGGGGAGCAGCACGAATGTAGCCAGCCACATTCCCATAAAGGGAGTCAGCGAATCTTCTTTAGCGAACTTCTCTCCTATTGTACTGGAAAAATAAAAGAGCATAAAAAATATGATAGCGAAGATGAGCGGCGTACCCAATCCCCCTTTGCGAATGATAGCCCCAAGTGGTGCGCCGATCAAGAATAAGATAATACAGGCTACGGAAAGAGCCAGCTTGCGATGCCACTCAATAAAATGACGACGCACACTTCGACTTTTATCAGAGAGCACGCTCTGCAACGATTCGGCGTTCATGCGAATGGAGGCCGCCGCACTCTGCGTTGTGCTCAACAAGACCGCACGTGCCGAATCGGGTAAGAGTTGATTGAAATTCTTTTTGCCTTTTAGTAATTTTTTCTCTGCGGCACTCAGTGGCTGAGCAGACCAGGTCGTATCCATCATCTCGTTGAAGGTAAACTGCGAGAGCCAGTCTCTCGTCATTCGGCGAACCACCGTGTCTCGCTCGCGTTGTAGCGAGTCGATGGCGCGGTTAAGCTGCCGCATACTGAACATGCGCTCATTGTTCTTGTTGACACTGTCTGCGGTTCGATTGGTAAACCCCAGTGTACCCAGATCAAACTGCTTGGTGTAGGTCTTGAAACCCGTACGGATATATTCGTTGTTGCCGGCGTCGAAAGGATTGCCTCTTTCTTGGTAGCGCCATCCGTCTCGCAAATGCATTTCCAAAAAACGTTTGTTGCCGGTCACGCGCATCACACCGCTTTTGGCCATCACAAAATTATCTTGCAACAGATTGCCTTGCTCGTAGATGATCACATCGCGAATGACACTATCGTTCGATTCTTTTTGCCCGATCTTAATGGCATAGCCTCCAATACGGTCATAGAATACGCCCTCTCTTAAGTCAAAGGCAGGTTTGGCATAGACGATATCGGCCAGCAAGGTCCTTGACTTGAGATTTGCCACCGGGATCACATAGTTAGAAAATAAAAAAGCGATAAAACTGACCAGTATGCTGAGCAAAAAGAGCGGACGCATAAAGCGAAGCAGCGAGATGCCGGCCGACTTGATGGCAACCAGCTCAAAATTTTCACCCATGTTACCAAAAGTCATCAACGAAGACAACAACATGGCCAGCGGCAATGCCAAAGGCACCAGTACCGCACTTTGATAACCGATAAACTCCAGGATAACGCCCGGCCCCAACCCTTTACCGACAAAATCATCGATGTAGAGCCAAAAGAATTGCATGACCAGCACCAACAGCGTAATAAAGAAGGTGGCAATGAACGGTCCGGCAAAGGACCGCAGGATCAGCTTATCTAGTTTTGTAAACAAGTCGGTAGACTAATGCAATAATCAGTTGCCAAGGCGATGAAACAGATCTTTAACCTGGTGATCCCAAAGTAAGGTCTGGTCCTTGATCTCTTTTTTCTCGGCAAAATCCTTAATGACCAGTATGGTCTGGTTGGTGATCTCTGATTTATCGATGGCAAACTCGAAATATTCTCCTTTGGCGGCCGTAGCCCAGCGATAGCGAATGAATTTATCTTGTTCTTTCTCGATCACTTCGGCTTGCTCCACATTTCCATCCCATCCAAAATAAAAAACACCATCTCGCTCATCTACCTTGTCTGCGAACCACTCGCTGAGACCGGCAGGGGTCGACAAAAAATCGTACAAGATGGTCGGAGAACAACGCACCGGAAATTCCAGTGTATATAATTGCTTGCTCATGTGTGTATCAGTTGCAACGATGCAATAATAGAGAAAATAACATCAAACACAAAACGGGAGTTTTTTAGCAACAAACCAAGCGGATTCTCTCTTGCTCGGCCGGCACCCTATCGCCTAACTTGAACTTCCAATTTTACTGTATGCGTATGAGACAAATAAAGATCGGCAAGTCGATCACCAACCGAGACAATCCCAGTTTGGAAAAGTATCTGCAAGAGATCGCCGGTATCGAGCGGATTACCCCAGAAGAAGAGGCCGAACTTTCACAAAAAATTAAGAAAGGATGCCAGCTTTCGGCCGAAAGGCTGGCCAGCGCCAACCTGCGCTTCGTGATCTCGGTGGCCAAGCAGTACCAGCACCAGGGATTACCCCTTTGTGATCTCGTCAACGAGGGCAATCTGGGTTTGGTAAAAGCTGCCAGCCGCTACGACGGGACCAAGGGATTCAAGTTCATTTCTTATGCAGTGTGGTGGATCAGACAATCGATCTTGCTGGCACTGGCGGAACACGGACGTATCGTTCGTATACCCGTAAACAAGGTGAGCAGTGCGCAGCGCATGCAACGAACCTATGCCCTGCTCGAACAACAATTGGAGCGCGAGCCCACCACCCAAGAGCTGGCGGCTTCAATGAGCGTGAGCGAAGAAGAGATCAAGGCCTGCCTTTGCGTGAACGTAAAACAACAAAGCATCGATTATCCATCTAACGAAACCGACAAGCCCGGCCTGTGCGACACGCTCGAAGACAAAGAGGCTATGCGGGCCGACCAGGAGTTAGAGGGAAAGGCCTCGTTGCAAATTGAGATAAAACGATCGCTAAACACCCTTACTGACCGGCAACAGCGGATACTTTGCGCCTATTTTGGGATCGCAAATCCATTGGCCAAAAGCCTAGAGGAGATCGGAGTCGATATGGGTATCAGCCGGGAGCGTGTTCGGCAGATCAAAGAAAAAGCCCTGGCCCGCTTGCAACATGCGCATCGCTCCAAAAGACTGCGAAGCTTCCTGACCCGATGATCGGCGGTGGCTCCGTATCTTTGCTCCCCTTCAAGCACTATGTTCAACTCGTTACAGCAAAAACTCGAAACCGCCTTTAAGAACCTCAAGGGGCAGGGCCGTATTACCGAACTGAATGTGGCCACCACCATCAAGGAAATTCGTCGTGCCCTGGTGGATGCGGATGTTAATTACAAGATCGCAAAAGAATTCACCGACAAGGTCAAGGAAGAGGCCATTGGCGCCAAGGTGATCAATGCAGTGTCACCGGGTCAATTGATGACCAAGATCGTAAAGGACGAACTGACCGCGCTCATGGGTGGCACAGAGGCCCCGCTCCAAGACAAGGGCAATCCGGCCATCATCTTGATCGCTGGTTTGCAGGGTAGCGGTAAGACCACTTTCAGCGGAAAACTGGCTAACTACCTAAAGCAAAAACGTGGACTCAGCCCCATGCTCGTAGCAGCCGACGTATACCGCCCCGCCGCCATGGAACAATTGAGAGTACTAGGCGAGCAGATCGGAGTAGAGGTTTATATAGATGCTGCCAATCAAGATGCGGTCTCCATTGCGCGCGATGCCGTGAGCAAGGCCCGTACGCTTAATAAAAACGTGGTTATCATCGATACGGCCGGAAGACTTGCAGTAGACGAGGCGATGATGAACGAAGTAAGCCGTATCAAAGAAGCTGTTCAGCCGCAAGAGATCTTATTCGTCGTCGACAGTATGACGGGGCAAGACGCCGTCAACACCGCCAAGGCCTTCAACGACCGACTCAACTTTAGTGGAGTGGTACTGACCAAACTCGACGGTGATACCAGGGGCGGTGCGGCATTATCCATTACTTACACGGTCAACAAACCCATCAAGTTTACCAGCAATGGTGAAAAGATGGATACCCTCGATATCTTCTACCCCGAACGGATGGCGCAGCGGATATTGGGCATGGGCGATATTACCACGCTGGTCGAAAAAGCCCAAGCGCAGATCAGCGAAGAAGAGGCCAAGAAACTAGAGGCCAAGATCAGAAAGAACAAGTTCGACTTTGCCGATTTTAAGATGCAACTCGAGCAGTTGAAGAAGATGGGAGACATGAAAGAGATGCTCGCCATGATCCCGGGGGTAGGCAGCAAGGTCAAAGACATCGATATCGACGAAAACTCCTTTAAAGGCGTTGAGGCCATGATCAATGCCATGACCCCCGCCGAACGGGCGAACCCCGACCTGATCGATATGAGCCGGAAAAAAAGGATCGCCAAAGGCA
>Ga0208598_1000120_pt1 | contig 27585 bp, 29 predicted proteins | sample LakMenEpi22Jun12_FD_150726 | JGI IMG/M metagenome (GOLD analysis project Ga0208598, IMG submission 150726) | Freshwater microbial communities from Lake Mendota, WI - 22JUN2012 deep hole epilimnion (SPAdes) | ecosystem: Environmental > Aquatic > Freshwater > Lake > Epilimnion/Euphotic zone ... | reverse complement strand
CTGGTGGCTCCTTCCATCGGCTGAAGTTAACGTCCCCAGCTCAAGGGCTGGATCCCTGTTGCCCCCGCCGTTCGGTGGGGGCTTTTTGTTGGGCGAAGCTGCCTTATGGAGATCCAACAAAAGAGGGAAAGGAGCAAACTCCGCCAGCAGAATTGGATGCTCGCGCAGAGGAATGCAGCGCCCCATCTTCGGGAAAATCCATTAAGATGAAATTACGTAATACAAAGCATTGTGACCGATTTCGCTTTCGCCACTTCCAGTCCATTGCCCCTCAGCACACTGATCTCGATCACCTGCTCAATGGCGGTGGTTGTCTTTGCCGTGATTCAATCGGGGAAAAGCAGCGACGATGATGGTCCTGGCGATGGCGGTCTGATGCAGCCAGTGGGCGCAGGCGCCTGAGGCCTGAAGTCCAGGCCTCAGAGCTTTGATGGATCAGAGATCTAACTGCTGCAAACCAGGCCTTTGACCAGCTTTCATGAACTGTTGGTTGGCTAAGTGAATGTCGTGCTCTGTGTCACGAGTGCGCAGGCCTCCTGAAGCTGCAGGCCTCACAGTTTTGTGGAGCCTTCCCCCGCCTTAGGTGCCTCCCTAGGCTCCTTGCAGACACCTCTTCCCATGGGCAGCAGCTTCGGGACCCTCTTCCGCATCAGCACATTCGGCGAATCCCACGGGGGTGGCGTTGGCGTGATTGTGGATGGCTGCCCGCCACGCCTACCGATCGACATCGCCAGCATCCAGACGGAGCTGGATCGGAGGCGGCCTGGGCAGAGCCGGATCACTACCCCGCGTCAGGAAGAGGATCGGGTGGAGATCCTCAGTGGCCTTCTGGATGGGCTCACCCTGGGCACGCCGATCGCCATGCTGGTGCGCAACAAGGACCAGCGCCCCCAGGATTACCAGGACATGGCGGTGGCCTTTCGGCCCTCCCATGCCGATGCCACCTACCAGGCTAAGTACGGCATCCAGGCCCGCAGTGGTGGAGGTCGGGCATCCGCCCGGGAAACCATCGGCCGGGTTGCGGCAGGCGCCATTGCCAAACAACTCCTCGCCCAGGCCAACGGCACGGAAGTGTTGGCCTGGGTGCAACGGATTCACACCATCGAAGCCCAGATCCATCCCCAGGAGGTCTGCCTGGAGGATGTGGAGCGGACCATCGTTCGCTGCCCCGACAGCGCCGCAGCGCAGCAAATGGTGGAGCGCATCGAGGCCATTGGTCGCGAAGGCGACTCCTGCGGCGGCGTGATCACCTGTGTCGTGCGCCGTCCGCCCACGGGAATGGGCATGCCGGTGTTCGACAAACTCGAAGCCGACCTGGCCAAGGCCGTGATGTCACTCCCAGCGACAAAAGGGTTTGAGATCGGCTCGGGCTTTGGAGGCACCCTGCTCAAGGGCAGCGAACACAACGATGCGTTCCTGCCTGCCGAGGGAGGTCAACTCCGCACGGCCACCAACAACTCCGGGGGAATCCAGGGGGGCATCAGCAACGGGGAAGACATCCTGATCCGGGTAGCGTTCAAGCCCACAGCCACGATCCGCAAACCCCAGCAGACCATCAATGCCCAGGGGGAGGCGACCATCCTGGAGGCGAAAGGTCGCCATGATCCCTGTGTGCTCCCCAGGGCCGTGCCGATGGTGGAGGCCATGGTGGCCCTGGTTCTGGCTGACCATCTTCTGCGTCAGCAGGGCCAATGCAGCCTCTGGTAAGCGCGACAACCCTGCGGCCGCGCGCCTAACTCAGAAGAGCCTCCATGCCATTGCTCCCCACGGCGGGAGTGGAAGGGGCAAGGACGATTGGAGCGGAAACCGCTGGAGCAGCCGTGTTGCTCAGGCGGCTGGCAGCCTTGGCCATGCGCCGGGCGACCGAGGAGCGGGTGGGTTTGGCCGAGGCTGAAGCGGCCTTGCGGCTGCTCGATTTGGCAGCGGGTTTAGCTGTGGCCGTGGTCGCTGCGGAGCGACTGCGACCCGTTGCCGCGCTGCGGCTGGATGGGGCCGCTTTCGCCTTGGTGGCTGGTTTCGCCTTTCCGGCTGTCTTGGCGGCGGGCTTGGCTTTAGCGGCAGATCGAGTGGAACGGGCCTTGGTAGGAGCCACGGGCTGATCCAACAGCTCAGCGGTCGACGCTGGGTCCGTTGCTGCGGCGGAGCGACGTCGCGAGCGGGCGGGAGCGGTGCCTTTGGCCTTTGCGGCAGGCTGGGCCTTGCGGGCGGAAGCGGAGGCAGGGGCCTTGGGGGAGCGGGTGCGGTGGCTCAACACCAGGGTCCACTCCTCATCGCTCAGATTGGAAGGCTTGGAGCCATGGGCCTGGGCAACCTTCGCTGCCTTCTCGATATCCGCGATGAGATTTTTCCAGGAGGTGGCGAAGCGCTTGTCCGATTGGGACTTGGCACCACTCTCCAGAAGGGTCGCCACCACACCCTCAGCGGTGACTTTCTTGCGTCGACGGTTGAAGATCTCCTTCTGCAGTTGGGCAATCAGGGCGTCAGCCTTATCGCTGATCGTGATGGTGAGTTGAGACATGGAGAATGATCATCTCTTTCATCAGTAGCACTGGGAGAGCTATTGCCGCAAGGCAAATTCAGCGAGCAATGTTCGTAATGGCTCCAGATCAATTGGCGACTGCTTGCTGAGCAAGGCTCCATCGCCGAGCCAGCGGGAGCCCACGGCCACCGCATCCACGCCTGAAGCCAGCCAATGTCTCACATCAGAAATAGCAATGCCGCCGGCTGCGATGCAGAAGGGAAGAGCTCCTCCAAGAGGATCGCGCAGGCCGCTCCAATAAGCCGGTCCGAGGGTGGAAGCCGGAAAAAGCTTCACCAGGCCCGGTCCGCAATGACAGGCAGCCCGAACTTCTGTCGGAGTCATCACACCGGGCACAAGAAGAAAGCCAGCGGCAGCTGCTTCCTCCTGTAAGGGCTGATCCAGGATCGGCGATACCCCATAAGCAAAGCCAGCATCCAGAACGGCATGGAGGGCTTCTGGGCTCACCATCGACGCGGCCCCAAGACACATCCTGGGAAACGTGCGGATCAACTCTCGGCACTGCCTGCTCCAATCGGCACCCGGGAGGCAGGCAATCTCTGCATGAACAAGACCCAAGGCCTGCAACTCCTCCAGGAGAGGAGCAAGTTGGCTAGGAGCCTCAGGCCTGAAGACCACAAGCAAGGGCTGACGCCTCAGGGAGGCGATCAGCCCTAGGCCATCAGAGGTAGGAAGCCACTTTGACGTCACGGGAAATGAGGAGCTCCTGAAGCTCATCCGCGTCCACGGTTTCCCGCTCGACAAGCATGTCGGCCAGCTCATCGAGAACGGGGCGGTTGGTGGTCAACACATCCTTGGCCCGTCTGTAGGCCTCATCCACCAGGAGAGAAACCTCCTCATCGATGGCTGCAGCCGTGTCCTCTGAGAAATCCCTCTCAGCGGCGATATCCCGGCCCAGGAACATGCCTCCCTGGGAGCGACCAAGCGCCACAGGTCCGAGGCGATCGCTCATCCCGAAGCGGGTGATCATCTGGCGAGCCACCCGGGCCACCTGCTGGAGGTCATTCGAGGCACCGGTGGTGACCTCATCGTCTCCGTAGACGATCTCCTCAGCCACCCGTCCCCCCAGTGCGACGGCCATCTGGTTTTGCAGGTAGGCCCGGGAATAAAGCCCCGATTCCATCCTCTCCTCACTGGGGGTGAAGAAGGTGAGGCCGCCGGCCTGGCCGCGGGGAATGATGGAAATCTTCTGGACAGGGTCGTAATCGGGCATGAGCGCCCCCACCAGGGCATGCCCGGCCTCGTGATAGGCCACCAAGCGCTTGCGTTTTTCACTCATCACCCGGTCTTTCTTCTCAGGTCCCGCCATGACCCGTTCAATGGCGTCGTTCACTTCATCCATCGAGATCTCGCTCAGCTCGCGACGGGCCGCAAGAATGGCGGCCTCATTGAGGAGATTGGCCAGATCGGCACCGGTGTAGCCCGGCGTACGCCTGGCCACCTTGTCGAGATCCACATCCTTGGCGAGGGTTTTGCCGCGGGCATGAACCCCCAGGATCTGCAGACGACCGGCATAGTCCGGACGATCGACAACCACCTGCCTGTCAAATCGGCCTGGACGCATCAGGGCCGCATCCAGCACATCGGGACGGTTGGTGGCCGCCACGATGATGATGCCGTTGTTGCCTTCAAAGCCATCCATCTCCGTGAGCAGCTGGTTAAGGGTCTGCTCCCGCTCGTCGTTGCCCCCTCCGAGGCCAGCGCCCCGCTGGCGGCCCACGGCATCGATCTCATCGATGAAGACGATGCAGGGAGCGTTTTTCTTGGCCTGCTCAAAGAGATCGCGAACCCGGCTGGCCCCCACCCCGACGAACATCTCCACAAACTCTGAGCCGGAGATGGAGAAGAAAGGCACGCCTGCTTCGCCGGCCACGGCCTTGGCAAGGAGGGTTTTGCCGGTGCCCGGGGGGCCCACCAGCAGCACACCCTTGGGAATCTTTGCGCCAACGGCCGTGAAGCGGTCGGGGTTCTTGAGGAAATCCACCACCTCAGTGAGTTCGAGCTTGGCTCCCTCGATCCCCGCAACATCGCCAAAGGTGACCTGGGTTTGTGGTTCCATCTGAACCCTGGCCTTGCTCTTGCCAAAGTTCATGGCAGGGTTTCCGCCGCCCGACTGGGCACGACGGAGCAGAAAGAACAACCCGCCGAGAAGAAGAAGGGGGAAGAGCAGGCTGCCCACGGCCTGTTGCCACGGAGCCGGTTCCGAACTGGGTTGGACCGCGATATCGACGTTGTGGTCAGTGAGGAGCTTGAGAAGATCCTTATCCGGGGCGAGATTGACCACCGCCCGCTGACCATCGTTCTGCACCACCTGGGCCGTGCCCCGGTCGGGGGAGATCAAAACACGGGAGATCTCGTTGTCCTGAACCGCCTCAACGAAATCGCTGTAGCGGAGAGTGCGTGGCGCCCGGGCCGGGTCCGGCCGATCGAGGAAAGCCGTGCCGAGGGCGATGAACACGATCACCAGGAGGGCATAGAGCCCTGCGTTCCGCCACCGTTTCTTCAAGGGATCGCCTCCGGACGAATGGTTATGGAGTTAAGGAATGTTAACCGTGGATGGTCAGGTCGCTGCGCGGAGCACCTCCACCACGCTACGAAAGGCGAACCACTCGGGGATATCCTCCCCACCCCGGAGCATGCGGCGAAACTGAGTGCCACTGAGCTTCTTCACGTGCAGTCCCCTGGCCTGGGCGTGCTCGGCGGTGACATAGCCCTCCTCCTCTGTGTAGACGAGATTGAGGGAGGGAACGGTTTCCATGCCCAGTTCAGGGGCCTGATCCCGGGCGAAATCCTGGGCCTGGTAGGGGCCATAGAAGTCCTCCCCGCTCAGAGACGATTTGCAGCCCGCCATGTCGCGGCCAATGATGAAGTGGGTGCAGCCATAGTTTTTGCGGATGATCATGTGCTGCAGAGCTTCCCGTGGGCCCGCCATGTGCATCGAGTAGGGCAGGTAGGCCCAGCGAATGCGGGGGTTGGCCACCTCTTCCGCTAACCGTTCGTAGGTGCGGAAGCGCACCTCTCCGTCAATGTCATCCTCTTGGGTGGGGCCGCAGGTGGGGTGCACCAGCACAACCGCGCCAGGGCTCACGTTGGAGGCCTGGAGCGCCCCGGTGAAGAGTTCGTAATGGGCCCGATGGATGGGATTGCGGCACTGGAACGCCACCACATCCTCCCCATGGGGGAGAGTCTCACGCACCTCGGCAGGGGTGCGGCAGGGAAACACTCGCCTGGGGAGCTCCAAGCCCTGCAGACTGCCGCCGAGGTAGAAACGCCCCCGCTCGCAGGCGATCATCCGAACCGCGGGATGTTCCAGTGAAGTGGTGCCGTAACAGCCCTGGGCTTCCTTTACTTTGTCGGGCTCCCAGCGACTTTCCACGGTGAAGATGGCCAGGTCCTGGCCCCGATAGGTCAGCAGGACTCGGTCGCCAATGGTCACAGAAGGGTCGTCGGTGTCCAGAACGATCGGCAACCCGAACAGAAGGCCACTGGTGGTGCGGTAGCCGCTCACAACGGCGTCATAGTCCTCCTGGTGCATGAATCCCCGCAGGGGAGAGAACCCCCCCACCACCAGCAGCTCCACATCGCAGGCGTTCCGGTCGCTGCACTCCAGGCGCCGGCACAGCGAGGCCTTGGCGGGCCCCTGCTCCTCAAGACCCAGCATCAGATTCACCAGGGAGCCCCCATGGGGCGGGATGAGGGCGGTGCGGGTGGACACACCACTGGAGGCAACGGACATCGAACCCATGAGGGAGAGGGGGATTCTCCCAGATGGCCGACAAATGCCGGCTTCTTGGCATGAAAAAAGGGGTCTGACGACCCCTTTATGGATGCAGGGCCAGAACCTCAGGCCTTCTCAAGGCGGCCGTAGAGCTCTCCGGTGACCTTCACATCAACAGCAGCCTTGGTGCCCATGTCGGTGTCTGAGGGCTGGATGGCCGTGAACACCCCGGCAAATTCACCGGTGTCGGCATCGACCTTGGTGATGGAGAAGTTCATGGTGCCGGTGCCATCCACATAACGCTTGATGGTTTCACTGCTGAATTCGTCACCGGCGGGCACCAGACCCACCGCGCTGCTGTAACCGGTCGTCAGACCCCGACCCTTGGGGTCAAGGAAATTGCTGGTGCGGTAGCTGGGCGCCCTATAGGGCCCCGTGAGATCCGTGCTGGTGGAGATAGTGTCGCCCGTGCCGGTGGCCACCAGCTCCTTGCTGGAGAAGGTGAAAGGAACCTCTTCACCACCAGGAAGCAGAACGGTGATCGGCTGGAAATCAATCCCTCCCTGCTCGGTGAAGGTAAGGGTGTTGCCATCGAGCTTCAGGTCGCCAAACACCTGATCCAAGCTGGAGGTGTAACGGGTGAGGATTTTACCTTCCACGAACTGGGCTTCCTGCCGCTTGTTGGCAGGTTCACCCTTCACAAAAACCTCGGAGGGATGGAGGCAGATCTCCTTCAGTTGATAGGTCGAGGAGGGGTCGAGGGGGATGGTGCCTCGAGCCGTATCAGGAAGGGTGGGGCAATCATTGGCCCGCCCGGTGTTGACGATCTGGTCGTAGGTGAGGCTGTTCCGATCAACAGCCCTGGCCCCGCCGCTGCAGGCGGTCACAAGAGTGAGGCAGAACGCCAGCACAATGGCCAGCAGGGGACGAAAACGCATGGAGAGTGGCCGCAGGAACGGTTCGGAACTGGGCTTCTGGCGGATCCTACCGGTCTTCACCCCCCTGACCCTGGTAGATTGATGTTCTGTCTCAACAACCTGTAGGAGCTGCCCAGCCCCTACCTCTAACAGCACAGGATGACTGCCAGGCCCGATTCGAGACCACCAGCGCCTTCAGGTCCATCAGGTCCCCAGTCAGGTGTTTTCCCAGCTGTCTCTCCAGAGGTTTCCGCTCTGGAAGCAGAAATCACACCGCTCCTCGCCCAGATCAGTGGGATCGCTTCAGTTCACGGCGATGACCCCCAAGTGCTGCTGGCCCTTCTCCGCCATCTCGAGCATCTGCATCGCTCCATCCAGGACGGTCCCTTCCGATCCAGCCTTCCCTCTGAGAGAAGCACCCTGTTCAAGCTTCTTCAGGACATGGAGCTCAGTGGAGGCTGGCCCTACATCCCCAGGCTGCAGCTGCGCACGTTTCTCGATCTCCTTCAGCAGGCCGATCCGGAGCCCCAGCAGCCCCAGGCCAATGGCGACCTGGCCCAGGCGGCTTAGGAAGCTGCTCCCATACCCGATCTGGGCTGTCTCGCGGATGATGCGCCTGGATCAGTCTTCGTCAAACGGCTCCTGATCCACGAGGTGGACGTAAGGCTCAGCGAGATCTGGGCGGTGGATGGCCAGGGCACGAAGCAGATGCCAATCCTCCAGGCTGGCGAAGGGACTGGGGTAATCGTCCTCTTCCAGACGACGCGCCAGCTCGGCAATGGCGGCTTCATCAAAAGCCTCCAGCGTCTCCTGGGAAATGGAGTTTAGGGGGGCGCTGATGGGGTGGGTCACAGGGGGGATAATTGGACGAAAGGGGAATTAGCTCAGCTGGTAGAGCGCTGCGATCGCACCGCAGAGGTCAGGGGTTCGAGTCCCCTATTCTCCATCAAAACCGCCCTTCTTCCTGTGCCCTAAAGCGGCGTATGGTGGGAAACCCATCCGCATTGGGCAGGTGATGGGGTAAACAGGGAGGCTGTAGCCCGACACAAACGATGTCGCAGTCCAAACGCGAGCAGGTGGTCAGCCACCTCCGCTACATCCGCCAGGAGCTTCGCGAGATGCACCAAGGTGTGATCGAAGACGGACTACTCCCCGAAGCCGGTGAGCTGAGAGGGGTAATGGCACAAATGGAAGCCCTGATGGAGCTGCTGGAAGGGAAAACCCCCCGTAAGAAAGATGGGGAATCCTGACCCGGCCCAACCATGGTGTGAATCAGCTCACAGAAGTCATCCATCTGTCAACAAAAGCTAAGGACGGTCCCCATGGCGGCTGCACCTGGTTGCCTAGCATTGTTGTGATTGGTTTCCTTGCGTAGTCCCCATCACCCGCCCGGGCATCGGCCTCGGGCTTTTTTATTGGCATCCCCTATGGGTGGGGTGAAAAAGCTGCCACACCCCCATAAATGGTGTAGATATGGGGGAGCAGGGTTCCGGGTCGGGTGATGGGGATCACCGCCGGCCCCCCCAGGGTTCACCGAAACAACGGTGAACCCTGGGAAACCGGCCAAAGGCAGCCCTGCCCCTCTTCGCAACAGGCATGCCTCCCTTAGTCTCAGCCATCTTTCAGCGCTTGTGATTCATTGCGCTACCAGCAGACCCGCTTTCAGATCACCATTGCGGAGGCAGGGTCTCGCCTCCAACGCTGGTCAAGCAATCCCTGGCGACGCCTGTCACTCCTGCTTGTGGTGCTGCTGATCAGTTTTGTGATCGGTGTCGGGCTTGGCACCATCACCGGGGCGCTTGATCAGATGGACTTCATCGCTGCCATGGTCTGCGTGGTGGTCCTCGAAGTCAGCGTCCGAACGCGCAGGGCCCTGCGGGAGGGAGCAAGCGATCGGCTGCTGGTGCAGCTGGTGGACATGGCACGGATCGGCCTGCTGTACGGGCTGTTGCTGGAGGGCTTCAAGCTTCTTTGAGGCTTAAAGCCCTCAGACCCGTCTCATTGGGCAGGGCAGCCGCCAGGAGGTAGAGCAACGCCATACGGATCGGCACCCCATTGCGCACCTGTTCATCCACCAGGCTCCTGGATGGATCATCCAGGAGGTCGCCTGCCATTTCCACCCCCCTGTTCACAGGCCCGGGATGGAGCACGGGCACGGGTCTGCCGCAGAGGGCCATCACCCGGTGGCTGAGGCCATAGCGGCGGTGATAGCTGTCCAGGCTGGTGAGGAGATGCTGGTGCATCCGTTCCTTCTGGATCCTCAGGGTCATCACCGCATCAGCCCCAGGCAGGGCCTCCTCCAGATCCCGCACAACGCACACCCGGCCCCGAACTGCCACCGGATCCACCGCCTGGCCTGGAGGGGGGGAGGAGGTGAACGCGGCAAAGGTCTCGGGCAGCAGAGTGGGCGGGCCACACAGGACCACAGAAGCTCCGCAGGCGGTGAGGGCCCAGAGGTTGGAGCGGGCCACCCTGGAATGAAGCACATCCCCCACAATCACGATGCGTTTACCCTGCAGAGCCTCAGGCGTGGGCTTCTCCGGAGCAAAGTGGCGGGCCAGGGTGAACAGATCCAACAGGGCCTGGCTGGGATGGCTGTGGAGGCCATCCCCAGCATTGAGCACCGACACTCCGGAGCCGAGGGCTTCCAGATCACGGGCGAGCTTCTGGGGCACGCCTGCACAGCCGTGGCGCACCACCAGCACATTGCTTCCCATGGCCACATAGGTGCGGGCCGTATCCAGCAGGCTTTCCCCCTTGCTGAGGGAGCTGGAGGAGGGGGAAAAGGTCTGCACATCGGCCGAGAGCCTGCGAGCCGCGAGTTCAAAGCTGCTGCGCGTCCTGGTGCTCGGTTCAAAAAAAAGCGTGGTAACCAGCCGGCCCTGCAGGGCCGGCAGCTTGCGGGCTCCCGCCACGGGCAGGGCGCGGAAGCGCTGGGCGAGCTCCAGCACCGTGGCGTAATCCTCCAAGGAAAAGGAGGCGAGATCCTGAACGTGCAGGTGGCTCCAGGCCGTCATGACAGCCAGTCCTCCTGCACGGGCCAAGCCAGCGTCTCTGCTGGCGCGCCATCCCCAGGGGCCCGGCGGCTCACGCTGCGGCTGGGCCAGAGATACCAACGCCAGGGGAGCGGAACCTCCTCGCGGACGCCAATCCGGGTGGTGACGGTCACCAGCTGTTTGTCCTCCCCGTTCCACTGCTCCATCTGATCCTGAAGCCTGGCGGGCCTGGGCGCCAGCCAAAACCCCTGATCAGGGTGGGCCAAGAGCCCATCCTGGCGGCGGTCCATCCCAAACCGCCGGGCCAGCAGACCCGGTCCGGAGGCCACCCGCAGCGGTTCCCGGGGAAGCGCCAGAGCCCGTAGGAGCACCCCATTGGCCCAATCCGCCCGATCGGTGACCACGTTCACGCAGTGGTGAATTCCATAAATCACGTACACATAAAAACGGCCAGGCTCGCCGAAAAGGGTTTGATTGCTGGGGCTTCGCCGCCGATATCCATGGCAGGCGGGTTCGGCTTGCGAATAGGCCTCCGTTTCCACAATCAAGCCCCATAGCAACTCGCCTGAGGGCTGGCGCTTCACCAGCAGACAGCCGATCAGCTCAGGGGCGACCAGCTCGGCGGGACGTGCGAAGAACGATAGGGGGAGCTGGGAGGTAGCGATCACTGGGGAGGCCCTATCCTCGTCCACTAATCTCTGCTTAGCAAAGCCAGGGCGGGAGAGGGTTGATAGGGGAGGAAGGAAGGCCAAGAAAAGTCAAGAAACCAAAAGCAAAGAAACCAATAGGATTTGAGTTTTGTCCCATGACTGCGGCCCAACTCCGGTACGAAGCGGCTCTTCTGACAGAAAAATTCGCCAACTGAGCCTGGATTCAGTAGAGAATGTGGCCGAAAGCCGTGGATCCCTATGCCGGGACAGCTGCCGGGACAGCTGAGATGCTCCCACCAATCCCGCTCAATTCGCTAGGCACCCTGGACGGAGGCAGAGAACCAGACGAATCGGCCAGGTGTGCGGCATGCAAGACAGGGCGCAGCAGAACTGGCCTGGGGCCAGCAGAATGGGTCAACACGGCAACGAGATCAGACATGAACGACGGCCTCACCCTTGCCTCCGTGCTTTTGGTGGGCAGTGGACTGTTCTGCCTGACCACCCTCTTCTTCGGCACCAAGGGCGGCTACTACGACACCGATGCTTACGACGGGAACGGCACAGCCCACTGATCGCCCCGTTTCAGGGCAGCCCCAGGCGCTCAGCCTCAGGGCAATCCCCCGTGGTCGCCAGATCCTCCACCCCAGTCATCCGGTTCACAGTGGCGAGCCTGGTGCTCACGGCTCCAATGGATTCCAACGGGACGCACACTTCCCAGCTCAGGCGCTCGTCAGCCTCATCGTCTTCCTCCTCGTAGCGAAAGGTGACCAGGTCGACGTCCACATCCACGACCGTGGCATCTTCCAGCCAACACTGCTGGTCTTTGAGGAAGACCCAAACAGACCGCTGCTCGACACAGTATTGAGCAAGCTTTCGGTGCAACATGCCGCTGCCGCGACTTAAAAGAGTTTAGGCAGTTTGACGTCCCAATCCGTGTCCGTGATGACATCCCTCCTCCCCACCTCGCCCTCCTCTGAAACGGAGAAGATCCGGCTTGACCTTCGCAGCTGGCCTGAGGTGGAGGCCTACCTGAGCCATTGCAAAGGAATCATCCTGCCCCTGGGCTCCACCGAGCAGCATGGGCCCACTGGAGCCATCGGCACCGATGCGCTGACTGCCGCCGCTGTAGCCCTAGAGGTCGGGCGGCGCACCGGTGTGCTCGTGGCGCCAACACAGGCCTACGGGATGGCGGAGCACCATCTCGGTTTTCCCGGAACCGTGAGCTTGCAACCCACCACCCTGTTGGCCGTCCTCCACGATGTGGTGCTGTCCCTGGCCCGCCATGGATTTGAGCGGATTTTTGTGATCAATGGCCACGGTGGCAACATTGCCACCGCCCGAAGCGCCTTCGCCCAGGCCCACGGCACAGCGGAAGCCCAGGGCCTGCCCGTGGCCCCTCGGCTGCGCTGCCAACTGGCCAACTGGTTCATGGCGGGGCCGGTGATGCAGGAGGCCCGCAAGCTCTATGGGGAGCGGGAAGGCCATCACGCCACCCCTAGCGAAATCGCCCTCACCTTGGCTCTGGAACCCAGTCTGGAAGCCAAGCAGCGTCCCCTGCCGGAACCGGCCCCCGCAGGCCCGATCCATGGGCCCGCGGATTTCCGGGAGCGCCACCCCGACGGCCGGATGGGGTCGGATCCTTTCCTGGCCAGGGCCGACCACGGGGAGCGATTCCTCAGCCTTGCCGCCGAAGCCCTGGCGGCCGATCTGGAGCGATTTCTGAAGGACTAAGCGCAGCCTATTGTCAAACTTAGACGTGTGGACCAGGCATGGGCAGGATCAGCCTCGACGACGTGCGCAAGGTGGCTGAATTGGCCAGGTTGGAGCTTCCCGATAACAAGATCGCCACCTACACCGGCCAGCTGGAGAGGATCCTCGACTATGTCGCCCATCTCCAACAGGTGGACACGGAAGGAGTGCCGGAAACCACCCGGGCGGTGGAGGTGCCCAATGTGACCCGACTGGATGCGGTGGAGACCACGGACATCCGGGAGGATCTCCTCGAACTGTCTCCACAAAGGGAAGGAGATTTCTATCGGGTCCCCCGAATCCTTGGGGAAGACGGCTAAAGAAAGGCTGAAGGCAAACCGTCTCAGGATGCCCTAACGGGTTGGAGAAACCGCTGTGCGATGGAGGAGTTCAAGCACCCTTCTGCGCGCATGGCGGGTAGGCATCAGGGCCGCAATGGGACGGAGGCGGCTGCGGCGGCGCTTGTGGCTGCGCACCCCGAGCAAGATGTCGTAGAGGAAATTGAAGGCGTCACTTCGGGTTTCAAAGAGGCCAAGGCGCTGGGGCGATCCCTTCGCATCGAGAAGGTGGCGGGTAGCCAGATAGGCCGGCCGATACTCAAACCAGGGGATAGAAGGCCAGAGGTGGTGCACCAGGTGGTAGTTCTGGCCCATGATGAGCCAATTCATCAGACGACTTGGATAGACGCGGGCGTTGTGCCATCGATTTCTGGATTGGAAGGGGCGGTGGGGGAGATAGTCGAAGAACAACCCAAGAGTGACTCCCACCATCAGGGCAGGAGCAAACCAACAATTAAAAATGAATGGGAGAAAATCAAACTTCAAGGCAGCAAGAATAATCAGAAGAAAAACAGATCTTTCCAATCCCCACGCCATCAGTTCATTCCCTCGCCAAAGGGAACGTCTGAAGAAGAAAAATTCGTGATAAAAAAAGCGAGGGGCAATGAGCCAAAGGGGCCCAAACGTGCTCACGATGTGGTCTGGATCGTTTTTGGGATCGTTCACATGGGCATGGTGCTGAAGATGCACCCGGGTGAACACCGGAAAACTGAACCCGAGCAACAGGGCCGCCCCATGGCCCATGGCCGCATTCCATCCCGGATCGGGATGGGCGGCGTTATGGCAGGCGTCGTGGATCACGGTTCCCTCCAGATGGAGGGCGAGAAAACCCAGCGCCAGGAGCACGGGCAGGGGCCATCCCGCCACAAACCAGCCCCAGATCGAGAGACCTGCCAGGGCATAGCCACCCACAAACAGGCCCACCGTGGGATTCCAGGCCGCTGGTGGATCCAGAAACTCCTTGGGCACGGACCGGACCGGCACGGAGACGGCTGCAGGAAAAGGTCTGCCCTCGGGAGGAGCCATCTGGGATGTCGGTGGCGGCCATACCTTAATCAAGAGCGCCAGCGAATGAGAGAGGCCCAGTCAAGCCTTCCGGAACCCGGGAAGGTTCGGAATCTAATGTTCGTAAGAATCATGAGGCTGGAGAGAAGGGAATGACTTTCGAGCGAACGCACATCAATCCACCGGAGCTGTTTCGCCATCCGGCCTACACACGGGTGATCACCGTGGCAGCCCCTGGACGCCTGGTGTTCATCGCCGGACAGACCCCCTCGGATGCCCAGTACGAGCCCGTGGCGGTGGGAGACCTGAGAGCGCAGTATCTGCATGTGATGGACGCCCTGAGCCTGCAGCTGGCGGCGGCCGGAGCCACCTGGGCCGATGTGGTGTTTCGCCGCATTTATGTGTTGGATATGGATGGATTCCTGGCCATGCAGCGCGACCCCTCCCTGCCCCAGCCGTGGCCTGCAGATCTGCCCCCCCCGAGCACGCTGATCGGAGTGACACGGCTCTCCCATCCCGACTTCGGCCTGGAGATCGATCTGATGGCCGTCACTCAGGGCTGACGTTCCAACGGCGGAGAAGGGCTTCCGGAGCCACCTGAAACTGCTCTTCGAAGGACTGGCTGAAGCTGGCGAGATCCCTGTAGCCGCACTGCAGGGCCAAAGGCTCCAGGGCGATGGATTCAGGAGAGTCGAGCTGTTGGCGGGACCAGCAGAGGCGCTGGTGGCGGAGCCACTGCAAGGGTGTGAGATCGAACACAACCCGGAACTGTTGCTGCAACTGGAGGCGGCTGAGGCAGGCCTTCCGTTCCATGCGGGTCAAGGTCCAATCCCCCATGGGATCTTGCTGAATCGCCTCAAGCAGGGCCGCAAACGACACCTTTTCCCGCTTCCCCAGGCCTGGCCTGGGCAGGTAGGGATCGGAGGTGAGTTGGGGGTAGATCAACAGGGCCATCATCCGCTGCAGCTTGTCCTCCAAGCCAAGTTGGCCAGGCACCGCGGGGCCATGGGCGGTGGCCATGTCGATCAGCTGCAGGCTGCGACGCATGAGGGCCAGAAGTTTGCCCTGCTGGGGATGGCTCTCCAGGAACTGGTGAGGGCGGTCGCTGGGCTGGAAGGCGCGGGCATCGGGACCGGCCATCGCGGAAGCCACCGCCGCCAGCTGGCGAGGGCAGAGCGTGAACATCACCCCGCTGCAGGTGGTGGTTTCCAGGGTGTAGGCGTCTCCGGGCAGGAAGAGGGCCCCATGACCCGCCCGGGCCCGGTAGCTGCGACCTCCCATGTGGAAGCGTTTTTCCCCGAGGGTGGGCAGCGTGAACACGGCCCGGTTGTGGGCATGGTTAGCGCCATAGAGGGGAGAGTGGGCTGCGGCCGTGATGCCCAGCCCTGAGGCCTGCACATGGGCGGAGCGGTGAAGGAAGCGCTCGGTAGACCTGCAGGGGGTGAGATCCTGAAGGGGAACGGCCCGACGCACCTGCTGGGCCAGCCGATCGGGATCATGCTCAACTGTGGCGAGCCGATTGCCGAAGGCCAGGGGCATCTCCAAGGCGGAGGGAGAGACAGAGCTCATGGCAGAAGGCTGAGCCTCTCGAGGTGGGGTTGGGCCTTCTGGAGGTACTGCAAACGGGTTTTCAATAGGCAGTGGAGATCCTGCACGCGCGCGTAGGTGGCCACATCCTCCCGGCAGACCAGGGCCAGGCGATTGGTGAAGAGGGACACCGAATCGAGCGCCACCAGCTCTGGATGGGCGCGGGCGTTGAGGGGACTGGTGTGAACGAGGGTGAAATCATTACCGGTTAAGCCCTCCCAACCCTGGAATTCATATCGAAGGAACTCTGTATGAAAAGTACCGAGGCCCAGTTGGGCAGACAGGGCATGGCTGCGGGGGTAAGACTCCTCCGGCACAATGGGAATGGGAAAGCGAGCCAAATCCGAAATCTGCAGATTGGTGTCCCCAACCAGGGGGTGCCGGGCGCTGGCGATCAGGGTGACAGGCTGCTGCGCCAAGGGCCACACCACGATCGGAAACTCGGGGGTCTGGGGAAGATCGTCGGCCGCATCGGTCAGCCAAGCATCGATGATGCGCTCTTTCAGCAGCCCCAAGGGCGCCCTGATGCCCGCCGCGTCATGGGGGCCCATGGCCCAACCAGGGGGATGGGGCTTGAGCGAAGGGGAGGAACCGACAGGAAACCCCTCCAGGCGAAGGGGATGTTGGCCCAGCACACGGGCCAGCTGATGGATCTCCCGCTCCATCTGGAGCAGGAGGGAGGGGCCCTGGATCACCCAGCTACCGGAACGGCGACGGAGGCGCAAGCCAAAGGTGCCAAGACAGCGCTGAACCCGACGGGAAATGGTGCTCTGGTTGCACTGCAGAGCCACAGCGGCCCTTGGCCCGTTGCCATGCCAGAGCATGTGATCGAGACCCTCTAAATCGTCCCTCGTGACCATCGGCGGGATTGCTTAGTGCTTCCGTGTTCAACTGTCATTGGATCGAACCTTATATAAAAAACTGTGACCATGAACCCTGGCCAAAGTTAACTTTGAGCAAACCAATATATTGACGGATCAACGGCAGTTGAGCGCTGACTGATGCCCACCGGGGGACTTGAACCCCCACGACCGAAGCCACTGGAACCTAAATCCAGCGCGTCTACCAATTCCGCCAGATGGGCCCTTTCACCAGTTGAACCAAATCGCCCCGGCACAACGGTTCCCACATTAACCACTAATTTCACCTTCGCCATAGATTTCACTTCGGCCAAAGCAGATCCCCTGCAGAGCCGCACAATGAAGATCTCTGTTCACGGCGGCTGATGGTTGCAACCCTTGCGGGCCTCGGGGCCCTAATCCTGGGTCTGGGCCTGCTGATGCTTCCCCTGTTGGCCACGGAGCTCAGCCGGCCGGGGGATTCGGCCTGGGGCGCCCTGGTGTTGGTGCTGGCCTTGGTGCTGGTGACCTGCGCCGACCGACTGACGGGCTCCCCGATGCTGGCCGTGATCAGCGGGGGCCTGCTGATCGGCCGTCTCACAGTGGAGGTGGGGAACGGCCGCTGGCGCCAGCTCAGCCCGGAGGAGCAGGGACGGCTGGGGTCGTGGGAGCGATGGCGCACCAGCCTCAGCCAGTCGGGCACGGCCCTCCAGGGCCTGGTGGAGGTCTCAGGCGCGAAGGCCTCCGATCTGTTGACCAGCTGGCAGGAGCGGCGCCAACCCAAAACCACCGGCAAACGCTGGGTGCGCCAGGAGGAGGCCGCCACCACGCCCGCCGAGGATCCCACCACGACCACCCCAGCGGTAGTGGTGGTGAAGGATTTCGCCGAGATCGATGCCCTGCTTCAGGCCGCCCCAGAAGCGCCCAACGACGGGACCAGCCAGGACCGGGCCGAAGACCCCGCAGGCGAGGCGGGATAATCCCCACCTGCCGCCTCAGGCGTTGTGTCCACCCCACCGGCTCCCGCTGCACCGTCCTACAAGGACACCCTCAACCTGCTGGACACCCCATTTGCCATGCGGGCCAACGCCCGCAAGCGGGAGCCCGAGCTACAGGCCTTCTGGAGCGAGCTGGGCCTCTACGACCGCCTTAGCCGGCACAACCCCGGGGCCGTGTTCACGCTCCACGACGGGCCGCCCTACGCCAACGGCGCCCTCCACGTGGGCCACGCCCTGAACAAGATCCTCAAGGACATCATCAACAAGCACGCCCTGCTCCAGGGTCGTCGGGCCCGCTTCGTGCCGGGGTGGGACTGCCATGGCCTGCCGATCGAGCTGAAGGTGTTGCAGACCCTGAGCCAGGAGAAACGGCAGGCCCTCACTCCCCTCGAGCTGCGGCGCCGCGCCCACGCCTACGCCCTGGAACAGGTGGCCCTCCAGCGCCAGGGCTTCCAGCGCTGGGGCATCTGGGGCGACTGGGATCGGCCCTACCTCACCCTGGACAAGGCCTACGAAGCTGCCCAGATCGCCGTATTCGGCCGGATGGCGCTGGCCGGCCACATCTACCGGGGCCTCAAACCGGTCCACTGGAGCCCCAGCTCCCGCACGGCCCTGGCAGAGGCCGAACTCGAGTACCCCGACGGCCATACCTCCCCAAGCGTCTATGTGGCGTTTCCTGTGGTGGAGGTGCCTCCCTCCTTGCAGACCCCCCTCAGGCTGGCGGGGATCGAAGGTCCAACAGACCACGACCACCGGGAGCAGCTGTTTGTGGCCATCTGGACCACCACCCCCTGGACCCTCCCGGCCAACCTGGCGGTGTCCGTGAATGGGGGGCTCGACTACGCCATCTGCCGTGATGGGGCCTCTGGAGCCCCCCGCTACCTGGTGGTGGCCTCAGTCCTGGTGGACCCTCTCAGTCAGACCCTGGAGCGGCCCCTGGAGCCCCTGGTGACGGTGAAGGGCGCCGAACTCGCGGGGATGCTCTACCGCCATCCCCTGCTGGATCGCACCAGCCCGGTAGTGGTGGGCGGCGACTACATCACCACCGACTCGGGCACTGGGCTCGTGCACACGGCTCCGGGCCATGGGGTGGATGATTTCCACACCGGTCGCGCCCATGGTCTGCCCGTGCTCTGCCCGGTGGATGAGGCGGGCACCCTCACCGATGAGGCCGGCCCCTTCGCCGGGCTCAATGTGCTCAAGGATGCCAACCCGGCCATCATCCAGGCCCTGCGGGATTCGGGCGCCCTTCTGGCGGAGCAGGCCTATGCCCACCGCTACCCCTACGACTGGCGCACCAAGAAACCCACCATCTTCCGCGCCACCGAGCAGTGGTTCGCCTCGGTGGAAGGCTTCCGCCAGATGGCATTGGAGGCCATCGCTGCGGTGGAGTGGCTGCCGGCCAGCGGCCGCAACCGGATCGAGGCCATGGTGCGGGAGCGCAGCGACTGGTGCATCTCCCGCCAGCGCACCTGGGGGGTACCGATCCCGGTGTTTTACCACCGCGAGAGTGGGGAGGTGCTGCTCAACGGCGAGAGCCTGGACCATGTCCAGGCGCTGATCGCCGCCCATGGCTCCGACGTGTGGTGGGAGCGGGCGGAAGCGGAGCTGTTGCCCCCCTCCCACGCCGCAGAAGCGGAGCAATGGCGAAAGGGCACCGACACCATGGACGTGTGGTTCGATTCGGGGTCCTCCTGGGCGGGGGTGCTCGGCGGTTTGGCGGACACCCCAGCGGCGGGGCTGAACTTCCCGGCCGATCTCTATCTGGAAGGCTCGGATCAGCACCGGGGCTGGTTTCAATCAAGCCTGCTCACGGCCGTGGCCGCCACGGGCCAGCCGCCCTACCGGCGGGTGCTCACCCATGGCTTCACCCTCGATGAAAAAGGGCGGAAGATGAGCAAATCCCTGGGCAACGTGGTGGACCCCACGGTGCTGGTGGAGGGTGGGAAAAATGAAAAACAGGAGCCGGCCTACGGCGCCGATGTGCTGCGGCTCTGGGTGAGTTCGGTGGATTACTCCGCTGATGTGCCCCTCGGCCCAGGCATCGTGAAGCAGCTGGCGGATGTCTATCGCAAGGTGCGCAACACGGCGCGCTACTTGCTGGGCAACCTGCATGATTTTCTGCCCGAGCGCGACGCCGTGCCCTTGGCCGAGCTGCCCCTGCTCGACCGTTGGATGCTGGGGCGCATGGCCAGCCTGATCGAAACGGTGAGCGCGGATTTCGAACGCTTTGAGTTTTACCGCTTCTTCCAAGCTCTCCAGAACTTCTGCGTTGTCGATCTCTCAAACGTCTATCTGGACATTGCCAAGGACAGGCTTTACGTGAGTGCCCCTCATGATGTCCGGCGCCGCAGCTGCCAGACCGTGCTTCAGCTGGTGGTGGAGCGGCTGGCGGGCCTGATTGCGCCGGTGCTCTGCCACATGGCGGAAGACATCTGGCAGAACCTGCCCTATCCCGTGGCGGAACGCTCCGTGTTCGAGCGCGGTTGGCCCAGCGTTCCCCCCGAGTGGAAAGGGTTGGTGGGGTCAGCGGATCAGGCTGCGGTGCAGCAGGTGCTAGAGCTCCGCAACCTGGTGAACCGCCAGCTGGAGGGGTGCCGTAGCCGAGGGGAACTGGGCGCCTCCCTGGAAGCCCAGGTGCAGGTGCTGCTGACGGACGGGGAGACCGCGGTCGCGCTCCAACGCGGCCTGTTGACCCTGGGCGCCAGTGGTCAACCAACGGTCGACAATCTGGCCGACTGGCTACTGGTGTCTGCTGTGGAGGTGGGGGGAGAACCGCTGCCATCGGTGCTGAGTGAGGCCCACGAGGATGGGGTGACCGTTCGAATCGCCAGGGCTGAAGGAGCCAAATGCGAGCGCTGCTGGCACTACAGCAGCGACATCGGCACCCACCTCTCCCACCCCACCCTCTGTGGGCGCTGCGTGGGGGTGCTAGAGCGATCGGCTTCCTGAGCAACGCAACCACCGGATCGGCTCCCATGCCCCCCCCCACCATCCCCGCCGATCCCCAGCAGATCCTGCAGCAGGTGTTTGGCTACCCCGCCTTCCGCGGTCCCCAGCAGGCCGTGGTGGAACATGTGCTGGCTGGGGAATCCGCCCTGGTGCTGATGCCCACGGGCGGAGGCAAATCGCTCTGCTATCAAGTGCCGGCCCTCTGCCTCCCGGGCCTCACCGTGGTGATCTCACCCCTGATCGCCCTGATGGACGACCAGGTGGAGAGCCTGCGCCAGCAGGGCGTGGCCGCCGCGGCCCTGCACTCCGCCCTGCCGCCGGAGGAATCGGCCGCCGCCTGGAGCGCGCTGGCCCAGGGCCGACTCAAACTCCTCTACGTCTCCCCGGAGCGCTTGTTTGCCGGGGAGGGCCTCCAGCGCCTGGGCCCTGTTTCCCTCTTTGCGATCGACGAGGCCCACTGCCTGTCGCAATGGGGCCACGACTTCCGTCCGGAGTATCGCCAGCTGGGGCAGCTCGCTGAGCGCTGGCCAGGGGTGCCACGACTGGCGCTCACCGCCACCGCCGATCCGCGCACGCGAGACGACATCATCCAGCACCTGCAGCTGACCCCGGAGGCGGTGTTCATCGCCAGCTTCAACCGAGCCAACATCCGTTATTGGATCCGGCAGCAGGACAATCTGCAACAGCAACTGCTCGCCTTCCTGGAGGAGCATCGGGGCGAAGCAGGCATTGTCTACGCCCGCTCCCGCAAGCGGGTGGAGCAGGTGGCGAGCCTGCTCCAGGGGGCCGGCATCGAGGCCCTGGCCTATCACGCCGGCCTCGATGCGGAGCGCCGCTCAGGCGCGTTGCAGCGTTTCCGCGGGGGAGGGCCGGTGGTGGTGGTGGCCACGATCGCCTTCGGGATGGGCATCAACAGACCGGATGTGCGTTTTGTAGCCCACATCGATCTGCCCAAGAGCCTGGAGGCCTATTACCAGGAGACGGGTCGGGCAGGGCGGGATGGCCTCCCCGCCATGGCCTGGATGGTGCACGGGGGGGGCGATGGGCAGCAACTGCGGCAGTGGATCGAAGACTCGGCGGCGAGCGAGGAGCAGAAACGCATCGAGCGCTCCAAGCTGGAAGCGCTGATCGGCTTTGCGGAAGCCGGCAGCTGCCGGCGCCAGCTGCTCCTGGCTCACCTGGGGGAAACCCTGGCAGAGCCCTGCGGCAACTGCGATGCCTGTCTGGATCCCCAACCCTCCGTGGAGGTGACGGAGCCAGCACGGAAGGCTCTGTCTGCCGTGCACCGCACCGGCTACCGCTTCGGCGCCTCCCACCTGGTGGATGTGCTGCTGGGGGCCGACACCGCCCGGATCCGGCAGTTAGGGCACCAGGAGCTGAGCGTCTACGGGCTGGGCAAGGAGCTGGATCGGGGGCAATGGCGCAGCCTCTTTCGCCAGCTGGTGAACCTCGGCTATCTGGAAGCCGACCCTGAAGCCCGTGGTGGGCTGCGTTTCGGTCCTCAGGAGCAGGTGCGTCCCCTGCTGCGGGGGGAGATCTCCCTGGCTCTGCCCCTGCCCGCCCCGAGCCGGGAACGACGGACGGCATCCTCCAGGGATGGCGGAGCTCCCAGGCCCAACCCCGACGACCTCTCCGGCAACGCCGCAGAGGCGTTCCAAGCGCTCAAGATCTGGCGGCTGGAGCAGGCCCGCCAGCAAGGCGTCCCGCCCTACGTGGTGTTCCACGACCGCACCCTGATGGAGATCGCCAGACGAAGGCCCGCCAGCGAAGCGGAATTAGCCGAGGTGAGCGGGGTTGGCCAGGCCAAACTGGATCGGTACGGCACCGATCTATTGGCCCTGCTGCAGAGGTTGATCTAAGGGCATGGCAATTGTGCGAGCCGAACAACTCAGCAAGCGCTTCCAGGTGGCGGACAAGCAACCTGGACTGGGCGGCACCCTGCGCCATCTGGTGCACCGCCGCTGGCGCTCGGTGGATGCCGTGCGGGAGGTGAGCTTCTCCATCGAACCCGGCGAGATGGTGGGCTTTCTCGGCCCCAATGGGGCCGGCAAAACCACCACCCTCAAGATGCTCAGCGGCCTGATCCACCCCAGCGGCGGTGTCGCCGAAGTGGCGGGGTTGGAGCCCCGCCGGCGCCAGCGGCGCTTTCTGGAAACCATCACCCTGGTGATGGGCCAGAAACAACAGCTGCTCTGGGATCTCCCCCCCCTCGACAGCCTCTACCTCAACGCGGCCGTCTACGGCATCGACGACGGGGAAGCCAAACGGCGCATCCAGGAGCTGGCCGAGATGCTGGAACTGGGGCCCGAGCTCACCCGCCCCGTGCGCAAGCTCTCCCTGGGAGAGCGCATGAAGGCGGAGCTGATGGCGGCCCTGCTCCATCGTCCCCAGGTGCTCTTTCTTGATGAGCCCACCCTCGGGCTCGACATCAATGCCCAGGCCCGGGTGCGCGAGTTCCTGGCGGCCTACAACCGCCGCTACGGCGCCACCCTCCTGCTCACCAGCCACTACATGGCCGACATCACCGCCCTCTGCTCACGGGTGCTGTTGATTCATCAGGGGCGGCTGTTCCATGACGGCAGCCTGGAGGCGCTCACCAACCGGCTAGCGCCCTGCCGTGAGGTGCGCCTGGAGCTGGCCGATCCGGTGGCTGCGGAGCGTCTTCGCACCTATGGCGACCTGCAGCACCTGCAGGGGCGCCAGGTGCGGCTGCTGATTCCGCGGGGGGAGCTCACGGGCCAAGTGGCCAAGATCCTGGCCGAGCTGGCGGTGGAGGATCTGGAGGTGCGTGATCCCCCCATCGAAGACCTCATTGGCCAGGTGTTCCGCCAGGGGGAGGTGGGATGAGAAAGCAAGCCCGCCTGGCCCGGGTGCTCTTAGCCACCCAGTACGCCCACATGCTGGAGTACCGGGCCGAGATCGCGCTGTGGGCTCTCTCGGGGCTGGTGCCCCTGATGATGATGGCCCTCTGGATCCACCAGGCCGATACGGCCGGGGGGCTCGGCGGAGCGGGCGGTGCCGCAGCGGGGCTGAGCCGAGTGGACCTGGCGCGCTACTTCCTCAGCGCCTTCGTGGTTCGCCAGTTCACCATTGCCTGGGTGGTGTTCTCCTTCGAGGAGGACGCCCTGCAGGGAAGGCTCTCCCCCATGCTGCTCCAGCCTCTCCATCCCCTGTGGCGCTACCTCAGCGCCCACCTGGCGGAGCAGGCCACCCGCTTCCCCTTTGTGATGGGCCTGATGGTCCTCTTCCTGATGATGGTGCCCTGGGCGTTCTGGATTCCCGCGCCGGGGCGCCTTGTGCAGACGGTGCTGGCCACAGGCCTGGCCTTCGCCGTGAATTTCCTGGTGCAGAGCCTGATTGCCGTGCTCTGCTTCTGGAGTGAGCGGGCCAGCGCCCTGGAACGTCTTCACACTCTGGCGATGCTCTTCCTCTCGGGCCTGATGGCGCCCCTGGAGGTGTTTCCACCGGCCGTGCGCCAGGTCGCCAGCTGGACGCCCTTCCCATGGATCATCCATTTCCCGGCGCGCCTGCTGGCCGGGGCGGAGGTCAACGTGGGCGAGGGCTTTGCAGCTCTGCTGGGGTGGTTGGCCCTGCTGCTGCCCCTCACCCTCCTGCTCTGGCGTGCGGGGGTGCGCCGCTACGCCGCCATGGGGGCCTGATGGGCCGCTATCTGAAAACCCTCCGCCGCTTCTGGAGCACGGCCCTGGCCAGCCAGACGGAATACCAGGCCAATCTGGTGTTTGACCTGCTGGCCATCGGCGGCAATCTGGCCGGCAGCCTCTTCGTGATGGGGCTGTTCTTCCAGGGCGGACGCAGCCTGGGGGGCTGGACCTGGCCCGAAGCCCTGGTGGTGCTGGGCGTCTACTCCATGCTCGATGGCGTCGCCAACACCTTCCTGCGGCCCAACCTGAGCCGGATCGTCACCCATGTGCAGGAAGGCACCCTCGACTTCGTGCTGCTCAAACCGATCGACAGCCAGTTCTGGCTCTCCAGTCGCACCTTCGCTCTCGGGGGGCTGCCAGAGATCCTGGGTGGCCTCGCCCTCATGGGATGGGCCGCCATGGCGGCCGGTGCCCGTCCAACCCCAGCCTCCATGGGGGCAGCGGCCCTGCTGCTTTTGGCCAGCCTCACCATCCTCTACAGCCTCTGGTTTCTGCTGGCCACCACCAGCATCTGGTTCGTGAAAACCTGGAACGCCACGGAAGTGCTGCGGGCCACCCTCACCGCCGGTCGTTATCCGATCAGCGCCTATCCGGAAACCCTGCGCGTGCTTTTCACGGTGGTGATCCCCGTGGCCTTTCTCACCACCGTGCCCGCCGAAGCCATCCTGGGCCGCCCCTCCTGGGCCTGGCTTCTGGCGGGTGGGGGGATGGCCCTGGGCTGCTTCACCCTGAGCCGCTGGTTCTGGCGACTGGCCCTGCGCTCCTACACCTCGGCCTCCAGCTGAACTCTCACCAGGCAGCCGGCGAGAGGAACGCCTCCGGGGGCTGGGGAACGCCCAATCGCTGCTCCCTCTGGAGATCAAGGGGAGCGGCCAGGAGCTCGGCCGTCTCGATCCTGGCCCCTGCCGGTAGGGCCGGACGATCGGGATCAAAGTCTGTGGGATGGGTGACGCTGCTGGAGAAGCCGCGGAAGATGAGCAATTCAAAGGGCTCCATGGGAAGCTCAGCCCCAGGGGGAGCGTCCACAGGCCTCCCCTCCCCATCCACCGCCAGTTGGCCCCTCAGGCGCAACACCCGATCGGGGCGGCCACGGCTGATCTCTTCCAGGGCTCCCAGGAGAGCAGCCACACCCCATTCCATGCCGTGCTTCCTGCAGAGATAAGGGCCCAGGGTGGCGAGCCTAAAACTCTCCCGCCACCCGGCCCTGGCGGGGCACCCGCAGCAGAAGCCACTGGAGCAGCCCAACCCCGTAGCCCACCAACAGGACGTAGCCCACAAAGGCCGCCACCCCCGGGGTCCACGTGGCGCCAAAGATGAATCCCAACACCTGGGCCACGACCCCGTGCAGACCCGAGGGGGCCTCCAGCCAGACCTGGCATTGGGGACGCCCCAGGCCCCCGCCCACGCAGGGCAGGGCCGTGGCGGCCAGGGCCGCACTGGCCAGGCCATAAAACGTCAGGCTCCAGCGCCACAGCCGCAGGGTGAGGGGCAAGGGGCGCCAGGGCGGCATGTCGGCCAGCTCTTCATTGAGATCCACCCAGAGCCAGACTGCCGCCACCATCAGAAGGGGAGCCAGCACCAGCAACACGTAGCCCATGGGTCGCCCATGGGTCAGCAACAACAGGGCAATCACCATCAACGACGCCACCTTCCAATAGAGGCCCAGGAGACGCAGCAGGGCTCCCTCCCGGCGCAGGGCAGCCCAGCCCAGCAGGACAAGGGGCACCCCCACGGCGAAGAGCAGTCCCAGGCGCACATCAAGCCACACCAGGGAGCGGTAGAGCAAATCCGGCACAGCCATGGAGTTCGGTAAGGCGCCATTATCCGTACACCCTGCGGGCGATAGCTTCCAGCCATGCCCCTTCCCTCCTTCCCCTGGCTCTCCTCCCGATCCCGCGGGGCCTGGTGTCGCAGTGCCCTAGCCAGGGATGTGTCGCTGCAGGGGGCCGTGGATGCGGTAAGCCAGCAGCTGGCGGGCTCGGGTCGGGCGAATCTTGCCCTGGTGTTTGCCTACAGCGGTTTTGCCAGCGATCTCCCCCGGCTCCTTCCTCTGTTGAGCCAGAAGCTCCAGGCCGACCACTGGATCGGTTGCTGCGGTGGCGGTGTGGTGGGCACGGGCAAGCAGGAGGCCCATGAGCTGGAAGGCGAGCCCGCCTTGAGTGTGTTGCTGCTCCATCTGCCAGAGGCCCATCTTCAGCCCTTCGCGCTGGACACCACCTCCCTACCGGATCTGGATGGACCCGCTGAGGCCTGGCTGGAGGCCCTCGGGCTGCCTCGGGCTCCCCTCAGCAGCGACACCAGCCCAGCCTCCATGCTGCTGTTGGTGGATCCCAGCTGCAGCTGCATCAACGACCTGATCAGCGGCCTGGATTACGCCCTTCCCCACACCTTCAAGGTGGGAGGGATCGCCGGCCAGCACAGTGCCCCCCATGGCTCCCTGCTGTTCTCCAGTTCGGGAGAAGGGGGAAGTGGGGTGCGCACCGGTGCCGTGGGCTGTCTGATCAGCGGCGGTTGGCGATTGGATCCCCTGGTCGCCCAAGGCTGCAGGCCCATTGGCCCCGTCTTCGAGGTGGAGCAGGCCCAACGCAACATCGTGATCCAGGTGAGCAAGGGGGGCGACAGCCCCCGCAGCCCCGTTGAAGCCCTCCAGCTCATCCTGGGCGAGCTCACCCCTGCAGAACGGGAGCAGGTGAAGCATTCCCTGTTTCTGGGGGTCGACCGCAGCGAAATGCTGCTCTCCAGTGGGAACGACCACGCCTCCGCCTTTCTGGTGCGCAACCTGATCGGTGTGGATCCCCGCAACGGAGCCGTGGCGGTGGCCGAGCGCATGCGGGTGGGCCAGAAGGTGCAGTTTCAGCTGCGGGATGCGGCAGCCTCCCGGCAGGATGCACGGCAATTGCTTGGTCGCCAGGCGATCGAGGGGGGGGAACCCGTAGCGGCCCTGCTCTTCGCCTGTCTGGGGCGAGGCGAGGGGCTTTATGGCGAAGCCGACGGGGACGTGAAACTCTGCCGGGAGGTGTTTGCCACCGTGCCCATCGGCGGCCTCTTCTGCAACGGAGAGATCGGCCCTGTGGGCGGCGCCACCCATCTGCACGGCTACACGGCCTGCTGGGCCTTCCTGGTGCCCAACGACTGATGGTGCGGCAGCACGTCAATCCCCTCAGCCGCTTCTATCAACTGCCGCGGCCCCTCCCCCCCCTCGCCAACCTCTTCGCCGATCCCGAGCAGCCCCTCCATCTCGATATCGGCAGCGCTCGCGGCCGGTTTCTGTTGGCCCTAGCTCCCCTCTGCCCGGAGCACAACCACCTCGGAATCGAGATTCGCCGGCCTCTGGTGACCGCCGCAGAGGCCGACCGGGAGGCGGCCGGGCTGACCAATCTGCGCTTTCTCTTCGCCCATGCCGGTATCAGCTTGCCGGGCTGGCTTGCCGAGGTCCCCGCCGGGCGTCTGACCCTGGTGAGCCTGCAGTTCCCCGATCCCTGGTTCAAAACCCGCCACCACAAGCGACGGGTGCTTCAGCCCCCACTGCTCCATGCCCTGGCGGGGGCCATGGCGCCTGGCTCCCAGCTCTTCCTCCAGAGCGATGTGCTGGCCGTGATCGCGCCAATGGCGGAGCTGGTGGAGGGGAGTGGCTG
>Ga0208598_1000114_pt1 | contig 28063 bp, 54 predicted proteins | sample LakMenEpi22Jun12_FD_150726 | JGI IMG/M metagenome (GOLD analysis project Ga0208598, IMG submission 150726) | Freshwater microbial communities from Lake Mendota, WI - 22JUN2012 deep hole epilimnion (SPAdes) | ecosystem: Environmental > Aquatic > Freshwater > Lake > Epilimnion/Euphotic zone ... | reverse complement strand
GACATCTAACATTATCCAGTCATCCTTATCTGTTGTAGGTAGGCCATATAGTTAAGAAATATGAATAGGCCAAGCATGATGATTAGGAAAGGTTTCATACATAAAGTATATCAGAGTTATCCACAGGTTGGACAGTAGTATGGAGCATCAGGCTTATCTGGATCGATAGCCAATAGGTAGTAACATTGAGTGCATTTAATGTCACTGAGTTCGTGTTCTGTTGTTGGGTCTGTTGTCATATGTTTAGTATATCATGGTTTTCAACAGAGTTATCCACAAGTTATCCACAGATTAATCTTACTGATAATATTATTAGACACTCTAGAAGTGGAGCATTGTGGAGGATAGTGGAGTAGGGAGCGCTTTTAACGATGCGTTCGTAATCTTTTTTTGGAGAGAGGGGCCTTATCACAAAACCTTCATATTGTCAAACCTCAAACCTTCCTATCCCGCTGCGGATGATATCACAGATATAATGGTTTGTCAAGTCCTTTCAAACCTTAAAACCCCATAAAAAAATCTCCCAAAACCAGGGAGAAATTGTCGATAATCGTAATGTTTTTTTAACAAACCTTTATGTTATTTAAAGAAACCAGGAGATAATGGTTTGTTATTCTATAGGGGTTTGTTCTTGTATGGTTTGCTCTTGATCCCCTGGGATTTCGCCTTCGGCGAAGCGGCCTGTGGCCTGCTCAATTTCACGGGCCTGCAAAAATTCGGGGGTAAATGTAAAGAATCTATTCAAACCTATAGCATGTGTAACAGTAACAAATGAGTTCCACATGTTATCTGAGAAAGCCTGATATTGTTTAGGATCTCTTTTGGCATATTCTGCAAAGTGATGTTTAGGGCTCATATATTTATTATAACACCATATAAAAGGGTTTGACAAACCTTACAAACTATGGTATAAGTTCAGCAGGGGGAAAGATTTGAAGGTTCGTAATGTCCTGGTTTGGGGATATAAAGGTTTGGATCGTAATAAGGTTTGGTGGTTTGACAATTTGATAAAAGTATGGCACGTGCCCTTTCGGGTCACTGATTATTCGTCAACAAAAATATCTTCAAGTCGTGCGTAGCCTTCGTCTTGAATTCCCAAACCTTCAATAAACAAATCCCAAGTTTCGTTGATGTATTGTTCTAGTGTTGGTGTGTGATTAATTATTCCTTCAGCAAAACCAAAAGCAAGTGGCAAACCTAAATCGTTATACTCCATAAAATCTGACCACTCGTCATCCTTTTTAAAATTAACCCATAGTTGTCCAAGGATTAAAGCCTTGCTATCAAAATCCGTTGTTGGCATAATTTGTTCCTTCCTTAGTTTCTTTGGCTGACTCTGCTATTACCTGTAATCGATTATACACTACATAGGGCTGAGATTTTGCTAAGTATTCCCCGACCAATTCCAAATCAACTCTGAGGTCAGCAATAATGTTGCCCATTTTATTGGCAATCTTTTCCTCATCTGTAATTCGTCTGCTTATACGCATAGTTCTCCCTTGTATCCATTGTATCAAAAAGTGGGGGAAAGAGCAAGCCCCACGCCTGCCCCTTCCACCCGATTAATCTAGGTGACCCAATACCTAGATTTGCTCAACTAAATCTGCAACACCACTGCGGGTTGGCCGATAGGCCTCAACAAATTTATCAAAGGGCACAGAGACATTATCAGTAACAGTCTTAGTAACAAAGTCGACTAGGACCGTTTTCTCACCTAGGTCCAGGCCATCATTGTCAATTGCATATATACCAAATCCGTGCTCATCCAATACTGAACCATTAATAAGATAACTTATGATCATCCGTGTTCCATATGCTGAATCAAACCATCTAGGCTTTGAATGCTGCAGCGCCATTGCTAGGTCCCGCTGCCATTCGGTCTCGCCCCAATGACTATAGAGAACTACCCTAGGGCCCTTCTCACTGTCTTGAAATACATAGTTAATCCGTGCTCCCATTAGTCTTGCTCCTCATCTAGGTCGCCCTCAAAGTCAATGACAACCTTAGATACACGGCCATCATCATTTAACTGAATATACACAGGGTAGTATCCGTCACCATAGCCCGTATTAAATACAATTGCTTTACCAATGCCTAGTTCTCCAGCATTATTGGCAAGCGTTGTAGCACTGGCACCCTGATAAGAGTATTCATACATCTTGCCTTCTAGGTCCCATTCCTCGCCTTCGTTAGTATTCCAGCCGTCAAGGTAGCAAGGGTCTCCCACCATTGCTTGACCGCTGTCCACAGCGAAGGAGCCTACTAATCTTAGTTCATCTATTACTATTTGTGTCATTTTGTTTCCAATCCTACTAGGGTCATTTCTTCAAGTGTAGCACACTGAGGGCATTTTGGCAAGTCTGCCTCATCAAAGGCATCTCTAACAGTATTATCAGGGTCCTCAAACTCTGCTCCACAGTTCTCACAGTAGAACCAGTTATAACTAACTCTGATTTGAATTGTTGTGTTGGGTGGGCAAGGAACTTCAGTAATGAAGTATCCTAGTCTATTTACAAATCCCCAGCCGCTCCAGATATATGAGCCACCATCGTCGCCATCACCATACATCCAGATACGGTCCTCTGGCTGCTCTTTAACAAAGGCAACCTCATCGCCATAGGTTTCAAACATCTCACCATTAAAGGAGGCGTTAGTATCTATATGATTTTTGATTGGCTTGTATGTGTCACACCAGTCATCAAAGTCCATTTCAATAAAGTTATCCACGGCTCTTTATCCTATCTGCAATAGCAAAGGCTAAAGCATATGTTAGATTATATACTTCCACATAAGCGTCAAGCCTTCCTTCTGCTCGTGTGCGGTCCATAGAAAGCATTGCGTCAGAGTAGCCACCCTCACGCTCTTCCTTTTCAATCTCAAGGTATTCAGTCTCAGCCTCAAGCATTAGGTTCTTAAGTTCTCCGTGTAGGATATCAGTTCCTGATACTCCCATATTAACTGCTAGTTGTAGTCGTGGGTCTAGTTGTGTGGTTTCCATAGTTATATTCTACCCTCTAGCACTGACAAGAAATGGCGGGTAGCAATAAGTTCACCTGTATTATGCATGTCATCAATCTCTAGGTCACGATACTCATCAGAGTCATAGTCACCCTCAAATGTGTCCATTAGGTTTTGTAGTTTGTCTGCATCCTGCAAAAGGCTAATCTCATGCAGGCGTATATATTCTTTGAATGTATTTAGGTCCATACTATAAAGTATACGGGTTTGAGTTGATTTTTACAACTTCACGGGGTGTGACCTTGCTCACATCTGTAATGATCGGAGCATAGGCTTCTTCATAACTAATATAGTTTAGCATCCTACCACAAGGGCATTTCATTTCCACTACCCCCAGGGGGAAGCCAAAGTCATCCCTAGCGGTAAATTCAACAAGAGCATCACACTCATCAGGATCGCAAACAAATGTATACTTACTCCACATTGTGAACATACTCCTTTGCCCATTCAGGCGCTTCGCCTTCTACCCAATCTAATTTAACATCAAAGTCTCCACCGCCACCTTCAGGCCAGCCAGTTGTTACTACTAACTCTGTGCCGTCTTCAAAGAAGATTTGCTCAACAATGGTGCGGTATGTAATTTCACGGGATTGAATGTTCATTAGTCCTCTATATATTCTACTGATACTTGGTGGATTACTTCATCATACTTAACAAGGGTATCAATGTCCTCAACAAAACGAGCAATAAGATAATCAACCTTATCCTCAGTGCTCATATCAGGTGGACCATAGAGTTCAAACCCTATATCATTAGACATTGCTTCATCAATATCTACAATCTGTTCAATGGCTATTTTAACTTTCATTTGCTATTTGCTCCAGCCTCGTATGCAACCTTGTAAATCTCTACAAGTCTTAGGTATGTTCCTTTGACTGCATCATCCTCATTAGACATAGAGGCCTCAAAGTATACGATTTGGTCTGCTTGGTCTTGCAGTTCTTCTTTATGCTCTTTCGATATCTTGATTTTCATTTGGGTCCTTTGTTTGGGTTATATATTAATTATAGCGGAGACCACTGACAAATTAGAAATATCCTTCTGCCATTAGTCCTTCAAGGAAGTCTTTGGTTTTCCACAGGGTATTGTGTAGCCAAGGATCTTGATCAGGATTAACATTAATCATAAGTGATTGAACACCCAAGATCATATCTAGTGCATCTACTTCTTCATATCCCACTAGTGGCATTATCCTACCTCTATCCCAGCATACTTAGCCATAGTATTAAGAGTGATGTGGATGTGACAGTCACAATCCTCTCCCCCCATATTTTCATCAAACTCTAGGTGAGAGAAATTGTCCTCATAAATCTCATTGATTAGTTCGTCTATGGTGTTCATTTTGTGTGCCACTCCCCTAGTTCAGGTAGGAATACATTTTCTTCTATATCCCATTGGGCATCGTCCCAACTAAGTTCATCAGACATTACCTTGGCAATCTCGTCTATGAAGGTTTGCATAACGGCTTCTGCGTGGTGTCTATTCTTAGCCTTGATATTTGTAATAGAGATAGCAAGATCACAAGAATAGTAATCTGCATACATTGTTGGGTCTTCCATTGTTTCTGTTTCTAGGGTCATACATATTCCTTTTCGTAGGCTTGGTGTGAGGTTACTACTAATTCTAGCATTTCGGCAGGGTATCTGTCAAGCACCCAATTAAGGGCCTCTCCAGCAGTCTTAAAGTCAGAGGCGGTAGTGCTCTCCCCATAACCTTGAATGGTTGCTTCCCAGCAGTCAATACCACCAGGTGAGACGGAGTAGTTCATTTCATATATTGCCACTTGTTTGGTCATATATTAATTATCGCATAATCTAGGGAAAATGTCAACTCTATCGTAAAGATTTTTTGGTTTGACATTTTGGGGGATCTTTTATAGTCTTCGTAAAGATTTTTTAATTTGACATTTTTATGTCCGATTTGTCTGGTTTGGGGCACGTGCAATTTTTATGCATTGCAGTGCATATTTATTTACTTGCGATCCGTACGGGACTTGAACCCGTGACCTCTACCGTGACAGGGTAGCGAACTAACCAACTATTCTAACGGACCTAATGGTGAGCAGTTTTAATTCTTGCTCAGGAATTTTTTTGTTATGCTAAAGACATAACATTCTGAACTACTTTTAGCAAACGATTTTTTTCTGCGTTGATAGCAGGGTCAAATCCTGATGCTGATGCGAGAATGGATTCGTTATTGCCACCACGAGCAGAACGATACCAGTCAAGTCGCTCAGTTAGCGCATTGAACGCACCCCAAGCATTACCAGCAATCATACCATTAAATTCACCAGTGTAAATATCGTTAATCATATCTACCTTGTTTTCCCATTTCTTGCTTGAACCCTTAGCATCTTTTTCAGGCTTTGGGTAAGCAGCAAGAATGATTTTGTTAAAGTCAATGGCGCTAACTTCTTTTTCAATCATAGCCTTAGCCATAATATCAAATTCGTCCATATAAGCATTAGCAAGACCAAGAGTTTCACGAGCAATCTGAACTTTGCCGTTAGCGGTCTGAGTGTGGCGAATCTTGAAAGATTGCTTGATGCCCTTATTCTTCTTACGACCTACGCCACCAAGCGCAAGGTTAAGAGTGTTAGCGCATACGACACGAACTGGCGTGATGCTTGCTTGAATAGCGATTGAACCATCGTGTGATGTGTTGATGAGCAAATAAGTTTTTACCTTATCTGATACACCATTAGGGTCAAGAATTGTTTCACGCTCTAGTGCTAAAGCACCGAACACGACACGACCACCCTTGATTGAACCAGCGGTTTCCCAACGACCACCGCCGTCTAGGATATTATCACCGAATGAAAACAAATCTTCATTTTGTAGTGGGTGATAACGCTCACCAACAATTCCAAGAACATCTGTCTGAGAGTTATCTGTTGGGTTAGTGCGTAGGACATACTGATATGCCTTATCGCTTGTGAGATGTGTAGGGGTTTCCAAATCTTCTAGGCGAACATTCCACCCATTTAGATTTGCTGCTTGTAGCATTTCTGCCGTTGTTTTTTCTTCTGTAAAGACTGTTCCCAATCCGTGCCAAGCAGGTTCTCTGAATGATGCGAATGAGGTTTTGCCATTTTGCGTTTCTAAGTCGTGAGCCACGATTTCCTTCTTTCTGTTGTTGATAATCTAATCATACACCCACCCACCGACAAAAGTCAAATCGTATAAGTAATCAGGGGACAAATGGGGCATTTCGTAACTGTGTCGTAATTCACAATGTGATCTTCGCCATGTGGATAACCTGTGGATAAACCCCACGTGCAAAATTTTATAAAAAAGAGAGCAGTTTTAAAACTTGCTCAGGTTTTTATTAGTAGCCCCCTACTAAATATCTATTCTATCAATTGAGGATGATAGATAAGAAATGTTGTCTGAGTTATAATCGACGGTATCGAAATCAATATCGTGAATTGCATTCTGTGCATCCTCTTCAGTGCGAGCATTAACAGTAACAGAATACATAACTGTAACTTCAACTTCGAATTCTTTTGTTAATTCAAAGCCCATAATTTCTGCAATTGATTCTGCTTGAGACTCAGAGATATCTTCACTCTCTAATTCACTAAGGGTCCACTCTTGCATTGATTCAACCATACGGTTGCGTTCTGCAGAGTCTGCATATGAGCGCTGAGTTACTTTTTGAATGTGCTCCTCTAATTGAGTTACACGCAATGTTGCCTTGGCTAAAGAATCACGAAGAAACTCTTCTGTTGCATTGACTGTGCTTGCTAGTGTTGATATATCTTGCTGGTCCATTGGGGGCCTCTTTCTGTTTGTTGGTTTATATTAATTATACTGTAAGGCACTGACAATTGTCAACTACCAAGATGAGCAATAAGAAAATGAAAGTCGATCAATTTCTGGTAGCGCAAATATACGCTCTAATTGATTAATAGTATTAGTAAGGTCCTTCCAATACCATTCATCAATATCTGTGCTCCCAAAGAAAAATCCTTCTTGTGGTGGGAACAGGCTAGGGTCTTTTGTTTCTAATGCGTGTTTACATAAAGCAAGCAACTCTATTAGTTTATCTTGTGAAACATAGTAACTACCACAGTCATCAATACCGTTCTGAATATTCTTTACGAACCAAGCGTGTATCTGATTAGCCTTGCGCCAATAAGCACAAGTAACTTCTACGCTTGCTCCATAGATATCTGTAGCGACATCTGTTAGTTGAGTTATTTCCATTAAGTCATTGAACTTAGGGTATACGGCTTCGGGTGAGTCATAAGATAGTTCATCATTTGACTGTAGTGCTTTCCAGTTAATTTTTTCTAAATGCTTTTTAGCACTAAGATACATATCTAGTCCCATTGGGGGCTTCCTTCTTTCTGTTTGTTTCTTTTAATTATACTATAGGGGTCTGACAAATTGGGTGATAGGGGTAGGCACGGCCGTTAGTCTGGAACCCACCCCTATCAGATCCCCAGGGGACGCTTGCTATAAATAGCGTGGAACGCAGGGGATAATGAGTGGGGCTTTTACACCCCACCCAATTATCTAATTAGAGATAACGAGCAACCGCATTGTATGTGGAAGTATTTACAACTTCCTCATCTGTCATCTTTAAGATGCGAATTGCGTTTGTGATTTCCTCTTTCATTTCCTTATAGGTATGAGTGTGAATAACCTCAAAATCCTTTTCAGGTTCAGCAGGGAAAGTTCCCTCTTTTGTGATGATGTCAAAATCAACATTGAGAGTGTTGTTCCAAGAACGATAGTTAGTGCGTAGGTTTTCAGCCTTTGAGAAGTTGGCAATAGCCCACTCACCAATTTGCTTTTTCCAAGCCTCATAAGCAACTGTGTGCTTGCGTTCGTTTTCTCCTTGTGTTGCGTAGTCCATCTCTAGTTTTGCTAGTGATGCCTCTAGTCCTGCGATTACTCGCTGAGTAGGGATTTTTACTGAGATTGCTTTTCCTCTAGCCATTTGTTTTCTCTTTTCTTTTGTGGGGTATTAGTTGGGGGTGTGTGAGCCTTTTTGTATCTTGCTCAGGATAGTTTTTAGCGTTATTGCTAAACTTACTTTGCCGTCCAAGTTGTATAACGGGTTGCGCCATTTACATCTAACTTTACACGAACATTTCCATTAGCCTGTGGTGTAATTTCTGTAATTACTCCGCTGACCTTTGACTTCTGTGTTGTGAAAGTGTCGCCGACCTTGTATGTTGCTGTTGCTACTGCCATTTTTTTCTCTTTTCTGTTTAGGGGTTGTTATTTGGTTATACCTAAGTATAACATTTTGCGGATAAAAATGTCAAATCTAAACCTGACATTTCTCACATTGTGAGATTACTTAGAGGTCTTGACCATAGCAAGGCGTTGTGCGCCATTTGCCAAAATCAGACTAACTCTGGTAACCTTATTAGACATTGGTGTAAAACCTGCGATACGACCTGTAACGCCTGTCTTGCTGGTTGTGAATAAATCACCAATTTGGTAAGTGTATCCGTGAAGTGTCATTTGGGTCTTGCCTTTCGTTGTGGGGGTTAATTGCTTATAGTATAATTTTAGCAAAAAAATGTCAGAAATACAAATCCTGGGGGGGGTTCTGGGGTGTGTTCTTAAACACATCTTAAAGGCGTGTCGCAACTTGACAAATCAAGTTTTGCGGACGTGGATCCCATGCAATTTTTATTGGTAAAAAAATAAAAGTACTATGCACCAAATTAAAAATATTATTTGCAGGGAATTCATTTATCTCATTTCTTACTCGCAGAAAAAATTATGTCACTCTTAGAGTATACACAAAGTGAGCAAGAAACGCAAGCGCTACCTTGTTGAGATATAAGTTTAATTTGTTTATTATTCTCAGGACACTTAGCAGCGGGGCGACCAATCATTTCTTTTACATCGGCCTGGCCAATTGCAAAATTCTTAGCAAGATATGCCATTCTAACACCGCTATTAATTTTTAGATCAACGGCAGTTTTTACATTCTCGCTATCTGCAGAAAAATACAATGATAAATTAGATACATCCTTAAGAATAAGTGCAGCAGCCTTTACTCTAGTGTATACCCAGAATTGAATGTCGGGGTGCTTATCAATAACTACTTTCCAGGCATAGGTATAGGTATCGTTAAAGAAATCGCCGTCCCAGTGAATACGGAATAACTTAGGAGCGTCTTTCTTTTCACAATCAGATACAAAATCAACAATCATCTCATCAAGCAGGCGCACCATAGTTTCTCCGTCTGCGTCTTTCAGCAGGGACCAATTGTGCAATAGGTTAACCTTTACGGTTGGGAAGACTTTTTCAAGTTTTCCTGCGTAGCAAACGCTTTCACAAACACTAGTGGCACCAGGGCACGAGAAAGCCTTTCCAGCAGGTAGGCCAAAGGTATTTGCGATACTTGCTTGTTTTCCATTAGGGGTGACGGCATTAGCGACCTTTCTATCTTTAGATCTTTTTAGTTTAAGTGTATTAGTAGTCAAGGCCTAGACTCATTTCTAGAGCAATGTCTTCGTTATAGTGAGCGGACATTTCTTCTAGTAAGCAATGAGTGCACTTTTCTTCATATTCATCAACCGCATTTTCACGGCAAGAAGGGCAGGTGGTTGCGTAGTATTCATCATAGAATTCATCAGCGATATTTCCCATAGGGGCTATTCTCCTTTTTGTTGTTTTTTTAATTGTAGCAGTTCGGACTGACATTTTTTACGGTTGTATTTCTTTTTATTAGGCACCGCAGAGGCAGCATTAGAACGGCGAAGTTCCATAAGTCTGCGTAATTCCTCTGAGTTTTTTTTCATACTTAATCTTAGCATACAGGGGCAAAAAATGTCAAATCTTAAAATGTGATAAATCTCACAGGGCGGGACGTGGACCACGTGCATTTTTGTGCGGGGAAGCACACAAAAATACTTTTAACTATTCTTCTTGTTCAATAAAAACATACAACGGAATTAAATCAGTATAACTATACTGTGTAAATTCTGTTTCACCAAATTCATTTTCGGTTTGTATGTCGTAGTTATCTCCTGTTGAATCACATTCAATAAAATTAACTTCAACGATGTCATCACCAATTTTAATTAAATCACCAAGCATTAATTGGTCGGGTGTTAAGTTATCTGCGTGGATCAATTCCATAGTTTCCATTGTATCAGACATTCTATTCCTCCCAATCAGGTAGCCAAAATTCCAAGTGGTGTTGGCTTATGATAGCCCTCGCAGGTGCGTGAGTCATTCCCTTATAGAGAATCTGAAAGTCGCCAACCATAGGCATATCAATCATTCGGTCATAGTCCTCATCATAGTATGCGTCAATAGCCTCGATACAAGGTTTTACCATTTCTGCGGGGACGGGTGGATAGTGATTACCTTTAAGGTGATAAAGTAATTGTGTTTCTAAGTCTAAGACTTCATCTTTAATTCCAAGTGCGGTTATGCTTCCCATTATATTTTCTCCTCTATGTCTGCGACATAAACATCGCTTCGTCTAATCATTCCATATTTTAAGTTACTATCGAACATATCAACGGCATCTTCTTCATTGTCTGCCTCGACATTTATAAAACAAGTAAATTCATATAGTGCCATTACGCTCTTACCTGAACCCTTCCATCTCGGTAGAATACTTTAGTGTAACACTTTCCTGTCGGTGTGTAAATATTCACTGTTGAGTATTCGTTAGCCATTCCCCAGTCGGTAAATCGGAAAAAACTTTCCCAAGCACCAAATTCGTTTTCATAGCGTTGTTCCCAGTGAGGTTTTGCCTCTGAGTCATACTGACAAGTTACTAGGTATTCATATTCCATTATTCTGCCTCTTTCGTTGTAAATAGTGCGCCTTCATTAAGTAAGCCGACTTCCAAATTAAATAACTCATCTGAGTTTGCTTGCGACAAGTCTATCCAACCTGCGCCTTCATTGTCAATTCTAAATATTTCTATGTATCCCATTAGTTTTCACACTCACAATCTTTTGAGTAATCAAATTCGCAAAAATAGCAACCCATTAACTCGCTATGGGTTTTACACTGATAACGGAATTGGACTTCATCACAACACAAGAAAGATAAATCCCAAATCCAATAGAATTCGTTTTGGTCAATAACACTAGCCATAATTACTCACCAACCTTTACTGCGATAGTCGCAAATTTATTTCGCAAGCCTTTAGCATTGACCTCAATTAGATAGGCTTCGGTATTTTCTCCATACCAAATTCCTTCTCGCTTTTGAGCCGATACAATTTCGCCCTCAAAGTGGCGGTTGCGTGAGCGATAGTTTTTCCCTACAAGTAGGCTTTCTATTGTGTATAGTTTGGTAGCCATTGGCAGACCTCTTTCTTTTTGTTGATAATTCTATCCTAGCATAGCCCACTGACATTTTTAGTTAGGCTCGCCGTATCGGATAGACTTTCTTTATTTATTTTTTCTTACTATGTAAGTCTATATGATTAAACTAAAAATATCAACTTACTAGCCAGTAAATCCAAATAGTGAGACGCTCAAGCCGTGTGATTAATCTCACAAAATTTCGGGCGTGTCGTAAACAACTTCTTAAACACCTGTGGATAAGCCTGTGGATAACTTTTTGCCACGTCCAAAATTTGAGCAGTTTTCAATCTTGCTCAGGATCACAATTTACTTTCGCAAATCGTTTTTGATTTCTTGCCAATCTTCTTTTAGCATTGGCAACATCATTTTAAATAAAATAAAAACGCTACCCGCTAAAAATAGTTGAACCATTGTTGTTAGTAGTCTGCTCATTTTTCACAAGCCTTTCTAAAAGTTTCAAAATCAAATCGTGGATTATCTGCTTCGAACATTGAGCCAAAATCATTTACCAAATCGTGAAAAGTAAATTCATCTCCGATTAACTCTTTGAAAGATGAAAGAATTTCAGCAGTTGCGACATAGTCTTTACGAGTCATCATTTATTCGGCCACCTTTAGAATTGCGTAAGTGCCACGAGCATTAATTTCATCAAGTATTGGACCAAGCGCAGGCGCTACCAAATCCTTTAGCATTCCTTCAAGCATTGCGATTAAATCTGAGTGAGGAATAGCGAGTGCTTGTTGTGCTATTGGGTGAGTTTCATCGAACTCGGTTACGAACTTTAGTGTGTGTTCTACTTTAGTCATTTATTTTATTTCCTATTCTTTTAGTTGTTAAATTGGTTTAGGTCTTGCTCAATACCAAAATCGCATTCGCAAGTTTCTACATCATAGTCAAAATCATTTCCAAAAAAGATTAGACCTGTTGAATTACATTCCTCGCAGGGAATTGTTAAGACGGAGTTTATCATTAGAGAACCGCCTTTCCTCTAAGTGTTCCTGATACGCCTAAAGCGTCGCAAGATACTTTAACCGCAACACCAACGGGAAGTTGTGTTGGATAAGTTGAGATGAATTGAGCAACCGCACCACGAGAAGGGAGAGCGATTTTTTTAGTAGAACCATTGAAGGTTTCTAGTGTTATAGTGTAAGTCATTTATAGACTTCCTTTCTTTAAGTTGATAAGACTATCTTATCATTAGCCACCGACAAATTGGGCACTTATTTGCTTAGGCTCACTGTGATACTGGTCACATTTATTTGCTAAGGCTCATTGCTTATTTATCTTTATTTAATTGTTATAGTAGCAATACTAGCAGATAAAAGTCAAAAAGTCAAGTCCAAACACGGCGTGTCGTATGTGATTAATCTCACATTATTTATACACAGCCTGTGGATAACTTTTTGGCACGTCCAAAAATTGTAGAGTTTTATTTCTACAACTTTTGTTTTTATTTATTTTATTTTATCTAAAATCTTTTCTAACTCTTTTAGTTGTTCTAAGTTTAGATGATCCAAATTAATTGCGTTAGAAAATCCAAATAAATCTTTTTCCATTTTAGTTTTCCTCAATTTCATCTAGTAGTTCCCAAAGGATTGGCTCTAACGCTTTTGCGCTTTCATCTAACTTTTCTTGTAGTGTTTTCATTGAGTTACCTCCTCAACCATAAACGGGTCAAACTTAGCAATTTCATTTTCGCTAAGTGGGTAGAGTGTTTTATTTAGAGCGAATACCGCTCTCATTTCATCTTCTGCCTCTACGACATAAGAAATTAGCACATTGTATTTAGTCATTAATTTACTCCTTCTAAGAATAGTTCATACATTGGTGAACAGGTTAAACAGATTGGATACTCAAAACGAAAATCAAAGAAATCATCTTCCATATTTATTTGGCAATTCTCGCAATAGGTTAAATCACTCATTATTTGACTCCCTTGTATAGAAAGTCCCAAGCCTTACGGCACATTAAAATTGACTCACAGTTATCGCAACAGATAGAGCCGTGAGGGTTAAGGTTTATGTCGTAGACATCAACAAATGTATGTGTCTTTCCACATACGGAATCAAGGCGTAGCATAGTGCTCATTTATTTTCTCCTTCGAATAGTTCTTTACACTTATTAGGATTTTCCCAATAAGGTTGCCCTTCGTGATAAAGGGCGGGGGCTAATACAACCTGACCGCAAGGGCATAGGTTCATTAAGCCTTTAGGGTAATCGCTTACAGTAGCGAATTTAGTCCAAATACTCATTTAGTATTCTCCTTATCTATACAGTTGATACAGTAGCAAGCCTTGCTAGAGATTAAAAATCTTAGCAATTCTTTTCTAGTGTAAGCGTCTAAACCATAAGAGGATTTTACTCCGCCGTTATGGTATTCGTGAACTATTGTAGAAAATAGTGTTTCATTTAGTGTAGTCATTTTTGACCACCTTTCTTAGTGGATTTCTTTACCACTTAACTTTCTTTATACTATTAAGTATAGCAGGGGGGTCAGACATTTTGAGGGGTATAAATGGGGTAAATCGGACATTGTGAGGTAGGTCACATATGATGTAGGTCACATTTTTTGGGGGAATTATAACAATTCCGTAACAATGTTATTTTTATCGGCGTGTCGATTTGACAAGATCGGGACGTGCCAATGTGGTGTAAATCACATTAAAAATGTCCGATTTGTCCGTGTCTAAACTTGACTTTTTGAGATTTCTATGCTATACTTCTAGTATAAGAAAAATTAAATAAGGGTAGAAAAAGTAAATAGGCGAAATCCCTGCCAGTAGAAAATCCTAGTGAGCCTTATCAAATAAGATAAGCAAATAACCTAGGTCAAGGAAAAAGGTTAGAAAGTCTAACCGAATAAAAGAAAGGAAGTCAAAATGACTTCACTAAATAACTACTACTCAGAGATTCGCTCTGATATTGCAAAAGACTTCGGTCTATCATCTGCGGGTTATGCCCCTACATCTAAGCGTATGCCAGTGCGTATCGCTCAGCGTATCACTAACGCTTACCCTAGTGATTTCTCACAAGGTAGATTTAACTCTACCCTAAATCCTCAAGCGGTTAGAATTGCTAAGCGCTATATGTCTAGAGTTATGGGAGTTAAATAAATATGAATCCTTTTACATACGCAATTGATTGGCTAGATGAGAATGCTGATTACGCTCCAATAGGAGCATTCATTGGGGTAGTCATAGCAATAGCGCTATGCTTTATATTTGGGGGTAACTAAATGAAAGTAACATTAACAAGCACATCAGGTGCTACAAAAGAAATGCATTTTGATACTAAGGATAGAGTATTAGAATTTATTGAGTTATACAAGGCTACACTACATCAGGGTCAGGCAGTGTGTATAGATGCTCCACTGATAGGCATCCATAGTGGCTGGATACAGGGTAGCGCACCCAAAATGTAGTGCAAGATCGATAGTGTGTCTATTATGGGCTCACTATTTTTTTGTGTTTATTTTTTTTATAGTATGTATCATACATCTGGACAAAATATTCAGATTTTAGGCTATTTGGTTTTTATAATTTTTCAGATCCGTGGTGTATACTAAAGTTATGTTGCCTCCAGACGCTCCTGAACTATTTATGCTTTTAAAGAAAGCAACAAAAGGAAACCCATCTGTCAGCATAAATTCAGAAAGCATATTTTTTGCATTTACCAATAAGGCAGTGGAAGATGTTGCTCTAAACAAATACAACAGTTTTGAAAAAAGCGGTAGACTAAAAGCATTAGACTATGTCCTGGGTGAAGGTCTTATAACCAGTGAAGAACCTAAGCATATGCACAACAAGAAAGAAATATCTCCAACATTCCACAACGATCATATGGTCGAATATGAAAATAGAATATCTACAATCATAGACTCTTTACTTTCTAACTGGTCTGACGAAGTAGATGTTAGAAGGGAAATGGGGTTTTTCGTTTTCAAAAGTATCCTAGAAATATTTTTTTCAGAAAGCATGGACGAGTATTTCACGGAAGCAAGAGAAAACGTATCTACAGCATCATATAAAATTGCTAACAGTGTGTACGATGACGAACTGCTTAAGTCAAGAGATGAGTTAAGAGAGTTTTCTAAAAAAATAGTAGACAAAAGATTAGAGTCTAAAGAAATAAAAAATGATTTTTTAGATATCATCATCAATTCGTACAATAATAAAAAAATAGATCTTGACGATCTGTACGACGAAGCAATAACTATGCTATTGGTTGGATATGAAACAACTGCATTTGCATTGGAGTGGGCAGTCTACTATTTGTCGATAAATAAAAATTGGCAAGAAAAAATTTCTAGAGAAGAAAATGTTGATGCTTTTATTAATGAGGTTTTGAGAATGTCTCCTCCTATTTGGAATGAATCCAGGGTAGCGATGGAAGATGTAGAAATAGACGGAGTAATCATACCTACTGGCACACATGTAATGCTAAGTTCTTTGGCCGTACATAGAAACAAAGATGTTTTTGAAGATCCAGACACCTTTAAACCAGAAAGATGGTTTGGTAATCTAGATTTGTCAAAAGGAGAATATTTTCCATTTTTGTTTGGCAAAAGACAGTGCATCGGCAAAGAGTTTGCTTTAATGGAAATGAGAATAATGTTAACCAAAATTGCTAAAAAATTCACGGTAGATTTAGCAAGCAATCACACAGGACATACTGCAACAATATCCTATAGGCCTAAAGATCCTATTATCATACGTGTCAAAGCAATTGGTGTATAATAGATAGCATGGGAATATTAGACAATTTTGAAAACGCTTTAAACGACAACTTTGAGTTTGAATCAAAACCTATGGCCGAAACAGATGCTATGGGCAGAGAGATTTTTTGGGAAGACTTAGGTCGACCAGAAGATACAAACCTACTTGCTCAAAACGGTTGCTCTTGTTCTGGCTGTAGTTGTGGCAAATAATCTTAACTAAGAATGCCTCTATTAATAAAGGTTTGATAGATCAAACCAAACATATGCTCTAGCGCTGGACGCTGTTGAATAAGGTTTCTTTCAATTTCTTCATCAGGCATTCCAGTTCCTGCTAGTAATTCAATATTATAAACATTTACTACATCGATCATAGTTTCAATAACTTCTTCTCTTGTCATGCCCATTCCTTTTCTCTTGTATGTTATATTATAGCACTAACTAAAGCCAAGGGCCAACTATATGATCGTGTTGGTCACTTAGTGAAATTTCAGATTCTTTTTGAAATTTTTCGTATAGTTCATATGAACCTATTCCGTAGACACCCAGAGATGTATCCCCAGATAATATTTTTGCAGCCCTAAAGTAGGAATCTTTATTCATATCTCCCCACTCGGAGTGATCTTGCCAATGAAGAACCCTTTTGTCGCTATCATAGTTTTCATTATAAGCATGCCACATATAGTGAAACGATGGATTAATTAGTTTAACTCCCCTGGTGTAAAACCTCAAGGCCAGAGTTGGCTCTTCGCCAATAAAATACAGTTCTTTATCGTACGGTATTTCTTTTATAATCTTTGACTCACAAAACAAAGAGTTAGCACATAAAAAATATGCTTCATATCCATATTTAAAATAATCGCACTCGTACCAAAATGGCTGAGGCATGGTGTCTTCATCTTTCCACCCCATAGCCCCTCTCATTGGCACTTTTTCAAAATCGTAGAACTCTTCTATTCCAGTTTCGTGATCTCTTCTAAATCCTTCTGGGTGCATAGTAAACGCAATCTCAGATTGCCAGTAATCTTTACAGGCGACATAGTTTTCTGTTACTACTTTATCCCAATCATCAATAAATCTAGAATGGGAGTCTATCTGTAAAAAATAATCAGTATGTATATCCCTAGAGACAATCTCCCTAGCCCAGCATGCGCCTCTACTTTCAGAAAAATGGTATTTCACATATCTGATTTGAGACTCTGGTATAAAAGACAAATCAGGATGTTCAGATTCATCGGCTTGAGAAACAATTGAAAAAAATAGTCTATCTCTATACTTTGCATTATAGTATGCGCTAGTTACTGTATTTACAAGATCAGGATCTCTATAACTTGCAATTGAAATAAAAATTGTTTTTGATTTTGATGGAACAAAGCGACTAGCAATTAAAGGTACGTTAATCAATTCCAATCAACCACTTCGTCATAGGTAACGCTATACTCTCCTGTGAATATTTCTGCATAAGATATGATGTCTTTATTGTACCTTGTAAGGGTGTTTTTACCGACTTTGTCACATAGATACTTTGTACCATTAGTTAGTACCTCAAAAGCCATCTCTTGCCCTTGTAAGGCGTTATTGAGGGTATCTATGTACCTTGCCTTACCATAACGCTTTGATGTAAAAGATTGATCAACATAATCAAACCTTGCTTGTGCATCATTTCTTTTTGCAATGTCCGAATTGTCTATTATGTACTTTGTTGCAGGATGTTCCATCCGTGTTGACCAGTTTCGCATGTTATCGCTGTATCTCTCCATGTTCTTGAGAGTTGAATCAGCGAAAGCCATGCGTATAAGGTCTTGTTCGGATAGGTCAGCCTCTATTGCGAACGAAATCAAAAAAGCGGTTGCGAAAGGAAACTTGTCGCTATATGTCGAAACGCCGAAGTGAACATTCGGATTAAATGACTCGACTGACATATTGTCTTCTAATAGTCGCATATGATTTCCGAGAGATACATACTCTTGTCGATTCATATCGCAGTCGACGAACAAGCATTCTTCTGGATTGATCCCGTCGGCGAGACATAAAATATTTTTGTCGTACGAACCCACTATTTTCGAACCGTTAAAACGCTCTAGTAATTTTGCGGACATAAAACCATCCATGTCGGGGGATATAATTAAATTCCTAGAATACTCCAGTGTATCCAGTATGTCTGTTTTCATTTTTTAAATATACCCCTTATAATAATTTTATTATGACAGTACAAGACTGGGCTTCTCTTATAGTAGCCATACTTACAATTGTATCATCAATCGCCTTCGCAATCAAGTGGATGGTAAAACATTATCTCAGCGAACTTAAGCCCAATTCTGGATCATCGATAAAAGATCAAGTTTCAAGATTAGAGAATCGTCTAAACGAAGCAGACAAAACACGTAAAGATATGGATCGCAAATTAGATCACATGTATGATATTCTTATTGAGTATATTGCAAAATCTAAGTAACTATATATACTATATATAAGATATCTTTTAAAACTATAAAGATAGTTCTTTTTTCTTATATATTTAAAGTATACACTATCCCTAATCTGGCTAAAATAGACTTATGGTAACAAATCGGACATTGTCTATTATAACAATTGTATAACAATTATAAAACCTTTACTTTAATGTCCATTTTGTCTATTATGGTATAATTTATTACTGGCTAATACCTTGGTTTGTCCTATACCCACCAATCAAGGTATTAGTCTTTTTTATGGTATAATCATTATTATGGCTACACATGGACCAGAAGTATTTGGAGCAGACCCTGCTCGTATAAAATGGCAAATAGTTAGGGGAGACACCTCTCCGCTTCGTGTGGAATTTTTGCAAGATGATGAAGCAACATATTTTGATACATCTGATTGGACCTTTGAGGCTACTTCTTATGATCCTCAGTCTGATGCTCTTGATTCCCTGGAAGTTTCACGTGGAACAGGATATGTAGATATAATGGCTCCATCTTCAGTTACAGCACTATGGGGAACTGGCTACAAAGCAATAGTAACAGAATTAACTTTTGATCTACAAGTTACAATTGACTCAGATACAGTTTGGACTCCTTTGATTGGAACTATTTCAGTCATTGGTGATGTTACAGGTAGTTTGTAATGGCAGTAGTTAAAGTTTCAACTCCAAGGCCAGAGTTGCCTCCAGTAATTAGAATTAAAAATAAAACATTTAAAGTAAATAAATAATCATGAGATAATGTCTTTATGGCTGCTTCTAAATCAATGGACTTTCCTAGTGCAAAAAAATCTAGTTATGCTGCACAAGTAGAACAAAGCCAAACATCTAACTATCAAGAAAATACATTGTCTTTTCTTCCAGTTCCTGGACCACAAGGACCGCAAGGACCAGCAGGTAAAGATGGAAAAGATGGCTTGCCTGGCCCAGCAGGTCCAGAAGGACAAAGGGGACCAAAAGGAGAAAAAGGACAATCTGGACAAAACGGACTAAGTTCTTTATCGTCTTCAGGACAGCAGGCTGGTTGGGCATCTTACACAAACAGCATTAATAAACCAATAAAACTTGGAATATCCCAGGGTGACGATGGATGGGTTACATTGTTGCTAGATACAAAAGATAAAACTCAAAATGAAGTCTACATTCCAAAAGGATGTACTAGTCTTTGGAACAGTCATCAGAGAGCCCTAAACTTCCACGGCATCAAAGAAGGATCCCAAGTGTTCGTAACATATAACTTTGAACTAACCACATATACTTCTAATACTGAGGTTTGGCTAAGGACATATTTTGCAAGCAAGGGGCAAGAGTTTGTTAACTTTGTTGGTTCCCTTAAATATCAAAACACATACAACCTTTCAGTTACTCAAAATATATTTATTGAGAATCAGTCTATGTGGGGCAATGGGGCAGTTCCTCAAATACGAACAGACTTTGATGCATCGGTAATACTCAATTCTGTATATGTCAGCGTGGTATAATAAAACCATGGCATTTCCAGCGACCTATGACTTTAATTACTATAAGGGTGATACCTTTGAGTTTCGTATCTACCCAAAAAAGAACGATGGAACAGCACACCTTTTAAGTGCTTTTAATGTGCCAACAAACTTTGCCAACAACCCAGACTATGTTTTAGACACATCAGCGCCATACGATAGCGCACAGTTTTCAATTGCCTCAGCCCGTGGTGCAACTCAAATTATAAATGGAGTTTCTACACCAGTAGTTCCAATTAGATGCTTTGCTAGAATATCCGACGACGGAACATTTGTTCAGTGTGCAATTAGACCATCCGACTCAGTTGCCCTAAACGCTGGAACAGAATATGTTTATGATGTTGAAGTAAGAGCAGCAGAAGGAAATTACGACAATCCATTTTATGAAAAAGTATACACTCTAATGACAGGTAAAATAACAGTAACAGATCAGATTACTGGAGCAAGAGAAAATACTAGTGCCACTTTGTCAAACTATAATATTAGAGGAGTTACTAAGCCAGTTAAGGGAGCAACCCCAGTAACATCTGTTTTTGAAACAGCAGAACATTCAGGAACTGTTGCTTGGTTTGAGTCAGATGCAACTACACCACTGGTTGGAAACTTTGTTGCTTCCACTTCTTATGTTGCAAAGATTACGCTAACTGTAAAACCTCCATACTATATTACTGGAACCCCAGCAAACAGATTTACAGTAGAGCATGCAACAGTTGTTACAAACGCAATTAACTCAGGAATAGTTACTGCAGTATTCCCTGCAACAGGGGCTTAGTCGTGGCAGATATACTTTTATCTAATGATGACCTAACAGTTTTTGGTGGACCAGAAACAATTAGCCTTGATTTAGATTTTGGACCAACTGGTGATCGTGGAAGTATCATTATTGGAGTCCAGGGAGATCCAAGGCAAAAGTTTGTTAATGATTCAATTTCTCAAGACATCCAGGCATTAGATATTGCAATAGACTATAGCCCATCTTCTCCAACATACAAAACAGTATTTCAAAGAATCTCAGGTCCTACTGAAACACAATGGATTCCTCTAGTTAGTTTAAAGTCAAACTTTTATTCAGAAACCAAAGGGCCCTTAACACCAGTAGGTGGCAAAATAACTATTGCACCCATAAACCTTGCAGACATTTATGATCTATCAGAAGGAACAGTCACTTCTTCAAGATTTAGCGTACAGTACTCTATATCTTCACCAGAAAGTGCTGGACCTCTAGCAACAAACCTAATTATAAAAGAACTAAACACTACTCAAGGATTTATCGCTTTGCCACTTGAAATAGAAGGAATAGAATATCTAGATGGAGAATGGGTACCTATGGCTGGCCCAAAGTATGTTCATCTTTTTATTACGGTGGTATAATGAAAAAGGGTGATCTATAATGGCAGCAGAGAATATTGATGGTACTATCAATGGTACTGGCCTGTTCCCTGCAAAAATACCTGGTCTTTCAGATGCAGCCGATATTCAGGCAGCGCTAAGACTTTATCACTACGGATCATATACCTATGACGGTGCTAACACAAATGAAGCAACCTTGCTTGCAAACCCATCTGTTGCAGCACATCTACAAACTCTTAAAAATGCTGATGCAGCAGAAGTAACAAACAGAAATGCTGCAATTGCTGTAGAAACAACAAATAGAAATACTGCAATTACAACACACAATGCAGCAACAACAAATGTTCACGGAATAGCAAATACAGCAAACCTTGCAACACAGCAATTTGTAGCAACTGCAGTTACAACTGCAATAAGCGGTGCTACTGGAGGATATCCTGCTCTTGCAGGAGATGCTATTGATTGGAACTCTGTTGACGCAAGATTTGATGTTGTTCCACAACTTGCAAATGTTGGAACAGTTATAACAAAAACAGAAAACTTTATCTTATCACCCGATGATGTTGGAAAGACTGCTATTTTGTATTCTTCTAACCCAATAGTTGTGACTCTTCCAGCAAACGCTTTAGTAGAAATTCCAGTGGGATATTCAATTGATATAATTCAAACAGGCACTGGTTCAGTAACTGTATCTGAAGGCAGTGACGCTGTTTCAATTAATAGCAAGGCTGGAATAAAATCTCTAGATGGACAATATTCAAAAGGTACTCTGGTTAAAATAGACACCAATACATGGTTTTTTTTTGGAAACTTACTTAACGTAGTAGTTCCAACACCTGTTCCAACACCTGTAGCACCAGTTCCAGTTCCAACACCTGCAGTAGTTCCTGTTGCACCAACACCAATAGTTTCTCCAGTTGCCCCTGTTGTTCAGCCAACTGCTCCAACACCAATAGTTTCTCCAGTTGTTCAACCTACAACTCCAGTTGCTCAAACACCTACTCTTGCAACCCCATCACTTTCTGTAAGTATGGGACCAGACGGATTTAATGGTGCAGTTTATGCAAATGTTACAGTAACAAATCATAGTAATGATAATACATACACATCAAATCTTGGAACACAAAACCCTGAGTTCCCAGAAGAATTTAATATTTCTGGATTAACTAGTGGTCAATCTTACACAGTTTATATAACTGCATCTCGTTCTGGATATACAAGTGCTCAAGGATCTATAACCTTTACCGCAAATGCAGTGGCTCCAACACCTGTAGCAACTCCAACAAGTCCAGTTGCTCCTGTTCCTGCAGTTGCTCCTGTTACTCCAACTGCTCAACCTAACTACTATGTTTTCACATATTATGACGGAAAATGTAACTACATAGTGTATGATTTCCTTGATAATGAAATAGGAACATACTCAACAAATCTTTGTACAAATTCTGGAACAGATGCTTCTGGGGCAACTCTTCCAAGTTGTAGTAATTCAGGTTGTGTTTCTACTACACCAGTTGCTCCTGTACCAGCACCAACACCAGCACCAACTCCTACGGTAATTGTTGCACCAGGAACAGTTTATTTATCATATTGTGATCCTCAAGGTGGGCCACAAGTTGAATCATATGCAATTAATGCAGACAACATTCTTTCTACAAATATTAATACTGCATGTGCAACATACTATGATGTCTTAAGTTACGCAGGAGCAACAAATATTCAGTGCTCTACTGCTTCATCGCCTGGAGCCCCATCATGTGGAACCGCCCCAGCACCGACACCAGTTGCTGCTCCAGTTGCTCCTGTAGCACCAGTTCCAGTACCAGTTGCGCCTACACCAGTTCCAGCAGTACAGACTTCTACAATTTATCACGCAGTATGCTTTAGTGATGGCGGTACAAGCAATGACTCAAGCACAGTTCCAAATATGCTTTATTCCGATTGTACAACTTACCGAGCATTTGTACTAAGTATTGATCCAGGAGCATCTATAAATTGTTCTGCTTCAGGGCCAGTTTCTTTACCAGGATGTGTTGCACCTACACCAGCACCAACACCTGTAGTACCTGTAGCGCCAGTTCCAGCACCAGTTGCTCCTGTAGCGCCAGTTCCAGCACCAACAGCACTAACATGTCCAAACAATGACACCTATGGAGTTACAAGTGGAGGAGTCTACAGTGGTTCTTGCCCTGATGGTTCATGTCCAGGATGTAGCAATTACCAAGAGAAGTGGTACAAGTGCTCTGATGGAAGTTCAGGAACTAAGTTCTATGTAGGTCTTGGATGTAGCACACCTGTAGCACCTGCACCTGTTGCACCTGCACCTGTTGCACCTAGCCCTGCTCCTACTGCAGCACTAGACTGTACAGCGTGTACTGGATATAGCGGACTTGCAGGAACAGAAGTACAAGACTGTTCTGATGGATGCGGAACTAGAACATTGTGTAGAACGCCTCTAGGATGTGCCAACTACTACTTAAATGAATGTCCAGGTTGTGCTGCTCCTACACCAGTTGCTCCTACACCTGCTGCTGCGACACCTACAGCGTCTTCACCAACAGCATGCGTTGCAAACTGCGTATTTGATGGTTATACCTGTAATGGATGGGCAGCAACATATACTTATATTAACTATGGATGTGGAGGAGCAAGTGCTTGCCCTCCTTATACCGATAATTTTGGTTGTGCATAAAAATGCAATATGATATACTATATTAAAAGGAGAAAAAATGCAATTTAAATTAAATGCTGAAGACGAAGTCATTGATTTTATTTATATAGAGACAGACACTGAGACAGGTTTGCCAGTAAGAGATACAGATGTTTTGGTATTTAATTCACTATCTTCTAGTCCATCTGTTGTAGAAATAACTGATTTAGAATATAATCCAGAGCAGGGCTCTATTTGGAACGGTAAAGATTTTATAGATCCAGAAAATAGAGAACCAAGACCTCTTGCTAAAAAAGATGATGGTTTTAGAAAGTTTGCATTTATTGTAGACAACGAATATAAGTTTTTCTATGGTGTTGCAGATACACCAGAAAACGGAATGAAGATTGCAATTCTTTCTAGCAATCCACAAGTTACAATTGGAGAGGAAATATAATGGAAGAGAATCTATCGCCACTGCAAAAATACAAGCAGATGCTTGGAGATACAAGACCTTGGGATGTTGTAAATCCAAATACTGAGTGGGCAGATGAAGAAGTAGCAAAAGAAAGATTTTCCATCTGTAAAGGATGTCCAGAATTAATTAAACTAACTAGTCAATGTAAAAAGTGTGGCTGCCTTATGAAAGTAAAAACAAAATTAGAAAAAGCGGTTTGCCCACTAGGAAAGTGGTAAAATGAAACCAGCATACCTGTTAAAGACAGTTTTTCCACCAGAAGAGCATTTGGCTTTACAAAATCTTGCAATGAATCTTTGGTCAACAGACAAAAGCACGTATGATAGAGGTTTTGGAAGACATCAATGGACAATTTGGGATAATACTCACGGTCCTGCAATTGAGCCATTAAGAAGATTTCACGAAATGCTTTTACCATTAGCAAGAGAAGAGTTTGAATCAGAAACTCTTGTGCCATCTTGGTGCCTATTAAGTATTTATGAGGGAAAAGAAGCAAAATTATGGAAGCATGTAGATGATAACGCTTGCACATACCATATAAACTATACAATTTTTCATAAAACACCTTGGGACTTTTATGTAGAAGGTGAAAAATTTCAGGCAGAAGAAAATGATGCAGTTATTTCTTATGGTAATGATCAGTTACATTGGAGGGAAGAATTTCCAGATCCAGAACACAATCTAGTTGCTAATGCATTCTTTTTTTATACAGAGCCAGATCATTGGTTCTTTAAGCATGGTCCACAATATCTATATACTGATATTCGTAAACCAGTTGAAGGCAAAGAAACAATAAAAGAAACTATGTAAATGAATAAATTATTCTTTCAGTTATATAATCCTACAGGTTTAATAAATCAGGTAATGAGCCTTGAGTTGGCAGCAGGGTTATCTCATGAACTAAATGTTCCAGTCATTATGCACTATGGAAGATATACAGCAGACCCAAAACTTTATTTTACTGATACAATTCCAATTTTTAGTCCAAGCAGGTTTTATAATGAACAAAGAAAAGGTTTTACAAACGATAACCAATTTCCTCACTTGCTAGACCTTATGGATTTTGATCAAAACATAATTATAATTGATGAAAAAATAGATCACTTTGAACAAGAAGAACTAGTTATTGATGATATTATGAATAATTTTTATTATAGTAATCAACCAGAAATAACTGGAGATGAGTTTCTTTTTGCAGAAGGAAGAAAAAGACTTCCACTAGATAAAACACTTCATTTAAAATTGACTCTCGGCTGGTACTCAAGATTTTTTTATAAAAGAAGTGATAGCCTAAACAAAGCAATATCTTCAGTCAGATTTAAAAAAGAGTATGTAGATTTAGCAAACAAAATATATCACTCTATCGGAGAATTTCAAGGAATGCACTTAAGATTATCGGATCACATAAAGATGTTTGAAACAAAACAAGAAATGTTTGAGTCATGGCTAGATAAATTTGCACAGAATAATCTTCCTGTAGTTTTATCAACTTGTGAGCCAGGACATAAAATGGTACAAGATAATAAGCATAGGTTTATACTGTTAGATGAATATATTGTGCATAATTTTAGAGATGAATTTATGGCTTTGCCATTTCAGGATGAAGTAGTTTTTGGACTTATATGTAACTTGGTAATGCATAATGCTACAAACTTTGTTGGAACATCTGGAAGCACATATACTGCCTATATTCATAGAAATAGAAATCAAAAAGGAATTGAGACTTGGGACTTTTTTGACAACCCACCAAAGACAACATCAACTCGTTACTCTTGGAATGGATCTTCTTTAGAGAATGGCAGAAAAATGTGGTGGAGAGAATGGCCAGAATCAAAATGTTAAAAAGAATTTTTTATAAGTTTAAAATGTGGCGTAAGTATAAAAAAATAAAAAAGGGTAAGTTTATTTACTAATGCTTTTTGATATGTTTAATCCTAGAGTTATTCCTCATATGGGTATTGATAAAACACAACCAAAAAAGGATTATTCTCATACTACTGAAATATTGGCAGGGCATTCAGAAGTACCAAGACCAGAATACAATTATAAATGGAATAGCGATAACCTAAGATCCATAGAGTTTGCGACAAAGCCACCAATAGTAGCCCTAGGTTGCTCTATAACGCTTGGCCAAGGACTTCCAGAACATCTTAGGTGGACCGACCTTCTATCTAATCGTATTGGGGTCCCTATAGGAAATATATCTTATTCTGGAGCATCTGCAAACAAGTTGGTTTCTAGTTTTTTAGGAATGATTCATCAATATCAATATAAGCCAGAGATTGTTATTGCTCATTTTGCAAACTTTGAAAGATTTTATTTTGTTAGCCCAGACGGGGAAAGAATGCAGGAGTGGTTTATTAATCATAGTGCAAAAAAAACAAAAGCATCAGCACCTTGGAACTATGAAGAGATTTTGCCATATGAGTGGGTTTATTATCAAAATCTAGATCATATTAAAATGCTAGAAGCATTCTGTGAGGCAAGCGGAATTAAACTGTACTGGTCTTCTTGGTCACACGGAATGACAGATGAACAAGAACAATTCTTAAAAGACAACTTTAGGCATTATGTTTCAGACACAACAAAGAAAGAGTTTCCAGCAGACTTTGAACTTGGTTTTGTTGCAAACAGTGTGCCTGAACTTACCAAGCATTTTGAGATGATAAATTGGCAAGGGTGCCATCATGGATGGAAAGACATGTACCCAGAAATATTTGACTATGGCTATGACTACCACAAAATTGCATATGACTATGGAAGACTAAAGGGGCCTGGAGCGCACTGGCCACACCCTGGGCTACATAAGCAGTTGCATATTTCTGAGTTTTGGGAAAAACTAATATCCTAAATATTTTAAAATAGGGATATATACTTTAAGTGAGAGAATTGTGAGATAGTATGAAAACAGCATTAGTCCTTGGAGCAGGTGGCTTTATCGGTAGCCACATGGTTAATAGACTTAAGTCAGAAGGATACTGGGTTAGAGGTGTTGATCTAAAGCATCCTGATTTTTCTAACACACAGGCAGACGAGTTCATTGAAAGAGATCTGTCCGTTTATGAAAATGTTGAAAAGGCAATTCAGTTTAAAGGATATCAAGGAAACTTTTATAGCGAAATACCATATAAGTTAATTACTAGTTTTGATGAGATTTATCAATTTGCTGCAGATATGGGTGGCGCTGGATATATATTTACTGGAGAACACGATTCCCAGATTATGGAAAACTCTGCACTTATAAACCTTAACTTGCTTAGGGCACAATCAAGACTAAACGCAAAATATGATATTAATAAAACCAAAATATTTTATTCAAGTTCTGCCTGTATGTATCCTGACTATAAGCAGTTGGATGTTAATAATCCTGGATTAAAAGAGTCTGACGCATACCCTGCCGATCCTGACAGCGAGTATGGCTGGGAAAAATTGTTTAGTGAAAGAATGTTCTTAGCCTTTAATAAAAACAACAGAATTCCCGTAGCGATTGCCAGATATCACAACATCTATGGACCAGAAGGAACTTGGGATGGTGGAAAAGAAAAGGCTCCTGCAGCAATGTGTCGAAAAGTTATACAGTCAGATGGCTTT
>Ga0208598_1000113_pt1 | contig 28205 bp, 33 predicted proteins | sample LakMenEpi22Jun12_FD_150726 | JGI IMG/M metagenome (GOLD analysis project Ga0208598, IMG submission 150726) | Freshwater microbial communities from Lake Mendota, WI - 22JUN2012 deep hole epilimnion (SPAdes) | ecosystem: Environmental > Aquatic > Freshwater > Lake > Epilimnion/Euphotic zone ... | reverse complement strand
CCAGGTCGGTGCGATCCGCCAGGAGGGCCTCCCCCCCCAGGTGCCCCCCCCTCCCAGGCACGGGCCGCCATGGATCGTGCACCACCACCACGGGCTCGGCCGGGCCGGCGGCCTGCTCCAGCAGGCGACCCTCATCGCTGCGAATCGCCGCAAGCCCCCCACTGGCCAGCCGCCAACGGGGCAGGGTTCTGGGTGCTTGGGGGTGGAAGGCAAACCAGCGGCCCGTGGTGGCATCCTGCAACCAGATCTCTCCGGCTTCTGTGGAGCGGCTTGCGGGTCCGCCCTCGGCCCCAGGCACCCGAGCCCCCCCCAGATGCCTGTGGAAGAAGCGCACCTGCTCTGGATCCATGCCTCCCTCCCATTGCAGGTGGCTCCAGGCCCCCACATGCAGGCTGGGCCTCCCCCCGCAGGCGGTGGACCGCTGCCAGAGCCGCAACACGCCCCCTAGGTGGGGGTCGTGCCAGCCGCCGATCAGGAGCATGGGCCGTTGCAGGAGGGCCGCGGGGGGGTGGTGCTCCACCCAGCCGGCGGGATTCCGGGGATCGGCCCGCAGCCAGGCCAGACCCATCCCCCCGGGGTCGTGGGTCTCCAGGAGGGCCAGGCCGTTGTGCAGATAGGCGCCCGATTCCAGGCTGCGGCGGATCTCCGCCCAGCCCTGGCCATCGCCCCTTCGGCTTGCCCCCTGGGCGGCCAGCTGGAGGGCCCAGCCGAGCCCCAGGGCCCACCAGTGGCCCCCCCCTTCACTGGCCCAGTCCAGTCGTTCATCCAGCCCACACATGGCCGGGGCCAGGCAGTCCGGTAGGGCCTCGGGGCTGCCGCCGGTGTTGAGCAGTTGGCTCAAGCCCTGGTAGGAGAAGCCATAGGTGCCCACCCGCCCGTTGCTCTCAGGCAGGGCGCGGGCCCAGCGCACGGCGTCCGCCCCATCCCTGGCCTCCTGGGCAAACCCCCCAAACGTGCCCTCCGAATCCCCCCGGCCCCGCACGTCTTGCACCACCACCACAAACCCCTGCTGGGCATACCAGTGGGGGTGGGCGTAGGTGATGGTGGAGGCCAGGGCACACCCATAGGGTTGGCGCATCAGCAGCACGGGCCAGGGGCCCTGCCCGGAGGGGCTCCAGAGGCGGCTGGCCAGACGAACGCCGTCGGCGCAGGGCATCCAGGCTTCCCGGGCGTGCACCACTCAGCGCACGTCTGGGCAGTGCAGCCCGATCACATAGGTGGTGAGCACTTCCGCATCCATCGTGCTGAGCCCCTGGCTGCTGGCCACCATGGCAATGGAATCGGGGGCGGTGGCCGAGCGTCCCGCCGCATTGAGCTGCTTGAACTGGGCGCACAGGCTCTTCGCCAGCGCTGGATTCTGTTTCACCGATTCCAGGAGGGCGGAGGCCGCCTGCAGCGGCTGGGCCAGAGCGAGGCTGAGCAGCAGCCCGCCGACCAGGAGGGACGGTGGCCGCGTCTGTTGAAGCCTGAGGCCAAGGAAGTGGGCGTGCATGGGCATCCCCGTATGGGGCACCATCTCGTGCTGGTATCCCATTCCATGCAACGCGGCACGTCCCGTCTGCCGTCCAAGGGTCAGTTCGCTGAGCGACTGGAGGCCGCCGCCTGGATCCACCGCCGCACGGTGGTGAGCGGGGGGGGTGGAGAGGCCGGCCCCAGAAGCCGTTGACAGAGGCGGCCCACCTGCACCTGCAGCCGCTGGGGATCGGCCTCGGCGAGGGCTCGGGCATCGGCGATTCCCGCATGCAGCAGCAAGGAGGCCTCTTCCGGAGCCAGCTGGGCGGTGTCCATCAAGCGGGCCTGGGCCTGGATCCTCAGGAGCCGGGCTTCGCTGGCCACCCCCGTGCTGGCCAGGGCCCGCAGCTGCTCTTTCGGCAGGCTGGCCACCTGGGCCCAGGTGGTGAGCCCGGCTGCCAGGAGGGTGGTGCGCTCCCGGTGGAAATGGCCTGGCAGTTGCTCCAGACCCTCGGGCCCTGGCCGGCTCAAGAGGGCCTGAGCTTCACGCTGATCTCGCCGCTCTTGAGATCGAGATCCGCCTCAGCCAGCACCACGGGCCGGGCCACCCCATTCTCCACCGGCTCCAGACCGCGCAACTTCACCCGCACCACCCCATCGGACGGGGCGCGGCCGGTGGGGCGGAGATTGCGGGCCACCTGCTCGGCGGTGGGGCCCTCCGCCTCAGGCGGGAGATCGGGGGGGGCTGCGGCCACCACCAGATCGGAGCCGTTGTCGAACACCAAGGGCACGGTGACGGCCCCCGGCACGCTGATGCGGGGGCTGTAGCTGATGGCAAAGGCCGCGCAGGAGATGGCCAGAAGGGTGGTGAAACTCGTGACGCCCACCAGGCGGAAACGGATCCCCCAGCGCGCGAAGAACCCCATCACGGTGAGCAGCAGCAGTCCGCCGGCGGCCAGGCCGAGCCACTTGGCAGCCACCAGCAGAATCGGATCAGCAGCCATGGCACTGGTCAGGGCGTACAGGCTCCTTATATTGCGCCCGCCCGGAGGGGGTTGGACCCAGGCAGATGAACAAGCTGCCTGAATCGACCGACTTCCGTTCCAGGTTGGCCCGATCTCCGGGACTGCTGGCGTCCCGCCTCGGCCGATGGCTGGTGCGGCCCCTGGCCTGGCTGGTGGTCCTGGGCTTGGTGGCTGCCGTGGTGGCCCTTCTCATCGCCTGGCAGCGGTCGGATCTGATCCTGGGGCGCCTCTACAACCATTGGCGCCCGTGGTTGGAGGGCCAGGTGGGCAAGGTGATGGGCCGCCCCCTGGAGCTTGGGCCCTATCAGGGCTTTGGCCCGGAGGGGGTGCGGATCGGTCCGAGCCGCTTCCTCCCCGGGGCCAGGGATGCCTCCACGGCAGGGGTGAAGGGTTTGGTGGTGCGGGTGGATCCCCTGGCCAGCTGGCATGACCAGACGCTGCGGCTGGAGTTGGATCTGCAGGGCGCCCAGGCCGATCTGCGCCGCAATGCCAACGGCCAGCTGTGGACCTTTGGTCGGGTGCCGCCGGGACGGAAGCCCCCCCGGATCGCTCTCACCTTCCGGCTGCTGCAGCCTGGCCAGGTGCGCCTCTGGAATCTGGGCGCCAACCCCAAGCCTCTGGAGCTGGATCTGCAGGGTCAGGCCCGGGTGGAGATCCACAGCCAATCGTTGGACTGGCGCGCGAAGGCCCAGAGCCCCGGCAAGGTGAGCGTGGCGAGGGTCCATGGCGGGGGGAACTGGAGCCGTCAGCGCTGGCACACGGAGGTTCTGGCCACCCGGTGGGATGTGGCGCCCCTGATCAAGCTGCTGCCCCTGCCCGGCCAGGTGAGTGGGGAGGGCACGGGCCAGCTGGCTCTCAGCCTGGAGAAGGGCCAGGGCCGATGTGAGGGGGCTGTGGTGGGGGAAGGGTTGCGGTGGCAGCTCAACGCAACGGCCCCCGTGCTCCAGCTTCCCAAGGCGCCGCTGAACTGCAAGGGGCAACGGCTCTCCCTGGCCACCAGCGACTGGCGTGTGGGCCCCTGGGCCGGGCGGGTGAGTGGGGATCTGGAAGACCGGCGCCTGAGCCTCCAGGCTTTGGCCCGAGCTCCGGACAGCCTGGATCTGGGCCCGGTTCCCCTGCGGGGCCGCCTGGAGAGCCGGATCGGCAAGGGTGGCCTGCAGGAGGTGCAGCTGTTCGCCGAGCGGGGTGGATCCCGGATCACCGCCACGGGCCAATTGGGCCGCGAGCTGGAGCTGGGGGGCACCTGGGATGTGGCCCTCTCCGAGTTTCCTCGCCTGGCGAAACTGCCCCCATGGCTCCAGGAAGGCCCCCTGGGGGGCACCCTCCAGTTGGGGGGGCGGTGGGCGTCCCCCCGGCTCGCCGTGGCCACGGGTCAGCCCCGCCACAGCCTTGTTGGACCCTGGCGGGCCGACCTGGAGTGGGCCGATGGACGCCTGGCCATGCCCCGCTTTCAGGCGGAACAGCTCGAAGCCCAGGCCAACCTCCCCCTCGCCCTGCTGCTGGGGCGGGGTTGGGTGGCCGGCCCCCTGGAGGCCCGGCTGCAGCTCGCGCCCTATCCCCTGGCCCGGTTCAATCCCCTCCTGGGCACGGCCCTTGATGGGCTGATGGAAGCCCGGGGGGTGGTGCGGGGGCCGTTGCGCCATCTGCGACCGGATCTGGAGCTACGGGTGCAGCGTCCCCGGGCCGGCCCTCTGCGGTTGGAGGAAACCTGGACCGGCCGCCTGCAGGCCGAACTGGATCCCGCCAATCCCCTGGGAGGACAGGTGGGAGGGGGCGTGCTGCGCATGGTGGCCTCCGGGCCTTCCCCCCCGGGGACGCTGGAGGCCTGGCTGGATCGGCGCTGGCAGCCGGTGCGGATGACGCTCCAGCGGGATGGGGGCAGTCTCAGCTTGCAGGGCACGCCACAGCGCTATGGCTGGACGGCGAATCGCCTGCCGTTGGAGGGGCTGACCCTGGCCTTCGGGCAACGGATGGAAGCCCTCCAGGGCCTGCTGAGCGGAAGGGGTGAGGTGGGGTTCCAGCCTCTGGCGTTCAAGGGGGATGTGGAGCTGAGCCAACCCCGGTTTCTTGGCCTGCCGGGCCGGCGCGTGCAGGCCCGGGTGGCCTATGCCAACCGGGCCTACCAACTCCGTGGCGTGGCCGAGCCCCTGGGGGCTGGGAGCGTGGACGTCAGCCTGGAGGGCCGTTGGCAGGGCCCGTTCCGCGCCCGCTTCCAGGCCCGCCACCTGGATGGCCAGGTGTTTCGCGATCTGCTGGCGTTCTGGAACCGGGGGAAGGGGGCTCCGACCCGCCGATGGGGAGTGGCCGGGGATCTGGGCCAGCTGGTGTTCGACACCTTGGGCACCAGCGTGGATGCCCAGCTGCTGGCTCTGCGCCGGGCCATCGAGGAAACCCAACGCCGCAATCTGGTCTTCAACCGCCCGCCGGGAGTGGCTTCCCTTCTGGCGGCGCTGCAAACCAGTGTGGATGCGGACCTCACCCTGCAGGGCCCCGACTGGAAGCGGGCCCAGATGACCCTGGACGGGTCTGGTTACCTCTGGGTGGGGCTTCCGGATCGGGACCAGGCCCTCACCAGCACGCCCTTTTCCGTTCAGCTGGCGGGGCCCCTGCAGGGGGGGAAGGGCCAGTTCCAGTTGGGGGGCTTCCCCCTCGCCCTGCTGGCCCTCCTCACCCCCGTGCCGGAAACCTTGCGGGGGCTGTTGACGGTCCGTGGGCGCTACCAGTTGGGGTCAAAGCCCACTCTGGAGATGGCCCTGGCTCTGGAGGATGGGGCGATCGGTGCGGCACCGCTGAGCTTGGACCGGGGATCGGTGACGCTGCAGCAGGGAACGGTGCGGGTGGATCTGGCGGCCCGTGGGGGAGGGTCCTCCAATCCGGTCACCCTGGCCGGCACCGTGCCGCTCAATCCCAGCAGTGGGGGGTTGGAGCTGCGTCTGGCCAGCCGGGGCGATGGTCTGCGGGTGCTGACCCAGCTGGCCGGGGAGGCGGTGGCCTGGAAGCGCGGCAGCACCGACCTCCAGCTGCTGGTACGGGGCAGCCTCAACAAACCCATCGCCAATGGATTCATCCGTCTGCGGGGCGGCGAATACCAGCTGGCCGGGCAGACCCTCTCGGATGTGGAGGCCACGGTGCTCTTCGATTTCGAGCAGGTGTTGGTGCAGGAGCTCCAGGCCCGGGCCGGCCGGCGGGGACGCATCCAGGGAGAGGGACGCATCGGCCTCTGGCGCCAGCTCGGTGCCGATCCCTCCCTGGCGCTCCAGCTCAAGGAGGTGCCCTTCGCCATGAGCCGGATCACGGCCCGCAGCGATGGACGCCTCACCATTGGCGGCACCCTCGGTGCTCCCGTGCTCGGTGGTGAGATCACCATCAGCCGGGGCAAGATCAACGCGCTGCCCGGGGAGTTGTCTCCCACCCAGCCCGTGTCCCACAGCCCGGCCAAGCCCACCAGCCTGGCGGAGTTGCTGGAGCAGAAGTGGGATTTCCAGCAGCCCCTGGTGTTGCTGGGTCCCCAGATCCAATCGGTGGGGGCCGGGCAGGTGGAGGAGGCCATCCCCCGCCTGCCCTGGCTCAGCTTTCAGGAGTTCAGGCTGAACTTCGGACCGGATCTGCGGGTGGTGGTTCCCAACGTGGCGAGCTTTGACACCGGCGGGGCCCTGAAGATCACGGGCCGCCTGGATCCCAGCCTGCGGGCCAGCGGCGTGGTGCGGTTGCTCTCAGGCCGTCTGAACCTCTTCACCACCGCCTTCAACCTCGATCCGGAAGCTCCCAACGTGGCCGTGTTCACCCCGTCCCTGGGGCTGGTGCCTTATGTGGACATTGCCCTGCGCACCAGGATTGCCGACAACCTCGGCCTGGTGGCGCCCAGTGGTTTCGGGGGGGGCCAGACGGGGGCTGGCGTGGCCGAGGGGCCCACGGCCGGCGTGCCCGACAACGGCTTTTCCTCCCTGCGCCAGCTCAATCTGATCCTGGTGACGATGAGTGTGAGCGGGCCAGCGGATCGCATCGCCGAGACGATCCGCCTGTCGAGCAATCCGCCTCTCCCCCAGGAGCGTCTGGTGGCCTTGATCGGTGGCAACAGCCTGGCGGGATTGAGCCAGGGCGGGGCGGGGACCGCCCTGGCCACGATCGTGGGCCAGTCGCTGCTGTCTCCCGTGTTGAGCGGCTTGAGCGATGCCCTGGGGCAACGGGTGAGCCTGGCGCTCTATCCCACCTATGTGAATCCCGAGATCGCTAATCCTGCGGTGCGTCAATCCCGTCGCGTTCCTCCCCAGCTGGTGTTGGGAGCCGAGGTGGGGGTCGACATCACCGATCGACTCAACCTGTCTGTGCTGGGGGCGCCAAACCGCTCCGATGTGGCGTCCCAGATCACCCTCAACTACAAGGCCTCAGAAGCCCTCAACCTGGAAACCTTCGTCGACACCCTGGGGTCCTGGGGGGCCCAACTGCGGCTGTTGATCCGCTTCTGATCGGCTGCTGCCGTGGGACCATGACCCGTGCTGCCGTGCCCCCCAGACCTGGATGACAGCTGTCGCTACCGCCCACGGGGGGCTGGTCCCTGGCTCCCAGCTGCTGGGTGTTGATCTGGGGGGAACGGCCATCAAATTGGGCCGTTTTGATGGGCAGGGCACCCTGCTGGCTGAGCTGGAGGTGCCAACGCCCCAGCCCTCCGTTCCTGGCGCCGTGGCTGTGGCCATCGCCGAGGCCGTGGCCCAGCTGGATCCGGATCGCCTCGCGGGTCGGGTGGGAATCGGCCTGCCGGGCCCCACGGATGGGGCGGCCCGGGTGGCCCGGCTGGCGATCAACCTGGAGGGTTGGGAGGATGTGCCTCTGGCCGACTGGTTGGAGCCCGAGCTGGAGCGGCCCGTCACCCTGGCCAACGACGCCAACTGCGCCATGGTGGGGGAGGCATGGCGGGGTGCGGCCCAGGACTGTGCCAACGCGATCCTGCTCACCCTGGGGACGGGGGTGGGGGGAGGCATCTGGCTCAATGGGGCGCTCTACACCGGCCCCAGGGGTGCGGCCGGCGAACTGGGGCTGATCGGGGTGGATCCGGAGGGCCATCCCTGCCGGAGTGGCAACCGGGGCTCCCTGGAGCAGCACTGCAGCATTGGCGCCCTGGCGCGCCTCAGTCCGCTGGAGCCCCAGGAGCTCTTCCGGCGGGCGGAGGCGGGGGATGGGGAGGCGCTGGCGGTGTGGGAGCGCTATGGGCGCTCCCTGGGCATCGGGTTGAGTTCGTTGCTCTACGTGCTCACTCCCCAGCGGGTGTTGATCGGGGGAGGGCTGAGTGGGGCCTTCCCCCATTTCCTGCCGGCGGTGTGGCGGGAAATTGAAGCGCGGGTGCTGCTGCCCAGCCGGGAGGGGCTGGAGATCCGGCGCTGCGCCTTGGGCAATGGGGCGGGCCGGCTGGGGGCGGCGCGGCTGGCCTTGGATCGGTTGTAGGGGGCGAGTGAGGCCGATTTGCCGCAGATGGCCCCCTGCCCGTCTTCTTTCCAGCCAGGTGCGGTTTGCTGGGGGGATGCTGAACCATGCCTTCGCGAGATCCGTTCGGGCTTCCCCGGCCTTGGTTCTGATGGCATTGGTGCTTCTGGTGGCTGGTGGCCCCGCCGCACCGGCTTCTGCCCAGGGCACAACGGCGCCCCGCACGGTGAAGGTGAGCCCGGGCGACACCCTGGAAGGACTGGCCAAGCGCCATGGGGTAGCGGCCGCCGAGCTCAAGCGCCTCAATGGCCTGAAAGACGCCGACCTGATCCAGGTGGGCCAGATCCTGCGTCTGCCCGCTGTCCCCCGTAAGGGCGTGGTGGTGGTGAAGAGCGGCGACACCCTCGAGTCGATCGCCAAGGCCCACAACACCACGGCCGCGGCGTTGCAGAAGGCCAACCCCGGGCTTCAGCCCACGGCGCTCAAGGTGGGAACCAGCCTGCGGCTGCCGCCACCCCCGGCTCCAGCTCCGGCTCCGGCGGTGGCCAAAGCCGATGCCGAGGACACAGGCGTGGCGCCGCCCCCCCCGCCCCGGCTCCGTTGGCGTTATTACGGCGACACGGTGGTGGATTGGGCCAGCTGGAAACGCCTCCCCAATGGGGTGCGCTACACCCTGGTGCAACCGGCCGCCAACGATGTGGGAGAGGTCCGGGCCCAGGCCACGGCCATTGCGGTGGATTGCACCAGCCTGCGCCACAACTGGCGGGTGAAGGACGCCTGGGAGGCCTGGACCATCCCTACCCCCCGCTCGGTGGGCCAACAGATCGTGCTCGATCTCTGTGGCAATGCGGTGGGTGAGGAGCCCCGCCCAGTGCCGGTGCCGCCCTCCCCGACACCGTGAAAACGCGGCCCAGCAGGGGCGTCCGATGGCAGGTGGTCTGAACTGCCACAATCCCTACCAGTTCGGTGGGGATTAGATGACCTTCAGTGCCAAGACCCAGTACGCCCTGGTGTCGCTGATGGAGTTGGCGGCGGTTTATGGCCAGGGGGGGGTGCTGCAGGTGGGGGAGATCGCCCAGCGGCAGTCGATTCCTGATCGTTATCTGGAGCAGATGCTCACGGCCCTGCGGCGGGTGCAGATCCTGCGCAGCCAGCGGGGTCCGAAGGGGGGCTACCAGCTGGCCCGGCCACCCTCGCAGGTGAAGCTGTCGGAGGTGGTGTCGTCCCTGGAGGGCAACCCTGCCCCTTCTGGAACGGCGCGCCAAACGCCGGAATTCCAGGTGTTGGCGAACCTGGAGGATCAGCTGGAGCGGGCCCGCCAGCAGGTGCTTCAGCAAACCTCCCTGCAGGATCTGCTGGAGCAGCGCAACAGCCTGGCCCAGTCGCAGATCATGTATTTCATCTGAGGGAACCGGCAGCAAAAAGCCCCTGCCGTAGCAGGGGCCAGATGACGAGGGGCCAGACGACGCCCTTTCCCGTTCAGGGAGCAGGGGCTCAAGCGTTGCGAGCGGCCTTGATCCGACCCCTCAGCTTGCGGCTGAAGCCGAAGGCTGCGCCAGCGCCCAGGATGGGCAGGGGACCAGGAGTGCGGACCGTGTTTTGCATGTTGTCGATGGCACCACCGTTGGTCGTGAACGTATCTCTGAAGTAATACGTTGGAGCCTCTGGCAGATCTTGCGTAGGAATAAATGTGCCGGTAAACACAAGATCTGGAATCACCTTGTTTGTCATCCCTACATCGGAGAACACTTCTTTGGTGACCCTGCAGTTCTCAAGGCAGGAGCCGGCCATGTCTACACCGTTGATGAGAGTCCCATTGAGTCCGTCAACTTTATAGAAAGCAAAAACCATATTCCCGTTGACCAAGCCACCGGTGTAGGGGTCATTGAAGTCGGTATCAATCTCGGTCTGGCTTAGGGGGTTGAAAAGCCCCGTAAGTTCATAATTCACGTTCGTTCCTGCTGGCAGATTGGAGGAGACGATGGATGCTTGTGTCGTTTGAACCGTCGGGGGGAATCCCAGATTGGGATCCTCAACAACGCATGTGGCAGTGCCAAAATTCACAGGGCCGGGAATCATGTTCCCATTGGCATCATTTGGAGGCGTGCATAGTGATGCTGCCTTGGCTTCTCCGCCAGACAGCATCACGGCCCCGGCCATGGCTGAGATGGCCAGCGATGTAACACCACCAGCTGTGAGAAGGCGGCCCTTGCTATGGGCTGCCCTTGATTTAGGGTGAGACATTATTCTAAATGGGAAGAGCGTGTGAAGCTTGCGTACAAGCATTGCGGCACCCTACGGTTTCTGATTGAAAACGTACGCATTTTCTCTTGGCGGATTGTCTATTCCTTCGCTCTCCTGTCTGGCTTGCACGATCTCAGTTGAACTGATTTATGTCACTGATGTGAATTCTGCAAAAGTAGCCAGCTCTGTCCCTGCAAGAGGCCCCTCAGAACGCAAACCACTCCAGCCGCTGCCGCTCCCCCTGGGCCGTGGTCTGCACGAGTTCGATTCCTTTCACCGTGCCGTCCTGCCCATACCAGGCATCTTGCCGGAGGGCGTCGAACGCCTGACGGGCCTCCTCCAGCGAATCGAAATCGCCCACAGGCACCTGGCCCCAGGAATCGTGGGTGTAGATGCTGTACGCCATAACCCCGGGATCATGGCATGGAGGGAGCCTTAGGGGCTCTTGGGCTTTGCGGGCCTGTCCGGAAAGATCCGGTTGCCGTCGGTGGCGACGGTGCTGGGGATTCCGGGCAAGGGAATCGGGCTGAGGGGATGCTTGGGTTGGACGTAGGCAGGAATCTGCTTGATGAAGATGCCTTCCTCGGCAGGGCAGGTTTCCCACTTGCTGTAGAAGAACTCCTCATTCTGCGAGGTGTACTTGCCCCACACCTTGTCTGAGCCGAAGGAGGGTGAGCTGGGCTGGTGGTTCTTGTGGGCGATGTAAGAGCAGAGCACGTTGCCGATCGGCCAGCCCGCCAGACCGGCTCGGGCTGTGTAGTCCATGTCTTCGAAGCCGATGCCCTTGAAGCCCGGGTCGAAGGCTCCCACCTGATCGATCACCTCCTTGGAGATCACGAAATGGGACCAGGTGCTGTTGAGGAGGGTGAGCTGCGCCGATCGCCAGTTGAAGGATTCAGCCCAGCGCCGCATCCAGGGAAAGATGCGGAGGTCGTCGTTCAAGATCAGGAGGGGGAGCGGCTGGCTGAGGTGCACCATCTCATTCCACATGGTGGTGAGCCCTGCCGCTTGATCACGCAAGACAAATGTGTGATGTGGCGGAGCTGTGGAGCAGAGCTCTTCTTGCAGGCGAAGGAGGTAGCGCTGCTGGTCTTCCGTTTTGGGATGGCCGTTAACCGAAACGGTGATCTTCACCTCGGGAAAATAGCGGCTCACCGACTGATAAAGGGGTTTGAAATATTTGTCGTAGCGCTCGATATAGGTGGTGATGCCAATGGCGAAGTCTTTGTCCAGCTGTTTTTGGGGTTGCACCAGGGAGGCTGGAATGAGGCATCTGGATTGATGAAGAAGCCGTCTTGCTGATGTGTAGAGATAGAAGTTGAGATTATTTGTTTGCATCGTCGTGATGGGGTGCGTTAATTCAGTTTCGTGATTTTATTTGCCCCCCATCCAAGCATGCGGGATGGAGGCCACGTAACAAATGGCACAACGCCCAGTGACAGATCCACATCGAACAGAGGCTTGCTCTGCCACGATTCAGATCACTTTCTTCTCCATGGCTTCCATGAAACGCCAGAGCGTCGCCCTGTTCCTGTCCACCCTGGCCCTGGCCGGCGGCACGGTGGCCTGCAGCCAGACACCGGAAGCCGGCGAGAAGGGAGGCAGCGACGACAAGCCCCTGGCCCAGCCCAGCACCTCCGACCCCGCCTCCCCCGGCAAGTCGGAAGGCGGAGAAGGCGGGGAAGGGGGAGAGGGCGGGGAAGGCGGCGAGGGCTAGGCCCCTGCCGTACCGCCCGGTGATGCTCAAGGCATGGAGCCATGCTGAGAGGTGTCCCTTGATCAGGCCGTGACCCATGGTCAGCTCTGCCCTCCAGGCCGTTCGTCTCTACCGGATGGACCTTCCGGACCACGCCCCAGATCTTTGCGGGGGAGGAGTGGATCGGTGGCTATAGCGATCTGGCCGTCCGGCTCGGTGTGCGGCCGGAGGGGGCCGATATCTCCTACACGCCGGTGGTGGTGGTGTTCCTCACCGCCGGCCTGATGGCGCTGGTGCTGGCCGCCGGGGTGAGCGGGTTCATGGGCTTCGCCATCTGCCTGCTGGCCATGCCTGCTCGTGGGCCTGGGAGTGCTGCTGCAACCTCAGGCCACCGCCTCGGCCCTGCTGGTGGGCGCGGTGGCTGTTCTGCTCGGAGGGATGGGGATGGTGTCAATTGCGCATGCGTGGGTTGCAACTCCAAGACACCCCTCGGCGTGGTGAGCTTTGCGGAGAACCTGATCATGGCCGCCATGGGCGCGGCGATGCTTGCAGGCCGCTGATCTCAGCGGTGGTTTGGTTGCCTTGGCATCAGCTGTTGGCAAATGGCATAAGCGGCCGACAATGTGGGCACATGCCGTCGTCCTTTTCTATTGTCTCCACAGAAGACGACATAACCGAGCTCTTTATCTCTCCTGATGTCACATCCTTCGGGTGTGCTGGCGACATGCCTTCCGTCGAGGGTGGGAAATTGAGGTTTCATCATCTTCTTTCTCATTTGTGAAGCGAGCGTAGGCCCAAAAAAGGGCTGCTCATTTCATGCTTCTGTCGTTGGCCCATTCGCTGCGTTTCTACGGCAAACCTGCATTGGTTCTGATCTTCGGCCGAGCGGGGTGGAGAGTGATCTCTCCACAGGCCAGGAGCCAAGACCATGCATTCGCTGCTGAACGAACTGGCCCTGATGGCGATCTTGCTGCTGGTGGTGACCCTCTCCAGCAAGTTTTGAGCTGCGGCCCAGCTTGATACCCCTGTGGATCAGGGCCAGCGCTGGTAGCTGACCGGCTCGTACTTGGCGAAGACCATTCGCCAGCCTCGATTCACCAGTGCTTCGAGCTGTTGCAGAAAGTCGGCGGTGTGGCCACTGGCGATCCAGCTGGCCTTGATCAGGGGGAGCTGGTCGCTCATCAGCTGCAGGGGCATCTCCACGAGCAGGAGGCTGTTGTTGCCAGCGGCCCGCTGGATCGGGCCCTCATCACTGCGTTGCCATACGCGAAGCATCAGCTCCAAGGCCAGGGCGCGCCCCTCGTCACCCGGATCCGGTGCCTCTGCCGCAGCCCCAGAAAGCGACTTGCCGCTGAGCGGTAAGGCGCGCTTGCCGCCAACCTCCAGAAGGGCCAGGGCCACGAGATAGGGAGCATCAGCCATCTGGGAACCGCAAAAGCCCCCCCACCTTGCCGAAGACCAAGACCAACTGCGATTTGCCGCCCTTGAATCAATAGGACCAAGGCGCCAGTGGAGCAAGCAGCTGAGCTGATCGTTCTGCAGACATCGATCTTCGGCTCTGCCGCGGCTTCGGGCCAAGCCCTAGCGAATAGTTGCAGAGGAAGGTCTGCAGTCGGGCTCGGTTGAGCTCGGAAGGGTGGAGTTGCAATCGGGCGGAAAGCAGAGCTGATCGACGCAGGAGAGCAAGCTCTGCGTTTTGGCGTTGAGCTGTCTCAGCTTGGCGTTCTCTTGCCTCAGCTGCTCGGTTTCTTTCTCGATACGCCTCTTTCTCTCTTCGATCTGCTACGGCTTCGCCGGCCTCCGGCTACATCCGCTGCTCGTGCTGCAGCTTCCCTTGCTCGTACTGCATCATCCGCGGCTCGTAATCGGGATCCCGTCGCCAGTTGAGCATCGACAACCACTGTCGCCACCGAGGCAACGATGAAGGGGGTGATGTGGTCATAGGAGGAGAAGAGAGCAATCAGGCCGAAAGCAAGGCCACCAATGGCGTGGATCAGTCCCAGCTGGTCAAGACCCAAGGGGGCGATGACCGTGCTGGCGGGAGGGATTGGCTGCGATTCTGACGGACCTGGAGGCTCTTCGCCGTTGGGCGGCGACTTAGGGATGGGGGGAGTGGCTGGCAGCACGGGATGGAAGGGGGCGGGGCGGAGCAGGGCCCAATCCATCGGTGCCACCGGTTCGGTTGTTTTGTCTCTTGGTGTTTCAGGTGGTGCCGGCGAGGGCTGTTGCAGGGTGCGCCTCAGAACCCGAACCAAAACCAGCCGTTGCCTCCCCCTGGGGGGTGACCTGCACCAGCTCGATCCCCTTCACGGTGCTGTCCTGGGCGTACCAGGGATCCTGCTGGAGCGCATCGAAGGCCTGGCGGGTTTCCTCCAGGGAGGCGAACTCACCCACAGGCACCTGGCCCCAGGAATCGTGGGTGTAGAGGCTGAAGGTCATCGGCCAGGCACCACAGACTCCCCGGTTCATTCTGCAGAACAGCCCTTCACCCAACAAAAAAGCCCCTGCCGAAGCAGGGGCTGAGGGAATGAGGCAAGCTTGAGCTCAGGCCTGGACTGGCTCAAGCGGTGCGTGCAGCCTTGATCCGGCTGCGCAGCTTGCGGCTGAAGCCGAAGGCAGCGCCAGCACCCAGGATGGGCAGAGGGCCAGGGGTTTGGTAGGTATTAATGAAGTTATCGAGGGCGGCGGTTGAAGTTCCAGTGTAGGTATCAGTGATATAAAGAGTGTTCGTTGGCCTGAGAGTTTGAGAATCGAGACCATTGTCTGAAACAGAAAGCAGTCGCGCGCAATCGACTCCAAAGCCCGCGTAGCAAACCTCCTTTGTAACCAGAGCGCCAGAAGACGGTGCAATGATATTTTGAGTTAATCCAGCAAAATCAAAGGGGTTCCCTGCTGACGTAATCGTATACTTGAATTTCCCACTGTAAGGACCAAGTAGAACGTCGCTGCCAGCGGGGGGGCCGTCGAAATCCGTATCAACTTGATAGGTGGGCTTCCCAGCAAGGACTCCGCTGTAGGCGAGATTCACATTACCAAGCCCGAATGTTGGACCGTCATCCCCAACAGTTGTGACCATGTCGGGGCCCACAGGAAGACCCTGGCCCGGATAAGGGGGTGGAAAAGCAATAGCCATCGCCCCACCAGCATTCAGCAGGGAAGCACCACCGGCGAGGAGGCTGGCTGCAACAGCAGCGTGACCGAAAAATTTTGGGATGCGTCCCATGGAGAGGAACGCCCCTGTCTTGGTTTGCATGATGATTACAAATTAAGGAAATGTCTGGGGTCCCTTGAAAAGACCATCCACATACACTTTACACAACAGACCTAGTGAAAACCTGCCATCTCTCCAGGGATAAGGATGTCTTTTCGTCTCCAGAATATCTCTGCGTTTCTGTGCAGAACTGTATTTGGAGTGGCACGCGAAGTTGCAACAAACACGCATTGGCTGGTTTCCGTTTACCAACCGCTGGCGATGCGCCGCTGCTCACTTGAGCTGTGCTGGCAGGTGCGGCCCTGCGGGAGGTCAGTCTGGAGAGCAGCTGCCGCCCCCCTGTGTTCAGACCCCTGCCGCTGCTGATGGCCTGCATGGTGCTGGTGTTCTACGTGGATGGGTTCTGGTGGGCGCGCCCATTCCCCTGGCGTTGGGGTTTGCCCTGTTGGGTGTTGTGGTGCTGGGGCCAGATCGGTCTGGGCGCGCCCATGCTCTATGCCGCCGCGGCCCTGATGGTGCTGTTTCTGAGCCGCGGCCTGGCCTGCCTATGGTGTTCAGTGCTGTGGCCGTGGCCAGCGCCGGCGGCATTGGGGAGCTGGTGGGGTGCCATCGCCGGCCAGGCCTTGGCGCTGCCATGTACTGCGGGGCCTTTGCCGGGATGACCTCCGAACAGGTGCTTCCCCATCCCGGCTGGGTGCTCATGGCTGGTGCACTGGCCGGGTTGCTGCTCAACCTGTTGCAGAGCAGCTGGGCAGGCATCGCCGGCAAGCTCGGCAGCACAGCCTTCCTGGCAGTGTTTGGCATTGTTGGCCTCACCTTTGCCCTCCGGTTCCAGGGGCCTGGTGAACAGCTGCACCGCTACACGGATCTCGAGAGGGTGCTGCTGATGCTGATGGCACTTCTCTCCTCTCAACTCACCCACTGGCTCAGTTACCCCCGCAGGATCGGTGCGGTTCTCGGCTCGGCCCTGCCCTCCCTGCTGGCTGGGTTGCTGTTGCCAGCCCCATTGGCCACCGCCTGGATGGGTGGGAGCTTCGTGGGCATGACCGCCCCCGATCGGTTGTGCGCCAAGGCCGCGATGTCGGTGTTCGCGGTTCTGGGTCTGCGGCGCTTGCTGGCCAGCTGGATGCGCCCGCCCCATCCCGTGCTAGTACTGGTGTACGCATCAGGAGTGGTTCATGGGTGTCCCTTTCTCCCGCCTCTCTCGGCCGGCGGCCCTGGCTTCCAGGCTCGATCTCCCGGTTGAGGAGTGGCCCTATCTGGATGAGGGCGCGCTGCTCCGCACCCGTAGCCGCAAGGTCTGCATGACTTGTCATTGGTTTCGCCACCATGCCGGGGTGAATTGCATCCCGGTGCTCACCTGCCAGTTGCACCAGGGGCTGATCGCCCATGGCGAGCACCTCACCAGCCGCTGTCAGGGCTGGACTGACAACATGGTGCGCCAGCAGGGCTGGGCGCCGAAAGTAGCCTGAACGGCTCGGAAGGGTCCCAGCTTTCGAGAGGCGCTGCTGCAGCAGCACGGCACAAGGCAGTAGTGAGCAAGGTCCTGCCCATGGTCATGACAGCGGCTAGAAAGCACATTTGTCCTGGAGCTGGTCGTGTCCCAACGCATCACCGCCTCCCAGTTCAAGGCCCGCTGCCTTGCCCTGATGGATCAGGTGGCAGCCACCGGGGAAGTGCTCCTGATCACCAAGAACGGCCGTCCTGTGGCCGAACTCCACCCCTGTGCATCCACCAGGCGTCCCTCCCCCTTTGGGCTGCATCCCGATGTGCAACTGCACGGCGATGTGATCAGCCCCATCGAGACAAGCTGGTCTGCTCTGCAGTGATCCTCCTCGACACCCATGTGCTGCTCTGGCTTGATCTCAATGATCCTGCCCATGTGCGCGGAAACAATTAGATGGGCGGCCGCCTAAGTAGTTGACATCGGGCTTCGGTCTCTTTCCTCACTCGCAATGATGTCGCTCTCGAGCTATTGCAACCGGTGCTCGTGCCGCAGCATACGCTGGTCGTCATCGGGATCCCGATGCCAGTTCAGCAACCGCTGCAAAAAATCCCTTCACAATTATACCACTGACGCCACCGAGGCAGCGATGAAGGTGATGGTGATGTGGGTATAGGAGGAAAAGAGGGCGATCAGGCCGAGAGCAAGGCCACCGATGGCCTCTGTTCCCTCCCAGCCTTAGCGAAGGTGCATTGGCAGCAGCAAGAAAAAAGCCCCCGCCATTGGCGGGGGCTGGAGATCGGCGGGGATCAATCAGCCCAGGCGAGCGGCCTTGATTCGGCCCCGCAGCTTGCGGCTGAAGCCGAAGGCGGCACCGGCACCCAGGATGGGCAGAGGACCAGGGGTTTGCGTGACTGTGTTGGTGACATTATCGAGATCGGCAACGGGGCCAGTCCCTCCTGCCCCTCCAACTAGGGTTATAGAGTCCCTTACATAAATAGTCGAATACTGACCGGTAATGGGTAGAAGACCACTGTTTGATCCGTCAGTAGAGTTTGCGGTATAAATCAGGTTTGTGAATCCAGGATCTGAGTAGATGTTCTTTGTAATAACGTTGTTGCCGGCGCCAAGAAGATCTAAATCAGAGTCTACGAGAGCGAAGTCAAACCAATGGCCAGGGGTTGTGGTGGTGAGTTGATATGAGTAGACCAAAGTAGTAGGCCCAAATAAACCTCCTGCTCCAGTTGTTTCAAAATCGGTGTCAAACGTTGCTACGTTTGTTTGCTGGCTCACCAAGCTGCAATTAGCTGTGCCAGGAAGAGAACCTGCCACGTTGGTTGCAGATACGGTACCAACGTTGCCAGACCAATTTTGAGGGGATCCGGAAACGGGAGGGCAGGCTGCCATCGCCTCACCCCCGTTCAGCAAGGAAGCGCCACCAGCCAGCACGCCGGCAGCCAGAACGGCGTGGCCAAACAGTTGAGGGATGCGTCCCATGGAGAGGACTGTCTTGGTCTTGGTTTGCGTCATGATAAGGAATGGAGGTAATGTTTGCGGTCCCACGAATGGACCATACCTCTGCATCCTAAGTAGGATACTTAGCCAAGATCACGCATCTCTTCAGTAATAAGAGTTCGCTTTCGTGTCCCGATCTGCCTTGCGTTCTCATACAAACCCTGGCTTGAATTGATGCGCGGAGTTGTGATGAAGACGCAAGCGCCTGTTTGGGTTCTCCAATCCAGCCCTGGATGGGCTGGATTGTTCTGCCGGGCTTCCGCGGGGGGCTCTTCCACCTGGCCATCCCGTGCTAGTACTGGTGTACGCATCAGGAGTGGTTCATGGGTGTCCCTTTCTCCCGCCTCTCTCGGCCGGCGGCCCTGGCCTCCAGGCTTGATCTCCCGGTTGAGGAGTTGCCCTATCTGGATGAGGGCGCGCTGTTCCGCACCCGTAGCCGCAAGGTCTGCATGACCTGCCATTGGTTTCGCCACCATGCCGGGGTGAACTGCATCCCGGTGCTCACCTGCCAGCTGCACCAGGGGCTGATCGCCCATGGCGAGCACCTCACCAGCCGCTGTCAGGGCTGGACCGACAACATGGTGCGTCAACAGGGCTGGGCGCCGGAAGTGGCCTGAACGGCTCGGAAGGGTCCCTGGCGGGGCTGAATCAGCTGCGGGTTAGGGCGTAGCGCGTGTGGAGCTCCGTGCTGGCACCGGGTGCCAGTTCGATCCGACGATCGCCGCTCAGCAGGGCCTGGCGCGGGCCGCTCCAGGGTTCGATGCACACCATCGGCCGTGGCGGCTCGGTCCAGAGCACCACCAGATCGAGAGGGTGGCTCAGCTGCAGTTCGAGCGTGGCGCCGGCTGCCTCATCCACCAGCCGCACTGGACCGGTGGGGCGCACCAGCAGATCAATGCCCTGGCTCAGCCGATCCATCTGCTCAGCTGTGGATGCGGGTTCCATGGTGAGGTGATTCAGGCATTCGGCGGGTAGCCCTTCGAAGCGCACCCCCTCCAGGCTGGAGAGGTTGAAGTAAGGGTGGAGCCCAAAGCTGAACGGCATCGGCGCCGTGCTGCGGTTGCTCACCGTGGTGCCGATCTCCAGGGCGCCAGCCGCCAGCCGCACCTCCATGCGAAGCAGGAACTGGAAGGGGTAGGCCTGCAACGTCTCCGGCGTGTCGCCCAACTCCAGCGCCACGCCGCGACCATCCGCCAGGGGCTCCATCTGCCAGGGCAACTGCCGTGCGAAGCCGTGCTGGCTGAGCGTGAACGTCCCTTGGGGAAGGGGCAATTGGTTGTCTGGCAGCCCGCCGGTGATCGGGAACAGCACGGGGAAACCGCCTCGCACCGACTGGGCGGGATCGAGGAAGCGCTCCAGATCGAGATACACCACCTCCCTGTCGCCGCAGCGCCAGCCGCTGATCAGGCCGCCGCGCTCGGGCACCACCCGCAGGAGATCACCGCTGGCGGGATCACTAAATTCCCAGTGGGGATAGGGCTGGTTCCGTTGCGTCAGTGGCATGGGCGCTCTGGCCGAATGGTGCGATCCTCACCCTGCCCTCAGAGTGCAAGGGGCGAGGCCCCGGTCCTGAAACATCTGTTGATGAGGCCAGGAAACCTTCTCGAATCCAGCCACCGTGTGCGTAGACACCAACTGAAGGAAGACAGGAAGGGTTGAACTCCCTACAGTTTGGCCAATTGACAGCACCCCCTTGAAGCGACTCCTCACGATCGCCTTGCTCGCCGCAGGAGTGATGGCAGGCAGTGGTGCCATGGCCTGCGAGAAGCATCTCAACGGCCACCAGAACAGCAGCGACACCAACACTGAGGGCACGAAGAAGTAACCCCATCAGCCTTTGCCACCCCCATGAGCCAACACAGCCACCAGCCCTCCTTGCTGAACCGCATCGCCCGGGTGCTGCTGTGCCTGGTGTTTATCCATGCCGTGATCGGCAAGCTCACCGGCTTTGCCGGTGTGGCCGGTGCCATCGCCGCCAAGGGCCTTCCGCTGGCCCCCGTGCTGCTGGTGGCGGCCATGGCCCTGATGGCGGTGGGTTCAGCCCTGGTGATCAGCGGCTGGAAAGCCCGTCTGGGGGCAGTGCTGTTGCTGCTGTTCCTGGTGCCCACCACCCTGCTGTTCCACGGTGATGTGGCAGACAAGATGGAGCGGATTCAGCTGTTCAAGAACCTCGCGATCATGGGCGGCCTGCTGCTGGTGGCCGATCAGGACAGCAGGGGTTGAAAGCCCGGGCGGTTCCTTCGAGGAACTTTTGATCAACATGCCCTAGGCAGCGCGACAAAACACTGACAACTTGGACCTTGGTGCCCAGATTGCCTTCAGTGCTGAGGCCGCCCAGGATGATGACCAGAACCCATCCCGTAAGCAGGCTCTGGCTCGCCCTGGGAGTGCTGGCCCTCTGGAGCCCAGCACTCCAGGCCCAGCCGATGCCCAGCACCACCGTGAACACCCGGCAGTTGGGACCGCTGGAGTTGGTCAATGGGTACCCCACGGCCCCCACCGCCAAGAAGCTCTACGACGAACTCGATCTGCAGCGGGCCACCCAGGCCTATCTCTGGGCCCTGCCGGCGGTGGGCTTCAAGGCCCTCTACGACGCCCAGGCGAAAACCATGGGGGTGCGCAACGGCGACGTGCTGCTCTACCGCACCCTCAAGGACAAGGCGGGGATGCTCACTCCCAACATCACCACCCTCTACGCCTTCAGTTTCTGGGATCTGGCCAAGCAGGGGCCCCTGGTGGTGGAGGTGCCCGCCGGGCTCACCGCCGGCGGCGTGCTCGACATCTGGCAGCAGCCGATCACCGACATGGGCCAGACGGGCCCCGATAAGGGAGCCGGCGGCAAGTATCTGATCCTCCCCCCCGGTGGCCCCGAGGTGGTGGCGCCGGGCTACCGAATCTTCCGTGCGCCCAGCAACCAGATCTGGTTCGGCACCCGGGGCCTGGCGCCCGACAAGGCCGTGGCTGAGGCCACCGTGCGCCAGCACCGCCTCTACGGCTGGAACCAGCGGGCCAATCCGCCGGCTCCCCGCTATGAGGAAGTGGGGGGGCGCTCCTGGGAGTCGGCCCAGCCCGCCGATCTCACCTACTGGCGCCTGCTCAGCGATCTCTACGCCAACGAGCCGGTGGCGCCGCGCGATCGGATGATGTTCGGGATGCTGGCGCCCCTGGGGATCAGCCCCGGCCAGCCCTTCAACCCCGATGCCCGCCAGGCGCGGATCCTTGGCGAGGCCGCCCAGCTCGGCGATCTGATGGCCCGCACGATCGCCTACGACAAGCGCACCCCCGGCGCCACGGTGTATCCCGGCAAGCACTGGGAGTACGCCGTGCTGTTTGATCTGGATCAGGAATCGCCCGACAAGCGCCGCGTGCAGTTCGACGAGCGCAGCTCCTGGTTCTACGAGGCGATCGGCATGTCGGTGGGGATGCAGGGCCGGGTGCTGGGTTTCGGTCAGGTGTATCTGGAGGCCTCGAAGGACGCCCGCGGCCAGTGGCTCGATGGTGCCCGCACCTACCGCATGCGGGTTCCCGCTAGCCCGCCGGTGAAGCAGTTCTGGTCGATCACCCTCTACAACAACCTCAGCCGCGGGCCCTTGATCACCCCCCAGGGCGCCGCCGATCTCAGCTCCCGCAAACCCGATCTGATCACCAATGCCGATGGCTCGGTGGATGTCTATTTCGGCCCCGTGAAGCCTCCTGGCGCCACCAACTGGATCCAAACCCTTCCGGGCAAGGGTTGGTTTGCCTACTTCCGCTTCTACGGCCCCACTGAGCCCTACTTCAGCAAGGCCTGGCAGCTCAACGACATCGCGCCGCTCCAGCGCTGAGGTGCTGGCACCATCAAATGCGACGGCCGCTGTCCTCCCAGGGTAAAGGAGGTAACCAGGCCTAGGAGCCATAAAATAACCAATACAACCGCGATGAGTTCAAGCGTTGCCTGATCTTGGACAGGCAACGCCTGAGAATTCAACTCACATCATCGCTAATCTTCTCAGCAGCATGAGAAACTTTCTTGGCTAATGATTGAGCTGCTTCCTTGAGATTCTCTGTCGCGTTCATGGCAGAAGCCTGAACCTGCTTGGCTTGTCCCTTGATCTGGTGACCTTTGTCACCGGTGATATCGCCGAGAGCAGATTCCATCTTGCCTTCGGCATCTTTCGCTGCGGCATCAACTTTGTTGGACATGACGATGAATGCAATGGAAAGGAGATCAATTCTCTGATCACGGTCGAGCGGTTGAGGGATCGGCCGTGATTCGATCGTAGTGATCTCGATTCGCGCCGACTCCTGTACAGGTAAATGTCCACCCTGCAGCGTGCATCACCACAGAAGCCATGAGCCGCAGAAAGGCTTTTCATCAATGTGAAGGATTAATGGCATCTGCTGCATATCGCAGCAGGGTGAAGCGCTCAAACGCGTTATGCGTACTCCGGTCTTGTTCAACTGGGGCGCTTCTCCGTGATCAGGATCAGGGCTACGGCTCCACGGGTGGGCCCATCGGAGAGGGGAAACCATGGCGCTCCTGGAGCCCACCAATCTGCTGCTGCTGGCCTGTGCGCTGATCTACGGCCTGATCGGCGAACCACAGGAGGCGTGGATCCTGCTTGGGTTCGTGGTGGCGATCTGCCTGCTCGATGGTTGGCAGCAACATCGCAGCCGCCGGGCCCTGGCCGAACTCGCCCGCCTGTCCTCCCCCCGGGCCCGCGTGCGCCGCGAAGGGATCGATCTGGACAGGCGGGGCTCCCTGCGGGCCCGGTGCTGAGCGGCTCCGATCTCCAGGCCCTCGAGGCCGGCCATCCCGCGCAGCCGATGGGGGCAGGTCTAGCTGAGGTGTCGGTGTTCGCGCGGGTGCTGCCGCAGCAGAAGCTACAGATTGTGCGGGCCCTGCAAGCGGCGGGGGAAGTGGTGGCGATGACCGGCGATGGCGTGAACGATGCGCCGGCGCTGAAGGCGGCCGACATCGGAGTGGCGATGGGCAAACGCGGCACCGCTGTGGCCCGGGAATCCGCCGATCTGGTGCTGCTCGGCGACGATTTCGGCAGCTTGGTGAAGGCGATCGCCCTGGGCCGGCGTATCGAGGCCAACCTGCACCGGGCCCTGGGCTACACCCTGGCGATTCACCTGCCGATCGCCGCGGTCAGCCTGCTGCCGCTGCTGCTGCCCGGCCAGCCCTTGCTGCTCCTGCCGGTGCATATCGCCCTGCTGCATCTGGTGATCGATCCGGCCTGCACGGTGGTGTTCGAGGCTCTGCCGGCCAGCCCGGGACTGATGCGCCAGCCCCCCCGGCCACCGGAAGCGCCGCTGTTCGGAGCCGCCACCTGGCAGAAGGCCCTGCTGCAGGGCGGGCTACTGGCCGTGCTGGCTCTCACCCTCGCCTGCTGGCCCGGTCTTGATATCGAGGGCCAGCGCAGCCTGGTGTTCTCCTTGCTGCTGCTCGGTGGTGGCGTGCTGGTGTGGCTCAACGGGGAGCCGCGCAGCCGCCTGAGCCAGTTCGGTGGTGCCATCGGGCTGGGACTGTGGCTGCTGCTGCAGGTCATCCCTGGGCTGAACGCCCTGCTGCTGCTCCGGCCGCTGCCGGGGCTGATCCCGTACGTGCTTCCGGTGTCGCTGCTGCTGCTGCTGGCAGGGCGTTTCTTCACCGTTCAAGGCCCCGGTGCGGCCGGGCTCAACTCCGACCCGCTCAGCGGATTCTGAAATCAGGAGGCGATGGGAAAGGGCATCGCCAGCAACAGCGATGCCCCGCAGAATTCAGACTTGGCACTCACTTCTGGCCAGTGGCATCAGCCATCTTTTTGCCGGCTGAACGTGCGCCTTCCTTGACATCCTCGGCGGCATTCATGGCGGAGGCCTGAACCTGCTTGGCCTTGCCCTTGATCTGATGGCCTTTGTCACCGGTGAGGTCGCCAACGGCGGATTCAAGCTTGCCTTCTGCATCTTTGGCAGCGGCATTAATTTTGTTGGACATGGTTGCAATTGGGGTTGTGGTGAAGAAAGGATGGCTGACCATGGCCATCGCCGGTTGACTACTCAATAGGAATGAGCTCATGACGGCTATTGGTGCCAGGAAGGCCATGGCTGCAGGTCGCAGACTGCGAAGGATTGCTCGGAAGCTGAGTTGCATTGCGTGCTCAAACAGAAGGCCATTAGACCTTAGTGATCTCCTCAGGATGAAGGACTCAGCTGGTTCCTTTGCCCCGCTGAACTGGGCTCTTGCGGGGCTGAATTCCTGTCCTGCCAGGGACTGTCAGGCAGATCAAGATTTATTAGCGAATGCTGCATTCCTGCGGCATTCTGCTTCATTTAACTGGCCTAGAATCGGCATTCATTTGTTTCGCTGAATTGTGTTGGAGAAGCCAGAGCCTCTGGGCATGGGCCCCACACTGATTGCCGTTGGGGTGGCTTTTCGCGTCTGGGCACCACATGCAAAACAAGTCGCCGTTGTCGGCACTTTTAACAACTGGAATGGCCTATCACATCCCATGCAATCAGATGGGCAGGGACATTGGTATGCCGAAGTCAAAGAGGCCAAAGTTGGGGATCAGTACAAATATCAACTAACGACGGAAGGAGGTGTGTTGACACGCATTGATCCCTATGCGCGTGAGGTTACCAATTCGGTTGGCAATGCCATTGTCCACAACCCCAGCTTCAACTGGGAGGATGACGACTTCTCTATGCCAAGTTGGAATCAACTGGTGATTTATGAACTGCATGTTGGCACATTCAATGATGAAGATCCCTGCCGGCCAGGTCAATTCATCTCGATCACGGCTCGGCTCGGTCACCTGCGGCAACTTGGCATCAACGCCATTCAGATTATGCCGGTGGGCCAGTTTGCAGGGATGCGCTCGTGGGGCTACAACACCTCCCATCTCTTTGCTGTCGATTCAGACTATGGCGGATCCATTGGGCTCAAGCGATTCATCAAGCGCGCTCATCAGGCAGGGATCGCTATCATCCTCGATGTTGTTTACAACCACCTTGGGCCAAGTGATCTAGATTTATGGCAGTTTGATGGCTGGTCGGAGAATAACAGAGGTGGGATTTACTTTTACAATGATGATCGAGCCATAACGCCCTGGGGTGAAACGCGGCCAGATTATGGGCGTGGAGAAGTTTCGACATCGCTCTTCAGTGGGGGCAACAGGACTTCATGAAGGGGCCATCACGGTGATGGGGTCACCAGCAGCAGCAGGCGGTTGCCCTCCGGACCCAGCAGCCAGCCACCAGCCGGCCATGGCACGCGCCAGTGCGTGCTGCTCAGGCCCGGCTGCGGCGCAACGCCCAGAAGAGCGCCATAGAACTGAGCCAATGCGGCTGGATCATCGGCGGCCAACCCCATTACCGCCTCCGCTTTGAGGAAGTACGGGAACAGGAACCTCCTAGGGCCACCATCAGCACGCAGAAGGCCTACTTTGAAGTTGAGGGGGGGCCCGGGAGCCAACCCGACCCTCACCCTCCCAAAGAGTCCGGCCAGGGAACACCTGAGCCGGTGCGCATCACGGAGGTGCGAGTGCATCGAATGGTTGATGAACAACCAAGTGAACGCGATGGCGCAGCGCGTACGCCACCGTTGATGAGTAAGCCAGATGCCATTTCTGTTTCCCGCGTTCTTAAATCTTGGGCTGCATAACCCGAGCCGGGATCGCAACCGAGAAGGTCAAGCTCCGAGCATCTCTTCTCCCAAACGTGATCTCCATTCCTTCCCTGCCAGGACCCAGGCAGGCCATGCGTGAACCACAGACACTCGACCGGCAGTTCCTGGTGTGAGGACATGACCGCCGCAACCGGTGCTAAGGCGCCCCCCACGGGGCGCCTTCCTGTTTGGGTGATATTCACCGGCCGTCAAACAGAACCAAAGGGCCCAGGCTGTTCCCAGGCCGTCCGGGCATCCTGACTGCGGTAGGGAGCGGTGAGCTGGCCATCGGCATCGATCAGACCAGCGTCCATCAAGAATTGACGGGCAAGGGCCGGGTCACGCAACTCCTCCAGGAGTGCATCAATCTGCTCACGTCGCAGCGGCCCAGAGGCTGGACGGTGCCATGCGAGCGGGTCTGCTGGACCAGTCAACGGTGACGATCTGCCCAGCCTTCTTTTTCAAGCTGGTTGCTGCGGCGCCGTTCGGCCCGCAACGGATCAGCACTGCTGGTGGTGGCAGTAGGCGGGTCGTCGTTGTCGGTACCGGGAGCGGCGCCAGTGCCGGGCTCCAGGGGAGCGGCGGGATCGCGGCTGTCGTCGCTGCCCCCCAGGTCAGCACTGCCGAGATCGTCTTCGTCGGTGTCGAGAGGATCGGGGTCAGCGGTTGGTTGGGGGCTGGATCCGGCAGGGCCCTGGTTGGGCTGCTGTTGGTGCTGGCCATAGACCTGCCATCGAGCAGCAGGGACCAAGGGAGCTGGGGCGGTGCCGCTGGTGCGGCTGGAGTCAGAGGAGGAGGAAGAGGGCATCACCCATCACGGCTGTGGTGCTGCGGGCACCCCATCCGGGCTGCGCTCGCTCTCCCTGTTGCCATGGGGCAGCGCAGCGTTCAGGTCGGATGGATCCCAGGCTGATCTGCTGCGAGTCGCAGCAGCTCGATCGGGGCCTGGGAGACCTGGAAGGCGCGGTCATTGGTGAGCAGTGCATCACAACCCCAGTACACGGCGGCAGCGAGGTGGATCGCATCCGCGGTCTGCAGCCGGGTGGAGGCCCGCAGCTCGGCGGCTCGCTCCAGCACATCTGGATGGAGGGTCACCACGCTGCAGTCGGAAAAAAAGCTGCGGAACGCCAGCAGGCGGATCTGATCGGCCGTGCGCAAGGGCCCCACCAGGCATTCCATCCGCACCAGATCGCTGATCACCCAGTCGGCATCGGCGTAACGCTCAAGCTGCTGCAGGGTGTGACGCCGCAATTGCTCAGCCCCATCGAGGGCATAGATCAGCACACACGAATCGAGGTAGAGCCGCATGCCTCAACGCCAGGAGGCCCGCTCACACTCCAGGGCTGCGTCGATCTGCTCCTGGCTGAGGCCCTCAGCTGCTGGGATAGCAGCCTGGAGGTCCAGAAGCTTGGCCAGCAGCCTGCGACCTGTCGGTGCGGCGTCATCCACCGGGGTGATCGCCACGGTCACACGCCCGATGGGAGTCCCGGCCGGCAGCTGCAGCGTCCGGTCCTCACTGATCTCAGCTGTGAAGGAGAAGGGTCCCATTGCTGCTGCCTGGACCACTCCACGCTAAGTGCGGAATCAGCATCCGCTCGGTCGACGGCTCCCCTCAGGCAGGAGCCGTGCGCCAGACCTCGGGAGTACGCTCTTGACCCCCTTTCCTGGCAGGCAGTGGCCATGGACACCACCAACCCACGGGCCTCTGGCCTCCAGCTGCTGGTGCTCCACCCGCACCAGCTCGAGGACGCCGAGACCTTGATTGAGGCGGTGAAACGCAACCAGACCGTGGTGCTCAATGCCAGCAGCGCCGACGCTGGCCAGGTGCAGCGGCTCATCGATTTCGCCTGCGGTGGCATGGAAGCGATCGATGGCCAGGCCCATCGCATCGATGCCAACACGTTCCTGTTCACGCCAGCGCAGGCACGGGTGGAGCAGTGGCCGCTGGCGGCCTGAGATTCCACCAGTCCATCCAGCACCGGTTCCTCCCATCCGCTGCAGCCAGGCCGGGGGATACCGATGGCCAGGATCTGCCGTTCGGCCTGCTGCAGGCGGGCGTACTCGTCGGGGTTGATCTCCGAGAAGCGGTTCAGCTGCTGCCGCAAGGTGCGGATCTCTTTTTCGAGCTGGTTGCTCTTGCGGCGTTCGGCCCGCTGGGGCCCAGAGAGGCGGTTGTCGTCAGCGGGTGGAGCAGCGCCATCGGACCCAGCAGCACCTGAGGCGCCCTTGCCCCCATCGTGGATGGGAGATCCCCGATGCTGCCATGTCCGTCTTCCCGCTGCTGGTGATCGTCCATGCCCTGGCCGCCACGGTCTGGACCGGCGGCCATCTGGTGCTGGATCTGGGGGTACTGCCCAGGGCCCTGCGGGATCGGAGCCCAGCGGCGATCCACAGCTTCGAGGAGGTCTTTGAGCCGCTGGGCCTCACCGCCCTGGCTATCCAGGTGCTCACCGGGCTGTGGATGGGCTGGATCTACTTGCCCGGCTACCAGGGCCTGTTCAACCCAGGCAATCCGATCGGGATGCTGGTGGGCGTCAAGCTGCTGCTGCTGGCTGCCACCGCTGCTC
>Ga0208598_1000111_pt1 | contig 28363 bp, 32 predicted proteins | sample LakMenEpi22Jun12_FD_150726 | JGI IMG/M metagenome (GOLD analysis project Ga0208598, IMG submission 150726) | Freshwater microbial communities from Lake Mendota, WI - 22JUN2012 deep hole epilimnion (SPAdes) | ecosystem: Environmental > Aquatic > Freshwater > Lake > Epilimnion/Euphotic zone ... | reverse complement strand
CACCTGCCGCACCTCGGTGCTGGGCCCCCAGGGATTCGGCGCGATCTCACTGAAGGGGTGAGCGCCTGGCCCGCTACAGCCCAGCCCAGGCCATGCTCCAGGCATGACTCCAACCGGTGGCTGGGCACCGCCCGGCAGCGGATCAAACCCACGTAGTCGCTCCAGCCGAGCATGGTGATGCCGTGGGCCATGTCCATCGACATCGGGATTCTTCGGTCATCCTATCGGTTGCGTCCATCGTTAGAGTTAAGTGTTGCTATAGCAAGCAAGGCAGGAGCCGGGGCCGAGCGGCCCCTCACCAGCCATCGCGATCTTGGTCAATGGCGCCAGTTCCTCCGGCAAAACCACCTTCTGCCGGGCCCTGCAGGAGCGGCTTACGCAGCGCGCCGATGGCAACCCGGCAGAGGCCTTTGCCCGGGTGGCATTCGATGATGTGGTGCTCTTGATGGCCGAGCGGCCTGGGAGTACGTCGATGACAGCGAGGCCGAGGGGCACCACGGAGGGAGCCCACGCCTGCGGCTGGTGCTCAACCCGCATGGCGGCTGGTTGCTCTCGGGGGTGCACAGGAGCTGGGCCTGGAAGCAGCCGACATCACCGCCGTCCTACCCAACCCGCCCAGCTCGCGAGAGAACAAAGTGTCGAACTCCTTCCTGCATGAGGATCCTTTTGGAGGCCCAGCTGCCTCGCAGTTGAGATGACAGCATCTAGGAAAAAGCCGATTAGGACGAGCGTGTGGTCTTCAGCAAGGACAAAAACTTCATCGCTCCAGGTACCTCCTGGCTTGCAAAGGCAGCCCGGACGCGTCTACCGAAAGGACTGTTTCCTCAGCCTCACACGTATCATCGCATTCCACGGTGTTGTCCACCATCAACAGACACGGTCTGCCCAGTAATCCAGCTAGCTCGTGGAGAAACCAGAAAAACAGCAACGCTGGCTATCTCTTCAGGTGTACCCAGTCGCCCCCAAGGGATGGATGCACGCACGCCTTCATAAATCTCGGGCTGGAGTTCCCTACGGCTCGCCCAAATCCCTCCCGGGAAGAGCGTTGAACCAGGCGCAATCGCATTCGCACGTATTCCCTGAGGCGCAAGTAAGGTTCCAAGCTTCTTTGCGTAGGCAATCAGTCCTGCCTTGGCAGCTGTATAGCCATAATTTGGCGTAGTGTCTGCCTCCAGTCCTGAGGTTGAGGAAACAAAGAGGATATTACCTCTACCAGCTTCAACCATCCAAGGAATAATCTTTTCGCAGGCACATACCGCTGCCATTAAGTCAACCTTTATACTCAATTCCCAGTCATGACTACTAGGGCCTAAAGCCATCGCAGAAGCATTATGTATGAAGATGTCGATATTGCCCAAGGATTTTCTTGAGGCCTCTAAAAAATCATTCAACGCTAGATTGTCGGCCAGATCGCATACTGAAGCGTACGATCGCACACCCTTTCCCAATATTTCGGCGTGAGTTTTTTTAAGTGATGCTTCATTGCGCCCACAGAAAGCTACATTACATCCTTCATCTGCAAGAGAAAGCCCGATGGCACGTCCTATGCCTCGACTTCCTCCAAGGATGACGCAATTACTTCCTTGTAGCTGTAGGTCCACGTTTGCTTCTCCCGTATTAGATGGCTACTACCACAGCAGCTAGTTTCCGTATGGCATGGGAGACTGGACATCTTCATGTCATCATCGACTAGATTGGGGATGGAAGTAACTTTAATCACCCGGATGTCTCTGAACAATATAATAATGGATAGCAAGTGGAACGAATTTCTTGAAGAGTGTATCAGCCCAGTTGCGTACTCTCCTCGAGGCGAACGCGGTGTGATTGATCACCCGACGGTCTGGGATCGGGTCTGTTGGAGCCGGCGACGAAGCTTCCGACTGGCTTGGAACGCGGCCACTGCTCCCAGAACTGGAAGGGGCCCAGGGGTGGCCGTGGTGGCGATGGAATCGCCTGTGGTGCGGACGTATGGCACCGTGTCCAGAGCTACAAACACAGGAATGGATCCCTGGCCGAGGGTGTTCACCATCGTCATGCATGCACAGATGCCGTGGATGGGTAACTCCGGTGCCGGGGGATCTGTTTCCACGTTGGCCCACATCGACCACAGGGAGGTGCTGAAGACCAGCTTGCGATAGGTGTCTGGGGAATCCAACATCCCGCTCCAGCTCACCTGGGTGATCTCGCCATCCACCACCTCAAAGCCCTCCCCTTCCATGTGGTGGTAAGTGCCCACGGACAGTGGGTCCCAGCTGTTGGCGTTGATCTGCACACTTCCGGGCAGCTGCTGGACCCCTTGGCCTTCCAGCCCGAAGACAAATCCTTCCACCTCATAGACCGGTTGGAAGGAGGGATCGGTGCTGAGGATCTGGTACGGGTAGCTTTCGTTGAAGAAGAACACAAAATCCAAGGCCAGCGCCGGTTTGGGGAGAGCCACCGCCGCGGCAGCAATCCCGCCAGCAGAAGCGGCCAGGAGTGCGCGGTTGCAGAATAGGCCCAATCCTGGAATGTTCATGGTTTACAGCGTAGCCACAGTGTTGATAAACAGTCTAAAGCTCCAAAGCGCTAACGAGCACAAACATCAGGGCCAGCACCCTCTGAAGGCTGCGAATATCTGGTCAGTTTGCGTTGTTTGCTGATCTTCCGGAATCGCCTCTTGAGCTCATAGTGAACCTTTGCTTCATCGCGCATCTGCCGAACCATGAAGCTTCCGCAGGAACTGACGCGATGACTTCATTACGTCTCACTCGCTGATCGCCTTGGTGCGCAGCGCCGCCTCAAGGCTCTTGGTATCTGCAGCAGACAACTGGGGCCGATCGATCTTGATCGTGAGCTTGTTGAGCGTTCCTGTGAACCGGAACGGCGGCTGGTAATCGGCGTCGTTCACGCTGGTGAGGGTGTCGGAACCGATGTCGAAGCTCACAGCGCATCAGCGGGTGTACCCTGCTCGGCCCAGTCCTGGTAGCGGGCTTGCAGCTCGGCGGTCACGTCCTGCACTGGCCTGCCGGGGCCGCTATTGATGCCCTGTTGAATGTCGGCGCGAAGAGCTTGCAGCTTCAGGGCCCGGAGCTTCTCGCGATCCTCCAGGGCCCGGAGCCCGTCACGGATCACCTCGCTGGCGCTGGCGTAACGGCCCTGCTGCAGCTTGTCCTTGATGAACTTCTCGAAATGCTCCCCGATGACGTAGCTCGACGGCACCAGGCAGTTGTCCTTCTCGTTGATCGGAGCCGCTGCGGTGGGGGTCCCGCCGGCGGTGAGGGAGGGATTGCGGTAAAGGCTGGTGCCCTCCTTGATCGTTTCCAGCACCTGGATCTCCTTGATGCTCATGGGATCCACCTTCAAGGGATTGGCGCTCAGCACCACCAGATCGGCCAGCTTGCCGGGCTCTAGTAAACGCTTGGTTTTTCTCCTCGTGGAACTGGTAGGCGCCGTTGATGGTGATGGCCCGCAGGCCGTCGTAGGCGCTCACCTTTTCCTGGGGTGAAAGCACCACCCCGGACTTGGTGGTGCGGTTCACGATGTTCCAGAGGGCATAAATCAGGCTGGGGCTGACGCCGGCGGGCATGTCGTGGTGCATGGTCCAGGGGATGCCGGCGCGCTGCACCGAACCCGCCGCCCCGGCCCAGGCCACCCGCTCAGGGCCCATCAAGCGGGCCAGGTAGTCGCCCATGGGATAGATGCCACCGGCGGTGAAGCTGGTGATCGCCCCCACCTTTTTGGCCCGCGCGATCTGGTCGGGCCGCAGGAACTGGGCGTGCTGGATGATCGGCCGATGGTCGGCCGGGCCCTGGGCGGCGTAGGCCTTCTCGATCGCGACCAGAAAATTGTCGACCGCCTGGTCGCCGATGCTGTGGCCGGCCACCTGGCGTTTGCTCTTCCAGTAGGTGGCTACGGTGGCCTCCACGGCGGCCTGGGGATCCACGGCCAGGCCGCGGAAGGTGTTCTCCGTATTACCCGGCGGATTGTTGGTGTAAGGCTGCGACATAAAGGCGTTGTCCATGCTGCCGTCCAGCCAGAACTTCACCCCCGCCAGCCGCACCCGGTTGAGGTAGCGCCCATCGCCATCCACTCGCGGTGCCCGCGACGCGGGATCGGCGTACTGGGCGACCACGGCGCTGCGGCCCGCCTTGGCCTGCTCGAGGAAGGAATGCTTTACGTAGAGCAGTAGGTCGATCGGCAGCAGCTGTCTATGTAGTCTTGTGTGGCCAGACTTGTCGATCCCTCGAACGCTCAAGATCAGCGGCGGGCAGTTGCTATATGCATTCAACAGGCATGCTTGACCGCCATTGCACCTCAACGTTGAAACTACGACTTCGAGCGGAGCAGCTGATCATAGTCTGCATGGCTACCAATCCACACCCAAATCAAGTCATCTCCACCGTCTTCAACTGCTAAAGCTCTAAAACGTAAGCCAATTCTCGCCGACCAAAACCTGCCGATCCTCTTGAAATGGAGCGAAGGGTGACGCGGCTCGGACTTGAGGAGTTCGAAGCAGCGATCAGCCTGGAGTTTGATCTCTGATGGAAGAGAGTGATAACAAGCCCAGAAGCGTGGGCTGGCGCGATGCCTTACAACTCAGAACATCGCCCAGACAGACTGTCGCTGATTGCCTCATTTGCGAGCCAATCAAGCGTGCCTGTTGTTATGTCATCCGCCATCTGCTGGTCCCAGTCCGATGCGTCGAACGACAAGAACCAAGCCCGGAACTCGGCCCGCTTGGCAGGTGGCAGCTGCTGAACCGCAGCCTCAATTTCTTCAAGGGTGCTCATAAGAGCCATTTTACCTGAGTTATCCGGATGAGCCATGCCACATCCCGGATAGGCCTAACCCTAAATGGACGGGTTTGTTATCTACTTCCACGCACCGCCTTTTGCCAGCCTCATCACGCATCTTCAGTTGGACACTCTGAGACGTGACGCTGGCGCCGATCATGGCGGTGGGGAGGTCAGCAACGGTCATCCCCGCTGACCGTGGAGGGTGCGCCTTTCTTGGAAACGGGTTGTGCAGCGGGGTGGGATGGCTCATCGGGGTGGTCATAGAGCCGCAGCAGATCACCCGCCTTGGCCCATCCTTCGCTCTCATGGTTCCAGCCCTGCTGCCCAGAAGAGGGTGGTTTTGGCTGATGCTGTTGGACCCACTGCCAGCCTGCTGGTCTGCAAAGTGTTGAGAAACTTTTCCACCTCTCACGTAGCAGGGAAGCTGGAAGCCCTACGGCACTATCTCCTGCGTGGCCAGCCCCTGGTCCTGAGCCAATGCGGCAAGGCGTCGGTCCTGGCTCCATAGAGCGCAGCGGCTCAGCTTGGCGGAGGCCAGAAGGTGGGCATCCACATAGCCGATCCCCCGACCCATCAGCCGATCGTGTTCGATCATGTGCAGCACTTCCGCATCACTGGCCACCGTGGCTGCCGGTAGACCCTGCAAAAGGTTGAGCACGGCTGATCGGTGACGCAGATTGCCGCAGGCCAGCTCGCCGATTACCCAGGGATGGATCAGCACCTGCCCCTCCTGCAGAAGGGTGGCGAGGCGGGGCAGACCACGGCGCAGATGCTCCACCCAGAGGGAGGTGTCGACCAAAATCACGCCGCGCTGCGGCGACGGGGGATTGGCTTCAGTTCGGGTTCACTGCCGCCCAGAGCCGCCAGGCGTTTGGCGCTCTCGCGTTGCACAAGGGCCCGCAGGGCTTCCTTCAGCAGGGCGCTGCGTTCCAGATCTGCACACAGCAGCTCGGCCTGAGCGAGCAGGTCGTCGTCGAGTGTCACGGTGGTGCGCATCGCTCAATCATCGCCTTGAATCATTTTAAGCATCGTCTGATGCCAGGATCAATGCATGCGGTCTTCGACGCCGCCCAGGTTGCGCTCCACAACCTGAACTCAACGTGCTTGGTGGCTGCGTGAAAGTCTTGGTCCGTGGTCAACAGGGTCAGATCGTTTTTGCGACAGAGCTGGATGAGTAGGGCGTCAATGGTGCCAACTTGCACACCGCAACGACGGCAGGAGTTACGGACTTCTGCTGCTTCTATGTGATCTTCCTTAACCGGCTGGAGGAAGGCGAGCGCTGAGAGGCGATCGATCAGCTGGGCTCGGTCCTTCGGCCTAGCAAAGCCTTGCAGCAGCTCCTGGAGGACCAGTCCTGTCGTGAAGACCTGATCTGTCCCCAGAAGTGCGTGGCGGAGGGCCACTACCTCGGGTGCGGATTGCTCAACATCACGGCTCAGAGCCAGTGACCAGACTCAAGCTTGTATCTTCATTTCTGGTTTGAGATGAAAGACCTTGTTGCTCTTATCTCTTGTGTTTTTACCGACCAATATCCTGCAAAGATCCAAATGCCTGCGGCCTCCGCGATCAGTGGAAAGTCATTCCATGGGTGGGTCGTAAACCATACGAGATTGAGAGGATTCTTCTGCCACAGAATTCCAAATAAAAGAAGTATAAATGTGCTGAACATCATCTTCCGAAGAATCACGTAACGCCCCTTCCAGTAGTTGATCTCTTTCATTAGTAAATCAATATTGCTCTTGCTTTTTTCTCTTGCTTTTTTCTCTTGCGATGTCCAATGTGCTTCCAGATGTTTTCCAAATAATTATATATAATAGTATAAAGAAGCAAACGGCGCATGCAAAATGTATGGATAGATTTGGAATCCCAAAGAGCATGTCGCCTTTAAACGGATCTCTCCCTTGGCAGGTTGTCTGCATAATCCTTTCAGGCCATTCCATGGGAAAGAACGCAACACCTGCCAAGAGAAGCCCTGCTGCACTAAGCAGGTAATCCTCCAGCTTTGTATAACCCTATATGCAATCAAGCAAACACTGATTGCTGCGAGAAAGCCAACAAAAAGATCTCGATATGCACCATTATGATGACTGCAAGGATCTAGGCTTTTTGCGTGGTAATAAGCGCTTAGTGAGTCTTGTGGTTCAATTCTTCCACTCCAAAACAAGCCAAAAAGGCCTCCTAAAACCATGACGATAGGCAATAAAATTGCAAGCCATGTCATTATCCTGCGCAAATATAAATAGGTGCCCAGTATATGATCATCCAGTCTTGATGGGTCGATTCGGGCATTTAGTTGATCGATTCCTTGCCAGGCTCTCAGAGCTGCTTCAAGGGTTTTCTTTTTTCGCATTGGCTAGAAAAGCATCTAGATTCTGTCTAGCAATAATTATTTCTTCACCCGAGTTGTTTGTCATGGTTCTTCATGCTGCCTCCTTGGCTGCCTGCTGCTAAGAGAACGAACTGCCTGACCACGATGGCAAGAGAGGGACCGTGCCTTGCCACTGTGCCTCTGATGAGGCGTGACCGTGGCACTCTGGTGTTCAGCCGTTGCACGCCCCTGCATTCCGGGGTCGTCCTTGCGTCTCAAATTCTTTTGACTCTTGGCTTTGCAGTAGCCGACACTCCCCCACACCCAGCTTCACCCCCCTTTGATGTCGTGCAGCTTGAAGGGGTTGAAGGTGGTTGAGATGCCCAGTTCGTCGGCGAACTCGAGCACGCGGCAATAGGCTTTGCTGTCGTGGATGACGCCAACAAGGATCACTGGGGCCAATGCTCCCTGGAGTGTGAGCTCGAAGGTTGGGAATCCGGAGGTGGTGGAGACTTGATCGTCTACATAAAGTGGAGTGATCGTTGCGGATCCGATCAGGATGCGGCGTTTTTCTGAATCCCAGATGAAGGGGAGGTCATCGAGCCGCAGCAGATCGCCCGCCTTGGCCCATGTGGTGCCCTTGGAATCGATCAGAACGTTGAGGGTGGACTCCCTCGCTGTCATGGTTCCAGCCCTGCTGCCCAGAAGAGGGTGGTCTGGGCTGATGCTGCTGGATCCACTGCCAGCCTGCTGGTCTGCAAAGTGTTGAGAAATCATCCCCCGAAGAACGTCGCCGCCGTCGTCCTTTCCACCTCTCACGAGGCACATCAGGTCCCAGCGTTGGCCATCGCCTCCCCAGGCCACAGGCCCGTAGTTCTCATGCATGATGCGGCCATCTCTGTTGGAAGCTGCTTCTGCATGGGTCATGATATTGCTGATCGTGATCTCCTTCTCTGTCCAACCCCATAGCTGGAGGATGCGCGCAACTTCTTTGCACATGGCCTCCAGCTGGATGGGCTGCGGTGGCATTTGCCATGGGTCTGAACTGCCCATGCAGGCACAAGCCAAGGCGATGGAATTGGAATTGCGCTTGTACGTGTGTTGGGTCAGGTCAATGTTGTAATCGTGCATGCGAATGATGGCGCCATCGCCAGCCACGATGGTGTGGTAGTGATTCGGTTGGCACCATTGATAGCCTGTCGCGGTCCAATGCAGATAGATTTTGGGTCTGGTCATGCCCAGCATCGGCACTAAACCCAATTTAGATCAATCAGACTTGTTCTGCCTGAATTTAATTGTTCCCTAATGGTGCTGCTGGTGTAGCACCTGACCGCAGAGAGCTGTAGGAAGAGGCACCCTGAGGGCAAAGTGAATCTGCGGTGGCGGGTCAGGTGTATGGCCGTGTTAGCTGCTCACCACACGGACTCTCGGCGCTGGGGCTCCACGAAGCAGGCCTTCAACGCTGAGATCCTCATCAATAGTCGGCCAGTGAATGCCAAAGCCAGTCCCGGCAACTTCCCAGTCATCACGATCCTTCTGAGAACGTCATCGGTAGAACTCACATGCATCACACGCGCCCTAGGATTAACCATGAAACTCTTCCCATGCTTTTATGATCTAAATTCGTCTGTCTGCCTGATGGAGCACGGTCCCATGAACAGTGCAATCATCGCCGCTACTATTCGCCTATGTTGCGCTCGTCAGCCAGAGGATTCAAAACATTCACATCGAGAACGGGCCGGATCAAGCGCTTCAAAACCAATTTTGTGAAAGGCTTTACCACGTGATGACGCAGCAGCCGACGCATTCTTCCGGAGCGTTTGCGCGCATCAATTTTGTCTAGGTAGTCTTCATTGAAGAAATCGACCAGGGAATCTACGCGCGAATTTATCTGCTCAGCTATGAGCTTGCGACGCTTGTAATCGACTTTCCCCATAAGTTTGCGTAGTTCTAGCAGTTGATCACGTTTTGGCTCGCCATCTTCCACAACCATGCAGGGCTGCGCGAGGCCAACAAGTTCGTCGCGAACTTGTTTCCAGGATTCCGTTTCAAATTCGCCATACCCTTCCTCGAACTTCTCGTCGGCGAATGGATTGTCTCCGCAGACAGTAGGAATAGGAGATGGTGGAGATGCACCAGCACCGCCATCATCGGGCCAATCGATCATTTTCATTTTCGTATCAATAACTTTGAAATCCCCGATTAGACTTGAGAATTTGTCTTCTCGCAGCTTTTGACGTGCCATTCGCCTGCCAATATTGTAATCATATGCTCGGAAATCGTACTCCAAGAAGCCAGCAAAGGCCAAAAAAACATCCCCAATGAGCAACGCATTGGAAGCGGTGACTGTAAACAACTTGCCAACCAGTCCCTCCGTGACCCATTGCTGAAAACGAGACTGTCCGAAAACAGCACTGGCAAGACCAATCGCCATCGCAAGTAGATCGTCATCTTGATTGAAAAAAGGATCAGCGTCGATGTTGCGTTTGCCAGGAGCAACGAACAGATAGCTGCGGGACGATTGGCCACCTTTCTCATCAATATCCCTTGCTAGGCTCGAAGCCATGCCGACAGGCTCGTTTTCAAAAACTCCACCATCGGTATACAGGTAATTGCCGCCGTACAATTGATCACCGGAAGCGGCCTTGCGACTACTATCTCTAGAACGCATTAAACTAGTCAGAGAACCGCCATTTCGGCAGATTCGCCTAGCGCGGAAGGCAAATGGAAACGCACCAGATGAGATCGCCATCATCCTAAGGATTGGCCAGGAACAGGTGTTCAACATGGGACTCCATACCACCTGTCTTCCCTCAATACAGGGTTCCATCTCAGATAGCTGGATTTTCATGCCAGCTACGAGGTTGTTGGTGGCTGGTTGCCCGCCTGAAGGAGGCACACACTTCAACTGGCAGACGAACTGATCTTTGTAGCGCGAATAGGCAAAGGAATCCTTCTCCCCTGCGATCTCTTGGGAGAAGCCATTGAGATTTGACATCGCTAAGCCAAGGCGCATGGAATCTGCTGCTGTTGGGTGGCAGTCCATGACATTGCCAGGGTCGTCTGGCAAATAAGTTTCTCCGATCTCATCAACTACAGCGGAGCTGAGGAGGGAATATTTATGAAATTTGGGTTTTACTTTCAAAAGACTGTCTATATTCACCTTCTTGACCCATGCATTGAATAGGGGATTGTCGTATGGTTTTCGCAGCTGGCTTCCGCCATAATAGATTTGTTGGCTCAAGATTGCGGCTGTCATGGCGCCAGCGGATGCGCCCGTGATCACATCAATCTCCACTCGTTCTGGGTGATCAATATCAAGCATCTCATTGCGAAGAGCAATTGCTTCAAGCAGCTCATACATTACTCCGGCCTCATAGCTGCCGAGTGACACTGCGCCACTGATTACTATGGCAAGCTTTCTGGACATTGTGAAGATGAATCTGACTCTTCCTAGCCAGGTCCAGCCATTCTGTCAACAAAAACAAACCATGACGGCTTGCCTTGATAGGCTATGCATTGTGAATCCGTCGATGGTGGATGCTGAACTCAACTAAATGATTATGGCTATAATCTTTGGAGATTTTTCTAATCTCTCATGGACCCTGTTATCAAGGACTTTTTAGAACGGTTCTCTGAGAATTATCATTCCCATGCCTCCATCCACCATTCCTACTGGGTCGGGGGTGCAGGCCCAGCCATCATCCTGATGCATGAACTCGATGGTTTCAGTAAGGCCTTTATCCATCTGGCACTAAGGCTCAGCGAATCCTTCACGGTTCATGCTCCTGTATTTTATGGTGGCGTAGGGGAAGATTTCTCAGGGCTCATAGGATTAGCGCGAGCCTACTTCTGTATTCGTCAAGAGTTTGAATTGCTTCGTCTTGGAAAGACCAGTCAATTACCGGCTGGGTCAGAGATCTGGCAGCTAAAACTCAACATCAACACCCTGAGAGTAAAGGTATTGGTATCGTTGGAATGTGTATGACGGGGGGGATTGTGTTGGCAACCATTTCCCATCCCTCCATTGTGGTTGGCGTGGCCGCCCAACCGAGCCTACCGTCTCAAATTCCTTTTAGCTCTTTGGCACGTCGGCAGGACCTTGGCATGGATCACCACGATGTTGAGGCTGCAGCTCTGTCAGAGACTCCTCTTCTGATTCTTCGTTATGGCAAAGATAAGTTCTGTCCAGCTGAGCGAATGGAATCCATCAAGGTCACCATTCCTTCTTCGCTCTTCCCTTCTCAGGCGCTTCAGGACAAACTCGCATGCCAAGTGAGCCATGCCACCCTGACGGATCGATTCCGTCCAGGCCGCAGTTCTGAGACCAAAGAGGTTTCAAACGAAGCCATCACCAATGTCACGCTTTTCCTTTTTGAGCATCTTGCCTGAGCCGCGGATGACTGCAATGGCCGATTTGAAAAGGAGTCATCTTTGCTTCACAAGCTTGTTGGATAGCTCGCCAAAACTGCTTCTAGAACTTGAAATTTGTGGCAACTTCATAGAGCTCTGAAAGAAGCCGATCCCACCGATCTCCCAACTGCTTACCAAGGTAGAACTCTTTCAGAGTTGGCGGCAGCCACCCCTTGACGCCTTGAAGACGTTGGAGTGCAGTAACAGAGATAACCTCTGATTCTCTTGACTCAAATGTCAAATCAGTATGCATAGGTATTGCCCTACGCTTCTTTCCGAGGAGGTTTGTAATAAAGTCTATTGCAGAAATCTTTCTTTTAACCATATGATGATGAGGATTCGGGGACATAGGTATCTGTATTCGATCTTCGTCAAAGTGCAGTCCTGAACCACTCTCATTTAGCTTATTGAACATCCATTCAAGCGCGCAATCCGAAAGCGGTGCCGCTGCCTTCTCACCTCCCCCAACACCACCGTGTCCACCTGGAAACCAGGCTTGTTGAAAATGGCCACTGCTTATTTTGCTCATATGGTCGATAGGGATCAAACTGAAGGTGCTCCTTTCCTCTTCAATCGAAACGGCATGGAAAGCCGCGTTGATGATTGGACTGAGCTTGTGGTCGTGAAACTCATATTTCTGATTAGTATTCTTGCTGAGTTGCCTTAGCAGTGGAATGTCAGGGATCCCCAAAGCCCTCACCGTATCCCATAGTCCCATGAACTGAATCTTAGGCCTCCCATCACAGATATCCGAGATGGCATACTTTTCGCGAAATGCTACGGATTTCGAACCCGATGGCGCACATTCCTTGTCGCTGTTGGGCTTTCGATATATCGAATATGCGTGCGGTATCATCCGAACATGCTCACTTTTGAGCAGGCCGCAATTATAGATTAACCCAGCCAGGCTACGCACTGTATAAGCGCCCCGACTAAATCCAAATAAGTAGATACTATCGCCCGGCCTATAGTTTGAGCAAAGAAAGCGATAACACTTCAATATGCGATGATCGATGCCAAGTCCAAGGGCTCCTCCTGCTATTTTAATCAAGTTATCAATCGGACTTGGCTCAATGCTTACTTGCTGAGTGCCGATTCCTTCGTCGTAATAGACAATCTGATCCTTCCCATCTGTTGTTTGAGGAGCTATAGCTTCAAGCAATCTCACTACATTAGTTGGAAACGGCTGGTTGAGATCCTGCCATGTTCCATCGCATAGAACAATCAGACTTTTGTTGGCCATTGGTTGCTAACCATGTGCGTGGTGAAAATCCTAGGCTCGATCGCTCTGATACAGAAAGGGAAGCGTAGGACTGAACCGCCAAGTCTTAAGTTATTTTGCGGAAGGTATTTTATTTGTAATATTCTCAGGGCGCTCAACTCCCGCTTGCAGCCTAAAATCTTGATGGTTCTTCAGGATTTGCATTGTCATGGTAAGTGGTAAGTGCCCGTTCAGTGGTGCGGGAAAGATCCAGCTCGCTATGCAGTCGCCCGGCCTCGAGACGAGTGATCCACTCGAAGCCATGAACGCAGGCAATCATTCACAAGCCATCGTCCTTCTGGCTGCAAAGAGAGCCGAGGGAACAGCCTCACAAACCGATCTAGAACTTCTCGCCCTTGCCCAGTTTGAAAGCGGTGATCCACATGGAGCAGCCAAACTCTTCCGTGAATTGGGAGAACGATTCCCTGATGCAGGCCGTGCAGGCTGGTGGATGGATCGAGCCATCGCCACGGAGCAAGCTGCGAAGAACGGGGAATCGGTAGAACGTCCAAGCCCCATTACCGACACCTATCGCTCTGGGGATGCTAAGCGTGTGCTGCGCGAATTCTGGGAGGGTCCTTATTCCGAAATCATGGATGTTAAAGAGGAGCCATTACATGTCTATATCCCGAAGCCTTCGATCTGGCGCAGGGCCAATAATTTGATCCTGGGTGCCAGTTACGACCTGGTGCAAGCCCTGGCGCGAGGTGTTTCCATAGTCGCCGACGTCTCTTTTGTGCGCTTCGACGCCTATCGACAAGCGATGCGTCATGGAATCTGGACTTACCTTCCCTCCACAGTTGGATTACTCCGTCTGGCTAGCGATCGAGACGACCTGCTTGCGGGTAGAAATATCCCGGATTCAATGAAGATCCAACCTGGCGTCAGTTCAAGCTACACCGCAAAAGTCCCTGGCCCAGCTGGTTTCTTTACGGATCCGGATCGTCCAACGGCCGGGGCTGTGGGCCAACCGATTCCCATCCATGGTGGCTTGGGGGATCAGCCCAACGCATACGAGCATCTGTTGCCATCCTCGGCGGAAATCGCTCAATCGGAACTTTACGCAGCTGGCACCCGAAAGAGCGCAGACCATCTCAATGTGTTCGCGATCGACCACCTGTTTGACCTGCCCCACGATGTGCTCATGCCTGCTTTTGATGCAGCAAAGAAGAAAGCGATTCCTGTGGCGCCTGGCAGTCCCGAGGCGCAGCTTGGCATTGAGTGGGTGTGGATCCGCGCCAATGAAGTAGATCCCAATAGCGGAGCGGTCTTGTCCTCTACGACAAACGCATGGGACGGTAGCCCCGAACGTGGCAGTACCCCTGAGTCTGTGAAGCGAATGCGCACTGATCCTGCCACTGGGAGAATGCTGCTGGGCGGAAAGATATACCTTGAAGATGGCAAGTGGCTGCCTACAACCAAGGATGAGAGTGGTGCCAAGTTAATTCAAACTGGGATCGACCAGAACATGACTCTTGGAGTTACACTTATCCGAACCCTGTACGTACGCTATCACAATCTGGTTTGCGATATTCTTGCTAAACGCTACCCTGAGTTGACAGACAATCAACTGTATTGGAAGGCGGCAAATATTGTGATTCAGACAAGGGCCAAGGTTCACACTGCCTTCTGGACCCCGATGCTCTTTGGCCATAAGACGGCAACCCGGGGCTTGCACAGCAATCAGTTTGGTCTACTGCAGGGCCGCAAACCGCTTCGCCAGAGGCTTGTGCACGATCCGCTGCACAAGGGTAGCCACCCAGTGCTTCACGGCCTTGCCGGCAATCCGAAGATTGCAGAGAGGGTTTCGGATCCCGAACTCAAAGGGCTCGACTTCTCAGAAACGTATCGACCGGTTGGCCACGCGGCTCAGCCGGATGGGTTTGACCTGGCGCTCTGTACGATTCGCAAGCAAGGCCAGCCAGAGACGGGTGGAGAGTACATCCCCCTCGTCAATACTTTGGGTTCAGAGGGAAATGAACTCCTTCAACGTGAAGGCATTGGGCGAGTCGCCCACATGCTCATGAACACGTCGATGATGGCGTTTACCCTTAACAATTACCCGCCCCAGTTCACCCACCTTGCAACGTCCGGTGGTACCACACGCATCGGAGAGACTGATGTACAGCGGGGCTTGGATCGTGGCACTGGAAAATACAGTAGCTTTCTCAAACGCTTAAATATACCGGGTCTCAAGAGTTATCGTGAATTGTTCAAGGACCCAGACTCCCCTGAGTCTCAAAGAGTAATTGAACGTTGGAATTATCTCTTTGGACCCTACAACAAAGCGAGTGGAGAACTCTTTCTCACCACTGGGATGGGGCAGCTGGCTGACGAGTATCGGCCCGATGGTTATGCAGTGCCAAACCCAACGTTTATGAACTTCGTGATGGAGGCCTCAACGAGATTCATGCATAATGAATGGCTCACCAAGTACGCTGGGCCAGAGTCCGTCACGCCAACCGGCACCAATATCGTTAATGCAGTCACATTTGAGCATCTTCTTGCCCTATTTGGTGGTGAAGAGTTTCGGGGGTATCTCCAAAGCCGATCGCGCCCTAATGTATTTAGCAACATGAAAACTAATATTCCTCACCCTATTGAATCGCATGTCCACTACGGTGAGGAGAATCTCTTTGATTTTGGGGCTGGTGCTCCATACCTTGAGGCCCATTGGACCGGGAAGCATCTTGATGAGTATGAGATCTATCGTGTGAGTTCTGGCTCGAAATCATACCTCGTTGATCTCACCGATCGTCTGATCTATATAGACCACGATGGTGATGGTCGTATTCGATCGTCTGATGCAGTATTCTTTATGCCTGAGGGATTCCCATCGGAAACCGAGCTTTTCGCGAAGGCAGAGGACATTGCCTTGGGTTCGCAAAACATTGGCAAGCTCTCCACTCATGAGATCAAGCTCATGAAACAGTACGGATTCGATAAGAAGAATATTGGTATCGCTGTAGCTCAGTAGGGCCCTGCAGTTGCGGCATCAAACCTATATATATTGTTGTCATCATGGCACTTACGAGTGTGTCTTTGCCGCCATGCATAGAACCATGAAGTTGCGTTGACTCCGGCTGTTGATGTAATTAGAAGTTGGAGGTATTGCACTGCGATTTCTCCTGCCGAAACGTTCACATGACGTTGCACTGTGTCTCTTCCCAATCGTCTGAATTCTGAGCAGGCAAAGCCGTTTCCTGTCGCCAACCTTGCGGATCTGCTTCCGTTGGCGGTCGCTATCTTGAGCGCTGTGAGCGGGCGACTCAAGTATGGCCTGGCTGCCATCCTCACGTCTTGGTCTCAGCAGCTTGCACAACGATATGCAGGCAGCGGAGCGGTGATGCTTCCCCTGCCGGGAAAGAGGATCCTGCTGGTTGTCGATCGTGATCTCTCCGTTCATATTCTGAGCGAGGCGCCAAACCGCGCCGCCTATCTCCCTGGTCGCCTCAAGAGTCGGGCGATGGAGATGCTGGCCCCCCATGCACTCACCATTGCCCAGGATCAGGACTGGCTCCAATGGCGCACGTTTCACCATGCTGTGCTGTGTCCTGGTTCACCCCACCCTGATCAATCCATTCACCTGCCCACGATCCGGGCTGCTTTCTCCGCTCCCTGTCATTCGCTGAACGACATCCGCCAGCGGCTTGGCGTGACGATGCTGGCCGTGGTGTTCGGAGTTGGCCCTGGATCCACCGCATTGAAGGAGATTGACTTGACTTCCCTGGCTGAGGACGTTCAAAAGCTGGCGACCATGGTGAATCAGCCTCTGCAACGCCTGCTTCTGGGTGCGTTCCAGACATCACGCAGGGAGCGGGTTTATGCAGCGCTTGGCGAGGCTTGGACAGCATCGGCAGACGATGCGCTCAAGGGCTCCCTGTTGTCGCGTGCTCACGCCGCCAATCTCGCTGAACCCGGCAGGCAGGAACTGCTTGAGCAACTGCCCCACTGGATGTTCACCTTTCAAGGATCCGCCAGCAAGTTGTTCGGTAGAACTCTGACCATTCTTCTCTCTCGGCCTGAGCTCTTGGAGAAGGTGCGTGAAGAGTTGCGCCTGGTCTGCGGTTTCGACGGCCCCCGCTCAGAAGATCAGATCGCTCGTCTCACCTATCTGGAGGCCTGTGTGCTCGAGTCGGGCCGGCTGTATCCCCCTGTGCAGCTAACGGTTCACCGCAGGGACACGGAGGAGATCTTCGATGGGCGGCGTGTGCCCGCCAATACTGACATCCTGCAGCTGTTCCTGCTGCTGCAACGGCCCCAGAAGCCCTACGTGGAGGCCAGCGAGTTTCAACCCTCCCTCTGGCTCGATCGTACGGGCGCCTGCCCTTTTTCCGACCTGTTCCTCAGTGGAGCACGCTCATGCCCCGGCAAGGATTTGATCCTCTTTGTGATCAAGACCGGTCTCGCCACAATCCTTGCGGGCGACTTGCCCACCGTGCCCCATGGGGCGTTTCTCAAGGCACGGTGGCCCTTGAGTTTCCCTGATCGGCTGATCCGGTTCACCCCGTCCCCGTCCATTTCCTAACCCCCGCAGCGTCTTGATCCATGGCCATGACATCTGAGGACCTGTTGAACAGCTCCCCCGCCCAGCTCGATGCCCTTTACCGCCAGGCCCCCATCGCCTCGATCCCCGATGGTGTGGCCGAAGGGCAGGTGCTATTCATTGCAGACACCCCGGTGAACCGTTTGGTCACCTGGTGCGTGCGTGCGCTGGCTTGGCAGGGCAAGGTGTTCTTTCGCGACAAGGGATACCTTCTCAACCTGGTGAGCGCGTTTCGCCTACGCCTTGTGAAGGCAACACTCTCGCGTGGCAAGAGCTGGTTTTGCCCAGGAGAGGAGGCCATCATTCTGGATTATTCGAAAACCTCTTTTCTCGCCCAGAAGATCCGCGATGAGATCCGGGAGGTGGCGCCTGGCCTGTTCATCGGACAGGCCTACTGGGACGACCACAGGGTGCTGAGTTTCTCTTTGCAGTTTCCCACCTGATGGAAAAGCCGATCCGCGTTGATTCCTTGCCCTAACCATGCTTCCCCAGTCGACCCTCACCATCGTGGCGCCGATCCAACCGGCGGAGGCAGCCATTTTGGCCCTTCAGGACATGCTTGCCGAGATCGGTCGTGATCCGGCGGCGAATCTGCTCGTGCCATTCGGCGATCTCCCGGGGCTGCACTACGGGCGATTCGTGATTCTGGAAGGTGCTGTCGACCCCGGCAGCGATCGCATAGTTGCCAGCAGCCTGGCCTTCAACTGCTGCGTCGATGGCCCCGCCGACCAGTTTCTGGAATCCCTCATGCAAAAAATGGGGACTGGGTTGTGGACCGTGTTTCAGCACTGCAGCGGAGCGCCCGCCCCAGGGGAGCATGCAAACCTTCTCGCCTGGCTCCGGCGGCATCGAATCCCCACTCAGACGTTCTATGTGAACAGCCTGGGGCGAACGGTGCCCCAGATCCTGAAGGAGGCCCAGTTGCGCGACCAGATCGAAGCCTTTCTGGACAGGGAGGCTGGGGCCATGCCTCCCTCCACGCCCCCCTCTACCGTTCGCAGGGCCATTCAACAGTTTGTGCGTGGCCAGAACACCCTGACTTGGGCCATGCGTCCGGAGCCACCGCTGCCTTGGGCTTGGCGCCTGCGCGATGGACTCCATCGGATTAGTGGGCTGGCTGTGGTTCTGCTGCTTGGGTTGTTGGCGTTGCCCTTTGTGCCGCTGTTCCTCGTGATGCTGCGTCGCAGCGAGATCAACGCTCCCCATCCCCGGCAGGATCCCCACTTTCGGCTTAGCCACTTCGATCGACGCCATCTCGCACAGGATGAGGATTACTTCATCCAGAACCAGTTTTCAGTGCTCGGCTTCATCAAGCCCGGCCTGTTTCGCTATGCCACGTTGCGCGTGATCCTGAGTGTGGCCGATTTCGTTGTCCACCACTTCTTCCGCGATGGAGACCTGGGCACGGTTCCTTTGCTTAATCTCCATGGTGTGGACACGATTCACTTCGCGAACTGGATCGTTGTTGACCAAGGGCAGAGAGTCTTGTTTCTAAGTAATTATGATTTTAACTTGGAAGATTATATGAATGACTTCATCAATAAAGTTGCCTGGGGGCTCAACCTGATTTTCGGTCACGGCGTCAACTACCCACGCACAGATTGGATGGTGATTGGAGGTGCCAGAGATGAGCAGGTGTATAAGGCTGTTCTCCGCAAGTTTCAGATTCGAACGCAGGTATGGTTTTGTGCCTATCCTGATTTATCGGCGATCACCATTCAAAAGAATGCGCGGCTTCGCGCTGGTTTGTTTGCTCAGCTCGATCCCGCCGCTGAACGGGATTGGCTGGCGTTGCTGTGAGCCCTCCGGAAACCGCCATGAATCTTGAGCTTTTCGACATCCAGGGAATCGTGGGTCGGGGCTACGGCAAGCATCCTGCCGCCGCCTATCTGCTGCTGGAGGTGGAATCGCGGGTCCTGGCCCGCCGCTGGCTGGCGGAACAGGTGGCGCGGGTGCACACCTGTGAGCAGGCTCCGGACCCGGAGGCGCCCTGCTTCAACATCGCTTTCACCCATGCCGGTCTGGAAGCCCTCGGGCTCGATGCCGAGGCCCTGCACACTTTCCCCAGCGAGCTCAAGGAGGGGATGACGGAACCCGAGCGCAGCCGAGCCCTTGGGGATGAGGGTGGCGCGGCCGATCCTGAGAGTTCTCCCAAGAACTGGGACTGGGGCGGCACGGCCGCAGGTCAGCGGCCGGTGCATCTGATGCTGATGGTGTTTGCCCCCAGTGAAGCGGATCTGGAAACGACCATCACTGAGCTGAGCCTGTTGTTGAGGCCAGGCGGGCTGTCCCTGGTCAGGCGTCTGCACACGTCCCTCCTGGCGGATCAGGAGGGGGGAGTGCGGGAGCATTTCGGCTTCCGCGACGCGATCAGCCAACCAGGAATTGCCGGCCTGCATCGAAGCATCGGTGGCCAGCCGTTGGTGCCCGCCGGGGAATTCATCCTCGGCTATGAGAACGCCTACGGACTGCATCCGGAGTGCCCTCGCGTCCATCACAACCGTGATCCAGACAGGCTGCTGCCACCGGCTGAGTTCGGCACCCACGACCTGGGGCGCAATGGCACCTATCTGGTGGTGCGCCAGCTGGGCCAGCGGGTGCGTGCCTTCTGGCAGTTTCTGGATGCCGTGAGCCGTGATCCCAACGGCGCCACCAACCCACAGCGGCGGGTGGCCCTGGCAGCCCGCATGGTTGGGCGCTGGCCCAGCGGGGCTCCCCTGGTGGAGAGTCCGACAGAAGATGATCCAGCCCGTGCAACGGCTAATAGCTTTGGTTATCACAAAAGCGACCCGCAGGGTCTGCGCTGCCCGCTGGGGGCTCACATCCGTCGCAGCAATCCACGCGATTCACTCGACCCGGCCCCCGGCACCGCCGCCTCTCTGGCGGTGAACGCCACCCACAGGCTTTTGCGGCGGGGCCGCACCTATGGCCCGCCCCTGAGCACGTCATTCGATCCCGACGAGATTCTGCAGGCGGATGAAGGAGAGGAGCGCGGCATCCACTTCATCTGCATCAACGCAAACATCACGCGCCAGTTTGAGTTTGTGCAGCGGTCATGGATCAACAATTCGCAATTCGATGGTCTCCTTGATGAGACCGATCCTCTGTTGGGGACCAGGCGTTTGCCCTCGGGCCGCCCGACAGACAACTTCTCGATCCCTGGCTGTCCAGTGCGCCAACGGATCTCGGGCTTGCCCACTTTCGTGGTGGTGCGTGGAGGGGCGTACTTCTTTCTGCCCAGCCTCTCCGCCATTCGCTATCTGGCCTCTCTCACCACCTGATCCTTATGGCACCGGACCCGGACACTACACCTGCTAACGGTTCTGGTGACAGCCCGCGGCTGAATCCAAGCCGCCCGATTCCTCCCCCGCAGACAGGATCTCCACTGCTGGATCTGCTCGCCAAGGTGACGATCAGGCTCACCCAGCTGGAGCGGCGTTTCGATCCCTTTTACCGGCCCGCTTTCGATGCGTTGCTGCAAGGGCCCCTGACGGATCTGGTGACATTCTGGATCAACCTGGCCCGTCGCGATGAGGGACTGGCGCTGGCGGAGGAGCGCCGCATGATCAACGAGGACCAGCTGGTGGATTCCATCATCAGCTCGTTCACGGCCCAGATCCGGGACCTCTGGAAACCGGGCTACGCCGAGCGAGGAGGTAACACGAAAACGTTTGGCATTGTGCGCGCTGAATTCGAGGTTCACGACAACCTGCCTCCAGAGTTTCGGCATGGCATCTATGCCAAACCGCACACCTACAAAGCCTGGGTGCGGTTCTCAGGGCCGGGCCCCTACATCACCCCAGACATCGACGACGTCGGTGCCATGAGCATCAGCGTGAAGCTGATGGGGGTGCCGGGGGAGAAGCTGATGGCTGATGAGAAACACACGCTCGACCTCACTGGTGTCTGCACGCCTACTTTCGTAACGGGTGACCTGGCCTCCAATGCCAATCTCCAGCTGGAAAGCTTGCGCAATGCGCAGATCCTGCATTTTCTGAACCTTCAGAACAACCACGTGCTGGACCTGTTGATGCAGGCCCTCTGGACGCGCACCCAGACCAGTCCGCTCGAGGTGCCTTATTTCAGCTGTGTGCCTTATCTCCTGGGTCCTGGCCAGGCCATGCAGTTTTCCTTCTGGCCGAAGGATGAGCGGCGAACACCAATTCCTCGCCTGCCCCTGCGACCGCCGGATGATTACCTGCGGCAGGCGATGGCTCGCACCCTCGCGGAGAAGGAGGCGGCGTTTGATGTGCGCCTGCAGCTGCAGCGGGATCCCCACCGGATGCCGATCGAGAATGCTGCGGTGTACTGGCCCGAACGGCTCTCGTCGCGGGTTTCGGTGGCCACCCTGCGTATCCCCAGCCAGATTTTCGACTCTCCCAGCCAGCTTGCCTTCGCTCGTCAACTCTCCTTTAATCCCTGGCACACGATCCCAGAGCACAGGCCCCTCGGCAACCAGAGCCGTGCCCGTCAGCGCATGTACGCGGAGCTGCTAGGGGTCCGACAACGCATGAATCGCACTAAACCCATAGAGCCTACTGGCGATGAGGAGTTCCTTCAGTAATGGAACCAGCAGTGATTCAAGTCTCTATTGGGCCCTTGCTAATGGCTGGTATTCCGATCATCACGGCCGTAAAGATGCGTAACAAACTACTTGCGACTCGCTGCCGTTCTTCTTTATGCATGGATATGTCTAGCAAAACCGATGAGTAATTCCCCTCAGGTGCCGACGCCCCACGGTTCGGCAAATATGAAGTATTTCTATGTGACCGCAGTAGCGGTCACAGCTCTCTTTCTAGGATATCTCTGGAGAAATCAGTCCAAGACTGGCGAGGTCACTATTGGTGAAAAGGGGGTAGTCATCAAGATCACTGACCGCGAAAGGGTTGAAACTCTAATTGATAATATACTTGATCCAGGTGTCGGTGCCGATGGCAAAAAACCTCGAACTCCGGCAGAAGAGAGGGCAATTAATTACCAGCGAAAGGCGCTGATAGATCATCTCGCTGCTGTAATTAAGAGATATGATCATAATAGCTATATGGGCAAAACAATGTTGGGAATCGCCGAGAATAGCGCCGATCCTTTTAGCTGGGAATACGATGATATAAGTATTGAGTATGATCCAGCGGTTAGAGACAAAGTGTTTGTTATATGCGCAAATAATTCAGACTGGAAAAACCGAAAGCTCTCGGTCCAGATCAGGGACATAAAGGCTGATTCCTTTACATCTGATGGAAAAGAATATTATGCTCTCCCCCAAATGCACTGCACCCCAACAAATCGCAAGAGAGTCAAGACCAGCGATCTTGATTTGTTTCGGGCGTCGCGCAAGCCCGGTCTGGTTGCACAGGCAAGAGGAGTGGTTAGTATACCCCAGTAATCTTCTGTCCCCAGGCGCCTAAGCAATGCAAAAGATTCTCATGATTATTGTTTCGATCGCTTCAATAGGTGCGACTGGTCTTCTGATGCATCGCATGGATGAACAAAGCGGTTCTCGTCAATACGAGCAAGCTCAGGCTTCATGTACATACAATGGTCATAGTTACCCTGAAGGAACTATTATTGAAGGAAGGATTTGCAAAAACGGCAAATGGACTTAGGTGTGTAGTCCCACCAGGTTGTTCAGCTGACAAGGGGGTGTGAGGTTGCCAGGGTCGGGGAGTCACCGCATGTCCCGACTGACAGTCGTCAGTCGGGAACGCCTGATTCGTCGTCATCTGGTGGAGCACGTCCCGCTCCGAACTCTGGCGGCCCATGCAGGAATCAGCCTGCGGACGGCCTACAAGTGGCTGGCCCGTTACCGCACTGGTGGAACAGCGGCACTGGCGGATCGACGGAGCGTGCGCCACAGCCAGCGACGGACACTTGATCCGCTGCTTCTGCAGCAGGCGATCGCTCTCCGGCATCAGAGATGCACGCTCAGACGCATCGCTCGCCTCCTCCATGTGCCCCTCTCGACGGTGGGCCGGACCATGAATGCTCTGGGCCTTGGCAGGCTGCGTAGCAGCGGTACCAGTGGCAGAAGCCTGGGGACATGATTCATGTCGATACCAAGCAACTGGCCTGTTTTCAGCGGGTGGGCCATCGGATCACGGGAGATCGCAGGCAAGGTCGCTCTCCGGGAGCCGGCTACGAGAAGGTGCACGTCGCCGTCGATGACGCCACCCGATTGGCGTACGTCGAGGTTTTGCCCGACGAGCAGCAGAGCACAACCGTTGGCTTCCTGGTGCGTGCGGTGGGGTGGTTCAGCGAGCAGGGGATGCCCTGCCGCCGGATCCTCTCGGACAACGGCTCTGCCTACCGCTCAGGCGCATGGAGGAAGGCCTGCAGGAGCATGGCGATCAAGCCGATACGAACCAAGCCCTACACACCACAAACGAACGGCAAGGCTGAACGGTTCATCAAAACCCTCTTGAACGAATGGGCCTATGGCATGCCGTTCCAGACCTCAAATGAAAGGAACCGCTGGTTACCGCGCTATCTGGGGCTGTATAACAGCCGCAGATCCCACATGGCCCTTGGTGGCCTCAGCCCTCAACAGCGGCTCAACCAGCTGCTGAACGCTGAATGACCTGATTATAACACACACCTAAGGCTTTCACTTGTACTATACCTTCGGTGCAGTTCTCGTCAAGTGACGATCAGCATGGAATTGGTCAGAGCAGGCTGTTGATGCCAATGGCCCCGTACTTGTGAATCAAGGGATGGGGTCGCTCCTTGCATGTTCCTCCAAGGGCTAACTCAGATGCTGCGATAGACGCAGGGCCACCGCGGCCAGAGGACGGACCGGATTGGCGGCACAACTCAGTGGCATCACAGACATATCGCAGACATAGAGCCCGGAGGTACCGATCACCTTCAGATCCTCATCGACAACCGACTCAGTGGCGAATGGGGAATCCAGCCTGGGTCGATACGGCATCCGCAGACTGCCGGCGGCATGATGAACCGTACCCGAGCCAAAACCCTTGCCGCCTTGGCCGTACCAGATCTCTCCTTCAGGCCGGGCAGGAGCGCCATGGATCGAAAACTCGGACATGATGCGGAAGGTGATGTCGTTCAACACCGCCCAGATCTGCGGGGGGCTCTTCTGCCAGCCAGCAAGCGCTGGCAAGCGAACCCGGGAGAGGTGATCAACCCAGCTTTGGTTGCGGAAAACGATTTCTGGTACGTATCCGAAGGGTGGGGCCGCATGGACATGGTTGTCATCATCAAGGCAGTTGGCGAAGCTGAACTTAAGGTCGAGGCGCGCCGCGCCGGCGGCGCCACCCGCAGGGCGAGCTGGCTCGCTGGGGTCGTTATCCCGAAGGTGCCAATACTCGTGATTCAGATTGATCTCAACATTGAAGGGGTAGCGAATGACACCGTTGTCCCGAAGCCCTCTGGAGTAGAAGACGATTTTGGCGTGATCACTTGTGTCGAGGGTGACATTGCCAATCCGGTTCACATAGGTGGTGATCTCACTCGTTGTTGGATGATCCGTAAGGCCCCTGCCCACAAGACCTTGAACCTGCGCAGGCAGTGAAGCGAAGAGCGACGAGCGGCGCAACAGCTTCGGACTCTCAATCGATCCCGCGGCCAGCACCACCTGCGGAGCCTTGAAGATGCGGACTTCTCCGTTGAGAGTATTGCGCACCACAAGCTCATGCCCGCTCCCGGAGCGACGCACATCCTCGACAAAGGAATTCAGAAGCAGCTGCAGACCAGGACCATTACCATGGCTTCCGCCAGGGGTCAGCCCCAGTTGATTGATGAGCAATTCAGCTGTGTTGAAGACACCCGTTGGCTCGGTGAAGAACTCCTCATTCGCGCTGCCGTCATCCTTGAGATAGGGCTGATGAAGAGCGCGGGGTGTCTGCTGAATCGAGAAGTCGGACGCCAGGCTTGATTGACGTAAGCGGGCGACAACCGCCTCTGCTGTGCTGCCCATCGAACGGGAAGCCAGCATCACCGCGCCAGCCCGCTCCAGCAGACCGCTAATGAGATCCTGCCTCACACGTTGGGGGAAATAATCCATTTCCCAACCCTGAGGCGTTGGGATCAGCCCAGACCAGAAGATCGAACGACCACCAAAGTTCAGCTGAGGCTTCTCACCAATGAAGAATTCGCTTGAGCTATTGCCAGACTGCCAGAAGGTATCGCAGGCAAAATGCTTGGCCAGGCTGCTGTTAGGAAAGCGGCAGAAGTTGTAGGCGTGTGTTGGGTAGAGATAGGAGCCTGCTTCTAGAACAAGGATGCGCTTGGACTTGCCGGCACGTTCAGCCAGATCATCGGCAAGCAGCCCACCGCCGATGCCTGATCCCACGATGATGATGTCAAAGTCGTCACGCTGCCCCAGATACTGGAGAAAAAGCCTCTCGCCGGCACGGGTTCGTTCAGCAATGAAGTTCCCATAGACAGCTGGATTGAACGTCATTCGTTTATCCTGTTGTGTTGTGGATCTTGCGTTCGCTTAGGCAAAGACTTGAGTTTCAGCCCGAGCCTTAGGGTGAGGAACAGAGCGAGAAGTAACCCATCCCAATGTAGTTAGACTCTATAGCGTATTTCTGTAGGTGAAGGCTTCATCTTCCGCATCTGTTCGGAAATGACCACATCTGCTGGCAGTCTTGGCGCCCTACGATCGAGGAGAGCGGCGACTACCGGCGGGGGCTGGGGCGCTACAGGGATTAACCATCACCTTGAGCTCCACAACCTGAACTCAACGTGCTTGGTGGCTGCGTAAAAGTCTTGGTCCGTCGTCAACAAGGTCAGATCGTTTCTGCGACAGAGCTGGATGAGTAGGGCGTCAATGGTGCCAACTTGCACGCCGCAACGACGGCAGGAGTTTCGGACTTCTGCTGCTTCGATGTGATCTTCCTTATCCGGCTGGAGGAAGGCGAGCGCTGAGAGGCGATCGACCAGCTGGGCTCGGTCCTTCGGCCCAGCAAAGCCTTGCAACAGCTCCTGGAGGACCAGTCCTGTCGTGAAGACCTGATCTATCCCCAGAAGTGCGTGGCGGAGGGCCACGACCTCGGGTGCGGATTGCTCAACATCACAACGCAGAGCCAGTGACCAGACGCTCGTGTCAACAAGAAGACTCACTGCTTGCGAGCCCGTTCAGCCTTGTAATCGAATGAAGCGTCCCACTCAAGCTTTCCAAAAAGCTCTGCGACCCGCCGCTGTTCTCTCCGGGCGATGAACTCCTGAAGGGCTCGGGTCACGGCAGCTTTCTTGGTCGGCTCTCCACTGACGCGGAAGGCTCGATCGAGCAGCTCCTGGTCGAGAGCAAGATTCGTGGCCATGTGTGACTCTTGTATGTAGAGCCTACACAGTAAGGCCCCGACCGCAGCGCTAGTGGTGTGGCTGGCTTTCTGTGATGCCTCGGTAAGTGTCAGCAAAGATGTCACTTCCTGGCAGCCTCCGAGCAGGCCACGCTCCGCCTCTGCGGCGGGTTCATCCGCCTCCTCACATCAGCCCTGACGGCCTCGCTGTAACGAAGCATCTGTCATGCCCTCAAGCCCCCGGGGGCGCTCTTCACTTGGGCGCCATCGCCAACTCCCCAAGCCGCTGCAGAAATAAGTCCTGCCCCGCCTGCATATGCGCCTGCCAGCTCGTCTCCGAATCCCGGTCGGCGTGGTCGGAGATGTACTTAAACGAGCGCCAGGGGATCCCCTCCCGCTGGCAGACGGAGGCGATCGCGAACAGTTCCATGTCCACCACCTCCACGCCGTGTTGCACCAGCCAGGGATCCACCGCCGTCACGAAGCGGTCGCCGCTGCCGCACACCACCCCATCCGTGCCGGAGTCGAGCTGGAAGGGACCCGGGGAGAAGGGGGTCTGGCCTCGGGGGGCCAGGGGTTCGGCCTCCATGTCCACCTGCAGCACGCGGCGGATCTCCACCAGTCCCGCCAGGGAGGGGTTAAGGCCGCCCGCGGTGCCGTAGTTCACCACCAGCTTGGGCCGCCGCCGTTGCAACTCTCGGGTGAGGGCATAGGCGGCGTTGAGCTTGCCGAGGCCCGTGTGCAGCACGCCGGGATGGTCGAGTTCCTCAGGAAGGGCCGCCACGATCAGGATCGACGGCAACGCCTCCGGTTCGGGCGGGATCGGCATCAAGGGGAGGATGCGGCTGCAACTCACCATTGCAGAGTGGCGGCAAAAGCGGCCTCGCCATGCCCGCCTCGCTACGCCGCCAGCTGCTGCACCTTGCCGCCGACCTGGCAGAGCTTGTGAACAACCCCAGTGATCTCCCCCACGGCTTTGATCTCCTTACCCGCAGCTACACCACCCCGGCTGCTGACGCCGCCCGCGCCGCCTTGCGGGTCGACCCCGCCATCGCACCGCTGGTGGCGGAGCGCTACTGGGGGGTGTGGCCATCGCAGGCGGAGCTGCGGGCCCTGCCGCCGGAGAGTCTTGGCCATCGCTACGCCACCTGGTTCACGAACGCCGGCGGCCAGCCCCTGCCTGATCCGGTGCTGGCGCCTGGCACTGACGGCGACGACACCTGGCTCCAGCAGCGGGTGCGGCGAACCCATGACGTGTGGCATGTGGTGAGCGGCTGCCCGCCGAGTCCGGCTGGCGAGGCGGCCCTGAGCGCCATCAACGTGATGCAGCTGCGCTGGCCCGGCAGCGCCATGCTCCTTGGGGCCGACCTGCTGCACCGCTGCCTGGCGGGGCCAGCAGCCGACGAACCCGATGTGGGCCTGACAACGGCCTTTGGTCTGCAGCTCGGAGCCGTGTGCGCGCCGCTGTTGGCCCAGCGGTGGGAGGAGGGCTGGCACAGGCCGCTGGCGGAGTGGCGAGAGCAGTTGGGGATCGCTGCGCTGGTGGAGCGCAGTCCGTTTGCGGCGCAGTAGGGCCACTTACTCGTACGGATCTGTGGGTGCCTCGGGGGGAAGGTCCCCGAGGCCACCCGGCCCATGAAAGTGTGTAGACAGCAATAAAGTTCGCTGAAGCAAGGCCAGACAGGCGTACGAATGCCTAACGCTTGCCATCACCTGGCCGCCGAATGCCAGGAATACCAAAAGAGACCATTAGGGGGCGGCTCAGGTGTATGGCATTGTTAGCCGATTTGCAGTCAG
>Ga0208598_1000107_pt1 | contig 28721 bp, 28 predicted proteins | sample LakMenEpi22Jun12_FD_150726 | JGI IMG/M metagenome (GOLD analysis project Ga0208598, IMG submission 150726) | Freshwater microbial communities from Lake Mendota, WI - 22JUN2012 deep hole epilimnion (SPAdes) | ecosystem: Environmental > Aquatic > Freshwater > Lake > Epilimnion/Euphotic zone ... | reverse complement strand
CCAATAGCAAGGTGATGTCACGATCTTTGCAAATACGAATCAACGCACCAGCAACTTCGCGAACTTGGGTAACTCCACCAGGTGCACCATCTGCTGCGGAGCTTCCAATGGTTTGCACAGAGTCAATGATTAGTAACTGTGGCTTAACAGAATCAATGTGTGCAATTACTGCGCCTAGATCTGTTTCGGATGCAAGGAATAATTGCGGATCAATCGCGTTGATTCGCTCGGCGCGAAGTCGCACTTGGGATGCGGATTCTTCACCACTTATGTATAGCGCTGGAATTCCCTTTGCTGCAGTTTGTGCTGCAACTGAAAGCAAAAGCGTTGACTTACCAACACCGGGTTCACCAGCAAGCAAAATCGCAGCTCCTGGAACTAATCCACCACCAAGTACGCGGTCTAATTCTGTGACACCTGTTGGACGAGCATGAGCCGCGGATAGATCTACATCGCCAATAGGTGTTGCTTTAGCGGTTACATTTCCTGCAACGAGCGAAAGTTTTTTAGGTGCAGCAATCTCTTCAACAGATCCCCACGCCTGGCATTCACCGCAACGACCAACCCATTTTTGGGATGTCCAACCGCACTCGGTGCAGCGGAACGGTTCTTTTTCTACCTTGGCCATGAGGTAACCCTATGACAAGGGGCTGACTATTTCTTCTGGGCAGCCAATGTTGCTGGATGCTGGATGATAAATAGTGGAAGCGAGCGGGCAGCAGCATCTCGAATGTGTTCCATTCGGACATCGCACAAACGAGCTAATTCAGCGTAGGCATCCTTGCCCATCAAGAGTTCTAGTTCATACTTGTTGGAGATGTAAACAGGCTGTGTGCCAACGTGCGCATCGCTGTTACTTGTGCAGTACCAATCAAAATCATCTCCGCCATCGCCCCATGCAAGGCGCTCGTATTCACCAATAACGGTAACGGAATATTCACGTTCACCGTATTCACGAGTTTCAAAGCTACGACGCAAAGGCAACTGCCAGCAAACATCGGGCTTGGTATCGGCAAAGTGTTTTCCATCGCGTTGTGCAACATGATGAAGCACGCAACCAAATGAACCGGTGTAACCTTCTGCTTCATAACCTTTACGGTTTAAGAAAATGCAACCATCTTCAACGCGACGGGTCTTTCGTTCACCATCTTCATCTTTTTCTGAAATTCGTAATGGTCCACCCGGCTTCTTAGGGCGAGCCTCGTTGTAGAACTGCCACATATCTGGAGTTAAATATGCGGCAGCTTTAATTGTGCGTGCTTCATCATCTTCATCCGAATACATCGCACCTTCAGTGCAACACCCTGAATTTGGCTGATTCTTAAAGACACCTTGGCAACCATCGCCATAAATACAAGTCCAATAGGAAGTTAACCAAGTGAGATCGCACTTAAAGATTGTTTCTGCATCATTAGGGTCAAAGAATTCCACCCAATCACGCGCAAATCCTGCTTTAACTTCTGACATAGTCGCAGAGCCTACAGGCATAAAGGATAGACTTGTTACATGAATCAGCAATCAAAGGTTGCCGTGATCGGTGCCGGTGTAATGGGCGAGGCCCTTATTGCCGCTTTGATTTCATCTGGTGTTAAGCCAGATCACATTACAATCTCTGAAAAGCGCGAAGATCGTGCACAAGAGCTGATATCGAAGTATTCAATCAAGGTTGCATCTCTTACCGCCAATGTTGCAGATGCAGATGCACTGTTGTTGGTTGTGAAACCACAAGATATGGCAACAGTCCTTGAAGAAGTAAAGGGTGCGATTAACCCAAAAGCAGTCGTAATCACCTTTGCTGCTGGCAAGACAATTTCATTTATAAGCAATGGGCTTGGCACCGGTAACCCTGTGGTTCGGGTAATGCCAAACACCCCAACATTGGTTGGAAAAGGTATGGCCGCTGCTTCAATTGGCGCGGGGGTCACCGATGCACAGCGTGATTTTGTTCTTGGTTTTCTAGCAGCAACAGGCAAAGTGATTGAAGTTTCTGAAGATTTACAAGATGCGGTAACTGCCACCAGTGGTTCGGGGCCTGCTTACTTCTTTGCTTTCATTGAAGCGATGGTTGCTGGTGCACAAGAGCTGGGGCTTTCTGAAAAAGATGCGACAACTCTTACTGTTCAAACAATGCTCGGGGCTGCACAGTTGCTTGAAGAATCTGGAAAAAGTGCAAAAACTTTGCGCGAAAATGTAACTAGTCCTAATGGCACAACCGCTGCCGCCCTTGCATCGTTTGGTAATGACAATTTGAATTCTATGGTTGCTAAAGCCATGAAGGCGGCCCGCGATCGTTCGCAGGAATTAGCGTGAAACGCTTACTTTCCTTTGCATTAATTGTTGCTTTTCTTGTGGCTCCCGCGGCGCACGCAGCTCCAAAAAAGATTGCTGTTAAACCACTTCAATTACTGACAACTGTAGGTACACCTGAAGAAGTAAGCGGAGTTGTGGCTTCTGGAAAAACCTTGATTGTCTATGGAAGTAAGGCAGCTAAAGCGTACGCACGCGCAGTTGATACAACGGGTAAAGAGTTGTGGAACCTGCCTTTAGATCAATCTGCAGCATCAATTGCAACTGCAGCAGCAGTTGATTCGGCAGGAGACATTTGGATCGTTGGTGCTACACCTTTAGCGTTGGGTTTGACGCCGCCAAGTCCTGCAGCGACTCCTGCTAATCCAGACAATGCAACCGTTCCAACAAATACTGCTATCGGTAATTTGCAAGCGATCACACTGTGGAAAGTTACCGTTGCGGGGCTACTTACCGCTACAAGTTCTTTGCCAACAAGTTCAGTTGTATTACCAACTTCTATCTCGGTTGATCGAAATGGTGTATCGATTGTTGGAATTGTTGGAACTGAGAAAGGCAGTGCAGGATTCTTTGTAAACACTGATAAAGCTGGATTATTTGGCAAGCTTCTACAAATTGGTGCCGTATCGACAACTGCAGATGCGGTTGTTCGTCATTTAGATGGAAGTTTTACTGTTGTTGGTTCAAGCAGTGAAACCTTAGCTGGTAAGAAAGTTGCAGGAATAACCGATGGTGTACTGATTAAGATTTCTAAAGCGCTAAAGATTACTAATGTGGTCCGAAGTTCAGCGGCTAAAGGAAAGCGAATCTGGAACAGCGCAACTTCTACTTTGCTACTAGGCGGCGAAGTTGTTGCTGGTGGAAAAACAGAAACTGCCGTAACTAAATTTTCATCATCCTTTGCACCTTCTTGGACCTATCGTTTTCCATCTACTGGTCCGGCTTTAACTATTGGATCAACCTATGCGCTCTTTATTTCGACTGGTTCAACAGTTCAATTGAACTGGAATCCTAAGGTTGCAACTCCATTGCTTGTGACTTTTGATGCAAAAGGAACAGTTGTAGCGGCCGATAGGGGGCCAGTAGGGCAGATAGAAGTACTTGGAGCGCTACTTTCAAAGGAGTTAGGGGTTTTGGTGGTCACATCAAGCGCAGATACGGTTTCGATTTTTACCCTCATTCCGCGGTAACCTAAACCCCCGCACACACAGTGCGTACATTAGAAATGAGAGCGTGACATATGGGTTCCGTAATTAAGAAGCGACGCAAGCGCATGGCGAAGAAGAAGCATAAGAAGCTTCTGAAGAAGACTCGCATTCAGCGCCGTAACGCTAAGTAATAAATTACGGTTTAAGAAGTGCAAGCTTTCCATTTATAGTGGCAAGCAAATACTTGATTTTGTTTACAGTCACCCAAGCGCTCTGAGTAGGTTCAGGGCCTTGGGTGCTGCTAACTAAGCGGATAGCAGATTGGCCAAGATCCTTCTTGCTTGTATCTAGAGCACACAATCTTTCTTGGCAGTTGAAAATAATTGTTTTTCCATCTGTGGCCAAATACTTATCTGGTGTTCCAAAGTTTTCGGTAGTCAATTTATAAATCTTTGTGGAATCTTTGAGCCAGGTCCAGCGAATTTGATCAGGCTTTGGAGTTGATGCAGCAGATGCCGCCAACCAGGTTGCAAATACACCCGCAGAAGTTCTAGCTAAGGCAACATCAAAGCCAAATACCAACGCGTCCTCAGTTGAAATATCAAGTGTTTGATATTGCCATGCTGTTGGTTCAGTTGAACTTCGAGTTGCAATTCGAATAGCACCCGATGTTATTTCTTTCTTTTGATTCATTGAAACAACTGAATCATAAGCAACATATGTTGTGTTGCCATCAAAAATTGCCTGAATGTGGAAGCCAACATCTCCAGTTGTTCGACCATCGCTCTTGCGATCGCCATCTACTAATTCATATCGCCAGGAACTTCCTCTGGATTTAACTGCACCTAGCAAAACTCCTTGTGACTCATCACGGTAGAAGACTTGAACCGCGCTAGCTGAAGCAACGCAGGCGTTAGCAACACTGACATCACTGGATGTACGGACTCTAACTGGGTCTTCATAATCATTCACAGAAGGACCATTTCCATCAACAGTTTCAAAGGTAAAGCTTCGGCCATTAAATGTTGAGTAACGAAGATCTTTTTCAGTGGCATCGGTATAAAAAATGTGCAAAGTTTGCTTTAGACCACTGCCATTAACGCACATACTTATTGCACCCGAGAGATTGTGGGATGTTCTACCACTGCTGCCACCGGCACCATCAACAGTTATCTTTTTCCAACTCTTGCCATCAAATGTTGCAAGCTTTAGGTCACCGCTTTTGGTATCTGTGTATGCGATGGCTGGCTTTCCATTAAAGGTAGTGCTTGCGACAGTTTTTCCATCAGCGGTGCTATCTAAAACAGAGCTGCTCCAGGCAGGCTGAGGTGTCACTGGCTTTGTAATCGCTGGTTCAGAATTGCCTAGAGAATTTCGAGCAGTGACGTTAAATGTGTAAGAAGTTCCATTTTTTAAGCCGGTCATTAGCACAGGACTTGATAGTGACTTCTTTTCTACACCAGTCTTTAAATTCTTTACAAGGTATTCAGTAACTTGTGAAGTACGTAGATTTGCTGGTGGATCAAAGGCAATTAAGGCCGATGCATTGGCTGTGAAAGCTTGTGCGTTACGGGGTGACGATGGGAGTTCAATTGCGATTCCAGCAGGCGGCTTACTTCGCATATCTTCCATCATTGCAAGCAATAGCGGTCCCGGCTCTTTAAATATTTCACCTGGATCAAGGTTTGGAGTCATTACCGAATCAGGTCCAGCTTTTGAGAAAGTTGCTTCATCAAGGTGAGAAGTTGATGACCCTGCTTCATATCGCTCAGGTGTGTACATCTTTGGCTTTACGCCACCGTTGGCTTTTATTCCTTGGGCACCGTTCCACACCAAAGAAGTTGTTAATGCAGTTCCAAGTTCTTTGGATGGGGTTGGAAGATCGGGTAATCGACGGCCATCACTTGTCTGAAGATAAGCATCAAAGGGAGTTGGCTGATCCAAACTTCCTAAACCAAAGAAAGGGTCATATGCATCATTAGAGAGAAAACCAAGACCGTGACCAAGTTCGTGCAAGAAAACAGATTGCAAGTCATACTCATTACCTGATGGAACGCCATCTCCTCTGGAATTCCACGGCGCTGCAGAGTTAACTTGAATCACAATTTCTGGATTCTTCTTATCTAAATCTCTTCCAGCCAAAGCATTTGCAAGTGCTGAGGGATACCAAAGAGAGGGATCTGGAGCGCCAGAAAAAGCTGAAAAGAAACTTCCTGGCCGCGCACTACCTAACACACCCCATGAACTTGAACGCCCCCACGAAGCATCAACGGAGATAACAACTGAAGATTTAAAGTTTGCAGACCAAACATCGATAGCGGTCTGAACTTCTTTCTTTGCCCACTCTGGAAAATTGTTGTACTTAACTTGGAAGGTAGATTTAACTTCCAGATTTTTACTTCTTGTGGGGCTTGGTTTTGTAGTTGTTGGTTCAGTGCCTGCATAAATATGTCCCCAGTTTGTCGCTGGAATCTGTTTGAAGGAAAGTGCAGGCGCGGCTGGAGCGGTTAATAATCCAAGAATTAATGCGCCAGCAAGGGCAAAAGGCCCCATTCTCTTTAAGCGCATCATGGTCACACGCTATCAGGGCTCTTAGCGTGGTTTAAGGTCAGGGGTAGGAATTACCAATTCTCTATGCAAATTAGCAGGGTCGAAGGGGCGAATTAATGACCATCGTGACAATTTATGGCCGAACTGGTTGCCATCTTTGTGAAGATGCATTAAAGGTTTTACAGTCACTTAAAGATGAATTGAATTTTGAGATTAAAGAGATTTTGATAGATGGAAATGAAGAGTTACAAAGTTTGTACGGGGAACAAATCCCAGTTACACATATTGATGGAATTCACCATGATTATTGGCGAGTAGATCCAGAAAGATTTAGATCTTCCCTTGAAAAACATCGTCAGCGTCAATGATCTTGTAGCTATAACCCTGCTCAGCTAAGAAGCGCTGACGGTTCTGTGCGAAGTCTTGATCAATAGTGTCCCGTGAAATAACAGAGTAAAACTTAGCTCCGCGACCATCAGACTTTGGGCGCAAGATTCGACCTAAGCGTTGTGCTTCCTCTTGGCGGCTACCAAATGCGCCAGAGACCTGAATTGCAATTGTTGCGTCAGGTAAATCAATAGAAAAATTAGCAACTTTAGAAACTACTAAACACTTAATCTCTCCGGACCTAAACTTATTAAAGAGAATCTCTCGCTCTTTGATTGGAGTTTCGCCTTTGATGAGCGGGGCTCCTAAAACTTCGGACAATTCATCAAGTTGATCAATGTATTGACCAATAACTAAAACTTGATCATCAACATGTTTTTCTACCAAAGCTTCAACAACATCACGCTTAGTACGAGTAGTGGCACAGTTTCTGTAGCGATTTTCGGGTTCGGCAGTTGCATACGCTAGACGTTCGGTTTCGGTCAGATTAACTCGAACCTCTATACATTCAGCTGGCGCAATGTATCCCTGTGCTTCAATCTCTTTCCAAGGAACATCGAATCTCTTAGGTCCAATAAGAGAGAAAACTTCACCTTCCATGCCATCTTCTCTTACCAAAGTCGCGGTTAGCCCTAGACGACGACGAGATTGAATATCTGCAGTAAAGCGGAAGATCGGTGCTGGCAGCAAGTGAACTTCATCGTAAATAATCAAACCCCAGTCATATGAATCAAAGAGATCTAAGTGGGCATAAACCCCATTCTTCTTCTTTGTCATAACTTGGTAAGTGGCAATAGTTACAGGGCGAATCTCTTTCTTTGATCCTGAATACTCACCGATTTCATCCTCGTTCAAAGTTGTGCGCTTTAACAGTTCATCACGCCATTGGCGAGCTGCAACTGTGTTGGTTACCAATATCAATGTTGTTGCTTTGGCATGAGCCATGGCGGCTGCGCCCACAATAGTTTTTCCGGCACCACATGGAAGAACAACTACACCTGAGCCACCATGCCAAAAACCTTCAGCCGCTAATTCTTGATAAGGGCGGATCTTCCAATCCTTTTGAACCAAACTAATGTCATGGGCTTGCCCATCTACATAACCAGCGAAATCTTCTGCTGGCCAACCTAATCGCAACAGTGATTGCTTAATCTGGCCGCGTTGACTTGGAAGAACGGTAATTGTTTCGGCATCAATACGCGCACCAAGCAAAGGAGCAATTTTCTTTGCGCGAATAACTTCTTCAAGAACTGCGGTATCGGTTGTAATCAAAATCAATCCATGAACTGGATCCATTTCAAGTCGCAAACGTCCGTACCTAGACATTGTTTCGGCAACATCTATAAGAATTGAATGAGGTACTGCGTAACGTGAATACTTGATGAGAGTGTCGATAACCTGTTCTGCATCATGTCCTGCAGCGCGGGCATTCCACAACCCAAGTGGGGTCAAACGATATGTGTGAATATGTTCGGGGGAGCGCTCTAGTTCAGCAAAAGGAGCAATTGCTCGTCGACACTCAACTGACATTGGATGGTCGATATCGAGCAGAAGCGTCTTGTCGCTCTGAACAATTAGTGGACCATCACTCATTAAGTAAATCCTTTATTAGCGCATTCAATAGTTTGCTGCGATCTTCAAGGGTACTGATGTCCACCCATTCGTGCGCGGCGTGAGCACCAGCTCCAACTGCGCCAAGGCCATCTAGAACTTGCGCACCCGCTGCGGCAGCAAAGTTTCCATCACTTGCACCACCTACGGATGCGTGACCTAGGGGTGGCATTCCAAGTGATTGCGCAACTTTTTCCGCGCGCTCGTACAGAGCCATAGTTGATGAAGTTTCAAGTGGCGGACGGTTGAAACCACCAGTGACTTCATAACGTGTATTTGAGTTAACTGGCTTTAAACCTTTGATTGCAGCATCTACGCGTTGCAGATCTGCCATCGAATATGAGCGGATATCAATATCAAGAACCGCCAAATCAGGAACGGTATTTGTTGTGTTGCCGGCATGCAATGTTGTTGGAACAACTGTTGTTCCGTGCTCTGCACTTTCCATTGCTGCAATTGCTAAAACAGCATGCGCAATTTCAGTTGTTGCGTTAACACCCTTTTCTGGTTCAAGACCTGCATGTGAAGCCTTGCCATGAATCTTCACCTGATACATCGCTGTACCTTTTCTGCCAGTCTTTACTTTTCCATCCAATGTAGCTTCTAAAACTAAAACTGCTTTAGCTTTTGCTGAAATCTCTTTGATGAACTCTTTGCTAGTTGCACTGCCAGTTTCTTCATCAGTGGTTGCAATCAGCGCTGCATTACCTGTGATTCCCTTCATCGCATACAAAGCTTGAATGAATCCAGCTTTCATGTCGAAAACTCCGGGACCGCGTGCTGCTGTGCCTTCTACTTGCCACAAAGGTTGGAATGAACCTTTTGGCCACACGGTGTCTAAATGTGCAAGCACAACAACTTCAGGAGTTGCAGAACCCCACCAAAAAACTGGACGACCATTTACTTCACGGATCTCGGCAGCTTTTCCTAAAACACGGGTGGCTATTTCATTTGCTAAAGCGATGACATCGCGGCATGCCTGAAGATCTTCAGTTGGTGATTCCAACTTAACTAACGCTTCGAGGTCGGCCAACATGGGATAAGTCTATAGCGGGGCTACGCCGGTGATACGGGGAATTCTGAAGGATTGGACCTCGCCCGTTGCATGGTCTTTGGCAATTAAGGCTCCAGCGCTTATTCGGATGGGATCGATTATTCGATGCGTAACTCCACCGTTGTTATCGGCATAGCCAATAGAGAGCGTTTTTTCATCAGCGATATATTGATTCAGAATTTCCATTGTCTCATTGGCGGTCGTTCGTGGAAGTTGGCCTAATGCTTCACTTGCAACTTGGCGAAGTTTAGATTGACGATGTGTTGATTTTTCCCCAGTACGTAACACTCTTATTGCAGCACTAACTACATCTGGCGTTGGTGTTTCAATTTCACCAATAATGCGTGGAGGTCTTGGTTTAGCCATTGAACGGTTTGATTTAGGTCCAGTTAACATCATTCCGTTGGCTGACTCTCCGGCAGGTAGATAGCCCGCTTCTCTTAAGACTCGCATTGCATCAGTTGCATCCATGTCGCAAATGACAACTTCGGGTGCAATTCGTCGCAAAGACAAAAGTTCTAGCTTTTTGTCATTCATGATTTGGGAAATCAATGCAGTATCTTCGCAACGTATAAATGAAGATGTATTTCCAACTCGAAGTTTTCCATGCTTCTTTGCTACATCAGCAATCAGATATTCAAGAGGCTGCGGCATCGGTGTTTTTGAAGTTTTGGTAAGAAAACTCTTAATCTCATCACCTGTTTTGCCGTGATCTAAAGCTCGGCGAATGGTTGCCGCAGTAAAGCGATAAACAGTTGCACCGCCGCGACTTTCGATTTCAGCCATCATTGCTAGTGCTTGCGAAATTTCGTGTTCCAACGGGCCAGGTGCAATTGCAGTGTTATCACTTTGAATCAAAATATGATCAACTGTCTTTGGTAGATCCTCATTAATTGAACTGAGATCATCACCATTTAAAAATTCCATACCAAACTTGGAAATCGCTCCTTGTCCGGTGATTCCAAGCCATTCAGCTTCCCGCAGCGTCCATTCAGCTAGTTCCTCTTGTAATGAAGAGTTTCTACGCACGGGTGCTCGCCACGAAATGACATCCTTGAAGCTCTTCCATTCTGGCGCGAGACCAGCGTTTTCACGCAATAGATCTAGAGTTAAAGCGCGCACACGTGCTGCATTAACTCTGTCCAGTTCTGGGCCAAGTGCAGCAACATTTTTAGCCTCTACGCGACCTACTAATCCGCTTACGCGCGAAGTAATTAACCATTGAGAAGCCAGCATTTGCCAACGATCGGCCGGGGTTTGCATCAACCAGATATCAAACTTATTGCTTGGCAGAATTCTTTCATCACCATCAATACTGACAAGAGATGCCAGGTAAGCAAGTTCAGCAATAAATGCCGTACACGATTCATCTACACCTAAATGAGTTGAGATTATTTTTAAATCTCTAACGCCAAGACCACCGGCCCTTAATGCATCTGCAGGTTCATCTGCCCAAAAGTTAAGCAACTCTTCAACCCAACGAAGAACCGTTGATACATTTGCAATTGCTGCAAGATTAACTTGTTTCTCATCGCGCTTGCTACCTTTTAATTGAGGCTGATTAATAAATCGCTCTTTGTGAATTTTTCCTCCGCGAAGATGTATACCAACTTCGCGCGTCAAGATCACTGTTCGTTGATCAAGCGGAACAAGAAACTTCTTGTCCAGAAGCCAAGCAACTCCAGGACCTGGATTTTTAATGTCTCCAACGCTTCCTCGTGGAGGTCCCCACGTTAAACGCTCTAAAACTTTCTTAGCATCAGCAGGTGCATCATCCAGTTCATTTAACTTCAGTTTGGCTAAGGATGCTGGCCCTAGACCAGCTGGTTCAGCGCCCATCACTTCGCGCAATTGAGTTGGCAAGCGCATTCCATCTTCTGATGGATAGATCAAACCAATCATGACTAAATGCACCAAAGCTGATTTAGCTTCCTTTTCTGTTAAAGCAATAACTTGTTTGTCCGAGAAAGGCTCGTTTATTGATGCAGCAGCTTCCAATACTTGGTACTGCCATTGGTTCAGTGAATCAATGGCGCGGGCAAGACTGGGCGCAGAACAGGCACGAACTGCAAGTGATGCGATGTCTGAAGGCACGGGGGTAATCAGATCTGGGCGAGCGTTAAAAAGATTTAAGAAGGCAGCATCATCAACACTACGTAGGTAGTCTGAGAAGGAGCGCATTTCCATAACTTGCCTACATTACTGGCAAATCAGGTGTTCTTGTTAATCAGCCCCGACGTTTACGCGGGGTAAGCCAGGTGCCAAGAGCAGCTAGCCGAACAACAAGTGGCGAGATTGCTTTACCTATAAAACGTGCTTTACGAAAATCATGAATTGGCCAACCTTCTGCCATTGCACGCAAACCAAGTAAGGCATCCGGATTAATTGCAGATGGATGTCCAACACATAGCAAGAGCGGAAGATCATTATTACTATCTGAAAAAGCCAGACACTCTTTTAAGTCGAAGCCTTTTTCTTTTGCAAGCTGGGTAACTGCTACAGCTTTTTCTTTTCCATGTAACAAGGGACCATTCATTTGGCCCGTATATGTGCCATCGCTGATTTCGGCCTTACTGCCAAGAGCGCCGGTTAAACCTAATCGCTGCGCAATCAAAACTGCCATGTCTTCGGGTGCTGCGGTTACTAAATAAACTTCTATACCTTCAGCAACTAATGTTTGAGCAATATCAATTGTTCCTTGCCACATTGCAGGCGAAACATATTCATCATAAATTTCTTGAGCAATTGCTTCGATATCTTTAACGTTGTGGCCACCAATAAAATCTGTGGCCGCATCCTGAAATCTTTGTATCTCTTCCTTGTTTTCTTTACCCGTTAAGCGAAATCTCAGGTTGGCTAAAACAAAACGGGAGATATCCTTCTTGGTGAAGTAACCACGCTGATACATACCTCGGCCCAAGAAGTAAATTACTGAACCGCGAATAAGCGTGTTATCGACATCGAAGAAGGCAGCCCGTTTGCTCGTGAGTGCCATGTCACTACCTTAGCGAGAGAAGTGCTTTAGGGACGCTTTATGCTTTACCAATGAGTTCAACGGTGCATGTAGTTCGTCATGGAGAAGTCCATAACCCTGACAAGATTTTGTATGGACGCCAGCCAGGTTGGAGATTGTCTGAGCGCGGACAAGAGATGGCACAGACAATTGGTCAATGGTCTAAAGCACTAGATCTTGGTGCGCTTCATGTCTCACCCCTACAGCGTGCTCAAGAAACCGCTGCACCTATTGCCGCGGCACACAATATTTCAATCACAACTGACGAACGCTTGATTGAAGCGGCAAACATTTTTGAAGGTAAACCATTTGGTGTTGGTGATGGAGTTTTGCGTCATCCAGCAGCGTGGAAACATTTGTGGAATCCATGGAAACCTTCGTGGGGCGAGCCTTATGAAGAACAAATTAGCCGAATGCTTGCCGCAATCTTTGCAGCACACAAAGCTGCAAATGGAAAAGATGCGATTTGTGTTTCACACCAGCTACCAATTTGGATTTTAAGAAGTGCAATTGAAAATCGTCGACTACTTCATGATCCTCGCAAACGAGAGTGCACATTGGCATCTGTGACAAGTGTTCACTTTGATGATGAAGGAATGATCTCGGGTCTTACATATTCAGAGCCAGCTCGCCACTTATTGCCAGAGAAGAAGTAATGAAAAGAATCGCTGCATTTATTGTCCTTGCTTTTGCATTGACGGCATGTGGCGGTGGAGGCAATTCAGCCTCTGAAGAAAGTTTTGTTTCAGGTGATGGGTCTACGACATTCATAAAGATTGCAGATCGAAAGATAGCGCCGGCAATTACAGGAATGACCTTGTCAGGGGAAAATTACACTTACCAAAAAGATAAAGTTGCAGTAGTAAATGTTTGGGCTTCATGGTGTTCTCCTTGCCGCGCCGAAGCTCCAACACTTGTTGCGTTGGCAAACAAATACACAGATGTCGCTTTCATTGGAATTTTGACGCGCGACAATCCAGCTAACGCTGAAGCCTTTGAACGCAGATTCAAAATTCCTTATCCAACGGTCATTGATGACTCAATTCTGCTTGGTTTTAAAGGCTCTTTACCAGCTAATGCAATTCCTACAACAGTTATTCTGGATAAATCAGGGTATGTAGCTGCCAGAATTTCTGGCGTTGTTACTGTCGCATCCCTTTCTAAACTTATTGAGAAAGTCTCGGCAGAATGAGAGAAATCTTCGTTGAGCAGATCTTTTCGGGATTTTTAGTAACCGCTTTCCCCTTTGCTTTTATTGCTGGTGTGATTTCATTTCTTTCTCCTTGTGTTCTGCCACTTGTTCCGGGCTATTTATCCTTTGCGGCAGGCTTTTCAGTCAGCCGTGGCAAGGTACTGCTTGGTTCAGTCTTGTTTGTTCTGGGTTTTAGTTTAGTTTTTGTTTCCTACGGCGCAGTTTTTGGCGGCCTTGGAAATCAACTTTCAGCAAATGAAGAATTGATTTCACGCATCCTAGGAATTCTGACCATATTTTTAGGTTTTGTTTTTTATGGTCGCTTTCCTTTTTCTCCGACGATTCGCCCAAAGATGCGTACTACCGGCGGCTTACTAGGTGCACCAATGCTTGGCATTCTGTTTGGAATTGGTTGGACTCCTTGTATTGGTCCAGCACTTGCCGCAGTTCAAACTTTGGCGTTTCAAGAATCAAGTGCGGTTCGTGGCGCGGTTCTATCCTTTGGTTACTGCTTAGGTTTAGGTTTGCCATTTATTTTGTCTGGATTATCTTTAGATAAATCAGCAAAACTTCGTTCACTGATTTACCGTCGCGGCGATGTCATCTCAAAAATTGGTGGAGTCTTCCTGATCACTCTTGGCTTGTTACAAGTGTTGGGTTTTTGGAGTCAGATAATGAACTCAATGCGTTCTCTAATCTCTGACTTTATTCCGGTGATCTGATGAGCCAGCAAACTCAAATTCCTGAACTAGATAACGTTGGCTTACTGCGCTTTGCGTGGAGACAGCTAACCAGTATGCGTACGGCATTGATTCTGCTTTTATTGGTGGGAATTGCAGCGATTCCGGGATCCTTGGTCCCACAAAGAACTCAAAATCCACTTCAGGTAGGCCAATACTTTAAGGATTCACCAGAACAGGCTCGCTGGATGGATCGCTTCTATTTGTTTGATGTCTACGGATCACCATGGTTTAGTGCGATTTATATTCTGTTGTTTATTTCATTAATTGGCTGCGTGCTTCCACGCACCGTAGAACACTTTAAGGCGGCACGAGCCTTGCCACCTTCAACGCCAAAGAATTTATCTCGCTTAGAACATCATGAAACGTGGAGCGCACAAGGCAACGAGCTTGAACTTGCTCGAAACTGGTTTAAATCAAAGCGATTTAGAGTTTTAGAATCTGATGGCGCTATATCAGCTGAAAAGGGTTTTACTCGAGAAACTGGAAATCTATTCTTTCACTTAGCGCTTATTTTGATCCTATTAGGAATTAGTTTTAGTTCGCTTTTTGGAATGCGCGGTGAAGCGATTATTAACGTTGGTGAACGGTTTGTTAATACTTCAACTAGTTACGACACATTGATGCGTGGAAAGTTGTATCAAGATTCAAGCATTCCTGCATTTATGTTGACAGCAGATAAATTCGTTGCACAGTACAACCTTGAAACCAGTGCACCTGAAGATTACACACTCGATGTTTCTTTACTTCGAGATGGTTCTACGACAATAGAAAAGAAAACGATCAAAGTTAATAGCCCCATGACTATTGGTATGACCCGCATCTACTTACAAGCCAATGGTTATGCACCTGTTGTAACAGTTCGGGATTCCAAAGGTGATGTTGCCTTCCAGGGACCCGTAACTTTTCTTCCGCAAGATGCAAACCTTCGATCGATTGGTGCAATTAAAGTTCCAGATGCCATTCCACAAGTTGGGTTCTTGGGAACTTTCCTTCCGACATATGTTCGCGATGGCGCCAATGGAGGACAAAGTGCTTTTCCTAAAGCCTTAAATCCACGTTTGTTACTTTCGGTGTGGAGCGGTGATTTGGGTCTGGACTCAGGAATCCCACAATCTGTCTACCGACTTGATACATCAGAAATGACGCAGATTGGGTTAAAGGGCTTAAAGCCAGGTGAAAGCTTTAGTTATGAAGGTGGATCAATAACTTTTGAAGGTTATCTGCAGTGGGTGAACCTTAACTTCGTTGCAGATCCTGGAAAGCACCTTGCATTACTTGGCGGTATTGTTGCCATCCTTGGATTACTTGCATCTTTGTTTACACGTAGACGACGAATTTGGATTCGAGTAGGAGACCAAATCGAAGTTGCTGGGTTGGCAAAGAATGCAGCCCCAGGCTTAGAAGTTGAAATGCAAGGGTTTGTGAAAATGTTAAAGGGAGAGAAGTAGATGTCACGTTCGTGGGCTTTTGCATCAAATTATTTGGTGTATTCAGCGATGGCTGTCTATGCGTTCTCATTTTTGGCACACCTTGTAGAAACTGCCTGGGCGGTAAAAGTACCGACTGATAAAAATGCGGTTTTGGACTACAAGCGCACTGAAAAAGTTGCACGAATCGCAACCGCGCTGATGATTTTGGGTTTTGTTCTTCTTTTTGCCGGAGTTATTGCACGAGGTATTTCTGCTGGAAGAGTTCCTTGGGGAAATATGTATGAGTTTTCTATTACCGGAGCTTTAACTTTTTCTGGTGCGTATCTTGTGGCACTGAGAAAGTACGACCTTCGTTGGCTAGGGCTCTTGATTTCTTTTTCTGTTCTTTTAACTCTTGGAACTGCTATCACAGTCTTGTATGTACCAAGTGCACCACTGGTGCCTGCGCTTAAGTCCGAGTGGCTTGTTATTCACGTTTCAACTGCAATTATTTCTGGTGGCGTCTTCTTACTTTCAAATGTCATCGCTTCTGCATACCTGTACTTAGATCGAATGGAAAAAAAGGGTGAGCGCGCACCTTGGGCTAAGCGTTTGCCGGATTTAGAAACATTAGATCTGTTGTCTTACCGTCTTGTGGCTTTTGTATTTCCGTTATGGACATTTTCTGTCATATCGGGTGCTATTTGGGCCGAGAGCGCATGGGGACGTTACTGGGGCTGGGATCCAAAAGAGACCTGGGCATTTATTACCTGGGTTGCATATGCGGCATATCTTCACGCCCGCGTAACTATTGGTTGGCGCGGTCGAAGAGCAGCGTGGTTGTGTTTATTTGCTGGCTCAACATTCTTGTTTAATTATGTTTACATAAACATTTGGGGAACTGGAAAGCACACGTATTCGGGGCTCTAGAGCTTCCTTAAAAAATCTGGATCATCATCTGGTGGAACTATGCGGCGCTTAGGCCCCTTACCTCTTTTTGGTTTGTTTCTACCGGCAATTAGATAAGAAACAGGACCAATAGCAAAAAGAGCTGGCCCCAAGAGAATAATAATTAACAGCCAGCCCCACTTCGGCAAGTTTTTAATCTGTGATTCATCCGCGCGGGCACAATCAATCAGTGCATAGATTGTTACTCCAAAAACTAGGACTAACAGGATGACTCTTGACATGTGATTATTGTATCCCTAACCCGATAGCAAACAAGATGGCAAAAAACATTTGAAGTTTTCCGGTCCTGCCCAGGACTGGAATCAGGTCCTTACCTGAAATACCACTTAGAACCTGCCTTGAAATTGAGAAGCTCATAGGCAGTGCTAGCAAGGTAAGCAAGGTAGTCGGAATCAATGTAGCAACGGCAGCGACATGAGCAAAAACCAGAAGCCCCACATACAAAAGTCGAGCTTTGCGATCACCGATACGCACGGCAACAGTTTGCTTTCCAACTAACTGGTCCTTAGGTCTATCGCGAAGATTGTTGATTGAAAGAATTGCGCAAGAAAGTGCGCCCATCGGAATAGAGACAATAAAACTTAAGAGAGTTAGCTCTTCAGTTTGTGCGTAATAAGTACCCATGGTTGCAATAACACCGAAGAACAAAAATACAGAAAGCTCACCGAGACCTCTGTAGCCGTAAGGATTCTTGCCTCCGGTGTATCCCCATGCTGCCGCAATAGAGAAAATTCCGACAAGGATAAGTAGAGGTGAGGTTAAAAGTGCGAGCCAAGTTCCCGCCATGCTTGCGATTGCAAAAGAGATAAAAGCTGCGAACTTAACTGACCTGGCCGTTGCAATTCCGCTGGCAACTAAACGAATTGGACCAACTCGATCAGCATCTGTTCCCTTAACGCCATCGCTATAGTCGTTGGCAAAGTTCACGCCAATCTGTAGCCAGACTGCAACCTTTAATGCCAGAACCGCACGGAGCCAATTAATGTCGTTTCCAACTAATGCAACTGCTACCAGGACAGGGGCAATAGCAGCAGGAAGTGTGCGGGGTCTGGCACCCAAAATCCACTTATTCATGGGTTACTCCTTGTGCCAACTTTTTACGGTCCACTTTTCCAATACCGAGCAAAGGTAGCGAATTCATGAAATGAATTCCTTTTGGTTTTGCAAAAGCGCCAATCTTGCTTTCAAGTATTGATGTGATGCTGCTTTTATCTACGTCCCCAACAACTGCAAGGTGAAGAGTTTGTCCCCACTGAGAATCATTAATGGTGAATGCAGCAGATTGGATAGCTGGGAAATACTCATTCAAAATACTTTCGACATTATTAAGGGAAAGATTTTCCCCGCCAGTAATAATTACATCATCTGACCTGCCAATAACAATCAACTTTTCATCGATGAATTCGCCTAAATCACTAGTCTCAAACCAGCCATTGTTTAATTCAAGGTTAAGCGCCAGCACTTCTCCTTGGATAAAAATAATTCCGCCACGAACGTCAACTGCCACACCATCTAGAATCTGACCGTTGTACACACAACCTCCGGATGTTTCACTCATTCCATATGTTGTAACAATATTGATTCCTGCAGCAACTGCTTGGTTGCGCATACTGGCAGATAGTGGTGCACCACCAACAAGAACTTTTTGTGCACTTTGTAAATGCTTCAGCAAATCTTCGTCGCCATTTAGTGCTTTAAAAAGTTGAGTTGGAACAATTGCGGTGAAATCAACGCGTGGATATTGACCAACATGATTGCGAAGATCTACGGGGATTGTTCCTAATTCGATTGCACGGATAAAGACATTAACTGCAGCCACATGAGTTAAAGGTAAAAGTAATGACCAGGTGTCACCGGGTTTTGCTCCAATAAATTTATTGGACGCTCGAGCAGAGGCCAACAAAGCACGAGCTGAAAGCGAAACTTCCTTTGGAGTGCCAGTTGTTCCAGATGTTCCAATAACTACGGCGGCCTGAGGATTGGCGAATTCGGAGGCGGTTTGACCAAATCCAAGGGTGGGTCCAACGCCTGCGAGAGCCGCTGTGATGTCCCTCGCTAATTGAGGAGTTTCGCATGCAGGGCTGACCCACAGAATTTTTCGTTGTGACGAGTTATCCATTGCCGTCGTAGGCTATCGCTAGCAACGACGATGGGGGAAATGTGAGCAAGCCGATCAAGCGCGAATTTGGTAGCCGTGAGATTCCACAATGGGTGACCGCACCCGGCGGAGAAGATTTCGTAGATATCAGATATCAAATGGGTGATGGAATTGCCAAAATCACGATTAACCGACCTCAAGTCCGTAACGCGTTTCGCCCGCAAACCATTATTGAATTAATCGAAGCATTTAATTTGGCGCGCGACAATGAAGAAGTTGGCGTGATTATCTTTACCGGTGAAGGTACCGAAGCATTCTGTTCTGGTGGAGACATCAGCGTTCGTGGTGATGACGGGTACTTAGGCGAAGACAAGTTGGCGAAAAAAGGTATTGGACGCCTTAATGTTTTAGATCTTCAAGTTCAGATTCGTCGCACTCCGAAACCAATTGTTGCAATGGTTGCAGGGTGGGCAATTGGTGGTGGACACGTACTACACGTGGTGTGCGACTTAACGATTGCTGCAGACAATGCAAAGTTTGGCCAAACAGGTCCCATGGTGGGTTCATTTGATGGTGGTTATGGCGCAGGATTGTTAGCAGAACATGTTGGACAAAAGAAAGCGCGTGAGATTTGGTTTATGACCCGTGAATACAGTGCGCAAGAAGCACTTGATATGGGATTAGTAAACACTGTTGTGCCGGTTGCCGAACTAGAAGCAGAAACAGTTTCATGGTGTCGCGAAATGCTTCGCAACTCACCGATGGCATTGCGTTTGCTAAAGGCTAGTTTGAACGCTGCAACCGATGGATTAGCTGGCGTTCAGCAATTAGCTGGCGATGCAACTCTTTTGTTTTACATGACAGAAGAAGGTCAAGAAGGTCGCGATGCGTATCAAGAGAAGCGAAAGCCTGATTTCGGGAAATTCCCAAAGCGTCCTTAATTTATGGATCAACAACTCCTGAACACTCTGCGCGTAATTGCGCTGCCAATGAAAACTAATTTTCGTGGCATCTCTGTTCGTGAAGTTGCACTGATAAAAGGCTCACATGGATGGGGGGAGTTTTCCCCATTTCTTGAATATGACGATGCTGAATCAGCCCCATGGTTAGCCAGTGCCATTGAAGCTGCAACAACACCACAACCACAGCTATATCGTTCATCGGTAGCGGTCAATGGAACTATTCCAGCGCTCAATGACCCAGCAGATCTAGCCAGAATGGTTGACTCTTTTCCAGGTGTAAATACTTTTAAAGTAAAAGTGGGCAATGACCTAGCCGAAGATTTGGCTCGAGTTAATGTAATCCGGCAGCTACAACCACAAGCGAAAATACGAATTGATGTCAATGGACTTTGGAGCGTTGATCAAGCTGAAGAGTTTTTAACTTTAGTTGGTCAGATCGAATATGTAGAGCAACCATGTGCAACTATTGAAGAACTACGTGAATTAAAAAGTAGAACATCAGTAAGAATTGTGGGAGATGAAATTCTTCGCAAAGCACCGAACCCTTTTGAGATTGATTTAACAGGTGCAATTGATTATTTGATGCTTAAGGTTCAACCACTGGGTGGCATTAAACGTGCCCACGCTCTTGCAGAGCATCACAAATTGCCAGTTATTGTTTCAAGCGCACTAGAAAGTGCGGTGGGAATCAATCACGGACTAATGCTCGCTGCATCTTTCAAGGAAATGAACTTTGATTGTGGCCTTGGTACTGGTTCATTGCTTGCCGCTGATGTCGCTCATTTGCCAATCGTTGATGGAAAGATCGAAATTTCCCAGTTTGAACCAAAGTTAGACGGATTAGATGTGGCACCAGACCGCTTCGATTGGTGGAAGAATCGGATTATGAGAACCGCGGAGCTTTTGAAGTGAATAACTCAACCTCACTGGCTCGCGTTGTCGTACGCCAAATAATTGAATCAGGAATTACAGATGTTGTGATCTCACCTGGTTCACGCAATGCGCCTTTATCACTGGCATTTTTTGCTGCTGCCGAACAAAAGTTGATCAAAATTCATGTGCGCATTGATGAGCGCACGGCAGCCTTCTTTGCTTTAGGAATTATCAAAGCAACTGGTCGGCCGGTTGCTGTTGTGTGTACTAGCGGAACAGCGGTCGCCAACTATCACCCAGCAGTTCTTGAAGCCCACCACACAAATACTCCGCTGCTTGTTTTAACTGCAGATCGCCCAGCGATGTTGCGTAGAACAGGTGCGAACCAAACTACAGAACAAGCTCGAATCTTTGGTAAAGCGGTTCGATATTTTGCAGATGTTGATGGCCCGGTTTACCCAATGGAATTACCGCTAGATAGTTTGCGCTTAGGACCTGTTCACTTAAATTTGCAATTTGATGAACCCTTGCTTCCAGATGATTCAACCGACTGGCTCTCTGAGATTGTGGTTGCTCCAAAGAGCTTTGAGAATCGAAGCAAAGCAGGCACCTTGCGCTTAGTCGGCGCGCGTGGAGTTGTTGTCATCGGCCACGATCGCGCAGGATTATCAGTTGAAGAAATCACCAAGTTTACAAAAGCCATTGGCTGGCCGGTTATTGCCGAAGATCCTTTGTCATTTCCTGATGCAATCGCCCATGCCTCAATTTTCTTAACCTCTCAAGAAATCAGAAGCACTTTGATTCCGCAATCGGTTCTGGTTATTGGTCGAACCACTCTTTCACGTTCAATTAACGCCTTTATTAAATTAAGTCCAATTGAATATGTTGTGGATCCTCGCACGGCAACTGTTGATACCGACCGCCAGGCTGAACGTGTTTTTACTGCGCTTCCAGAATTGCAAGGTGTCATCCAATCTGATGAATGGATCGCTACCTGGAACAAAGTTTCAGAGCGAACTAAGAAACTGATTGCAGCACTTGATGGTTGGAATGAAGCGGTCATTGCACGAACAATTGCCGCAGCAATTCCGGATGAAACGGCTTTGTTTGTTTCATCCTCTCGGCCAATTCGAGACCTTGAAGGTTTTGCGGTCCCACGCGGCGGTATTCAAACTTATGCCAACCGAGGTTTAGCTGGCATCGATGGCAATATTTCTACCGCGCTAGGTATTGCTTATTCACACAAAGCAACCATTGCAATTTTGGGCGACCTTTCATTCTTGTATGACTTAACTGGTTTGATTAACAAAGAGCCGATCAATTGCCGATTCATTGTGATTAACAATGATGGTGGCGGTATTTTTTCAACCTTGCCGCAACGAGGTTCAGAAGGCTTCGAAACAGTCTTTGGAACTCCGCATGGACTTAACCCCGCAGAGATTGCTAAGTCAATGGGAATATCTGCAAAAGTTATTTCTAGTGTTAAAGATTTAGAAACTGAAGTTAAAGTGCCAGTTTCCGGAATCAGTGTTGTTGTTTGTGATGTTCCAAATCGAGAAAGCAATGCTGAGAACTTAAAAGCAATTTATGAATCTTTGAACTCTATGTAAGCGCGCTCCGCATTGGAGCAAACTTTGCATACGTTTCAGCTAGCTCAATTTCAGGATCTGAACCATCGACAATTCCGCATCCAGCAAAAATTCGAATTGAATCTCCATTAATCTGCCCGCAGCGCAATGCAATACCAAGTTCGCCATCACCTGCGGCATCAATCCAACCAACCGGTCCGGCATAGCGACCTCGTGGCATTCCCTCTATTTCAGCGATCAACTTGGCAGCTTGTGGACGTGGAGTTCCGCACACAGCTGCAGATGGATGAAGTTGTTCCAAGATTGTAAAAGCATCAACATGTGAAAGCGTTTCAACTAAAGCACCAGTTACATCTGTTGCAAGGTGCATGACATTTGCCAGGTGCAACACAAATGGTGATTCAGGAACATTTGTAGAAGAACAAAATGGTTCGATGGCATCTGCAACAGAGCGCACTGCATATTCGTGCTCTGCAAGGTCTTTTGAAGAGCGGGCGAGCGAGCCTGCCAGAGCAAGATCTTTTGCATCATCGCCGGTCTTGCTAATTGTTCCCGCAAGAACACGTGAAGTAATCATGCCCCTTGAAAGGCGTAGCAATAGTTCTGGAGTTGCTCCAACTAATCCCGAGATCGCAAACTTCCAGGTTGTGGGGTATTCCAGCGCAAGCTTGTTTAAAATAGAACGTGGATCAATAGCTTTGCTTGATGTAACAGTTATGTCGCGCGCCAGAACTACTTTGTCTAAGTCGCCCTTTTGAATTCGAGAAACCGCAGTTGCCACTCTTTCTTTCCATAATTCGTTGGCTTGTGGTTGTTCATCCCATTTCATTTCTCCATTTGAAAAATGATCTGGTGTAGTTTTCAAATCAGGTTGTGAATCTGAACCGATCCAGGTAATCCAGGATTTTCCACTCTTTGTTCCAACAACTACTTCAGGAATTACAAGAACAGAAACATCATCAGGTGCAAAAGAGAAAGAGGCAAACAAAACTGGACCCGTTCCACTTCCATGCACTGTGTTGTTTACGGTTAATTTTTCTAATTGCTTTTGCCACCAATGACGTGCATCAGCAAATCTATGTGGGCCACTAACTGTTGTTGTCGCATACGTTCCCCAACCAACTAAACCTTCGCCACTTCGAACCCATGCAAGTGGCTGGGTGTCTGGAAGTAAATCCAACAACGGCAAATGCTCGCCCAGGCGGGCCGTCGTGACTGGAACCAGTTGAACCATTGGGGAAAAGCTCTCCTCTAAATCATGCCGCTGTTGATGTGGCGTTGAGTTGTGGATGAGCCTACTTCAAGGGAGAATATGCGCATGTCCCGCGCTAATTTGAACAAAGATCCCGATGAAGTTGCGGCAATGTTTGATGGAGTCGCCAAGCGGTATGACTTGGTAAATGATCTATTGAGTTTGGGCCGAACCAAGGCTTGGCGCAAAGCGGCAACCAAGATCATCGCCCCAGCACCTGGAATGGTGATTCTGGATCTGGCGGCAGGACCTGGATCTTCATCAGAACCCCTATTTAAGGCTGGGGCCACCGTTTTTGCCACAGATTTCAGCGAGGGAATGCTGGCCCAGGGCCGCAAAGCCCGCCCGTATCTGAACTTTTCAAAGGCTGATGCCCTCAATCTGCCCTTCGAGGCGGACCGTTTTGATGTTGTCACCATCTCTTATGGACTGCGAAACACGGCAGATTTCGACAAAGCGCTCGCCGAGGCCCGCCGGGTCACAAAGCCAGGGGGTCGAATGGTGGTCGTTGAATTCAGCCACCCAACCTGGCGCCCATTCCGGACCATATATACCGAGTATTTGATGCGGCTGCTGCCGATGATTGCCAAGCGAACCGCTTCCAACCCTGACGCCTATGTCTATTTGGCCGAATCCATCCGGGCCTGGCCAGATCAGGCTGGCCTTGCCGCCCATATGCAGAAGGCGGGCTGGACCCAGGTCAGCTGGAAAAACCTAACTTTTGGTGTTGTTGCAGTTCACAGCGGGATTAAGGGCTAGCGGTCGAGGGCATACGCCTTTCCACCTTAGGATTTCGACCGTGATATCCACATCCAATCCATACATCCCAATCCTGGTGATAGGGGCGATCGGCTTTGGCTTCGCAGTTTTCTCAGTTGTTGCAGGCGCGCTGACAGGTCCAAAGCGTTACAACCGAGCAAAGTTAGATGCATACGAATGTGGAATCGAACCTTCGCCGCAAGCTGCCGAAGGTGGAAGATTTCCGGTTAAGTACTTCTTAACTGCGATGCTCTTCATCATCTTTGATATTGAAATTGTCTTTTTATATCCATGGGCAGTTGCTTTTGATTCTCTTGGTGTGTTTGGTTTGGTTGAAATGGCAATCTTTATTGGAACAGTTTTTGTTGCATTTGCGTACGTTTGGCGCCGCGGCGGATTGGAATGGGACTAAACCATGGGTCTTGAAGAGAAAATCCCAAGTGGGTTTGTTTTAACCACTGTTGAAAAACTTGCAGGTTATATGCGCAAAAACTCGCTATGGCCAGCAACATTTGGCCTTGCATGCTGTGCAATTGAAATGATGGCTGTTGGTTCGGCAGCCAAGTACGACATCGCTCGATTTGGTGGCGAAGTTTTCCGTGCATCCCCACGCCAAGCAGATCTAATGATTGTTGCTGGGCGTGTTTCAAACAAGATGGCACCTGTTTTGCGTCAGATTTACGATCAAATGTCTGCACCAAAGTGGGTTCTTGCAATGGGTGCATGTGCATCATCGGGTGGAATGTTTAACAACTATGCAATTGTCCAAGGTGTTGACCACGTAGTTCCAGTTGATATTTATCTTCCGGGCTGTCCACCACGTCCAGAAATGTTGCTTGATGCGATCTTGAAGTTGCATGAACAAATCAGCGATACAAAGCTTGGTGCAAACCGCGCTCAGGTCATCAAAGAAGTTGAACTTGCTGCAATGAATGCAAAGCCAACTCATGAGATGAAGGGCTTACTCGCGTAATGAGTTTTAATGATCAAGCAGATGGCATGTTTGGTGCAAAGGGCACCGGAGATACATCGGGGTATGGTGGATTAGTTCGCCAAGCCGCTAATTTTGGCTCTTCTGAGCGTCCATACGGTTCTTATTTTGATGAAGTAGCCGATGACCTAGAGCGCGCTTATCCAGAGTTTTCAGAAGCAATCGAACGCGTTGTTGTAGATCGTGGCGAATTAACTCTTCATGTAAAGCGTGAAAAGTTAGTTGAAGTTTCCATGATCCTTCGCGACAAGTTGAAGTTTGAAATGTGCATGGGCGTTAATGGTGTTCATTACCCAGAGCAAACCGGTCGCGAAATGCACGCTGTGTACCCACTGCTTTCAATGACAAAGAATCAGCGAATTCGTTTAGAAGTTTCTGTTCCAGATGCAGATGCACATATTCCATCTGTTGTAGAAGTTTGGGCTGGCAATAACTGGCATGAGCGCGAAACTTTCGACATGTTTGGAATTATTTTTGATGGCCACCCAGGTTTAACTCGCATCTTGATGCCAGATGATTGGGAAGGTCACCCACAACGCAAGGATTACTCACTTGGCGGAATCGCAGTTGAGTACAAGGGCGCAACGACGCCACCTCCTAGTGAAAGAAGGAGTTACAAGTGACAACTTTTGATCCATATGCACCATCACGTGAAACCACCGAAGGAAAAGTTTTCTCCGTTACAGGTGGCGACTGGGATGCATTAGTCCAAGATATTGGCGCAACCAAAGAAGAGCGCGTAGTAGTCAACATGGGTCCTCAACACCCATCAACTCACGGCGTGCTTCGTTTAGTTCTAGAACTTGAAGGCGAAACAATTACCGAAGCTCGTTGCGGAATTGGCTACCTTCACACAGGTATTGAAAAGAACATGGAATACCGCAGCTGGACTCAGGGAACAACATTTGTAACTCGAATGGATTACCTAGGACCTTTGCATAATGAAACCGCTTACTGCCTTGCAGTAGAAAAGCTTTTGGGAATTACAGATGATGTTCCAGAGCGCGCAAGTGTTATCCGCGTAATGATGATGGAACTCAACCGTATTTCTTCACACATGGTTGCTTTGGGAACAGGTGCGCTAGAACTAGGCGCTATGGGCCCTATGTTCTTTGCTTTCCGTGACCGCGAAACAGTCCTAGAAATCTTCGAAATGATTACTGGGCTTCGCATGAACATGGCTTACATCCGCCCAGGTGGAGTTCAGCAAGATCTTCCAGAAGGTGCGTTAACCAAGATTCGTGATGGCGTTAAGTTGATGCGCAAAAACTTTAAAGACAACGCAACGCTTCTGATTGGTAACTCAATTTGGATGAAGCGCACACAAGGAATTGGTTACTTAGATCTAGCAGGTTGCACAACGCTAGGAATCACTGGACCGGTACTTAGATCAACTGGAATGCCATGGGATTTACGCAAGCTTCAACCGTACTGCGGTTACGAAAACTACAACTTCGACGTTGTTACTGCTGATACTTGTGATGTGTATGGTCGCTTCTTGATTCGTATGAACGAACTAGAACAATCACTTCGCATCATCGAACAATGTGTAAACAAATTAGAAAAGCTTGAAGGTGCCCCAGTAATGGTTGCAGACAAGAAGATTGCATGGCCTGCACAACTTGCACTCGGTGGTGACGGACTTGGTAATTCACTAGATCACATCCGCCAGATCATGGGAACATCAATGGAATCATTGATTCACCACTTCAAACTAGTTACCGAGGGCTTCCATGTTCCAGCTGGTCAGGCATACGTTGCAATCGAATCTCCTCGCGGAGAACTGGGAGCTTCAGTTGTTTCAGATGGTGGAACAAAGCCGTACCGCGTTCACTTCCGTGAACCATCTTTCAATAATTTGCAAGCAACAGCTGCGATGAGTGAAGGCGGAATGGTTGCCGACATCATTGGCGCAGTGGCTTCGATCGATCCAGTTATGGGAGGCGTTGATCGCTAATGGCATTTTCATCTGAAGATCTACAAATCATGGATTCGATCATCAAGCGTTATCCACGCTCTCGTTCTGCAATCATGCCTTTGCTTCATTACGTACAGTCAAAAGCTGGTTATGTAACCAATGAAGGCATTGAAGTTATTGCAAAGCTGCTAGATCTAGAGAGCGCTGAAGTTACTGCTGTATCTACCTTTTATACCCAGTACAAGCCAACGCCAGTTGGTGAATACCACGTGGGTGTTTGCACAAATACTTTGTGCGCGATTATGGGTGGAGATGCAATCTTTGCTTCCCTCAAGGATCATCTAGGAATTGGCAATGATGAAGTTACGGCTGATGGAAAAGTATCTTTAGAACATATCGAATGTAACGCTGCATGCGATTACGCACCCGTTGTTATGGCCAACTGGGAATTTTACGACAACCAGACAGTTGAATCTGCAAAAGATTTAGTTGATTCAATGCGTGCTGGTAATCCAAAGCCACCAACTCGTGGACCAAATCGTTTAGTTACTTACAAAGAGGCATCCGCGGTTCTTGCTGGTTTAAATGACGGACTTGCACACGAAGGTGTTCAAGCCGGAGAGCCAACATTGCTTGGCCTAAAACTTTCGAAAGAGGGCAAGTAATGACAAAGCTAGCTCCAGTTTTATCTGCGCATTGGGATGAGAAAGATTCATTCACACTTGAAGGTTACAAGCGTCATGGTGGATACAAGGCTGCTGAAAAAGCATTAGCAATGGATCCAGATGCTGTTATTCAACTTGTAAAGGATTCTGGATTACGCGGTCGTGGTGGTGCAGGTTTCCCAACAGGCATGAAGTGGGGATTTATCCCGCAAGGCGATAACAAAGATCACTACTTGGTTGTAAACGCAGATGAGTCAGAGCCAGGAACTTGCAAAGATACGCCTTTGCTCATGGCTAACCCACACGTTTTAATCGAAGGTTGCATCATCGCTTGCCACGCAATTCGCGCAAAGCATGCATTCATTTACATTCGTGGTGAAATCACCCATGTTGCTCGTCGCGTTAATCAAGCAATTGCAGATGCATACGCAGCAGGAATTCTTGGAAATGGAATTGATGTTGTTCTACACGTAGGTGCCGGCGCCTATATCTGCGGTGAAGAAACAGCGCTGCTTGATTCACTAGAAGGTTTCCGCGGACAGCCTCGTTTACGTCCACCTTTCCCTGCTATTGCAGGACTTTATGCCCGTCCAACAGTTGTAAATAACGTCGAATCAATTGCATCTGTCCCAGCAATCGTGATGAATGGTGCCGAGTGGTACCAATCAATGGGAACTGAAAAGAGCAAAGGAACAACGCTTTACTCATTGTCAGGTCACGTAGTTAATCCAGGACAGTTCGAAGCTCCTCTTGGAATCACACTTCGTGAAATTTTAGATCTTGCAGGGGGAGTTCGCCCAGGACATAAGTTGAAGTTCTGGACACCTGGTGGATCTTCAACACCATTGTTTACTGATGCACATCTAGATGTTCCTTTGGATTATGAAGGTGTAGCAGCAGCTGGTTCCATGCTTGGAACTAAAGCACTTCAAATCTTTGATGAAACTACATGTGTAGTTCGCGCCGTTCTTCGTTGGACCGAGTTCTACAAGCACGAGTCATGTGGAAAGTGCACACCTTGCCGCGAAGGTACTTGGTGGTTAGTACAGATTCTTCGTGATCTCGAAGAAGGCAAGGGAACAGAAGCAGATCTTGCTAAGTTGCTAGACCTTTGCGACAACATCATGGGCCGTTCATTCTGCGCACTTGGAGATGGTGCAACAAGTCCGATTACATCTTCAATTAAGTATTTCCGTGAAGAATATATTGCACACGTAACAAATGGTTCATG
>Ga0208598_1000105_pt1 | contig 28965 bp, 33 predicted proteins | sample LakMenEpi22Jun12_FD_150726 | JGI IMG/M metagenome (GOLD analysis project Ga0208598, IMG submission 150726) | Freshwater microbial communities from Lake Mendota, WI - 22JUN2012 deep hole epilimnion (SPAdes) | ecosystem: Environmental > Aquatic > Freshwater > Lake > Epilimnion/Euphotic zone ... | reverse complement strand
GCTGCTTGATCACACGGAAGGGGTGCTCACCTTTGGAGCGGATATGAGCTTTGGCTGTCTCGATCAGATCCTGCAGCCGGCCTTCTGGTGTGTCCGGTAAGGCCCTGCGCTTGCCGGGTCGCATCGCCACTCTGAATTCTGTTGTCTTGCCTGCCATCTCGGCTCTTTTGACGATGCCCTGGTAGCCCGCATCCGCATAGACGACCTCCTCATCACCATGCAGCAGCTCGGCAGCAGGGGTGAGGTCGTGCACGTTGGCGGCGGTGACCACTACCGAATGGATCAGGCCTGAATCCTTGTCCACGCCTGTGTGGACCTTCATGCCGTAGGCGAAGCCTTCCGCGAAGCGGTGATACCACTGGTTGCCTTTCTTGGTCTGGTGCATCTCCGGATCCCGCTTCCCTTCCTTGTTCTTGGTCGAACTGGGCGCCGCGATCAAGGTGGCATCCACAATCGTCCCCTGCCGCATCGTCATACCCCGCTCGCTGAGATGGGCTTTGACGGCCTCAAAGATCTGCTCGCCCAGCCTGTGCTTCTCCAGCAGGTGGCGAGAGTTCGCATTCAAGGATGGCTCCTTTGCCATGAAGTGCCTGCCAATACTCTGCACGTCGTGGATCACTATCCCAAAAGTAGATCCCACTCCCAAGCCAATTGTTGCGCGCCGAGCTCTCCGGCAAACCCGAACCGCGGCTCAGCAATAACTCTATATCGTCAGCACTTCCTGCGTGGTAGGCGCGAACGAGGCTCATGACATGAGAATTGGCTTGTTCCTGGCAAAGTTCAAGTAATTAAGGAGAGCGCGACGTATTTCATCTCGCCGATCGATCAAGGCAAGAAGTTCTGCTGTTTGGTCAACTCCCGGAGACTCAAGCTGACCAACCTCATTGCTTTTTGACCACCACGCGTGATAAGCCGCAACGAAACTGTGCATCAGGTGAAATGCTGTTTGATCACGGAGCCTGATCGCTTCGTCCAGGGACTCGCCTGATAGTGCTGATGCATTGTCTATGCCAAGCTTCTCAGCGACGTTGCGAGGGGTAAGATTAATGACATTTCGGTAGTCTTCTTCTGTCATTCCTAAATACATAGACATGATTTTCCTCCGAAGTTAAGTAGCTGTCATCTCAGCATACTCGCAAGACGATAAACGTCTTGAAACAGCTTCTTCTGTCACCACAACCACTCTTCGTCATCAAAGCGGGTGCTGCTCATTTCATCGCACGAGGTGCGGCAGGGCCCGCAGATGATGCTCAACCCTGCAGGATCTCCACCCCTTCCGAAGCGGAGAAGCGGGCATCAAAGGTGAGCACCGGCAGGGCCTGCAGGCGGCTGGCGCGGGCCAGAATCAGCTGGTCCGCCAGCACCACATCGGGGATGTACACACCATCGCCGGCAATGGCAGCGAGAAAGGCGCGCTCCGCGATCGGTGCGCATCAGGGATCAGAACTGCCCACCGCGGCGGCGATCGCCTGCTCCATGTCCTCCAGGCTCATCACCCGATCCACAGGCGGCCGATGGCGAAACAGGTCTTCTGGCTCATAGCGGCTGGGCACCAGCACCAGCGGCCAGACCGAGCGCCTCGCGGAGCTGGCGGGGAATGGTGAGTTGGCCCTTGCTGCTGAGGGTGATCGTAAGGCGGCCCGCCTTACTGAGCCCACCAAGGCATGTGAGAAGGTGCGCCCCTCGGGGTTATCTGGGCCCTCTTTCAAAGCGGGCAGCGCTCGGCAGCCAGAGGGCCAGCCCCAGGGCGGCAATCTCCAGGGGCAGCCAGCGGCCACCGAGGAGCACCACCATCACGGCGGCGGTGGCAAGGATCTTCTCCAGCAGGCCGATCGTGTCGTCTTGGTGGTTGGAGCCCTCAATCCAGAGCACGACCCCCGCCACGAGCAACACCAGGTCAAACCACCAGGGCATGGGGTTGGCTAGCGAAGAGTGTTTTCAGTGTAGGAACAATCTCACCCGGCACCCAGCAAAGGAGGCCATCCGCCGATCGATACCGCCCTGCTTCCGCCGCGGCCTGCACAAAAGGGTCGAGACATGCATGCCGCGCCTAGCGAGCTAAGGATTGGTGATGGCGGTGCGATTCGTGTTGTCCAGGAAGCGGCGCCTGAGCCAAAGGGACACGTACACCAGCGCCACCAGCACCGGCACTTCGATCAGCGGGCCGATCACCCCGGCCAACGCCTGGCGGGAACTGACCCCCCAGACGCTGATGCTCACAGCGATGGCCAGCTCGAAGTTGTTGCCGGCGGCGGTGAAGGCAAGCGTCGCTGTTTTCGCGTAGCTGAGCCCGCTGCGCCGGCCCACCGCGAAGGCCGTTAACCACATTATCGCGAAATAGAGCAGCAACGGCACCGCCACCCTGGCCACCGTGAGCGGATCGGAGGTGATCGCCTGCCCCTGCAGGGCGAACATCACCACGATCGTGAAGAGCAGGCCGTAGAGCGCGAACGGGCTGATGAAGGGGATGAAACGCTGTTCGTACCAGCGGGGTCCCTTGAGGTGCAGACCGATGCGGCGGGTGAGGAAGCCCGCGGCCAGCGGCAGCCCCAGAAACACCAGCACCGCCTGGGCGATCTCGGCCATTGAAAAAGCGACGTCCTGGGTCGCCAGCCCCAGCCAGCCGGGCAGGATCTTCAGGTAGAAGCCGCCAAGCAGGGCATAGGCCAGCACCTGAACGATCGAGTTGATCGCCACCAGCAGGGCGGCCGCCTCCCGATCGCCCTGGGCCAGATCGATCCAGATCAGCACCATGGCAATGCAGGGGGCCAGGCCGATCAGGATCAGCCCGGTGCGGAACTCCGGTTGCGTGGGCAGAAACAACCAGGCCAAGGCGAACATCAGCGCCGGTCCCAGGCCCCAGACCAGCAGCAACGACAGCCGCAGCAAACGGCGATCGCGCGCCACCCGGCCCAGCTCCTCGTAGTGCACCTTCGCCAGCACCGGGTACATCATCAGCAGCAACCCCAGGGCGATCGGCAGGGAGGTGTTGCCGATCCGCACCGCATCGAGAACTCCCTGGATGGCGGGGAAGAAGCGTCCCAGCAGCAGCCCGCCGGCCATCGCCAGCAGGATCCAGAGCGGCAGGAACCGATCCAGCAGCGACAGCCTGGCCAGCACGGCACGTTCTTCGGGGGCCGGGCCGCTCACGTGCAAGGAGCGGCGGGCTTGCGGCACTGGGCGCCCAGCTCCGCCAGCCAACTGCGCAGCTGTTCGATCGCTTCTGGGCGCAGCCGGTAGTAGGTCCAGCGGCCCTCCTGCCGATCGGAGAGCAGCCCAGCCACCTTGAGCACCCTTAGGTGGAAAGAGAGCTTCGATTGGGCCAGGCCCAAATCGGTGGTGAGATCGCAGACGCAGCGCTCACCGCTGCCCAGCGCTTCAATCACCTGCAGGCGGAGGGGTTCGGCGAGGGCCCTGAGGAGCGCCCGGGCCTGCTCGGACTGGAGGGGTGGACTGGCAACAGCACCTGGATCGACCATGTGATCGGCAATACGTCTTAGATCAAGCCTAGTTGATCTATGTTCGCAAGACCGCGGGCTTTCCGAATGAAGATCGGCATCAACGGCTTCGGCCGCATCGGCCGCCTGGTGTTCCGCGCCCTCTGGGGCCGCCCTGACATTCAGCTGGTGCACGTCAATGACCCGGCCGGTGACGCCACCGCCGCCGCTCATTTGCTTGAGTTCGACTCGGTGCATGGCCGCTGGCCCCAGGCGGTGGCCGCCGGGGGAGCGGGCTTCCTAGTGGAGGGCCAGCCCGTGGGCTACAGCCAGCAGAAGGATCCCACCGACGTGCCCTGGGCCGGCGCCGGTGTGGATCTGGTGCTCGAATGCAGCGGCAAGATCAAAACCCCCGAAACCCTCGAGCCCTACTTCAGCGCGGCGGGCCTCAAGCGCGTGATCGTGGCCTGCCCGGTGAAGGGGGTGATCGCCGGTGAGGAAGCCCTGAATGTGGTGTTCGGAGTCAATCACCACCTCTACGACCCGCTCCGCCACCGCCTGCTGACCGCCGCCTCCTGCACCACCAACTGCCTGGCGCCGGTGGTGAAGGTGGTGCAGGAAAGCTTCGGGATCCGGCACGGCTCGATCACCACCCTGCACGATGTGACCAACACCCAGGTGGTGGTGGATGCCTTCAAGAGCGACCTGCGACGGGCGCGCTCCTGCCTGCAATCGTTGATCCCCACCACCACCGGCTCGGCGCGGGCGATCGGGATGATCTTCCCCGAGTTGCAGGGCAAGCTCAACGGTCATGCCGTGCGAGTGCCGCTGCTCAACGCCGCCCTCACCGATGCGGTGTTCGAGCTTAAGCAGGACGTGAGCGCTGAGCAGGTGAACTCCGCCTTTGAAACCGCCGCCAACGGGCCGTTGCAGGGAATTCTCGGCTACGAAACCAGGCCTCTGGTGTCGATCGACTATGTCAACGATTCGCGCAGCGCCATCGTTGATGCCCTCTCCACGATGGTGACGGGCGGCACCCAGCTCAAGGTCTACGCCTGGTACGACAACGAGTGGGGCTACAGCTGCCGCATGGCCGATCTGGCGTGCCACGTGGCTGCGATGGAAAGTGCCGTCCTGGAGGGTCCCGCCCAATGAAGCACCTCACGGGATTGCAGCAGTACGCGGTCGTCACGGCCAACTACTGGGCCTTCACCCTCACCGATGGGGCCCTGCGCATGCTTGTGGTGTTCCACTTTCACCAACTCGGCTACTCCACCCTGGAGATCGCCTTTCTGTTCCTCTTCTACGAGTTCTTCGGCATCATCACCAACCTCTACGGCGGCTGGCTGGGGGCCCGTTTCGGGCTGCGGCTCACCCTCTGGGCCGGAACGCTGATGCAGGTGGCGGCCTTGCTGATGCTGATTCCAGTGGCCGACGACTGGCCGCGCTGGTGGAGTGTGGCCTACGTGATGGTGGCCCAGGCGATCAGCGGCATCGCCAAGGACCTCAACAAGATGAGCGCCAAGAGCGCCATCAAGACGGTGGTGCCGGAAACCCCGGACGACCCGAGCCGGGGCGAGAACCAGCTGTTCAAATGGGTGGCGATCCTCACCGGCTCCAAGAACGCCCTCAAGGGGGTGGGCTTCTTCCTAGGGGGATTGCTGCTCACCAGGATCGGTTTCAGTGCCGCCGTTGGAGCCATGGCCGCGGGCCTGTTTCTCTCCTTTCTGATCACCCTGGTGCTGCCCGGTGAGATCGGACGCATGAAGGAGAAGCCCGCCATCACGGCCCTGTTCTCCAAATCGGAGGGTATCAACGTGCTGTCGCTGGCTCGCTTCTTCCTGTTTGGTGCCCGTGATGTCTGGTTCGTGGTGGCCCTGCCGGTGTTCCTGCAGGCGACCCTGGGTTGGAGGTACTGGGAGGTGGGCGGTTTCATGGGCCTGTGGGTGATCGGCTACGGGATTATTCAGGCCTCGGCCCCGGCCCTGCGGCGCAGCTGGGGGAAGAGTGCACCCCCGGGGGTGTCTGCCGTGCAGTTCTGGAGCGCCGTTCTCACGGCCATCCCCGCCCTGATCGCCATCAGCCTGTGGCGCGATGTCGGCAACCCCGGCATCGCCGTGGTGGTGGGCCTGGCGGCCTTTGGGGCCGTGTTCGCGATGAATTCCTCGATTCACAGCTACATGGTGCTGGCCTACACCGATGCCGAATCGGTGAGTCTCAACGTGGGCTTCTATTACATGGCCAATGCTGCCGGCCGGCTGCTCGGCACCCTGCTCTCCGGCGCCCTGTTCCTGGTGGGGGGAATGCAGGCCTGCCTGTGGGCCTCGTGCCTGCTGGTGGCCCTGGCCTTCCTCTCAGGAATTCGCCTGCCACCGCCCCTGCGGCGGCAACTGTTTCTTATTTCGTGAATTTGGCATGTGCGCGTTTTTGATTCATGAATGAGAAACAAATGTGTTTCTTATCTATTGTTATGAATCAAACGTTGTTCGTCACTCTGCCTAGCCCATGATGAATGTGTCGAAGACAACTTTTGGAGGAAACTGTAATGACTGCCATCCAATCCCAGCAGAACCCTTCCACTCAGGATCTCGGAATTCTATCCTGCCCTCCGCAGTATGGAGTGAACTATGGCGCTGGCTACGTCGGCTTTACCTATACCAACTCCAATTTTATCTCCCGCGGGATCGCCCACTTCACCCGATGGACAAAGATGCATCAGATCAGTGTGTCTCATGCTCTGCTTGTGACGGGTGAAAACCAATGCATTGAGGCCCACGTGCAAGGGGGAGTCAGGCGCGCGAATCTGGATACGTATTTTGATGACGATCATTGCCAGATCTTTTTCCGCAAACCCATCAATCTCAGCCCAGAGCTTGCGGCATCCCTGGTCTCGACAGCTGAGGAGCATCTTGGCTGCAGTTATGACTTTGCTCTGATTGCTGCCCAACTCCAGGCCAATAGCCTCACCGGGCGCCTGCTTCATCGCTTATTGGGCAGATCCTTTGAGGAAAGAGTTTGTCAATTACAAGACCATCCTGAGCGTTGGATCTGCAGTGAACTTGTGGCTCATTGTCTGGACTCTCAGCCGGAATACCACGACAAGGGTGTGCTGGCCTACAGCGATTGCACGATCGATCCGCAAGAGTTGTTTGAAGATGATCTGATTTTCACGGCCTGGCACTAGACGAATCTTGGTGTCGGAACCAAATCGACCAGCGCATGCGGCTCGGTGGGGCCCGAGGAATGGCCCGAGTCCAGCTGTTCCCACCCCTAAAAACCAGTGGTTTAATACCCAGCAGTGCAGAAGGATCGCGTGCGCGCAAGGGTGTGGGTTCAGGCGGTGGGCGCCGCCGGGCTGCTGGTGGGCACAGGGCTGGGGCCCCTGGCGGTGGCGCAGCAGGCTTATTCCACCACGGGCACGGTTTCGCCCAGTGCGCTGCCGATGGAGCTGAGGGTGCGGCGGGTGCGGGATGGGGTGGAGGTGGTGATTGAAAACACGGGCAGTGCGCCCCAGCTGGAGCAAACAAACCAGGGCGGTAGCTGGCTGGGGCGGCTCACCACCTCGAGGCCGGCGGTGTTGCTGCGAGGGCCCCAGGCGGTGGCCCTGCCGGAAGCGGGGGTGCGGAGCCTGAGCATCGAGGGCAGCGGCACGGTGTTCACCCTGCGGGCGATGGCGGTGGGGGGCACGCCGATGCGGCCGCCTTTGGTGAGCGCGGATGGGCGGAATGTGGTGTTGAGCTTTGCGGCGCCGCTGCAGGCCACTCTGCAGACCACACAGCGCAACAGTCTGGCGCCTGGAGCGGTGGCCAATCCCAACTTTGTGCCACCCCTACGGGCCCGGGCTACGGCACCGCCGGTGGGAGATATGGCTGTGGGAACGATGGTGATCGCCAACCCCAGCTACGTGAACATCAGCGGCCCCCCCGTCACGATGACGATTAAGAATGCGCAGGCAAAGAACGTGCTGATGGCCCTCAGCCAACTAGGGGGCTATGGGTTTGTGTATGTGGATGAAGATGCTGGTTCTAGCCAGGAGAAAGGAAGTGCCAGTCTCCCCCGGCCTATCACAATTTCCTTCCGCAATGAAAAATATGGCCGTGCGATCAATTCAGCTTTAATGGCAGCAGGGATTCAGGGCAAGCGAGAAGGCAACACAATCTTCGCTGGGCCCAGAGTGCTTGGGAAAAGTTTTGGCCCTCAAGTTTCTAAGGTTTATCGACTCAATCAGATTTCATCAAACTCTGCGGCTGATTATTTGGCCAATCTTGGAGCTTCTGTCACCAAGACCAATACGGTTACAACATCTGTGACCCAGGGTGGCGATCAAAATCAGCCTAGTGGTGCTCCAAACTCAGCAACGACGCAGACAGGCGCCACGACTACGGTTGAGGCATACGGTGCTTCAACGGGCCCATTAATTGGATTGAGGGTGACAACTGATACCAGACTCAGCACCATCACCCTGGTAGGCGATTCAAGTGTTGTCAATGTAGCCGAACAATATTTGAGGCAGCTTGATATTCGTCAAAGGCAGGTGGCCCTAGGTGTCAAGATCCTAGATGTTGGCCTGAGCAACGACAACCGAATTAGCAACAGTTTCGCTTTCAAAAGTGGCAATACATTTATTCTCAACGACAATGGTGTGTTGTCTGCTATTTTTGGCTCTTCAACCCTTACTGCCATACCAGGTGAGCCCAATCCAGGAGCGTCCTATCCAGACCAAAGCTTTATAGATAGTTTAAGGGCTGTTATTCAATCCAGTTCAACCAAAGTTTTGGCCAGTCCAACTCTAATCCTGAGTGAAAATCCCGAGCAAATACAGAAGGACACTTCTGTTAACGACGATTTCAAGCTTGGAGAGACATCATATTATTCCGGGCCAATTGGCCGTTTGTATGCCAATGAATCTTTCGTAACCGTGGGCGAGCAAGTCGTAACAAGTTACACAACCCAAGATAGCGCCACGGGTGCGCCGCCAACTTGCATTCCAGTTTTTTCTAATGCAGGGCTGACATTTGGCGCACGAATAAATCGAATTGACGACAATGGATTTGTTTCTTTTTCACTGTCTCCGGAAATATCTGCTGTTACTGGCGGCTTGCCAATTAGCATCGGAAACTGTGGTTCAATTCAAATCGTCAATAGGCGCAGGCTGGACACGGGAAACCTTCGCGTAAGAGACGGTCAAACTCTTGTTTTAACGGGTGTGATTAGTGATGATGACCGGGCTACGGTTTCTAAATGGCCCATTCTTGGCGACATACCGTTGGTGGGTCAGTTCTTCCGAAGCTCGGATACAAGCCGCAAGAAGTCTGAGCTCGTGATTATGGTTACCCCTCGGATCATCAACGATACGGAAGGTGGCACCTACGGCTACGGCTTCGAGCCTTCCTCCCAAGGCACTCGCCAGTTCATGAATCCTTCCCCCTCCTCCGCCATGCCCGGCTTCATCACCCAACCCTGATGGAAGCTGCCTGAAGATTGAAGACCTACGCGAGCGGATCAGCTCCGGAGCCGGCCCCAACACTCCAGGGAGGCCCGAGGAGCAAGGGGGCGTGGGCAGGCACATTCACCACATCGAGGGGATGGGGTGTTTGCCAATGGTGGGGCTGGGGATTGTCAGCCTTGCGGAGGAAGGTGAGCTCGATTACCTGGGGAACCTCCCATCCGGCCAGATCCACCGCGCCGCAGCAGTTGTTGGCGTGGGCATGCACCACATCGAAATGAAGTAGGAGCTTGCGGAGCACAGGCAGGAATTTCATGTTCAGGAACCGGGCGCTCGCCAGGGCAGGCAGCAGGTGAAATTCGATCACGGCCATGCGGAAGCTAGAGAGCACGGCATCCGAGGCCGCGAGCAGGGCGTTGTATTCCGCCCCTTCGATATCCATCTGCAACAGCAGGGATGTGGCATCCGCGTGGGCACTGCCGGCCACCCAGGCATCGAGCGTGGTGGTGTTGCCACCGGTGTACGACCCGAGCCATTGGGGGGTGAAGGTGTGCAGCTCTGGGTGCAGCTGCAGCTGGCTGGCTTGCACCGAAGCATCGCAGAGGTAGGCCGGGATGCGATAGCGCTCTGCCAGCTCCATTTCAAACGCCGTCTGGGTGGACACTCCCGGTGAAAAGCAAGCCTCCACGCCGTCCAGCAAATCGGGCAGGAGGTAGGCCCCATCCCCGTTGCCACCTAGGCGAATGAGCTCCGTGCCACACCCTTTGGGCACCAGGAGGGAGATGGCAGCGCGGATGTCGTCCTCCTGGGCGGGGCAATCCCAGTCGCTGAAGGTGAGCAGGAGATCGATCGCCCCTTCTTGCTCAAGAAAAAAGGTGGGGGGCAAACCCACCTCCAAGGGAATGGAATCGGCCATGCCTCAGCTTGCTCTCTGAGGAGAAGACGACAGCCACTGTTCCAGCCCCTCCCCGAGGAAAGAGAGCCCCAGCACCAGCACAAACATGGCCAGGCCGGGCCAGAGGGCCGTCCACCAGATGCCGGTGGGCACAGATGTGAGGGCCTGCTGCAGATCACTGCCCCATTCCGGCACGGTTTCCGGCAGGCCCAGACCGAGAAAGCCCAGGCCCCCGAGCACGAGCACCGCATCGGCCGCATTGAGGGTGAGCAGCACGGGCACGGAAGTGATCACGTTGCGGAAGAGGTAGCGGCGCAGGATCCAGAGGGGGCCGGCCCCCAGGGAGCGGGCAGCTTCCACGTAGAGCTCGGCCTTCACCTGGGCCGTCTGGTTGCGCACCACCCGGAAATATTGCGGCACGTAAACAATGCAGAGGGCTGCGGCCGCATTAGGCAGGCCCCGGCCGAGAAGAAAGGCCAGCACCACAGATAGAAGGAGCACCGGAAGGGTGTAGAGCGTGTCCATCAGCAGCACCAGCACCCGATCCACTGGGCCGCCCAGGTAGCCGCTGATCATGCCGAGGGGCACGCCGATCAGCAGGGCGAGCCCGAGGGCGAGGAGCACCACCTGCAGGGCCACTCCGCTGCCGGCGAGGGTGCGGGAGCACACATCTCGCCCGAGGCGATCGGTGCCACACCAGTGGCTCCAGGAGGGCGGGGCGTCGATGGGATTGGCCAGGCCCCCATTGGGATCGGCAAGCCAGCCCACATGCTGGAGCAGGGGGGTGGCCAGGGCCACCAGGGCGTAGACGGCAACAATCCAGGCGCCCCAGCGGGCCATGCGGGTGGCCAGAGTAGGCAGGGGCATGGAAAAACGAGTCTGTTGAAACAGTTGTGCTGCGGTGTGATGCTACATACAATGGGGAAAACCAATCATTCTTTTGGCTGTGCAGACCCGTACCCAACTGGCCCTTCTCAATAGTCTCCGTAGCCGGAGGAAGCAGAAGAACGCCTTCACCCTGATCGAATTGATGATCGTGGTGGCCATTGTGGGCATCCTGGCTGCCGTGGCTATTCCGAAATATCTGGAGGCCCGCAACGCTGCCGCTGCAGGGGCTGTAATCGGAGAGAAATCCGGCCTAGCGAAGGAATGCGCCACATTCGTGGTTTCCCAAATTGGTACGGCACCCACTTATGCAACCAGCATACCTGGGACCAACGAATGTGGAGCGACTGGTGGAAGTTTTGCTGGCACCTGGTCTAACTCAATCGGAGGTTTGAAATGTGTCAACGAAACAAACGGATCTGGGACTAGGGCCACGATCACAGTCTCCTCCACAGGGGATATCAGCTGTTCAGTTGGCTAACTTGCCCCTGCTAATTTCTCAAAACAATCCATCAGCGTACTGCTTAATCCAATTCCATCCCACAAAGCGCTTTTAGCAACTTGATGCTGGAGGCGTTTTTTATTAGCTCTGAGCGAGTAGATATCTTGGCACAACTCATTCACAATTCTGGAAGCTTCTAGAGGTGTTTCAGCCACCCATTCTTGGCGACCAACCCCTTTCACAACTGAGCTGCTCATGCGTGACGCAGTGCAATCGCCACGGATGGCCACAAGAGGAACTCCCATCCCCAAGGCTTCGAATGCCGTAGTGGCACTACTCCAAGGAGTAGTGTCTAGAGCAATATCCAATATGTTGTAAAACTCCAGATGATCTCGCCATTCGGCCGCCGGCGGGAGGAAACGAATACGCTCCTGAGAAATACCATGCTTTGTAAGTTTCTCCTCAAGAAGGTCTCTTACACCTTTGTCTTGCAACCCCCTGTCTTTCAACACCAACAGAGCTTCGGGAGACCGCCTAAGGATTTCCCCCCAGAACGTTAGTGTGGTTTCTGAAATCTTGCTGACCTGGCAAAAGCAACCGAGGATAGGCCTTTCTATTTCAACAAGAGACTCCGCTTCTGGAAACGGAGGGTCGCTTGGGTAGGCAAGCCAAGGACGCGGGAGCCTCCAAAGACGCTCGCTGAATTGCACCTGGAGCTCATGTGCTGCAGTTTCCCCATCACCGATGAACCAATCAATCGTGGGTAGGCCTGTAGTGGCATGGTAGCCAATGTAATGGGCCTGGACTGGTGCGCAGCGATCGGCCAGTAGATATAGACCAGTCCCACGGGTGTAGCCAGAGGTATCCAAGATCAGGTCATAGTTCTGTTGCTTTAGGAGATCGCGGGCATTGTCAAGCGGCAGGCCTTCCAAACTGTGAAACTTGTCGGCCATAGAGATCAGCGATTCGCTGCTGCTCTCGTAGCGTCGCTTCATTGAGATCAACTCAAGTTGGCATCGGTTTGGATCATGATGGCGAAGCAGAGGGTCGAGAAAACGCCCAACCACATGGCTCCCGATATCGGCTGACAGCAATCCAACCTTCAACGGTCTGCTCTTTTGTTGAGCAATGGTTGGCAGTGGACGATCTTCAGTAATTCCGTTGCATTTCCCCTTCCAAAAGCGTTTCGCGGTCTCGAGCACCTCCGAGTGGGGGACGATATCGCTGATTGAGAAGGTGAACATCAGGTTGTTAAAAACCAACTGGGACTCAGGGAACTCTTCCAAGACCTCCCGGTAGATCGCAATAGCTCTTTCAAAATCACCGCACTGCCTTAAGGAGGCAGCAAGCCCGCTCTTCACTTCAATGTCACCAGGCCGCAGCCTTAAACCATCTCGAAACGTGCTAGCCGCTTCCACGAAGAGCCCTTGTTCACAAAGGCAATCACCGAGTTGTAGCGCTGCCTCCTTGTGGGCAGGATTCACAATGAGAGCCTGCTGTAATAGGAGAATGGCCTCACTGAGTTCACCAACGGTCCTCAGGGCGCACCCGTTCAGAGTTAGCACATCAGGATCATCCGGAGCGTTGGCCAGAGCATTCATCAGCCAGGGCATGGCGTGATCAACCTGTCCTTTATGGATGAGCAGTCGGCTGATCTCAACTAGGGACGGCAGATGGTTCGGATCGATCCTCAGGGCATGAGATTGGGCCTCAATGGCGGAATCAAACCGTTTTGAATTTAGTTCAGCCATGGCCAACAAACGCCATGCCTTTACATCATCCGGTTGGTCTTTGAGTCGTAGCCGCAACAACATGCATGCTTGCTCCAGATGTAACGAGACCTCCCTTGTCCTCCCCATGACCACTAGCACCCGAGCTTGATAAAGATGCGCCTCCCCATCCTCTGGAGCCAGTGCCAGGGCCTCCTCCCCATACGCCATCGCCTGCTCGGGCTCGTTGTGCTCGAGGGCATCCACCTGAAGGTTCAGCAGCAGCCGAAGAGATGGAGGGCCACCGGCGGATTCTTCCAGGCGCCTGGCTTCCAACAGCCAGAGGCGACGCTCAGCCAGTTCCCCCCGCTCCCCGCAGAGCACGCCCAGGGCCATCGCCGCCTTGGGAAGCCGGGCGCCTTCCGCCACGAGGGCCCGGAAACGCTTTTTTGCCTCCTGCTTCCGGCCGCTTTCGGCCAGCTCCAGGGCTTCCTCCAGCCGTTGTTGTGCCCCTGAGGTGTCCATCAAACGTTATTGCCCAACAACGGGGATTATTTAGAACAATCTGCACGAAGGTGTACCGGTTCCTGCGCGAGCGTTCCCCTCTCCAGGGGCAGATCCGCCGCTGGCGGGCGGGGGGGTCAACCTGCCGGGGGCGGGGCCGGGGCTCCCATCTCGGATTCAATTTTCAGGGGTTGGGGCTCTCCCCGCAAGGGAAACTCCTGCTTCAGCGTCATTCTTACCAGCCCCGGCATCTCCTCCTCCTCCTCCTCCAAGCCCCCGGTTGGCAACCCATCCAGCACCACCTCGTTCTGGGTCTCATCCGCGCTCAGCCCCCCCTCCAGCAGATAGGCCGGCCCGCAGCGCATCAACACCTGGCCGCGCCAGATCCCGCTGGGTGCCGCTCCCACGGTGTAGGTGATGGGCTTCCCTTCCACCATCAGGTGCACCACCGGGGTGCGCTCCTCCAGGTTGCAGGCCGGATTGGTGGCCGTGCCCAACTCCATAGTTTTCGCAGCCGCCAGCTCGGAGCGCAACAGGGCCAGGGCGCGGCGCTGAAAGGTGCGCTCCCGCATCTGCAGGGCCAGGCGCTCGCCGCTGCGGCCTGAGCCAATCAGCCCCTGCATCGCCACCCCCGCCACCACCAATCCCAGGGACATGGCGATCATCAGTTCAATCAGGGTGAAGCCCTCCTCCTCCCGTTGCCGTTTCATAGGAGTCGCACTCCCCAAGCGGACCTCCGCCTGCAGCGACCGACTGAAGCTGGTTGATACACGCTCCAAGCCCCTAGCATGTATGTAAAATTTTTAAAGATTCGCCATTAGACGGGTAGGAGACAAGGCAGGAACGCCCGCCCTTGGAATAGTGTTGATATGCTGACAGGATGATCTAATCCTCTTGATTTGCCCCATATTTATTATGTTCCATTTCACCCTCTTAAAGACATGCCATTAGGTGATTGGCTAACAAGAAAAGCTTTAAAGGTATTTTCTCCAGTTGTTTTAACGTTGGGGCTGACCCTGTCGGCCACGTCTACTGAAGCCGCCGTCCCCCTCTTGAACGGCTTTGGAGGTCCTTCAGGATATGGCGAAGGATTCCTTCCTCGAAACGACGATGGATCTACAACCGAGTTGCCCCTGCCCTTCCCAGTTGACTTTTACGGAAACAGATATACGTCATTCTGGGTGAATAATAATGGCAACATCACCTTTGGAGGTCCTGTATCCGAGTTTACACCGTCCGCATTCCCCGGCGCGCCGCGGCCAATCATTGCCCCTTGGTGGGCAGACGTTGACACTCGCAATACCATTTCAGATGTTGTTTACTACGACGCTCCCAATTCGGATTCGCTTGTGGTGACATGGCCAAACGTTGGTTATTTTGATTCCAAAGCGGACAAGCTGAATTCCTTCCAACTTGTTTTGCGTCGAGAAGCAGGAAACACTTCTGGAGCATTCAATGCTGAGTTTCGGTATGCTCAGCTGGAATGGACCACTGGTGATGCGAGCGATGGACAAGGAGGATTGGGGGGAATTCCAGCAGTTGCGGGCTTCGATGCAGGGGATGGAACCAACTTCTTTATGTTGCCAGGATCGCGAACAGCGAGTGTGTTAGATGTAATCAATCAAAGCAACGTTGGTCCTGAAACTCCTGGCCTCTGGCGGTTCTCATTCTCTGGAGACGGCTCTCCTCCTGGTAGCTCTCCCGAGAATCCGTTCCTCCCGGTGATCGTTGACGGTAGTTTTGTTTTTGAATTTCCCGTTCAGCCTGGAGTTCGATTTTTCATAGACCCGCCCGTATCGATTGGATATAACTATGTCACGACGGGTGGCCCCTTATTCAGCTCAGCCATTGCCCCAATCCTCCCAAGCGACAGCCTTTACGATTTATATTTCTCAACCGATTCCTGCTCTTCATATACTCAGTTTGTCTCACAGATATCAGGGAGTACTGAGTATACATTTTCCACCCCACAGAGCTGCTTTAGCATTAGAGATATTGCAGAGGCTGCCAATCTTGATCCAGCGGATCCACTGGCTTTCGTCACAGGGATGACGTTCGATTCTGCCGGCACAGTATCTGTCACCCAAACACCGATTCCTTTTGACAGTAATGGTGGTGGTGGTGGTGGTGGAACCTCTTCCGTCCCAGCTCCCTTACCAATCCTTGGCGGAGCTGTAGTGATCCGATCTCTTCGCAAGTTGCGTACCCTCTCCTCGATGCTGAAATTCAGCTGAGCCAGGATCCCTCAAAAATGGACTATTGCCCGGCTCAACAGCCGGGCATTTTTTTTGAATCAGGAGGCCTAACTGGCCGGGGCCTGGGCACCCATCTCCAACGTGATCGGCAACACGGCACCACCCCGCAGGGGCATCTCCTGCTTCAGACGCAGGCGCAGCAAACCCGGAGCCTCCACCACCACCTGCAGGCCCTGCGGTGGGGGGGCCAATCCATCTAATACCACCCGGTTCTGGGCCGCGCCGGAGCTCAGCTCCCCTTCCAGCCCATAGGCCGGCCCGCAGCGCATCAACACCTTCCCGCGCCAGATCGCACTGGGTGCGGTGCCGATGCTGTAAGTGATCCGCTGCCCTTGCACCACCACCTGCACCACCGGTGTGCGCCCCGCCAGATTGCAGCCCGCACTGGTTCCCGTCCCTGCCTGCCAGCTCTCTGCCGCCGCCAGCTCCGCCCGCAGCAGGGCCAGGGTGCGGCGCTGAAAGGTGCGCTCCCGCAGGAGCAGCGCCAGCCGCTCCCCGCTCCGCCCCGAGGCGATCAACCCCTGCACCACCACCCCCGCCACCACCAGAGCCAGGGCCATCGCCACCAGCAGCTCCGTGAGGGTGAAGCCTTCCTCCCGTTTCACAGGATCTGCTCCGGCTCGCAGCCCCCAGGGCCCTCCCGCCCCACTCGGGTGATGCCCAAGGGCAGGCTCACCACCACGCAGCGCACCATTGGCGTGCCCGGGCTCCGCAGCCACACCGTGCCCCCATCCAACACCAGCCCGTTGGCGCTGAAGCGCACTGGATCAGGCAGGTTGTGGCTCACCTCCACCCCCGCTGCCAGCTCCGGCTCCAGCAACCGGCAGGCCGGAAGCCCTCCCCCCTGGGGCTCCCGCCATCCCGTCACCCCCAGGGCCAAGCCACAGGGTTGGCCCTCTCGCATCGCCGACGCCCGGGCTTCCTCCAGGCCCCCCACCACCCGTTGGCTCGCCGCCTGCAAGCTCTGGCGCGCCCGAGCCTCCGCCTCCCCGCGGCTCACCCAGGCCGCCAAAGCCAACACCAGCCCCACGGCCATCAGCAGCTCGGGCAGAGTCCAGCCTGGTGCACGCCTGGCCTGGCCCGATTGAAAACGCTCAGGCCCCATGGATTCCCTCCTGGCAGAGGCCAAGGGCGGAAGCACTGAGCAGCCGTTCCCGATGCAGGCCCCCCGCTTCCCATCGCAGGTGGATCAACCCCGGCCCGGTGGGGGGCAGGGTGAGGGTGGCCGATTCGCCGAGGGCCACCGCCGCCGGTAGGGCCTGCAGCAAGGGCACCAGCTGGCCCATGGCCACCTGGCAATCAACCGCTGGCCCCTCGCTGGTGGCCAGATTCCGTGCCGCTCCTTCACTGGCCACCAGCAAAGACTCCAGCCGATCCAGCTGGGCCTCCCGCCGCTCGAGATCCCAACTCGCCCGCAAGCCCTGGCTCCAGAGCTGGGCTGCAGAACCACAGCCCACCATCCACACGAGGGAGGCAGCCACCGCTTCTGCCAACGTCATGGCTGGCCACCTCCCAGCAGCCGGGGGCCCAGCTCTGCCACCAGGACAGGACTCCCGTAAAGCCGCACCCCGTAGCGGCCCTGCCGCGCTCCCCACCCCGGCCCTGCCACCAGCTGCAAGGCCAGCTGGGCCGACTGGCCATCCGACGCAGGTTGCCAGCCATGCACCCGCACGGGCGCCGCCATCACAACGGCCTCCTTCAGGGCCACCACCGCCATCGGGGTGGCACAGGTGGCCCCCTCCCACTGCGCCAGGGGCAGGGCCAACAGGCAGGGGTGGGAGGCGTTGAGGGCGGCCAGGAGCTGGTGGGCCGCCGAGGCCAGCAGGTCTTCCTCCCGCTGCACCCGCTCCCGAGCCCCCACCTGCAACCGCTCCTGCATGGCCATGCCATGGAGCATGAGGCTCATCAGCAACAACACCCCTGAGGCCCCCACGGCCAGGGGCATGGCGTAGCCCGGAGCCGCGGCCCGGGGCAGGCGCGGCGAGATCCTGCGGAGCAGGAGGCGGCGAAGCATGGCAAGAACCACTCGGAGCCAAAGCGTTCCCGCCGGCGGTCAGGCCGGGCGCCCCAGATCGCCTATGATGACGTCATCAGAACACGTCATCATGCGCACCATTGTGGATTTGCCTGATCTTGAGCGCGCCCAGCTGGATGCGCTCTGTCAGCAGAGAGGGCTGTCGCGCGCAGAAGCACTGCGGCAGGCGCTGCGTCTTTGGCTGGCAAAGCAGCAGCCAGCACATGGCACAGTGTTTGGGCTTTGGCGTGATCGCCCCGAAGACGGCGTTGCGCTGCAACGGAAGCTCCGAGAGGAGTGGAGTCAGCCCTGATGCTCCTGCTCGACACCAACATCCTGATCGATGTGTTGCGTGGCGAAGCCGTTGCCCTCTCTTGGCTGGAGCGGCAGCCGAGCCCGCGCATCAGCGTGATCACCTGGATTGAAGTGCTGGTGGGCTGCCGCGAGGGGGAAGCCGATGCCGTGCGTGGCTGGCTGGAGAGCTTCCCCCGCCTGCCGCTGGATGACGCCATCTCCAGTGAAACAGTGCGGCTCCGGCAACAACACGGCCTGAAAGTGCCGGACGCCATCATCCTGGCGACGGCCCGTTGCTCCCAACTTGCCCTGGCCACACGCAATAGTCGGGATTTCCCTCTGTCGATGGGAGATGTGCTCCATCCCTACCAGCTGTGAGCGTTACTGATTCAGCTTCAACACCGCCATGAAGGCCTCCTGGGGCACATCCACCTTGCCCATGGCCTTCATGCGCTTCTTGCCCTTGGCCTGCTTCTGCAGCAATTTCTTCTTGCGGCTGATATCGCCGCCATAACACTTGGCCAGTACATCCTTGCGGATGGCACTGATGCTTTCGCTCGCAATCACCCGGCTACCAATGGCGGCCTGAATCGGAATCTTGAACTGCTGGCGGGGGATTAACTCCTTGAGCTTCTCCACCAATCCCTTGCCCACGTTATAGGCCTTATCGCGATGCACGATCGTGGTGAGGGGATCGGCCTTTTCATTGTTGATCAACACATCCAGCCGCACCAATTCATTCTTGCGATACCCAATCAGGTGGTATTCCATGGAGGCATAGCCCTTGGTGCGGCTCTTCATCTGATCGAAGAAATCCGTCACCACCTCCGCCAGCGGCATCTCATAGTGCAGCGTCACCCGGTCGGTGGTGATGTATTTCATGTCGATGAATTCGCCCCGCCGCTCTTGGCACAGCTCCATCAAGGTGCCGTTATAGGTATTGGGGGTATAGATCTCGAGCTTCACATAGGGTTCTTCGATCGATTCGCGCTTCTGCGGATCGGGCAGGGTGGCGGGGTTATCCACCATCTCCGTGCTGCCATCCAGCATGTTCACCCGATACACCACCGATGGGGCGGTCACGATCAGATCCAGGTCGTATTCCCGCTCCAGCCGCTCCTGCACGATCTCCATGTGCAGCAGGCCGAGAAAGCCGCAGCGGAAGCCGAAGCCCATCGCGCTGCTGGTTTCCGGCTCGTATTGCAGGGCCGCATCGGAGAGCCGCAGCTTGTCGAGCGCTTCCCGCAGATCGGGATATTGATCCGCATCGGTGGGGAACAGGCCGCAGAACACCATCGGCTTGGCTTCCGTGTAGCCCGGCAGGGGCTCGGCCGCCGGGGCGCTCAGCAGGGTGATCGTGTCGCCCACCCGGGCATCGGCCACCGCCTTGATCGAGGCCGCCATGTAGCCCACCTCCCCCGCATGGAGGCTCTCCACCTGCCGCTGATCCGGCGCCATCACCCCCACCTCATCCAGCTCATAGCTCTTGCCGCTGGCCATCAGCAGCACCTTGTCCTTCTTGCGGATCGTGCCGCTCATCACCCGGAAATACACGATCACACCCCGGTAGGGGTCGTAATAGGAATCAAAAATCAGGGCCTTCAGGGGCTCCTCCACCCGATCCGGCGGCGGCGGCACCCGATCCACCACCGCCTGCAGGATCTCCGGCACCCCCAGGCCCGTTTTGGCCGAGCAGGGGATGGCCTTCGAGCAATCCAGCCCGATGATCGCCTCCACCTCCGCCCGGATCCGCTCCGGATCGGCCCCTGGCAGGTCGATCTTGTTGAGCACCGGAATGATCTCCAGATCGTTTTCCAGCGCCAGATACACATTCGCCAGGGTTTGGGCCTCCACCCCCTGGCTCGCATCCACCACCAGCAACGCCCCCTCACAGGCCTGCAGGGAGCGGCTCACCTCATAGGAAAAATCAACGTGGCCCGGCGTATCAATCAGATTGAGAATGTAGGTTTCGCCATCAGCCGCCTTGTATTCCATCCGGGCGGCCTGGAGCTTGATCGTGATGCCCCGCTCCCGCTCCAGCTCCATGTTGTCCAGGAATTGCTCCTGCATGTCGCGCGCCGCCACGGTTCCCGTGTCCTGCAGCAAACGATCGGCCAGGGTGGATTTGCCGTGGTCGATATGGGCAATGATGCAGAAATTGCGGATCCGGGAAACGGGAACGTCGGTCATGCGCCGGAGCAGTCGCATTGGATCCTAGGGAGGTGATCAAGACCCTGCCCATGCCCCCCTCCAACCCCTGGCTGCTCCTGGCGATGGCCATCAGCGCGGAAGTGGTCGGCACCTCCTTCCTCCGGCTCTCCCAGGGCATGACCCGCCCCGGCCCCACCCTGCTGGTGCTCGCCGCCTACGGCACCTCCATGCTGTTGGTGTCGCGGGTGGTGCAGGTGCTCCCCCTGGGCCTCACCTATGCCATCTGGAGCGGCATCGGCATCCTGGCCACCGTGCTGGTGGGGGTGTTCGCCTATCGCCAGATCCCCACGGCCGGCCAGCTGGCGGGCATGGCCCTGATCGTGGCCGGGGTGGTGGTGGTGAACCTCCGCGGCCCGGCCCACGGCTAACCCGGCCTAAACTCTGCCTAGAACGTTCCATTGGCCCTGCGATGAGCACCGAAACCACCACCCCTGCCGAGCAGGCCGCCCCCGAGACCAGCGCCGATCCCCGCGCCCTCACCATCGAAAACGTGGAGCGGGTGCTCGATGAACTCCGCCCCTACCTGATGGCCGATGGCGGCAACGTGGAAGTGGTGGAACTCGATGGCCCCGTGGTGAAGGTGCGCCTGCAAGGCGCCTGCGGCTCCTGCCCCAGCAGCACCATGACCCTCAAAATGGGCATCGAGCGCAAGATGCGGGAATCCATCCCCGAAGTTACGGAAGTGGTGCAGGTGCTCTGAGGCCCGCACCCACCTGCCCCAATCGGGGTGGCCCCGTAGGCTGCCCCTGAGCAATCCCCCCCTGGCTGTGCTGGATCAGCGCCTGCTGCGCGAGAACCCCGAGGTGATTTCCGAACAGCTGGGCCGCCGCGGCCTGGAGGTTGATCTCACCGGTTTGCAGGCCATCGCGCGCCAGGAGCGGGATCTGGAGGAGCAGCGCAGCGGCCTCCAGGCCGAAGGCAACCGCATTGGCCGGGACGTGGGCCAGCTGATGCGCAGCGGCGGCAACCCCAACGACCCCGAGGTGCAGGCCCTGCGGGAGCGCGGCAACCACATCAAGCAGCAGGTGGCGGGCCTGGAAGAGGAGGAGAAGGGCCTGGAAAAGCGCCTGCGGGAGCAGCTCCTCACCCTCCCCAATCTGCCCTCAGCCCTCTCCCCGGAAGGCCGCAGCGAGGCCGACAACGTGGAGGTGAAGCGCTGGGGCGAACCCCGCCTCCCGGCCCCTGGAGAAACCCTCCAGGAGCACTGGCAGATCGCCGAACGCCTCAGCCTGATCGAAACGGAGCGCTCCGTGCGCATCGCCCAGAGCCGCTTCATCACCCTGGTGGGGCAAGCCGCCCGGCTGGAGCGGGCCCTGATCTCCTTCATGCTCGATCTGCACACCGGCCGGGGCTACAAGGAGGTGTTGCCACCGATCCTGGTGAACACCGCCAGCCTCACGGGCTCGGGCCAGCTGCCGAAATTCGCCGAGGAAAGCTTCCGCTGCGCCGACGACGACCTCTGGCTCACCCCCACCGCCGAGGTGCCCATCACCTCCCTCCACCGGGAGGAGGTGCTGGAAGCCAGCCACCTCCCCATGCGGTATGTGGCCTACACCCCCTGCTTCCGCCGGGAGGCCGGCTCCTACGGCCGCGACACCCGGGGCCTGATCCGCCTGCACCAGTTCAACAAGGTGGAGCTCTACTGGTTCTGCCACCCCGACGCCTCCGAGGCGGCCCACGAGCAGCTCACCCACGATGCGGAGGCCGTGCTCGAGGCCCTCGAGCTCCCCTATCGCCGCATCGAACTCTGCACCGGTGATCTGGGCTTCTCCGCCGCCCGCACCTACGACCTGGAGGTGTGGCTCGCGGGCGCCGGCGCCTATCGGGAGATCTCCAGCTGCAGCACCTGCGGCGATTTCCAGGCCCGCCGCAGTGCCATCCGCTGCAAAGAGGAGAGCAAGGGCACCCGCCTGGTGCACACCCTCAACGGCAGTGGCCTGGCGGTGGGGCGCACCATGGCGGCCCTGCTGGAGGCGGGCCAGCACGACGATGGCAGCGTGCGGCTGCCTGCGGCGCTCGTGCCCTATTTCGGGTCCGACCGGATCACCGCCTCCCCTTAGAGCGGCCAACCCCCCAGAATGAATCCCATTCGTGTTCCCCCCGCCTGATGGGAGTTCTCACAGCCCTGGCCATCCTGGCCGGCCTGATCGTGGTCCATGAAGCGGGGCATTTCTTTGCGGCCGTTTGGCAGGGCATCCGCGTCAGCGGCTTCTCCGTGGGTTTTGGCCCCGCCCTCCTGCAGCGCCAGCGCCGGGGTGTGCAATTCGCCCTGCGGGCCATCCCCCTGGGGGGCTACGTGTCGTTCCCGGACGACGATCCCTCCAGCCCCTTCCCCCCCGACGACCCGGATCTGCTGCGCAACCGGCCCCTCCACCAGCGCGCCCTGGTGATCGCCGCCGGCGTGCTCGCCAACCTGCTTCTGGCCTTTCTGGTGCTCACCGCCCAGGGCTACATGCTCGGGATTCCCGCTGGCTTCAGCACCTCTCCGGGGGTGCTCGTGGCCGGGGTGCAGCCGGGCCAGCCCGCAGCCCTCTCGGGCCTCAAGGAAGGGGATCGCATCCTCTCCCTCAACAACGAGCCCGTGGCCGGCGGCCAGGAGGCCGTAGCCGGCTTCGTGCAGCAGATCAAGGGGTCCCCCGCGGTTCCCCTGCGCCTGCAGGCGGAGCGCGGCGGCCGCACCGTGGCCATCACCCTCACCCCCGCCGACCAGGGCGGCACGGGCCGGATCGGCGCCCAGCTCCAGCCCTTTGGCACCGAAGCCTTCCGCGCTCCCAAGGGGCCCTTCGAGCCGATCCGCCGGGCCAGCCGTGATTTCTTCAATCTCACCAAGCGCACGGTGGAGGGATTCGTCACCCTCTTCACCCATTTCGGGGAAACGGCCTCCCAGGTGTCGGGCCCGGTGAAGATCGTGGAGATGGGCGCCTCCCTCGCCAACCAGGGCGGCAGCAGCCTGTTTCTCTTCGCGGCCCTGATCTCCATCAACCTGGCCGTGCTCAACTCCCTCCCCCTCCCCCTCCTGGATGGGGGCCAGTTCGCCCTGCTTCTTCTCGAAGGCCTGCGGGGCCGCCCCCTGCCCGAGCGCTTCCAAACCGCCTTCATGCAATCGGGCTTCGTGCTGCTGTTGGGGCTCTCCCTGGTGCTGATCGTGAAGGACACCTCCCAGTTGCCCATGGTGCAGCAGCTCTTCGTCCGCTAGGCGATGCCCCGCTTCCCCAGCGCCCGCAGCCGAGCCCCCCTGCTGCTGGAGCGCCTCGGGGAGCTCTATCCGAACGCCACCTGCTCCCTCCACTGGCGCACCCCCTACGAGCTGCTGGTGGCCACCATGCTCTCGGCCCAGTGCACCGATGAGCGGGTCAACAAGGTGACCCCCGCCCTGTTCGAGCGTTTTCCCGATGCGGCCGCCGCCGCCCAGGTTGATCCCGTGGAGGTGGAGCCCTACATCCGCTCCACCGGTTTCTTCCACAACAAGGCCAAAGCCATCGTGGGCACCTCCCGCCTGCTGATCGAGCGCCATGGCGGGGAGGTGCCGGCCTCCATGGAGGAGCTGGTGGAGCTGCCGGGAGTGGCACGCAAAACCGCCAATGTGGTGCTGGCCGTTGCCTACCGCATCAACGCCGGCCTCACCGTGGACACCCATGTGCGGCGCCTCTCGCAACGGCTGGGCCTCACCCGCCAGAGCGATCCACGCCGCATCGAGCCCGACCTGATGAAGCTCGTGCCTCAGAGCGAGTGGGAACACCTCTCGATCCGCCTGATCCTCCATGGCCGGGCCGTGTGCACCGCCCGCAAGCCCGCCTGTGGCGGCTGCCCGATCGGGGAGCTCTGCCCGAGTCAGCTCAAGGGGTAAGCTCGAAAGGATTCCTGTATTGCTCCGGCTGGCCGCATGGCGAAGAAGTCGATGATTGCGCGCGATGTGAAGCGCAAAAAAATGGTGGAGCGCTTCGCCCCCAAGCGCGCGGCCCTCAAGGCCGCCATGCAAGCCGCCAGCGATCCGATGGAGCGTCTGGAGATCCACCGCAAGTTCCAGTCGCTCCCCCGCAACAGCGCCCCCAACCGCCAGCGCAACCGCTGCTGGGCCACCGGCAAGCCCCGGGGGGTGTATCGGGATTTCGGCCTCTGCCGCAACCAGCTGCGGGAACGCGCCCACAAGGGTGAGCTGCCCGGCGTGGTGAAGTCGAGCTGGTAAGGGCCTGGCCCACGGAACGTGGCCAGAGAACCAGCAGGGCAACGAGTTTGAACCCTTTGCCCGCCGGTTGGCTCTTCTCTCCAAACCCCCTTGGACGTCGATCGCCGTCGGAAACTCAACAAGTGCGAAGGGCTAGGTGTCAGAATCAAAAATGACTCAGAAGCAATAACGCCCAGTGCAAGGACAAACGCAGACGATCTCCTTTGATGGCCGGGAGATCCGGCTGACGACTGGCCGCTACGCCCCTCAGGCGGGCGGCGCCGTGATGGTGGAGTGCGGAGATACGGCCATCTTGGTGACGGCCACCTGCTCCAAACCCCGCGATGGCATTGATTTCCTTCCCCTCATCTGCGATTACGAGGAAAGGCTCTACGCCGCCGGACGCATTCCTGGCAGTTTCATGCGACGGGAATCCCGTCCCCCCGAGCGGGCCACGTTGATTGCCCGCCTCATCGACCGCCCCATGAGGCCCCTCTTCCCCTCCTGGATGCGGAACGACCTCCAGATCGTGGCCACCTGCATGTCGCTCGATGAGCGGGTGCCACCCGATGTGCTCGCCGTCACCGGCGCTTCCATGGCCACCCTCCTGGCTCAGATTCCCTTCCACGGCCCCATGGCAGCGGTGCGGGTGGGCCTGCTGGGCGACGACTTCGTGCTCAACCCCAGCTTCCGGGAGATCCAGCGCAGCTCCCTCGACCTGGTGGTGGCCGGCACCCCCGATGGGGTGGTGATGGTGGAAGCCGGCGCCGACCAGCTCCCCGAACAGGATGTGATCGAGGCGATCGACTTCGGCCTCGAGGCCGTGAACGAACTCATCAAGGCCCAGCTCTCCCTTCTCAAGGAGATCGGACTGGAGCCCGTGGCGATCCCGGCGGCCAAGGAAACGGACGACACCCTGCCGGGCTTCCTCGAGAGCCAGTGCGCCACGGGCATCGGCGAGATCCTGCAGCAGTTCGAGCTCAGCAAGCCCCAGCGGGATGAAAAGCTCGATGCCATCCAGGCCGATGTGACCCAGAAGATCGCAGCCCTGCCGGACAACGACCCGGTGAAGGCGGCCGCGGGCAGCCACAGCAAAGCCCTGGCCAACAGCTACAAGAGCCTCACCAAAAAGCTCATGCGGCAGCAGATCCTCAAGGACGGTCGCCGGGTGGATGGTCGCCAGCTCGATGAGGTGCGCACCATCTCCGCCGCCGCCGGTGTGCTGCCCAAGCGGGTGCATGGTTCGGCCCTGTTCCAGCGGGGGCTCACCCAGGTGCTCTCCTGCGCCACCCTCGGCACCCCCAGCGACGCCCAGGAGATGGACGACCTGAATCCCTCCAAGGAAAAGCTCTACCTGCACCACTACAACTTCCCTCCCTATTCCGTGGCCGAAACCCGGCCCATGCGCTCCCCCGGCCGTCGGGAGATTGGCCATGGGGCCCTGGCCGAGCGGGCGATCCTGCCCGTGCTGCCCCCGAAGGAAAACTTCCCCTATGTGCTGCGGGTGGTGAGCGAGGTGCTCAGCTCCAACGGCTCCACCTCCATGGGATCGGTGTGCGGCAGCACCCTGGCCCTGATGGATGCGGGCGTGCCCCTGAAGGCCCCCGTGAGCGGGGCGGCCATGGGCCTGATCAAGGAGGGCGAGGAGGTGCGCATCCTCACCGACATCCAGGGCATTGAGGATTTCCTCGGCGACATGGACTTCAAGGTGGCCGGCACCGAAAAGGGCATCACCGCCCTGCAGATGGACATGAAGATCACGGGCCTGGCCATGCCCACCATTTCGGATGCCATCAAGCAGGCCCGTCCTGCCCGGCTCCACATCCTGGAAAAGATGCTGGAAGCCATCGACAAACCCCGCGACACCCTCTCCCCCCATGCGCCCAGGCTGCTCAGCTTCCGCATTGATCCGGAGCTGATCGGCACCGTGATCGGTCCTGGTGGTCGCACGATCAAGGGCATCACCGAGCGCACCAACACCAAGATCGACATCGAAGATGGCGGCATGGTGACCATCGCCAGCCACGACGGCCAGGCCGCCGAGGAAGCCCAGCGCATGATCGAAGGCCTCACCCGTCGCGTCAGCGAAGGGGAGATGTTCTCGGGTACGGTCACCCGCGTGATTCCCATCGGCGCCTTCGTGGAGATCCTCCCCGGCAAGGAGGGGATGATCCACATCTCCCAGCTCTCGGAATCCCGGGTGGAGAAGGTGGAAGACGTAGTGAACGTGGGCGACCAGGTGACCGTGCGCGTGCGCGAGATCGACAACCGGGGCCGCATCAACCTCACCCTGCGGGGTGTGCCCCAGGCCGAAACGCCCGTGCCCGCCTGAGCTGCAGCTCAGAGCGGAAAACCGGGATCAATGCGGGCCATCGCTGCGGTGGCCCGCTCACACAACAGCGGGTGGGCCAGGCCGTGGCTGGCGATCAGGCAACCCGCCTGAAGCCCATCGCCCCTGTTGTAGGTGAGGGGTTGGCCATCGGCATGGCTGAAGGCACCGCCGGCGGCTCGCAGCACCGCCTCCGGAGCCGCCATGTCCCAGTCCTTCGGGGCGCTCTTGCCCGACAGGGAGATGTACACATCCGTTTCCCCCCGCAGGATGGTGGCCACCTTCCCGCCCACGCTGCCCATGGCCCGGCTGGGGCCGATCGGCAGGGCCTCCAGCAGCTGCTCCAGCCGATTGTCGCGATGGCTGCGGCTCGCCACCAGCACCAGCTCACCGGCCTGCTCCCGGCTGCTCAGCCGAGGCGGCTGGCTCAACCCATCCGGACCTTCGCACCAGGCCACACCTGAGCCTTCCCCCGTGGTGAAGGGGTGCAACACGCCGAACCAGAGCTCCTGTAGCTCGGGCAGCACGATCAGCCCCAGCACCGGGCTCCCCTCGTGCACCAGCGCCAGATGCACGGCGTATTCGCCACTGCCCTCCAGGAAATCCCGGGTGCCATCGAGGGGATCGAGGATCCACAGCCACTCACCCGCCAGGGGCGCACCGCTGGCCAGCTGCTCCTTCGCCGTCTCCTCGCTGAGCAGCGTCCAGGGGGCCGCGGGAAAGGCCTCCGCCAGCCCCTCCAGCAGCCAGCGGTTCACCGCCAGATCCGCCGCCGACACCGGCCCCTCCCCCCCTTCCTCCACCGTGAGCGCCCGGGGGAATCCATAGGGTGGCTCCTCGCCAGCGGCATAGGCCCGCAGGATCGCCGCGGCGCCCCAGGCCAGCCGGCGCAGCTGGTTCAGCAGCACCTCCCCCCCCACCCCCTCCGGCAGGGGCACATGGGGGGGCCAGGTGGGGGGAACCGCCATCATGGGGACGAAACAGCCATTGTGCCTACGCACAGGAGCAGCGGTGTTGGAGACGGCCGAACCCGCCCCCGGCGTGCTCTACCTGGTGGGCACCCCGATCGGCAATCTGGAGGATCTCTCCCCCCGGGCCCGGCGGCTGCTGGCGGCGGTGGATCACCTCGCCTGTGAGGACACCCGCCGCAGCGGCCTGCTCCTGCAGGCCCTGCAGTGCAAGCGGCCCCTGATCAGCTTCCACCAGCACAACCAGGCCAGCCGCATCCCCCAGCTGCTGGCCCATCTGGAATCCGGCGCCTCGGTGGCCGTGATCAGCGATGCGGGCCTGCCGGCCCTCTCCGATCCGGGGGAGGAGCTGGCCGCTGCGGCCCGGCAGGCGGGGCGGCGGGTGGTCTGCATCCCCGGCCCCAGCGCCATCACCACCGCGCTGGTGGGCAGCGGGCTGCCCTGCGGGCGCTTCTGTTTTGAGGGGTTCCTGCCGCCCAGATCCCACCAGCGCCGCCAGCGGCTGCAGGAACTGGCGGCCGATCCCCGCACCCTGGTGCTCTTTGAGGCCCCCCACCGGCTCGTGGCCCTGCTGGAGGATCTGTTGGCCGTGTGGGGCGATCGGCCGCTGCAGGTGGCCCGCGAACTCACCAAATGCCATGAGGAGCAGGTGGGCCCCACGGTGAGCGCGGCCCTGGCCCACTTCCAGGCCACCCCGCCCCTGGGGGAATGCACCCTGGTGGTGGGTGGGGCGCCGGAGGCGGCGCCTGTATGGGAGGAGGGGGCGTTGCAGGCGGCCCTGGAGGATCTGGTGGCTGAAGGCCACAGCGCCCGGGAAGCCAGCCGCCTGCTGGCGGAGCGCACGGGCCACCGCCGCCGGGATCTCTACGCCCTGTTGCATCGCCCCGCTGCGGGGGAAGATGGGGAGAGCATGCCCTGAATTCCGTCGATGCTGCTCCGTCTGCGCCTGGTGCTCTCCAGCCTGGTGGGGGCGCTGGTGGTGCTACTGGCCGTCTGCCTAGGGGGCCAGAACCTCAGCGATCGCCCCACCCTCCAGCTGGGCTTTGGCCGCACCGCCCCCCTGCCCAGCGGCTTCCTGCTGGGGGTGGCCCTGGCGGCGGGTCTGGGCCTGTTGCTGCCGGTTCCCTCACCAGCGCCCAGCACGCCCTCCACTGCTCCCCCTCCGGCGGCTGCACCGAGTGCGGCACCCTGATCGGCTGCGGCCTGGTCGCAGGCTGCCCCGTTCTCTTGACGCTCGCTCTCTTGACGCTCGCTGATTGACCCTCACACTGGGCCCATGACCGAGATGACCTGGTCTGAACTGCGCATTCGGGTGGCCCGGCTCGGCGCCGCCCTTGATGTGGTGGTGCGCAGCGACCCGGAGGTCTGCGGCCTGAGCGGTGATGCCTTCCACCTGTCGCTGCACCACGGC
>Ga0208598_1000104_pt1 | contig 28985 bp, 25 predicted proteins | sample LakMenEpi22Jun12_FD_150726 | JGI IMG/M metagenome (GOLD analysis project Ga0208598, IMG submission 150726) | Freshwater microbial communities from Lake Mendota, WI - 22JUN2012 deep hole epilimnion (SPAdes) | ecosystem: Environmental > Aquatic > Freshwater > Lake > Epilimnion/Euphotic zone ... | reverse complement strand
CCCTTGTATTCGACAACCTGTTTACCGCCCAGTTATTGGTGATGGCCCTAGCGGTCGTCGTGTTAGGCCTGTTCCCTGAGTGGCTGATCGGGTTGCTTTATTTCTGATCTCCTTTTGCCGCTCATCAAGCTTTTCTTTGCGGAGGGCCGTAGCGGTGGTACCTTCACCTTTCGATGATGAAGTTCGCAGACATATTCTCACTTGCCTTTCGCACCATACGGGGCAACCGGCTTCGAACCGGCTTGACCGTGTCTATCATTGCGTTTGGTATCATGGCCCTGGTAGGCATCATCACCGCGATCGAGGCCATGAACCAGAAGTTCACCGAGAGTTTTTCCAGTATGGGTGCCAGTGGCTTTACCATTCGCTACAAGGCCCGAAACATTCGCTTAGGCGGCGGTGGTGATGGCAACGACATGAAGCTCTCCAAGAAAGGAAAGAAAAAAGAGCGCACTTCGAATCTCGACAAAAAAATATCCCGCGATCAGGCCGAGCTTTTTTTATCTAGGTTTGATTTTCCGTCGGTCAAAAGCATCAGTTTATTCGGGGGGCGCAATTCGATCGTGTCTTACGAGACCCTTAAGACCAGTCCCAATGTAATGGTGCAGGGTGGAGATGAAAATTTTCTTGCCCTCAATGGCTTTACCATCGAGACAGGACGTAACATGAACAGTATCGATGTGCAGACGGGTCGTAATGTTTGCCTGTTGGGTTTTGATGTAGCCAATAAGTTGTTCAAGCAGGGGTATCGTTCGGCGGTCAACAAGGTCGTTCGCGTCAATTCGATCCCGTACAGGGTGTTAGGGGTACTCGAGAGTAAGGGTTCTTCTTTCGGATTCAGTCGCGACAATATGATCGTGACATCATACAACAATGTCTATCGCAATTTTGGAGGAGCCGGTTCTTTTAACATAGCCATACAGGCCTCACAGATAGAACTGGTGCCTGCCGCCATGGGTGAGGCCGAATCATTGTTTCGCTCTGTGCGCCGTTTGCATACCACCGAAGAAAATAATTTTGTGATCGACCGCAGCGACAGCATTGCTGAAAAAGCCATGAACAGTTTGGGCTTTCTTACCATCTCGGCTACTGTGATCGGGCTGATCACGCTCATCGGCGCCGCCATCGGTCTTATGAACATCATGCTTGTGTCTGTTTCGGAACGCACCCGCGAAGTAGGACTGATCAAGGCTATCGGCGGCAAGCGAAAAATGGTAAGCCGTCAGTTCTTGCTCGAGGCGATCATCATCAGCGTATTGGGAGCCCTGTTCGGGATCTTGCTGGGGGTAGCGGTGGGCAATCTTTTTGCGCTCGTGCTGGGCACCGGGTTTGTGATCCCCTGGAATTGGGTGTTCTATGGTATCTTCATCTGTACCCTGGTTGGGCTGCTGGCAGGGCTCTATCCTGCCCGCAAAGCCGGTAAGCTAAACCCCATAGAGGCGCTTCGTTACGAGTAACCGCTGATTTTCCACAATTTTTACCCTCTTTTTTGCCGTTTTTGGCAGCCTCCGTCAAATTAATATCATTTTAATTGGTTCGGGTTATTGCATTTCAAAAAATCCTTAACTTGACCCTCCTTCGGTAACCCGAAGGGGTGTTTTTCAAACTTTAAAACCTAATAACTCAACACTAAAAAACAACGATCATGGCAGAGACTAAACCAACTGCAACAGCTGCTTCTAAATCTTCTTCAGCTCCTGCTAAGCATGGCGGAAATTCCATTTCTTGGATCGCTCCTCTCGTGTGTGTACTTGCAGGCTATTCTATCTGGCGTTTTATGATGGGAGATGCTTCTGGATTCAATGAACCCGATCCTTCTGGAGGATTCTGGCCTCACCACATGGGTCCCAAAGATGCCTTTCATCGTATCTACGAAGGAGGAATTATCGTTCCCCTGCTGATCGGAATGTTTTTAATGGTAGTGGTATTCTCAATCGAGCGTTACCTGACCATTCGTCGCGCATTGGGCAACGGACCCATTGACGATTTCGTTCGCAAGATCCAATTTCAACTCGCTAGCCGCAACGTGGATGCTGCCCTTGCCGAGTGCGATAAGCAAAAAGGTTCAGTAGGCAACGTAATGAAGGCCGGTCTGCGTCGTTACAAAGAAATGATCTCTGAGTCAGGTATGTCTACCGATCAAAAAGTGATCGCCATTCAAAAAGAGGTAGAAGAGGCCACTGCACTGGAATTGCCTATGCTGCAAAAAAATCTGGTGTTCCTTTCTACGATCACATCTGTCGGTACGCTGATCGCCCTGCTTGGAACGGTACTCGGTATGATCCGTTCTTTCGCCGCTCTCGGTGAAGAAGGTGGTGGTGGTGCCGCGGCTGACCTGGCGGTTGGTATCTCTGAGGCCCTCTATAACACGGCTCTCGGTATCGGTACCTCAGCCATTGCCCTGATCTTGTACAACATGTTCACTACCCGAATTGATTCTATCACACATGGTATAGATGAGTCTGGTTTTACGCTTACGCAAAGCTTTGCTTCTTTGTATAAATAATACAAGCTGCATTTTTTTGCAACGTACTATCCATTCATCCAATTAAATTTTCGTACCCATGCCAAGTGCCAAGATACCAAAGAGGAGTACGGACACGGATATGACCCCCTTTGTGGACATAGCCTTCTTGATCCTATCCTTCTTTATTATGGCGACAAAGTTCAAGCCGCCGGAGCCTGTGGAGATCACTACGCCCGGCTCGGTGCTGTCGCAAAAATTACCAGAGAATAATGCCGTGATGATCTCGATCGACTCGGCCAACAGGGTTTACTTTACTGTTCTCTCCGAAAAAGACCCCTCCAAGTACGATGCGATCATCCGCGGTATCAATACCAGTCAAAACCTGGGACTATCGCCTGAGGAGATGGCCAACTTCCGCAAGACCTACCTAGTGGGTGTTCCTTTCGGTGGGTTGAAGCAATTGCTCGCCACCGATTTTAAAGATCAGACTAAGCTGAGTCAGCCCGGTGTTCCCGTGCTCGATACGCTCAACAACCAGCTGGTTTGGTGGATCAAGGAAGCCAAGGCGGCCTTTGCCGGAGAAAAGCTGAATTACCTCATTAAAGGGGACGGACTTTCGAAGTACCCGACCTTCAATGCGGTGGTGCAGGCGCTCAAAAAGAACGAGGAGTTCAAGTACAACCTGGTCACTCAACTAGATGATGTACCGGTTGGAACGGCCTTGTATAAAACCGAGCAAGAGAAAAAATAAATTATCTAACTCCAATTACATTACACTATGGCAAGTATAGATAGTGGTGCAGAACAGGGCGGTAAAAAGGGCCCGGGCGTAAAGAAAGCCAAAAAACTTTCTACCCGGGTAGACATGACCCCCATGGTGGACCTTGGGTTCCTGCTGATCACATTCTTTGTGTTTACCGCGACCATGAGCTCTCCCACCACGCTCGATCTTAATATGCCAAAGGATATTAAGAAGCAAGACGAGCAAACCGAAGTAAAGGAATCTTCGGTGCTCACCATCATGCTGGGCAAGGGCGATCAGGTGTACTACTACGAAGGAAAGCTGGTGGTAGATGCATCAGGCAACAACTTTAAGCAGACCACCTTTAAGGGAATCCGCGACATCATCGTCAACAAAAAGAAAGAGGTGATGGATCGCTATTACCAACGTCCCGACCCCGCCTGCGAGGCCGAGGCCAAAGCAAAGGGTAAGCCTGTCAGCAATTGCGCCGATAAAGATTTTGTAGTCATCATCAAGCCCAGCGACGATGCCACCTACAAAAACACGGTAGACATCCTCGATGAGATGACCATCAATCAAGTGCGTACCTACGCGATGGTCAAGATCGGTGAGGTCGAATACGAGCTGATCAAAAAGACAGAAGAGACCAACGGTATCAAGTAGTAACTGAAAAAAAAGAGCATGGAATTAAATAAAATATTAAACGCAGACATTCTCGATATCGTCTTTGAGGGGAGAAACAAAGAGTACGGTGCGTATGACTTGCGCAAGACGTACAACGAGCGCGTTAAACGCGCCCTGATCATCACGGCCTCTACGGCTGCATTGATCTTGTTGATCTCTTTCTTGAACAAGACCCTTAGCGATAACGACAATGCCAAGGTCAAGATCAACGAAATGACCCTGCAAGATGTAAAGCAAGAAGAAAAAGAACCCCCGCCACCTCCGCCGCCTCCTCCTCCCAAGCAGGAGCCTCCCAAGGTAGAGATGAAGCAGTTTACTCCCCCTGTTATCAAAAAGGATGAGGAAGTAGAAAAACCCCCGCCACCACAAGAAGAATTGAAAGAAGCTAAGATCGACGTGGTCAATGTAGAGGGTATCAAGGACGAGGGACTGGCCGCACCGGTCGATATCGACCAGGGTAAGCAGATCGTAGAAGAGAAGTTCGACGATAATAAGATCTTCGACAAAGTAGAGATCGAAGCCAGCTTTCCCGGCGGTGACAGCAAGTGGCGTCAGTATTTGGAGCGAAATGCCAACGGTCAGGTAGCCACCGACAATGGTGCTCCCGAAGGAACCTACACTACCGTTGTTCAGTTCGTGGTAGACAAAGAGGGTAACATCAGCGATGTGCGTGCCCTTACCAACCACGGATATGGCATGGAAGAAGAAGCCATGCGTGTTATTAAGCGTGGTCCTAAATGGAACCCCGCCATCCAAAATGGTCGCCAGGTAAAGGCCTATCGTAAACAGCCTATCACCTTCCGTGTCGAGGGAGAATAATAATGAGTTCAACATCTTATCAAGTCCCCTTTCGTAGGGGACTTTTTTTTTAAGTTACTTTTGCTCCCTATGAACAAACTGCAGGGTTGGGACGATACGATCGTGGCATTGGCCACACCACCGGGGGTGGGCGCTATCGGGGTCATTCGCATGAGCGGTCCCAACGCCTTGTCTATTGCGGATCGGTTGTTCTTGTCGAAGAAACTCTCTGCACAACCTTCGCACACCCTGCATGTGGGCTTGCTGACCCATCAGCAACGAACACTCGACGAGGTAGTGGTTTCGCTCTTTAAGAATCCCAGGTCTTACACCGGAGAAGACGTGATAGAGTTCAGTTGTCATGGTTCGCCTTATGTGTTGCAAGAGATCATAGCGGCCTGCATTGCCGAGGGAGCGAGACTGGCTCGCCCAGGCGAGTTTACCCAGCGTGCTTTTTTAAAGGGTAAATTGGACCTTGCTCAAGCCGAATCAGTGGCCGATCTTATAGTGGCAGGGACCCGTGCAGCGCAGCGTACTGCCTTGCAAGGTTTAAAAGGAGGTTTTTCTGCCGAGCTCTCCGTGTTACGCGAGCAGCTTTTGCAATTTTCGGCCTTGCTTGAACTCGAACTCGATTTTTCGCAAGAGGATGTTGAGTTCGCCGATCGAGAAAAACTTACGGCACTGCTGCAACAGCTGGAGCGGTCTACATTTTCTCTGTTGGAGTCATTTAAGTTGGGCAATGCCATACGCAATGGTATTGCAGTGGCCATTATCGGTAAGCCCAATGCGGGCAAATCGACCTTGCTCAATAGTTTGCTCAACGAAAACCGTGCGCTCGTCAGCGATATACCCGGTACTACCCGCGACACGATCGAGGAAGTGCTAAACATCGAAGGAATTTTATTTCGTTTAATCGATACCGCCGGACTTCGTTCGCAAACGACCGATGTAATTGAGTCTGCCGGCATGGAGCGCAGTATCGAAAAGATGCGCTCGGCCGATCTGGTGCTCTATGTATTCGATTGTACACAGCCACTCGAAGAAGTGATCGCCTGGCAACAACAGGCCAAGACAGAGGGATTGAACTTTTTGTTGGTGGCCAATAAGTCGGACCTGTTGAACGGATCTTTGCAGCAGCCGGACCACCCGGCCATCAACGATGCAATTATGATCGCGGCCAAAACAGGTCAGCACGTTAAACAACTGACCGACGCCATGATCGCGAAGGTGCTCACCGGTGGTCTCGATACGGAGCATACCATCGTCACCAATGCCCGTCACTTTCAGGCCTTGCAAGAAGTACATAAGGCATTACTGGATGCCCGCCATGGATTGGCCGCTCAATTGCCAGGTGATCTGCTGGCCTTAGAAATTCGTCGTTGTTTGCAGTACCTCGGAGAAATTACTGGTGAGATCACCAATGAGGACCAACTCGATTTTATCTTCAGTAAGTTTTGTATCGGAAAGTAATGAACCCTGTAGCAGAAAAAAAATACGTGTCTCAACTTAACCCCGCCATTTGGGGATTGGTTGCCTTTTGGGCATTTGTGGAATCTTTTTTGGGAGGCATACTTCATGCCTTACAAGTTCCCCTTCGCGGTATTGTTCTTGCCGGTGCGGCAACCGCTTGTCTGACGACGATCGCCGCAGTAACAGGAGGGTATCTGGAGAAGAAACCGACCCGTACTTTTTCGGTCGATCTACTCAACGCTACGCTGGCAGTAATGGCCGTGAAGCTGGTCTTGAGCCCTCAGTCTCCCCTTACCGCTTATGTGGCTATGCTTTTTCAAGGAGGCGTTGCCTATCTTCTATTTGGGTTGCTCCCTTCTTTTCGCTTGGCTGCGATCTTGTTCTCCGTTTTGGCATTGGTCGAAACTGCGCTGCAAAAGGTGCTGGTACTTTATTTATTTTTTGGAGCTGATTTTTGGACCACCGTATCTGATTGGGTCAATGATCTGCACGTTCAGTTTGGGTTTTTGCCCTTAGGACTTCGAGGTATCGTATGGACTTATCTGTTACTTTATTTTCTGGTCGGATTGGCGATCGGTTATTGGTTTGGATTTTGGCCCGATCGAATTAAGAAGAAGAAAGACACCCTTGTGCTCGCCTTTCGACAACAAAAGCAAAATGCACTTTCGGAAGAGACCTCTCCTCGCTACACCCGTTTTCGATTCTGGCTTTTTTTTCTGCTTGTTGCACTTGTCATCAGCCTTTTTGTGTTGCCGTATTCGTTGCTGATGACCACTTTGGTACGCGTTATTATTTTTAGTCTGGCTGTTTACTTTCTAACGCCGCCAGTGCTGCGGTGGCTCACCCGACTGTTGTCGGCTAAGGTGCAGCAAAACATTACGCTCAGGCTGATTGATTCGATGCAAGAGCAAAGACTAATTTTTTATTTTTGTTGGCAGCGATTTGCCGGCAGGGGAGTCTTGCCACGATTGTTACTGGCCTTTGAGGCGGCACTGATTCTCTCTGCTTCAACCGAGGATGTCGCCCGCTCATCCACTTAAACAGGAATGCGTCATGTCTTTGCCAGCTGAACAAAAGCTACAACAGCCGATCGAATTTCTCAAAGGGGTAGGACCCCTTCGCGCCGAGTTGTTAAAGAAGGAGCTGGGTATTTTTACATTTGGTGATCTGCTGGAGTATTATCCGTACCGTCACATCGATCGTACCCGCGTCAATACGATCGATTCGCTGCAGCCCGATATGGAATTCGTGCAATTGGCAGGCGTGGTCGTTAGCAGCGAAGTGGTGGGGCAGCGCGCCGGTAAGCGATTGCTGGTGCAGTTCAAAGACCGAAGCGGTATCATTGAGCTGGCCTGGTTTCAGGGAATCAATTGGGTGCAAAAGTTATTGCAGCCGGGTTATTCTTACCTGGTATACGGGCGACTTAGTTTTTTTAACGGGCGCCCGCAGCTGGTACATCCCGAGATCGAAAAGATCGAACCCGATCAGTCGCTCGAAAAGAAATTTCTCGAGCCGGTCTATTCCACCACCGAAAAATTAAAGGCAAAGGGGTTGGGCGGAAGAGCCCTGGGGCGGTTGACACAAACCTTGCTCGCCATTCTAAAAGATAGTGATCTGTCGGAGCCTCTTCCTTTGGCTGAATTAAAACCCTTACAGCTGATAACGCGTGCTGAGGCGCTTCGTCAGGTTCATTTTCCGGAAAGTATGCAGGCGTACCAACAGGCCTTGCAGCGATTAAAATTCGAAGAGCTTTTTATTGCACAGCTTCGCATTCAGCTGGTCAGATGGCAGCGGCACCGGTTTTCGGAGGGTGTCATCTTTGAAAAGGTGGGTCATTATTTTAATGAATTATACAAGCATCACCTTCCCTTTTCACTGACCGGTGCGCAAAAAAGGGTCATCAAAGAGATCCGGGCAGACACAGCAAAAGGAAAACAAATGAACCGATTGCTGCAGGGCGATGTAGGAAGTGGAAAGACCATCGTGGCCTTGCTTACCATGCTGCTTGCCATCGATAACGGTTACCAGGCCTGTTTGATGGCACCTACAGAAATCTTGAGTCAGCAGCATTACGCTTCGTTGCAAACCTTACTAGAGAAGATCGGTCTTTCGGTGGCGCTGCTGACCGGATCCACAAAAGCCAAGGAGCGAAAGAAAATCCTCGACCAATTGGCCGATGGGTCGCTACCGATGGTCATCGGCACGCATGCCCTGATCGAAGAAACGGTTACGTTCAAAAATTTGGGATTGGTGGTCATAGACGAGCAACATCGTTTCGGCGTGGCGCAGCGGGCGCAACTTTGGAAAAAGTCGGCGCTTCCTCCGCATATGCTGGTCATGACGGCTACACCTATTCCCCGCACATTGGCCATGACGGCCTATGGCGATCTTGATTACAGCATCATCGATGAGTTGCCTCCGGGCCGTAAGCCCATCACTACCGTGCATCGGTTCGAAAAAGACCGCAGTAAGGTGATGGATTTCATAAAAAAAGAGATCGCGCTCGGAAGACAGATCTATATCATCTATCCGCTGATCGAAGAAAGCGCCAAGCTCGATTACGAGAATTTGATGAAGGGATACGAAGAGGTCAAGGCCTTTTTTCCCGAGCCCCGCTATTGGATCAGCATGGTGCATGGCAGACAACCTGCCGAGCAAAAAGAGATCAACATGAAGCGATTTGTGGAAGGCGACACGCAGATCATGGTTGCTACCACGGTTATAGAGGTGGGCGTGAACGTACCCAATGCATCGGTGATGGTCATTGAAAGTGCCGAAAAATTCGGACTCTCTCAATTGCACCAGTTGCGCGGTCGGGTAGGGAGGGGCAGCGAAAAAAGCTATTGTGTGCTGCTTACAGGTCCCAAGCTCGGTGCAGATGCACGCGAAAGAATGCGGATCATGACCACGACCGGCAATGGTTTTGAGATCGCCGAAAAGGACCTGACCCTGCGGGGTCCGGGCGAGATCGAGGGAACCCGGCAAAGCGGGGCCTTGGCCTTTAAGCTGGCTTCGCTCGTAGCCGATCGTTCGCTGCTAGAGGTGGCGCGTGAAAAAGCGGCCCAGCTTCTTGAGGCCGATCCGGGCCTCGAACACCCCCGGTATGCCCCGCTCAGGGAATTCATGAAAATTCGAAAAGGGACCCTGGCCTGGAGCAAAATATCCTGAGCGAAAACGCGTTATCATTAAACCTGATTGTCAGCCCCCTGTCAAAACACGGGCTGTTACTGATTCTTAACAGTTTTTTCGAACCCCTCCCAAGGGAATTTTGTTACCTTAAACGAAATCTGCCGGTTGAAAAAAATTGCCATTTTATTGGGATTGATCAGCGCCACGCTACTGCTCTCTGCACAAGGAGCCATTGAGTTTGTGCAGAACAAAGGCCAGTGGGATCCGCAGGTTAAGTACAGAGGCCGGGTAAGCAATGGTTATTTCTTTATACGCGAAAAGGGGTTTACCATCGTACAGCAACATCCCGACGATGTAAGGAAAATGGAAAAAGTAAAGCATGGTGATACCAGTGCCTTCTATATTCGTTCTCATGCCTGGAGCGTAGATTTTGCAACTACGAAAAATCGATCTGTTGTCTCTACTCCTGTTGTGACCGGTGAAAGTCCATTACCTACGTACGAAAATTATTTTTTGGGTAACGACCCGTCTCGCTGGGCTGCAGCCTGCTCGCTGTACCAGGTCATTACTGTCAAGGATGTCTATCCTTTTATTGACCTTCGATATTATAGCGATGCCGGTACGCTCAAATACGATCTGATCGTAAGGCCCGGTGGTGATCCGTCAGATATTGTTTTGCAGTACGAGGGAGTAGACGGACTCTCAATCAAAAATCGCGAGTTATTCGTTGCTACTTCTATCGCTACGTTTAGGGAGTCATCGCCCTATACCTATCAACCCTCGAAAGAAGGTAGAAAAGAGGTCAATTGTCGCTACCAGCTCAAAGATGATCAGCTTCGCTTTGATGTGGGTGCCTATGATCCGAATACGACACTGGTCATCGATCCTTCGTTCGTATTCTGTTCTTTCTCCGGCAGTACGGCCGACAACTGGGGATTTACCGCCACGTATGGTCCGGACGGGAGTATGTACGCCGGAGGGATCGTCTTTAATGACGGAGGAAGTTTTCCTGTTAGTCTTGGGGCCATTCAATCCAGTTTTAGGGGAGGCACCATGGACATCGGTCTGATAAGGTTGAGTGCTGATGGCGCAAGAAGAATCTGGGCCACTTATTTAGGAGGGGCGGGCGATGAGCAACCCCATAGCCTGGTGGTAGATGCCCAACAGAATCTCTACGTTACCGGACGCACCAATTCTCCCAATGGCACCAATGGATATCCTGTTATCGGCAACAGTACCCTGGCCGGTGATGGGTACGATATTGTGGTGTCTAAGATCAATGCGAATGGAACTGTTTTAATGGGATCCAGAAAGATCGGTGGCAGTGGCGCCGATGCGGTGAACATCGCTACCGCACGTGCACTAAGTTCATTGCAACGAAATTATGGGGATGATGGCAGAGGAGAGATCATCTTGGATGCACAAGGAAATGTTCTGGTTACTTCGCATACCCAATCTTCTGCTACCGGTACGGGGCGCTTTCCGACAACAAGTGCTGCCTTTCAAACTACGTTCGGAGGTGGTGCGCAAGATGCGGTCTTGCTAAAGTTATCGTCTGATCTGAATAATTTATTATTCGCAAGTTTTTTGGGTGGCACGGGCAATGATGCGGGTTATGTTCTTGCCGTTCATCCTGCCAACGGAAATATCTATGTGGCCGGTGGTACGGAAAGTGCAAACCTGATTCCGGCTTCGCAAACGGGTACCGTGGTGGGCCCCACTCTTGGCGGAACCATTGATGGGTATGTGGCCATCATCAGTCCCGACGGAACGCAACGCATTCGAACCAGTTTTATTGGTACCACAGCCATTGATCAGGTCTTTGGTGTACAGTTCGATGTCAATGGATTTCCTTACATAATGGGACAAACGACCGGCAACTGGCCCGTCTCGCCAACAGTAAGTGCTCCTTTTAATAATCCTAACGGTAAGCAATTTATTGCCAAGCTTCAACCTGACCTGTCTGCATTTGTGTATTCGGCTGCTTTTGGTTCTGGAGCATCAGTGCCCAATATATCGCCCATTGCTTTTTTGGTCGATCGCTGCGAGAATGTCTATATGTCGGGATGGGGTGGAACCGGATTTGGTTCCGGATTTACCAGTGCGGGAACGGCCGGGCTCAATAGCCTTATTACGCCTGATGCCTTTAAGTCATCGACCGATGGTAAGGATTTCATTTTTGTCGTAATGCGAAAAAATGCAACGGGCCTTCTTTTTGGTAGTTACTTTGGAGAGGATAATTCGCAAAACGGAGGCAACGACCATGTAGACGGAGGTACCAGTCGGTTTGATAGCAGGGGTACAATTTACCAGGCTATTTGTGGCAATTGCATGGTAGGGGCAGCGCCTCGTCCTAATTTTCCGGTTACGGCGGGCTCTTGGTCTACTTCCAATAATTCGAGTGGAGCAGGCTGTAGTCTTACCATGGTAAAAATCGCCATGAACCTGGCCGGTGTACAAAGTGCCATCCGCTCCAGCATCAATAATGTTTCGGGCGATACCTTGGGTTGTGTACCCCTGACCGTTGCTTTTTCTGACTCCATTGGTAACGCACAATCTTATATCTGGAATTTTGGTGACGGCTCATCCGATGAGACCACGACCACGGCCAACAATACGCATGAGTACACGGCGGTAGGAACTTATACCGTACGCCTGATCGCTGTTGATCCTACAACCTGTAACGGAAGAGATACTTCTTATATGCGGATCAGAGTAGGTAATATCGAAGCAGATCTTGACTTTAATCCTGTTAAGTTACCTCCTTGCACGGCGTTCAATTATCGCTTTGATAATTTATCGACCACACTACCGGGCTATCCCTTTCGGGCCAATTCATTCGTTTGGAATTTTGGTGATGGTAGCCCTACTGTCGTAGCAGGTCCGGGTCCGGTAAACCATGCCTTTGCAGGACCGGGTACTTACAATGTTCGACTCTATCTGCAGGATACTACCTATTGCAACGCACCCGATTCGCTGGTGCTACCGGTAAGTGTGGCAGAAAATGTAAAGGCTGGATTTACTACTTCGGCAAGAGGTTGTATTCCTTACCAGCCGGTATTCAACAACACATCACTAGCGGCACAAACCTATCTGTGGAATTTTGGCGATGGCAATACTTCTACTGTAGCCTCTCCATCTTATACCTATAACACGGCGGGTACATATACTGTAACGCTCATTGCCAACAATAGCAATACCTGTAATCTTAGTGATACAACCCGATTTGTGATACAGGTTCTCGATGCTCCGCTCGCGAATTTTAGTTATGCACCCACAGTCGTACAGCCCAACACGCCTCATACGTTTACCAACCAGGCCTCAGCGGATGCCGTTCGCTTTAAATGGGTCTTTGGAGATGGCGATAGTCTGCTTACCACTTCGCGGGCTCCGGTCGTGCACCAGTACCGCTCCAGTGGAACGTTCTCGGCTTGTTTGACCGCCTACAATTCACTCGATTGCCCTCGCACTACTTGCAGAAGTGTGCAGGCCAATGTGATTCCCGCTGCCGATATCCCCAATGCGTTTACGCCGCTTAGCGGTGATATCAACTCGGTAATTAAGGTAAAGGGATTTGGCATCAGTAAGTTAAAGCTGGAGATTTGGAATCGTTGGGGGCAAAAGGTATTTGAATCAGTTGACCAGGAACAAGGATGGAATGGCACCTATCAGGGTGTGGTCCAGCCGATGGACGTATATATGTATACCCTGTCGATCGAATTTTTCGATGGAAATAAAATTATCAAGAAAGGTGATATCACTCTTATCCGATAATCATTGAAAAGAAACTATAACATAGTATCCTTATTGCTCTTTTTTAGCGGTCTCACCTCGGTGCTGTCTGCCCAAGACCTTCATTTTTCGCAGTTCGTGCAGACCCCGCTGTTGGTCAATCCGGCACACACCGGATTTATTCCCGATGGCGATTTTCGTATGGGCGTCAATTATCGAAATCAATGGGCATCGGTCTCGGCCTTTCCGTACAAGACCATGAGCGCATTTGGAGATGTGCAGCTCTTGCAAAACAGTGAACAAACGGGTTGGTTGGGCCTGGGCGGATTGTTACTGCGTGATGTAGCGGGAACCAGTGCGCTGACCTCCACAAAAGTGTATGGATCGGTAGCGTATCATCAGATGATCGGTAATGGAAGTTTGCTCGGCTTGGGGTTCAATGTAGGATGGGCCAACAAAAGCATCAACACAAGCGGTCTTACGTTTCCATCGCAGTGGAACGGGCAGTTCTTCGATATCCATCAATCCAATCTGGCGCCGGTGTTGGCCAACAACAACATCAATTATCTCGATATGCAGGTGGGACTCAACTACGCCTACTTTCCCAATCCTTCTACTTTTTTGAATGCAGGTTTCTCTGCCATGCATCTGAACCGGCCCCAAGAAAGTTTTTTTGAAAACGTCAACGGGGTCGATAACCGTATCGACGTTCGCTACAATGGGTTTTTAAATGCCAGCTTTAAGTTGAACGATCAATTGATCGTGAGCCCGCATTTGTACTTTTCGGTTCAGGCCGCCGCTTCGGAATGGGTGGGAGGTGTCAATGCCCAGTATAATCTTTCCGGTGATGGCGAGTATGTTCTATCAGGGGGGCTCTATTACCGCTATAACGAGTCACTGATCCCAATGATCGGACTCGGGTTTAAGGAAATGGTCTTGCAATTTAGCTATGATGCGACCGTATCGTCTCTCAAGAACTTCAATAACAGAAGGGGAGCCCTTGAACTTTCGCTGGTCAAACAGGGCCTCGCCGATCCTTACCGGGGCAATCGCAGGGAATCCATGTGCCCTTCTTTTCGCTACTAGTCTTTTTCTGTTGCCTATTTATACCGATTTTTGAGCTCTTAATACCCTGTTTGCATGTCAAAAAAAGGTACCCTGCAGGCCTCTCATATCGAAACGTTTCGAACGATCGTTGGAGCCGAGCATGTCTATGTCGATAGTGAGACGCTCGATCATTATGCCCACGATGAAACAGAGAATCTTCATTTTTTGCCCGAAGTGGTCATAAAGCCCCGCACTGCCCAAGAGATCAGCCAGATCCTCAAGATCTGCAACACCGATCTGATTCCGGTTACGCCAAGGGGAGCCGGTACCGGTCTTAGCGGTGGCGCACTTCCTCACCTGGGAGGCGTGTTGCTTAGCACCGAGCGAATGAACAGTATTTTGTCTATCGATGAGCGTAATTTACAAGTAACGACCGAGCCGGGCGTTATTACCGAAGTATTGCAGCAGGCCGTTAAGGAAAAAAAGTTATTCTATCCGCCCGATCCCAGCAGCAGAGGTTCTTGCTTTATCGGGGGCAATATCGCAGAGAATAGTGGTGGCCCCAAGGCTGTTAAGTACGGTGTGGTCAAAGATTATGTGCTGAACCTTGAATTAGTATTGCCTACGGGCGAGATCATATGGACGGGTTCTAATGTGCTCAAAAATGTGACCGGATACAATCTGACCCAATTGGTGGTAGGAAGCGAGGGCACCTTGGGAATCGTTACCAAAATCGTATTGAAGCTGATTCCGCTGCCAACGCAAGAGCTATTGATGCTGGTGCCTTTTCGAAAACTCGAAGAGGCAGGAGAGGCGGTCAGTGCAATTTTCAGAGCGGGCTTTACCCCCAGCGCATTAGAGTTGATGGAGATCGATGCCCTAAAGATCGTAAGCGAGCTGGTAGGAAGTGCTGCCGTTCCCATTACCGATGATACTGCGGCTCACCTGATCATTGAGGTGGATGGCAATAACATGGAGGTATTGATGGGAGAGATGGAATCGATCGGAAATTTGCTGACCCAATTCGATATTGGTGAGATCTACTTTGCCGAAGATGCCAGTCAAAAAGAGCAGTTATGGAAACTCCGTCGTCGTGCGGCCGAGGCGGCCAAGCTGGTGGGCTACACCATCGAAGAAGATACTGTCGTTCCCCGCGCCGAGTTACCTGCCCTCATCAAGGGAGTAAAGGCGATGGGCAAAGAACATGATTTTGATGTGATCTGTTATGGCCATGCCGGTGATGGAAATCTGCATATCCGGATCCGTAAAGAAGGTGTTCCTAATAGCTTTGGTCATGGTCCGATGCAAGCTATCATTGCCGAGTTATTCAAGCTGGTTCACCAGCTGGGAGGTACCATCAGCGCCGAGCATGGCATTGGGCTCATCCAAAAAAGTTTTATGCCCATCGTGTTCGAAGAGACCTCGCTACGACTCATGAGAGATATCAAAAGGTCCTTTGATCCGAACGGGATACTGAATGCAGATAAGATCTTTTAATTCGTACGCTATGTTGTTATCGATGTTCAAAAAGTATATTCTGTTATCTACGCTTTTTCTGTTTGTGCTGGCATGGCCGGCTTGGTCACAGAACGAAAAAGAGCCTGGCGACTGGAAGAAAAATCTATTTACCGGCGGCTCTGTTTCGTTCGGGATCTTCAACAATACTTTTTTGATCGGGGCCAATCCTGTCTTCGGATATAGTCTTACCGATTTTGTGGATGTGGCTTTGCAGGTCAACTACTCCTATAATTCCATTCGTGATTATAACGGCATCTTCAATAACAAACTTCGCCAGTCTACTTATGGGGGCGGTGGATGGTTGCGCCTATATCCGGTACGAAGTATTTTTTTGCAAGGCCAGCTCGAACACAACTTCATTCGCCAAAAAAGCATACCGGTGCTCGGACCGCCCGAGGTGCGTAGTATCGATGCGAGCAGTGTGTTGGTAGGAGGGGGCTATACTACGGGTCGTTGGGGCAAAGGCGGAGAGCCCTTCTACTATCTTTCTGTACTCTTTGATGTTTCGGGTAATCTTTACTCGCCCTACACCGATGCATTTGGTCGTTCGGTCCCCTTGTTCAGAGGCGGGGTGCAGATCCCGTTATTTCAAGAAAACAGTGGGCGCGGCCGATCGTTCAGATAGCCATCCAACTCGTGGACCTTATTGATCACTTGAATTTTATCAATGGCCTCTTGGTAGAGGAATCCCTCTTTTTTCATTAGTTCGATGTGCTGCAGCAGTGCGTTATAAAATCCGTCACTGTTCAAGATGAAGATTTGTTTATCGTGAATGGTCAGCTGGTTCCAGGTAATGATCTCGAAGAGTTCGTCGAGGGTGCCAAACCCACCGGGCAATACCAAGGCCGCATCGCATCGGCTGTATAATTGTTTTTTTCGCTCGTGCATATCATTTGCCACGATCAGTTCGGTAAGTCCCCTGTGCTGTACTTCCCACTCCAGTAATAATTCGGGAATGATGCCCGTGACTCTTCCGCCATTTTCTAAAACGGCATCGGCAAGAATGCCCATTAAACCCGCACTGCCGCCTCCGTAGATGAGCCCTATATTTTTTTTTGCCATCCAATGTCCCAGCGCTGCGGCATCGGCGGCAAATGCAGGATTCGTTCCCATCTTGGAGCCGCAAAAAACCGCAATGGAATCAACGTTACTATTGGACTGCATTTGACAAAGGGAACTTATTTTTGTCTAACTTCAAAATTCATTCGTACCTAATTACTGCAGCTTATGTCGCCACTTGTATTGTTCACCTTCGTGATCGGTTATTTTTTGTTGCTGCTGGGTGTAGCCTGGTATACTTCTCGTAACGCCGACAACGATTCTTTCTTTATCGGTAATCGAAACAGTAACTGGATGTTAGTGGCTTTTGGCATGGTAGGTACTACCTTGTCGGGTGTTACGTTCGTGAGCGTACCGGGCAATGTCGGCACTATCAATTTCTATTATTTTCAATTGGTACTTGGGTATGTGTTGGGGTATCTGGTCATTTCTTTCGTATTGCTGCCGTTGTATTACCGAATGAACCTCACGAGCATTTACACCTATCTCGAATCGCGTTTTGGCGTCAATGCGCATCGGGCAGGTGCTTTCTTCTTTATTCTTTCCAGAACGGTGGGCGCTACGGCCCGACTCTATCTGGTCATTAACATCCTTCAACTATTTATTCTCGATAGACTGGGAATTCCTTTTTTGGCCACCGCTCTCGTGATCTTGCTGCTGATCTTGTTGTATACGGCAGAAGGAGGCGTCAAGACCATCATCTTTACCGATACTTTGCAAACCTCAGGTATGTTGATCGGTCTGGTGATCTGTTTGGTCGTACTGGTAAAGGCACTGGGGGTAGGCTGGTCTGGCGCCTGGGAGCTAATGACCGCCAAGGGCTACACACAGGTATTGAATACCGATATAAAAAGTCCGCTCAATTTTTGGAAACAGTTGTTAGGAGGTATGTTCATTGCCATTACCATGACCGGACTCGACCAAGAGATGATGCAAAAGAACATCAGTGTACGCACCCTGAATGATTCGCAAAAGAACATCATGACCATGAGTACCATCCTGGTGATCGTAAATGCCTTGTTCTTGTTGTTGGGAGCGGTACTCCATATCTATGCGGCCAACACCGGCATTGCCGCAAAGGGAGATGACCTGTTTCCGGCCATCGCGCTGAGTGACGCCTTTTCGGGTACCATCGGCGTTATTTTTATCATCGCATTAATATCAGCGTTATTTCCCAGTGTTGACGGGGCCATTACTTCGCTCACCTCCAGCTTTTGTATCGATATACTCGATTTCAACAAGCTAACGGGTACCGAAAAGGCCAAGCGCCGAAAAAGGCTCACGGTTCACTTGGGCTTTGCTTTCGTCTTTTTGCTGATGGTCTTATTGTATAAATTGGTAGATGATAAATCCATCATTCAGTTTATCATCAAGTTTGCCGGTATTACCTATGGCCCGCTGCTGGGATTGTTCGCTTTTGGAATCTTGACCAAGCGCCAACTGCGCAGTGGACTCATCTGGACCATTTGTCTGTCTGGTCCCGCCCTTACCTTGCTTTTGGATGTGCTGTGCAATCCCGCCTATTACAACGGCCTGCTGCATACCGATCTGGGTCTGGACGATGTATCGGAACGTTTGTTCGATGGATACAAGATAGGGCCAGAGCTCATCTTGCTCAATGGGCTTATCACCTTTGCGGGGCTATGGCTCATCTCTTTTACGAGCCCCCGTACCGGCACTACCAAAGGGTAGCGTACCTTTGTGCAAACTTTACCGGGTGGATATCATCTCTCCTGTTGCGTGGGACTATGCGCAGCAACATAGCAGCGATCCCGATCCTTTGTTGCAAGAGATCGAGCGCTATACGATGTTGCATCATGCCGAGTCGCATATGCTGAGCGGCAAATTACAAGGGCAGTTCTTGTCGCTTTTCAGTAGACTAGTGCAGCCTGTCACTATTTTGGAGATCGGCACCTTTACCGGTTACAGTGCCCTTTGTCTGGCCAGGGGGTTACGTGCCGAAGGAATTTTGCATACCATCGAATTAAGAGAGAAAGAGGCCGTAGTGGCCAAGGGGTTCTTTGACCGCTCTCCCTTTGTCAAGCAGATACAATTGCATGTGGGGGATGCCCGTACGGTCCTGGCCGGCCTCAAAGGCACCTGGGACCTGGTCTTTATGGATGCGGATAAGGTCTCTTATATAGATTATTTTAACATCGTTTTGCCAAGCCTGCGCCCGGGAGGGTTTATCTTAGCGGACAATGTTTTTTTTCATGGGCAGGTCTTCGATGAGGCTCCCAAGGGAAAAAATGCCAAGGCCATCGCCGATTTCAATTCTCATGTAAGAAATTGTCAGGACGTGGAGGTGTTGATGCTTCCGGTCCGCGATGGGATCAGTGTAATTCAAAAAAAATAAGCCATGCGCAGCGTTGCAATGCTAGTGATATCGATATTATTTTTTTCGGTCTGTACCGTAGTGGGGCAGCGCAAGGAAGTTATTACGCAATACATCGCTCAGTTTGAATCGCTGGCCATTGCCGAGATGCAGCGTACGGGTGTGCCGGCTTCCATCAAATTGGCGCAGGGCATACACGAAACCCAGGCGGGTACCAGTACGTTGGTGCAGCGCTCCAATAATCATTTCGGTATAAAGTGTAAAACGGGATGGAGCGGTCCATCGGTTCGCCACGATGACGATGAGCGCTCGGAGTGTTTTCGTAAATACGAAAGCGCAGAGGCTTCTTTCGTAGATCATTCTAATTTTTTAAAGAATAGCCCACGGTATTTTTCATTGTTCAACATTTCTCCTACCGACTACCAGGCGTGGGCCTGGGGGCTCAAGAAAGCAGGGTATGCTACCAACCCGCAATATGCCCAGACCCTGATCAAACTCATAGAGGAGTACGATCTCAATAAATATACGTTACTGGCCATGGGTAAGTCGGCCCCTCCCACAAAAACAGAGAGTGCTGGCTTGTCCGATAAAGCGGAACCCGATGTGGTCACTTCTTCTACCGTTTCTTCCGGGATCAAAACAATTGAGTCAAAGACGCTGGCCAACAAAAAATCGGATCTCGAAAACGCACCTGCCGAGAAAGTGAACTCGCGCAAAGAAGAGGCCACGTATCCGTCCGGTGTATTTGAACAGGATGGTTGTCGGGCTGTGTGGGTAAGAGCAGGCACCCCTTTTCTTCAGATCGCGGATCAGTACCAGATTCCGCTGGCAAAATTGTTTGCCTACAACCAGATGGATCCGATCCTCGAAGCAAGTCGCGACCAGGTGATCTTATTGGAGCGTCGCGCCGCTACTGCCGTTCGGTGGCCGCTGCGTAATAAAAGATCGCGCTGACCGCGTTGGATGGAAGCAAGAGAGTAACTTAGTGCAACAATTCGCATATGGACCAAATTCGCGTGCACGATAAGATCTTCGTTCCTTTTATTGCTGCCGACCAGATCAAACGTCGGGTAGAGGAACTGGCCCAGCAGATCAGTGCCGATTACAAGGAAAAACGTCCGCTGTTGTTGGCGGTACTCAATGGCTCCTTCATGTTTGCGGCCGATCTGTTCCGATCGCTCACCATCGATGCGGAGATCAGTTTTATCAAGATCGCCTCTTATCAGGGGATGCGCTCATCTGGAAAGGTCGTGACCGCCATTGGCATGGAACAAGATCTGGGTGGTCGCGATATTATTTTAGTCGAGGATATTGTCGATACCGGAAAAACGCTACATCATTTTATTCCCACGTTGCAACAACAGCATCCTGCCTCTATTGCGGTTGCTACTTTTTTGCACAAGCCCGATGCAACGATCTTTCCGCTAACCCTTACCTATGTGGGCTTCAGCATTCCCAATCGTTTTGTGGTCGGCTACGGACTCGATTATGATGGCCTAGGAAGAAATCATTACCAGGTCTACCAACTGGCCGAGGAAACGACGAAAGAGAGTTGACAACAATGTCATCGCTATAATCATGCGCAGTGTGCTTTTTGTCTTGATGTTTGGATGTCTGTGCAGTGCTGCTTCGGCACAGCAGCAGTACTATTTTCGGGGCGAGGTAAGCGATGAGTCGGGTAATCTGCTGCAACAGGTTGCCATCCGCCAATTGTCTACCGGATTACTCTTTAAAAGCGGCATGGCCGGTCGATTCGGTATTACGAGCAATGCCCTGGTAGATTCTTTTTCTTTTTCGCTCGAGGGCTATCAATCCGAAAAATGGGTGGGAACGGCCGCCTCTTTTTTGCAAATCCGTCTCAAACTACTTTCGCCTTCGCTGGCCAATCCCGACAGGCCTCGCTTGTCTTCTCGTACCAACAACATGAGCCGGCAAGAACAACGAAACGCATTTGTGGGTAACGAGACCTATGCCTCGCTCGTCGAAAATCCCTGGATCAACACGCTTCAATATCCCACTACCGGTTTTTCGTTGAACGTGGACCGTGCTTCTTACAGCAATATCAGACGCTTTCTGAATCGGTCTGCCTTTGTGCCCCAAGATGCCGTGCGCATCGAAGAGATGCTCAATTATTTTCCACCAGCCATTGCTCGAGCAAGCGATACGGCAGTATTAGCCGTCAGTTCGCTGTTGGGTCCTTGCCCCTGGAACTGGGATCACCAGTTGCTGCAAGTAGAGGTAGCAGCCCGTCAGATCAATCTGGATACACTTCCTGCCTCGCATCTTGTTTTTTTGATTGATGTGTCGGCATCGATGGATATGCCCAACCGGCTTCCGTTTCTACAATCGGCTTTTCGGATGCTCACGCAAAATCTCAGAGAAAAAGACACGGTATCTGTCGTTGCCTATGGCGGTATATCGGCCGTACTGCTGCGCGCCGTAAGCGGTTGCGAGAAAGATAGCATCATGAAGGTGATCGATTCGCTTACGCCCGGTGGGGCTACACCCGGCGAATCCGGAATCAGAATGGCCTATAAGATCGCCAAAGATCATTTTATAGAAAAGGGCAATAACCGGGTCATCTTGGCAACCGATGGAGACTTTAACGTAGGCCTTCGCACTGAAGAAGAGCTTGACGAACTGATCAGCTCTCAGCGACAGCAGGGGATCTATTTGACCTGTCTGGGAGTGGGTATGGGCAATTACAAGGATTCTAAAATTCAATTGCTCGCCGAAAAGGGGAACGGCAATTTCGCATACATCGATTCCGAGCGCGAGGCCGAAAAAATAATGATGAAAGAATTTGCGCAAACTCTTTATACCGTCGCAGACAATGCATACATGCAGGTAAGCTTTTCGCCGCAATGGGTAAAACAATATCGTTTGATCGGATTCGATAACAAGAGTGCTGCGTTACTCGATACACTTTCTTCGATAGAGGGAGGCGAGATGGGTTCGGGTCATACGCTCACGGCCTTGTTCGAGATCGAGCCCACCGATGGTTTATTGCTTTTACAGCGCGATCAAACGCAAGACACCCTTGCTGCCGTCTCGCTTCGTTACCAATTTCCGGGCGATACCCTTATACAACAGCGAGTAGCTCATTTGCAGACCAGTCAGGCTGCTTCGTTGGCTGCACTACGCGCGCACCAGTTCAATGCGGCCGTGGCCTTGTTCGGGATGAAGCTCAAAGAATCTGCTTTCGTAAAAAATTATGGATGGGACCAGCTGCAGACGCTAACAGGGCAGGTCATCGATACGGACCAACCATTGCAGACAGAGTTCTTGCAATTGGTGATACAAGCGGCCGCACGCTACGACCCCAAAAAGAAAAAAAGATCGGCTAAAAAAAAGGATTGATCACTGAAACAGATCCTTGATCCGATCGAAGAAATTACGTTCCGATTTTTCGGGTTGCGGAGTAAAGTTTGGAGAGCCGCTGAGTTTTTCGAGCGCTGCTTTTTCTTCTGAAGAAAGCTGTTGCGGGGTCCAGATACTCACTTGAATCAGTTGGTCTCCTTTTTCGTACGAATTCACCGCAGGAAATCCCTTTCCTTTTAGTCTGAAGATCTTTCCACTTTGTGTGCCCGCCGGAATTTTTATCTTGGCCCTTCCATCGATGGTCGGTACTTCGGCTTGGGTGCCAAAGACCGCATCGGTAAAGGAGAGATGCAGTTCGTAGGCGACATTGAGTCCTTCGCGATGTAATTCTTTATGTGCTTCTTCTTCTACCAAGATGATGAGGTCGCCGTTGCTTCCTCCTCGTTCGCCGGCATTGCCCTTGCCTGATACATTCAGCTGCATGCCTTCTTGTACACCTGCCGGAATATCGATGCTGACCGTTTCTTCTCCGTATACACGACCATCGCCCTTACAGCCGCCACATTTTGCGGTAACGGTCGATCCTTCTCCATTACAATCAGGGCAGGTGGCCACTGTTTGCATCTGGCCTAAAAAGGTATTTTGTACCCTGCGCACTTGTCCGTTGCCTCCACACGTAGAGCAGGTTTGCGTGCTGTTTTTGTCTTTGGCCCCGCTACCACTGCAGGTGGTGCAAGAAACATATTTTTTTACCTTGATATTTTTTGAGACCCCTTTTGCGATCTCTTCGTAGTTCAGTTTTAATTTGATGCGCAGGTTACTGCCACGCGTGCCCCGGCTCCGTTGTCTGGTGCCACCACGCTGACCACCGCCAAAGAAACTTCCAAACAGGTCATCTCCGAAAATATCTCCGAACTGGCTGAATATATCGTCCATGTTCATGCCGCCACCGGCGCCCCTTGCACCGGCTCCGCTTACGCCTGCATGTCCAAAGCGGTCGTACTGTGCGCGCTTATCCGCATCGCTCAGTATCTCGTAGGCCTCAGCCGCTTCCTTGAATTTTTCTTCGGCCGCCTTATCTCCGGGGTTGCGATCGGGGTGATACTGCATGGCCACTTTCCGATAAGATTTTTTGATCTCATCGGCCGAAGCTGATTTGCTTACGCCAAGTATTTCGTAGTAGTCTCTTTTGCTCATGATTTATTTTCCAACCACCACTTTGGGATGACGGATCATTTTCTCGTTTAGTGAATAGCCCTTTACCACTTCATCGATCACTTTTCCTTTTAGTTCCTCGCTGGGCGCGGGGATCTCGGTGATGGCCTCATGCAGGTCCGCATCAAAATCTTGGTGCAGGGTCTCGAGTGCTTTCAGACCACGTGCCTGTAGTTTGTGACGAAGTTTGTTAAAGACCAATAAGACACCCTCTACCAATGGAGCGGCATCAGGATTCCCTTCTAATGTTTTTTGGGCCCTGTCGCAATCGTCGAGTACTTCGAGCAGCTCGCCGATCACTTCGCGGCCTGCGGTTTGCATTAACTCGATGCGCTCTTTGGCATTGCGGCGTTTGTAATTGTCGAACTCGGCCACGGTCCTTACATATTTGTCTTTGTATTCCTCGAGTGCGGCCATTGCTTTATCGAGCTCGCTGAGTGCAGGCTCTTGGGTGGTACCTGTCGCTTGCTCAGAGGAGGTATCCTCGGGGGTAACGTCTACTTCGGCCGACTTGTTTTCTTGTTCTGACATAGCTCAAATAAATTGGTTGCAAAGGTAAGGTGGTCAATTTTATTGCCAACCCTTGGTAGCGGCCCAATTGCCCTTAATTCTAGACAAATTGACCTTGTCTGTCAGGGCTTTCGGTCTTTATGTCTGTCTTTAAGGGTTATCTTCGCCTGTTATGATCAAGGTTATACTCAAACGAAAGATCGCACCCCGGGTACTGCTAGGACACCCCTGGATCTTTGCCAACGAGGTCGAGCAGGTACAAGGAGAACTGGCCGGTGGAGAAGTGGTGTCGGTCTACACGCACGATCAGAAATTTGTAGGCCAGGGCTACGCCAACCCACGTTCACAGATCTTGGTACGGTTGTTGACCCGAGAAGAGAAGGTTACCATCGACGAAACATTTTTTTTAGAAAAGATCCGCTCTTGCTGGGAATACAGAAAGCGAATAGGATATACCGAGAACTGTCGACTTGTTTTTGGTGAGGCCGATGGGCTGCCCCAATTGATCATCGACAAATTCAACGATTATTTTGTTCTTCAAACGCTTGCACTCGGGATCGATCGGTGGAAACCTGCTTTGGTGAGCGCGTTGCAGCAAGTATTTCAGCCCAAGGGTATTTATGAGCGAAATGATGTGCCAGTACGAGAGCTCGAAGGACTTGCTCAGCAAAAAGGTTTTTTGTCGGATCCCTTCGAGACACGCATCACCATTCAGGAGAATGGGCTGCGCTTTTACGTAGATGTGGCTCAGGGGCAAAAGACCGGTTACTTTTTGGACCAGCAAGATAATCGCAGGGCCATTGCTTCTATTGTAAAGGATGCGGATGTGCTGGGAGCCTTTACTTACACGGGCACATTCGAGATTCATGCGGCACACTACGGGGCCCGCTCTGTGCTAGGGTTAGATATATCGGCGCAAGCCGTGGCACAAGCCAACGAGAACGCAACGCTCAATGGATTGCAAGACCGCTGTCGCTTCGAAGAGGCCAATGCCTTTGATGTGTTAAAGCAATGGGCAAAAGAAAAAAAGCAATACGATGTGGTGATGCTCGATCCGCCGGCGTTCACCAAAAGCCGCGCCACGTTGCAAAAGGCCATCACCGGATATAAAGAGATCAATTTGCGGGGAATGAAGCTGGTAAAGCCCGGAGGATTTTTAGTTACTTCTTCTTGCACCAATCTGGTCTCTCCCGATCTGTTCATCGAGATCATCGGTATGGCCGCCAAAGATGCCAGACGCACGATTCGACAGGTATGTTTTCAGACACAGTCGGCCGATCATCCTATTATTCCCACAATGGAGAATACCCATTACCTGAAATTCCTGATCATTCAGGTGCAGTAACGAAAAGCCCGATAAAAATATTGAGAAAGGCGAGCGGCAGATTATTTGGTCACCTGAAATTTTCCTGATTCGATGATCTTGCCGTTCGAGTCAGTAAGGTGGTAGATGTAAATTCCGCGAGGAAAATCATTAAGGTTGAGCAGGTACCGCTCTTGCGTAAAGACCGTAGAAAAGATCTTTTTACCAAGGATCCCGCTGTATACCTGAAGTGTGAGACCCTGCTTGTAGTTCCCGCGCAGATCAAAGGTGATGTAGCTAACCGCCGGGTTGGGATACAACTTTACCATCCGCACGTTAGGCTCTTGCAACGTGGAAGAGGGTTGTTGCTGGGCACTTACCGAGAGCTGCAACAGGAATAAAACAGATATGACGGTTGTCAGTTTCACGTATTCAAATATAGCCATTCGGGCAGGCTTTTCCAAATTTTGGCTAGCCGCTGAATGCCTAAGTCTATCATAATCAGCTTGGTGAGAGATTCACTGGGTTAAAAAAATCAGGCCAGTTCTTTCAGCTTGGCATTGATCTTTTCGAAATCGGGAATATCGCCGGCGCTCTCGAGCACTTCGGCATATTGTACGACGCCTTTTCGATCGATCACAAAAGCGGAACGCTTCGAAACGCCCTTCATATCGAGGATCCAATCATGATAGATCGTGTCGTATAGCTCCGATACTTTTTTATTGAAGTCGCTGAGCAATGGAAAATTCAGTTGCTGTTCTTCTTTGAACTTGCCCAGTGTAAAGACCGAGTCTACAGAGATGCCGAATACTTTTGCATGGGCATCGTTATAGAGGGCGATATTGTCTCTAATGGAACAAAGTTCCTTGGTGCACACACCGGTAAAGGATTGCGGAAAAAATAGCAGCAGTACATTGTTTCCCTGTTGGGCAGAGAGTTGTACAGGATTCTTATCTGAGTCGAACAGTGTAAAATCAGGGGCGGATTGTCCAATCTGAATGGCCATGGTATTTTGTTTTAGGTAAGTCGGACTGCAAAGATGTATAAAATGGATGTATTTTAGAGTCTATGATAAAAATTGTTGATGTTATCAATGTGCTGGAGAGTTGGGCCCCTCCCATGCTCCAGGAATCGTATGACAATGCCGGACTTCTGACCGGTGATCGTACCGCGCGCTGCACGGGTGTGTTGTGTTGTTTGGATGTAACGGAGGCTGTGCTCGACGAGGCCTTGCAAAAGGGTTGCAATCTGGTGGTAGCCCATCATCCCCTCATCTTTAGCGGTATCAAGAAGCTCAGCGGGGGCAGCGCTCTCGAAAGAACGATCATCAAAGCCATCAAACAAGACCTGGCCATCTATGCCATTCATACCAATCTCGACAACGTCATCAGCGGCGTAAATGGTAAGATCGCCTCGCTTTTGCAACTACGGCATTGCAGGGTATTGCTGCCTAAAGAAGCTGCTTTAAAAAAACTCATTACCTATGTTCCCTTGTTGCAAACCGAGTCTGTTCGACAGGCTTTGTTCGAGGCCGGGGCGGGTCATATTGGCGGCTACAGCGAGTGTAGTTTCTCGGTTGAGGGAGAGGGCACCTTTACAGCCGGTCCCGGTACGCAGCCCTTTGCAGGTAAACAGGGGCAGCGACACCACGAAAAAGAGAACCGGCTCGAAGTGATCTTTCCGTCGTACTTGCAAGCAGCCTTGCTCGAGGCCTTGCGAAAATCACATCCGTACGAGGAGGTGGCCTACGACCTGGTCCCCCTTGCCAACGCGCACCAAGAGCTGGGGTCGGGGCTGGTGGGTGAATTGGCCGAACCGGTCGAGGAAACCCTCTTTTTACAGCAACTGGCCCGCACTTTTGGGGCCGGACAGCTTCGGCACAGCGCCCTGCTGGGAAAGCCTGTCAAGCGAGTAGCCCTTTGCGGGGGATCTGGCAGTTTTCTGATTTCCAAGGCGTTGTCTGCTGGGGCCGACATTTTTATAACCGCCGACCTTAAGTATCACGATTTTTTTCAGGCCGACGGCAGGTTGGTCTTGGCCGATATCGGGCACTTTGAGTCTGAGCAGTTTACGATAGAGCTCCTGGCGGATTATTTAGCCGAAAAATTTCTTAACTTTGCCGTCCTCAAAACAAGCATATCCACTAATCCCGTCAACTATTTATGGCACAAGTAAAAGATTTTTCGATCCAAGAGAAGCTGGTGTCTTTGGTAACCCTTCAACAGATCGACAGCAAGCTCGACGAGATCAAGATCCTGAAAGGGGAGCTTCCTATGGAGGTGGCCGATCTGGAAGACGAGATCACGGGTCTGCATGCCCGCCTGACCCGCATCGAAGAAGAGGTCAACGGAGTGACCGAGTTCATCGAGCAACGTAAGCTTGCCATCAAGGCGGCCGAGGCACAGATCGCCAAGTACGAAAAGCAAAGTGAGAATGTTAAGAACAACCGCGAGTACGAAGCCATCAACAAAGAGATCGAAATGCAACAGCTCGACGTAAAGCTGGCCGAAAAGCATATCAAGGACGCAACCGACGAGATTGCCGAAAAAGTGGTGCTGCTTGAGAAAGCCAAAAAGAACATTGCCGTAAAAGAAGGGGTGCTGGCTACCAAAAAAGAAGAGCTCGAAAAGATCATTTTAGCAAACGAAAAAGAAGAGAAGCAGTTCAATAAGCTGGCTACCGAGGCCAAGCAACAGGTAGATCCCCGTTTGCTGGCCAGTTACGAGAAGATCCGTGGTAATTACCGCAATGGTCTGGCCGTGGTACCCGTTGAGCGCGATGCCTGTGGCGGTTGCTTCAATGCGATCCCTCCACAAAAGCAAAGTGAGATTCGCCAGCATAAAAAGATCATGATCTGCGAAAACTGTGGTCGTATTCTGGTAGATGAGGAGTTGTCGAACAGCGTGCAGCTGGCCTAACGCCCACCAATCTGATTTTAAGGATCCCGCTTTTTTCAAAGGCGGGATTTTTTTTGTGAAAGCCTCTATGGGTTTTTGCGAAATGGTCTTTGTAATGGGCGTAATTCAGATTAATTTGTGCCCATGCTCCTGCGCCTCTTTGTACAGAACTATGCCATCATCGATGAGATCGAGATCGGATTCTCTCCACAGTTTAGTGTGATCACCGGCGAAACCGGTGCCGGTAAGTCCATATTAATGGGCGCACTGGGTTTGATCTTGGGGGAGCGCGCCGACGCATCGGTGCTGGGCGATAAAACTAAAAAGCTGGTCGTTGAGGGGCAGTTCGATATCAGTCAAAAAAAAGCAGTCTTGCAATGGCTAGACGCAGAAGAACTCGATCAAGACGGAGAATTGATTATTCGAAGAGAGATCGCAGCTGCGGGTAAATCGAGGGCCTTCGTTAACGACACTCCCGTTACGTTATCGCAGCTGCAGCAACTTTGTTCGTTGTTGGTCGATCTGCACCAGCAGTTTGATACCTTGTCTTTGGAAGAAACCGAATTTCAGCGCGAAGTACTCGACGCACTCGCCGGGCAGCTTCCGTTATTGGAACAGTACCGCTCTTGTTACCGCTCCCTTGTACAGCTTCGGCAAACGGTGGTCACACTCACAGAGCAAAAACGAAAACTCGAGGCGCAGGCCGAGTACGATCGTTTTCAGTTGGATGAACTCGATGAGGCGGCGTTTTTTTCGGG
>Ga0208598_1000101_pt1 | contig 29927 bp, 52 predicted proteins | sample LakMenEpi22Jun12_FD_150726 | JGI IMG/M metagenome (GOLD analysis project Ga0208598, IMG submission 150726) | Freshwater microbial communities from Lake Mendota, WI - 22JUN2012 deep hole epilimnion (SPAdes) | ecosystem: Environmental > Aquatic > Freshwater > Lake > Epilimnion/Euphotic zone ... | reverse complement strand
GAACGATTCGACCGACGGCACGAAGGAAGTTCTCGCGGCGTGGGCTGACGGCGACCGGCGCAAAGTTTCGCTGAACATCAACCACCGTCCGCACCTTTCTCACACGATCGCCCAGGAGCGGACGGTCGCCCTTGCCGAATACCGCGAGCAATGCCAGCACTGGGTGCGACACCGCGAGCCGGTTGACTATGTGATCGTGTTCGACACCGATCCTTGGGGCGGCTTCAGCATCGACGGTGTGATGAACTCGATCGCGTGGCTCTCGCTCGACCATTCGTGGTACGGGCTGGCGTCTTACTCGTGGTGCGAGATGAACACCGCGATCGGCCCGGTGGCGGCGCACTATGACGCGTTCGCCGCGAGGCTCAATCACTGGGAGCGACGCGATCAGCAATGGTTTCACCATTGGCATCCCGCCGTGGGCTCGCCGCCGGTTGAGTTCAACTCCGCGTTCGGGCAGTTGGCGGTCTATCGTGCTGGCCCGTACCTCTCGGGCAAGTACGGCGGTGCCGACTGTGAGCACGTTGTGCTGCACCGTTCGATTGCAGAGCAGGGGAGACTGTGGAATGACGAGCACTACCGGCTGGGCTTGAACCCATCGAGCCGGGCGGTCTCCTTCTGGGTGCCGAATGGCGGGCAAGACAGCAACGATTGACGCGACCACGCTCCGCGTTCTTTGGGACTCCTATCTTCCGATGGGAGCCATCTGCCAGCATTTCACGATTACAGTCCACCAACTCGTGCGGCTCCGCGTCGCGTGGGAACTCCCTCCCCGCAACGATCGCAAGCGACGCTACAAGCCGAGCCGAGATGAGCGGCTGCTCGACCCCGACGCCGACGAACTCGCCGCCAGCGAGTCGAGCCTCGACCTCGCCCCGATGGTCGCCGAGCGGGTGACGGTGGTACATGCCACATGGACGCCCGCCGATTGGGCCGAGCGGCAAGCGGTGAAGCCCGAGCCGTTCCGGCTGGCACGGTTCGCCACGCCCGACGAAGCCCGCGATCTGGTGGACGAACCAGCCGAGGGGGAGTGGTGAAAAGCCTGCCCGACTATGTGGAGCGGCGGATCGTGGTCGAGTTCGGCCTGCGGTACGCCTACGCCTACATCACAGACGGGGCTGGGAAGCTCATTGATGAGGAGTCGTTCAAACAGCCTTACAAGTTGGAGCGAAAGGAATGCCACGAGGAAGCGAAGGATGTGTACTCGCTGGTCTATGACTCGCTGAACGAGCTCATCAACTTCCCGACTGCAAGTTCGGGCGACGAAGGTGGTACACCGGAGGGATAGCCCCCGGAGTGCCAACCATGCCCGCGTATGAGATGACCCCGGCCGAAGCGGCCGAGTACGGCAACACGCTCAACATCTGGCAGGCGATCCGCCTGTTGCAGACGTGGAGCCCACTGCTCGCCTACGGGCAGAAGTTCGTGAACACGATCGACCCGTACCAGAAGGGTCTGATCGTGGGCGAGGCTGCCGAGTGGCTCGCGAGCAAGACCGACTCCCAGGTTGACGATCAGCTCGTTCGGCATCTCGCCGAGGTCGCGAAGACCAAGGAAGGCGAGGCTCTCGTTCGGTTCTGTCTCGGGCTTGCAGGCGTGAAGTGATGGATCGTGAAACACTCCTACGCTCCCTCGCAGCCGTCGCAGCCGTGGCGATCCTGGCCGCGCCCTATTGGCGTGTGGTGGCTGACGCTCTCGAAGCGGGAGTCGCTGCCGCCAAGGCCCACGCCAACATCCTCGGGAGGCTCGCCGCCGCCGGGCTGATCGTGGCGGCAGCGTGGGGCAAGATCCCCATGCCGTCGTTTGAGGTGCCCGCCGTGCCGGCGGTCGAGGTCGAGGAACCGAGTGCCGAGATGAAGACGCTGGTCGCCCCCGTCGCCGCCGCTCTGCGATCCCTGCCGGCTGGCGATCGGATGCTCTGGGCATCGACGTGGAGCAAGGCGGCGATCGTGGTGGCTGGGGATGCGACCGCCCGCGAGGCGGCGTTCACCGATACCCGCAGCCTCCAGGCGTTCACCGGGTTGGCTCTCGACATCGCATGGCGGCGGATCGGGCGGCACGAGCCGGGCAGCAACGAACCGCTCAGGAAGGCTCTGGAAGCCGCCTACGGGGCAGCGGTGGGCACGGACGAGGTTCCGGTCACCAAGGACATCCGCGACCGCTACGCCGCGTTTGCGAGAGCCGTGGCGTGGGCTGGCGTGAACGGGGGGTGAGCGATGGCGGGTGAGGCTTTCCTGCCGTTGTTCGGCTACACGCCCGACCCCGAGGGCTCGGCGGCGTTCGTCGCCTCACTCCCGCACCCGACGCTCGCGGAAGCCGGGCCGGATCTCCAGGCGGCGAAGACCGACGTTCATCTAGAGCGGGCGTTGCTCGCGTGCTCGCCCTCGTGGAAGCGGGGTAGCCAGCCGATCGGCTCGTGTGTGGGCTGGGGCTTCGCGATGAGCGTGGACATCCTCGCCGCGTGCGACATCGTGCTACGCAAGGAGCCCGAGGTCTGGGGCGGTCGCACGATCGAGGCGTCGGTCTACGCCGTAAGCCGGGTGGAGGCTCGCGGGCGAACGTCGGCTCCAGGCGGCGACGGCTCGACCGGATTCCATGCCGCGAAGGCTGTCAGAGATTGGGGCGTGCTGCATTACGGGCAGCAATACGGCAGTGTTCGGTTCGATCGCCAGTTCACCGGCACGCAGGAGAAAGCGTGGGGTCGGGATGGAATGCCCGACGAACTGGAGCCATACGCGAAGCTGCGGCGGTGCTCCGAGGTCACGCTCGTCAAGTCGTTTGACGATTGTGCGAAAGCGATCAGCAACGGCTTCAGCGTGTCCCTGTGCAGCATGAGGGGCTTCAGTATGCGGTTCGCGGATCGCGGATCGCTCGGCGGTGGATGGCTCACGCCCGCTGGCACCTGGGCACATTGCATGATGGCGTGCTCGCTGCGTGTCGATCGCCCTGCGTTGCTCGTCGCGAACTCGTGGGGCAACTGTTACTCCGGGCCGGTTGACTCGCGGCTCCCCGAGGCATTTCAGAAGTCGGCGGGCTGGGTCGATGCCGAGGTGATCGACTCGATGTGCAAGGGCGGTGACTCCTATGCCCTCGCGGGTTTCACCGGCTTCAAGCCGACTACGCTGCCAGAGAACTGGCTGGAAGGAATCCTGTGATGTTTCGCTGGCTCATCGTGTTCATGGTCGCGTCGATAGGCTGCGTCGCTTCGCTGCCAGACGATCCCAGCATCTCGGCGGATCTCGCGGTTGAGACTGCCCGCATGGTGATCGCCAGCCCGGTCGCCCCGCCCGCCCCCACGCCCGACGCGGGCGAATGCTCGAACTGCAACGGCACCGGGAAGATCGGCGATGGGCGAATCGTGATGACATGCCCCGAGTGCAACGGCACCGGGAAAGAAGCCCGGTCTGTTCTTCACCCTGCGATCTTCGTGCCGCTGGTCGCGGAGGGCTCGCGATGACGGTCGCGGATCTGAAGCTCTGGGTCTGGCGAAACGTCGGCATCCGGCGGCACCTCGTGGGCCGTCAGGTGATCGACGATTTCACCGAGCTCGCGGTACAGCACTGGGAGAGCGAGGCGTACACGCACGCGGTGAGTGCCGATCAGCAAGCGATCGTGACCGAGGAAGTGCTGAAGAGCGTCAAGCGGGGCTACCAGATCGTGAGTGACAAGGACGATCCGCAAGAGTACGGATTCTTCTGGGCACTCGTGCTCCAGGCCGTCGCCTCGATCGTGGTGCAACTCATCCTGCGATGGTGGCTCGATGCACGGATCAATCGGGTACGCATTCTGATCTGGCAGCAGGAGTTGACGCGATGACCACCGAAACGAAAGACACGATGCTGGGCATCATGGAGCGATGGGGCTTCCCCACGCTCGTGGCGCTTGGTCTGGCGTTTTTCATCCGTCAGGATTTGTTGCTGCCCTTGCTCGAAGAGCACCGGCTGACGCTGAAGGAAGTGCGCGAGACGCAGCGTGAGATTGCGGACGCGATTGGCGACCAGACGCGGTTGCTGCTCTCGATACAGTCGGGGAAGCCCGTGCATGGCTTGCGGACTGTGGACGCGAGCGAGCCGGAACCCGGCACGAACTAACGACTTCACATCACCACTCTAGAGACAGAGACTCTTCCATGTGTGCCATGAATCCGAGGCTGCTGCGGCCCACGGCGAGCGGGTTCAACCCCAAGAGCATCAGCGGCTTGGCCCTCTGGCTGGACGGCTCAGTGTCGTCGTCGGTTACGCTCAACTCTGGCAACGTCTCGCAGTGGCGCGACCTGTCTGGCAACAATCGGCATTTCAGCCAATCGACCGCCGGAGCCCAGCCGGAATACACGCTCGCCGGCCAGAGTGGCAAGAACTGCCTCACGTTCGACGGCTCGCGGCGGCTCGCGTCTGACGAGGCCAGCACTACTTGGTCATTCCTGCATGATGGCGTCCAGCCGTATGCCGTGTTCGTTGTCTGGCGGGCGGCTTCGGGTGCGATCCGCACGCTGTTATCTACGGGCAGTTCCGCGCAGGGCGTGCGTTCGTTTTACTTGTGGCATGACTTCGGAACGCTGGCCGCCAACAACGTCCGCGCGGAAGTCACAACGACTAACGCGGGAAACTTTGTTATCACTCGCAATATGGGCAGCCAGACCGCTAATGTCATGCGGGCCGTTGAAATCGTAGGCGACCTGAACAACGCCACGGCGGCTGATCGGGTGCTAGTGACAAACAATGCCGGTGCGTCATCGACGGCAATTACGGCGGGCGGAGGAACTCCCGCGACCGGTGCCCCGGAACGAAACCTAGCCATCGGCAGCCTGTCGCCGACATCACAGTCGTTCGGGCTGAACGGCGTGATCTGCGAAATCCTTATGTATTCGCGGTCTTCCATTCTTGCAACCGCCGAGCGGTCGCGGATCATGACATACCTAACGCGAAAATGGGGGCTGTAATGCTCCGGTTTTTTCGCAGCACTGACGAGGTTTACGAAGGCGTGCGGGCCGCCCTGGATGCCGCCTGGGGCTACGCCAACGCTGAGACGAAGACGGCGACCAGCCTGACGCCTGCCGTCGATGCGCCGCGTGATTCACAGGGCAGGGCCTATCTGGTCATTGCGGCGGTGTATTGCGGCTACGAGGCCACCGCAGAGATGCTGCCGCAACTGCTGGCGAGCGGTGCGGTGGAGGAGATCAGCGAGGCGGAATACGGGGCCGTGGCTAATCCGCCACTGCCGGCGCGTCCGTAGACGCACTAATCTACGGCCGGAACTATCCGGCGATGCCGGATGGTTGCGACGAAAGAGGCGTAGACTCGTTTGCCCAGGTCGACAGGATGGCTGGCATGGGACTGGACAAAGCAATCGAACACGGCAAGGAGCGGCGGCGCGGATACCACAAGGCCGCAGCCTTTGACCGCACATGCCGACCCGGTGGCACATGCCCGTACTGCTCTCGCGGCCGCCAGCACAAGAACCGCAAGCGGTTGCGCGCCGCGAAGGAGCAGCAGGCCGAATGTCCTTAGAGGCGGAACCTAACGCCCCAACCGTATGCAAGAACCGCCGAAAAACGTGTCTTATACGATACGATTGGGGCGTCAGAAAAAGTGCCTAGGGTTTCTTACCGATCAGCGATCCCGGCGGGCAGGCACCGGCCCGATAATCCGGCAAGCCGAACCCGCCGGGATCGCCATTCTGGAGCATGGACAAATGAGCGACATCCTTGCCGATTACCGTGAGTGGCGTGACCAGCAGGCCGCTCGCGTCAGCACCCACAGTGCCGGGTGCCACATGTGGCACCGGGACTGCATGATCCACCGGCTCGCGGCGGCGCTGGAGCGAGCGATTTCCGGTGCCGGAAAATCGGCCCAAGCAGCGAACACACCGCCCGCGCTTACCGACGAGGAGCGGGAGCGAGTCAGCGTCGTCGCTGATTGGGCAAGCGAGCATCTTGGGCAGGACGATCCCGGCGTGGTCGCCCTGCGTGCGTTGCTGGAACGATTGAACTGAAAACGCTTGCGATCAGCGGCCCGCGACCTATGACCATGAACAAAAACAACCGACGCCATCGCGGGTCCGCTGCATCGCGTGGTTCTGTGAGCGTAGAGTGGAGGAACTATGGCAATCACGAAAGACTGTGAAATCCGCATCCGCAACGGCGGCGACGACGCAGTCGCGGCTATGGCTGAACTGTGGGAGACGCGAGAGAAGATTCTTTTTGACATAACCGATGCGTTCACGCGAGCACGGTGGATTCCTGTGAGCGAGCGGATGCCAGCCGATAAGGAATATGTGCTGACGTTCTCCATTTCCGACCACAACGGCTACATCGAAATGCGTGTGCAGCAGCGACGCGACGGAGAATGGGACTACGACGAGATGGAGCCAAGCCACTGGATGCCGCTCCCGGCCCCGCCACAAGCCGACAAGTAGCCACAGAACGCGCAGGATCAGCGGCAGCGATGAAAGGAATCCCTATGCCTAAAGACGATGCAAAGCTGTCCGCTGCATCTGTTGGTTCTCGCGCTGAACTCACCGGCAGGCTTGCCGAAACCATCGGAGCCGATCCGGCACTGACGCAGAGCATCCGCATTGATGTCAACGTCCACAACGAGCCGACTGTGACTGTGACGCGGCTCTCGGACGCAGACCAGATCGGCAGGGTCATCCAATGCTCCACCTGGGCGGACTACACGCTGGTGAAAAACGATGAACTCAAGAGGCTGCGGAAGGGTGTGACTCTGACGGCAGAGGAGCGAGAGGCGGTTGAGAGAGCCTGTTGCTCGCTGGGAGGCGTGATCGACAGGTCGGCGGAGTGTTCGGAGTGGGATGCCGAAGCCCGCCAGACGCTGCTGTCGCTACTGGAGCGGACGAAATGAGCGACATAGCGAACGAACTGCGAGAGAGATCACTACGGGCAGAGCAGGAAGGCGAACCGCTGGCGTTGCTGGACGATGCCGCCGACGAGATCGAACGCCTGCGACTCACCGACGAGGAGCGGACGTTCCTGCGGATGGTGCGAGACACCTATGCGATGCAGGACGACGACGAGGTTTGCGGGATGATTGCTGCTTCGATAAGCGGGTTGCTGGAGCGAACTCAACAAGTCGGCCCTGCTCCCGTCGAACGCCTTGGTGCCACCAAGGTCACTGATGTAGGCGGGGCGGGGCCGACCTAAACCATGCCGTATGTGATACGAAAAATGCCTAGCGAAATGCCTTGGTATGCGTGGTTTTCTCTTGCCGTGCTCATCCCGGCGTCGTTCTTCGGGTCGGCTTGGTTGATGCACTGGGCAACAGGATCTGACCCGCTGGTTGAGGAGATATGGCGGCTGCGTGGGCAGAACTCGGTGCTGCGGGAGCGGCTTGAGCAACTGGAGGGCGAGAGGCGACGGGATGCCGACACGCTGCGCAAGGTGATCGGGAAGTGAGAACGCCAGAGATCAGCGGCCCGCGACCGCTGACGAACAACACTAGGCGGCGGCATCGCGGGTCCGCTGCATCGCGTGGTTCTCAGGAGAAGACGGCATGACTGAAGAAGAAATCTGGGAGCAGCAGCAAATGCGCAAGGCGGAAGAGCGCAGGCAGGAGGACGCAGAAATGGAACGGCTTGAGCAGGAGCGTCTTGCACGGGCTGAACGCTCGCCCTCGCTCACCGAAGCGGAGCAACTTGCGATTGCATGGGCTGCAAGAGAGGCCGACGAGTGGGATGAGGAAGACACCCCAGAGGTCGCGGCACACGCCGAAGTGTTGCGCGGCTTGGCGAAGCGACTGTTCTGAGAACGCCAGCGATCAGCGGCATCGAACACAGGAGCGACCATGACAGACGAGGTAGATGAGATGTCCGCTGCATCGCGTGGTTATGCCGCGCCACAGCAACGATTTGACGCCGCGTTAGACGATTTACTGAGCGCGGCGCACCAGCGAGGGCTTTCGGACGGCCTTGCGGTGGCGAGGAAAATCCGAGACTGGCTTACTCGCCAGCCCGACAGGGAATGGCAGCGGCAGGTCAGAGAATGGGCCGATGCGGAAATCGCAAAGGCAGAGCGGAAGAAGGCATAACCAGTGTTTCTGCGGAACGTGATAACGCACGGCACTAGATAAAGAGTGAAGAGACATGACCTGCCCGATCTGCGACCAGAAGCCGATGAACTGCGACTGCACCGAGGCCGAGCGGCGGATGTATAGCGAGGCGGAAGACCTAGAGAATGAGATCACACGCCTGCGGATGCTGATCCAAAACGCCGCGTACTTACTGCAAGGCTCTCCGGTCGGCAGCGGGTGCTATGAAGCGTGGCAGGTGTTGACGGAGGTGAAGTGATGAGCGACGACGACTCCGTAATCTGGCCGTCCACGCTGCCGCCTTGCCCGGTCACCGCCTTTATCATCACGGCCTTTCAGATTGCGATGGCACGCAGGCTTGATGAGGCGTGGAAGCAGACGACCGTCGAAGGGTTCCCGGTCAAGGAGTTGGATTGGACGCCGACGAAGCCGACGCATTGCACGGGCGGGCCTGACCCAACGGCGATGAAGTTTGAGCCACCGGAGGTGAAGTGATGGAACTTGACGTTTCTGCCTACAGGCGAGTGGCCGAGAAGTGGGCCATCAAAGACGAGGACATAAATCCATCGGCCGCTGCCGTGCTGATGCTGCAAATGTGCAGCGAACTTGAGCGGCTACAAAAAGCCGACTACGAGTTCCAGGCAAAATTGGCCGATGGCATCACGGACGCCTTTCTGGATCGCCGCTGGATTCCGGTGAGCGAGCGACTGCCGGAAGGTGAGCAGCGAGTGCTGGTGTTTGACCCTGAACTTGATGACTTAGGGCTGGCGACGTACACGCAGAGCGACGGATGGCTTGGGGACGATGTTGCCCTGTACGAGCCGAGTCACTGGACGCCGCTCCCCGAGCCGCCGCAGGTGAAGTGATGGAGTTCTGGGCCTTGGCTGCTGCCGCCTTCGTTGGGTCGCTCATTGGCTGCAATGCGAGCCGAACGATGCGAGAAGGTAGGTGCGTCTGGTTTCCGAAGGCGAGCAACCCCGCACCGCCGTCACCGCCTGCACCGCCAGCGATCACAGAGGGCCGCTGCCTCGCCAACATGAAGTGTGAGCATTACCGCGAGATGCCGAAGGGGCCGCCGCCTCCACTGAGGCCAGTGCCGCCTGCCAACCTGCGAATCAAGTCCGGCGTCATTCCGACTGCCGAGCAAGTGCTGAATCGCCAGCCACCGGAGGTGAAGTGATGGCGATATGCCCGCCGAACAAAGCGATCAGCCGCATCCTCGCCGCTCTCGGCCTGGAGAACGTCCGGTCGCTCAAGATCAGTGCCGAGGTCAACGGTGCCGTCATGATAGTGACTGAGCAGTACGTCACCGGGAGCCAACTAGACGATCTGGCGACGGCACTGGAGACGAAGGAATGGGTGCTGGTGCCGAAGGACGCCGGCCGCTGGATCGCGGTGAGCAAGCGACTGCCGGCGGACGGCGAATGGGTCTGGTGCTACGGGCCGAATCGCGGGTGCGAGGCGGCGTGCATATCAAAGTATTGGGACGGCTGGGTTGGCACCGACAGAAAGAATCTGGTCGCTGGCGCGTACACCCACTGGATGCCGCTCCCGCCGCCGCCCGACTGCACAGAAACTGGCGAAAAGTGACAGTTTGTGTGGGGAAACGTATCACTCCTGATACACAGCCCAAATGAAAGCCACCCTAGAGTTTGATCTGCCCGACGAACAGGGCGAGTTCGACGCCGCCCGGCTGGGCCACAAGGCGTTGACCACCCTGTGGGAGATCGACCAGCGGTGTAGGTCGCTGCTCAAGCACGGCGACCCGACGCCAGAAGCGGCACGGCTGGCGGAGGAGATACGGGGCATGATCCCAGGGGAGCTGCTTGAAGCATGAGCCTCGCCTCCCACTGCCGCCAACTCGCCGACTACCACGGCGGCACCGACCTCGCCGAGCGGGTGCGATCCGCCCTCGACATCCAACGGGAGCAACGGCTCGCCCTCGCCCAGGCCGCAGATGAGATCGAGCGGCTCAACGCCGAGCTCGCGAAACTGCAAGCCCGCGACGCGTCCAGCGTAGGCTAGAGGCATCGGCCCCGCGTCGGGCAAGCCCCGCGCCAACACTGGAGATACCATGAGCGAGATCAAGATCAAGCGACGCACCCGCAACGTCAGCATCACCCTCGGCACCGCGACCGCTGCCGCCACGACCATCCGCGTCGATGACATGGCGGGTGGGTGCATCTCGGTCGGCACGATGGTCACGGCATCCGCCTCCCTCCAGTGCTGGGGTGCGATCGAAGAGGCTGGCCCGTATCGCCGGGTGTATGGTGCCGATGGCTCGGTCGCTGATGTCACCCTCGCCCCGAGCACGACCGACGGTCGGATCTACTCGCTGCCCGATGCCGTGTTCGCGGTTCCCTACGTGCGGATCGTCAGCGGCACTACGAACTCGACCGGCACTGTCGGCGTGGTCTCGTTCAAGTCGTGAGCCCGTGCCCACTCGCATACCCACCCACAGGCCGCCGCGTCTCCGCTCCGCTTCCCTTCAGGCGGCAGAGCACACGAGGCCCAACGCGGCAGCCCGTGGGTACTGCGACAACCGACACAAGGCGTGGCGGCTCGCGGTGCTGACGCGTGACGCGTGGCAGTGCCAGGACTGCGGGCGGGTGTGTGCTGTTCGGCGTGAGGCTCACGCGGATCATGTGAGCCCGGTGGTGCATGGCACCGATGCCTGCCGGGATGGGCGGTCTCGGTATGACGTTGCCGGCGGTCGCTGTCTCTGCGTCCGCTGCCACAGCCGGAAGACGAACAAGGAACTGCACAAAGAGCGGGCAGCCGGTGTGCGAGGGGAGGGCGGGTGACGCCTCGCCGGGCACGTCTGAGGAAAACCAGAAGTCCCTATGGGGAGGGGCGAGCGGGGGTAACGGCTCGGGGGTAGGTCTGCCGCCGCCACCGCGTTTTCGAGCCGCAAAAAACGGCAGCCACTTTCGAGGTCAGTCATGGGAAGACGCGGGCCAAAACCGATCCCGACAGAACTGAAGATCCTTCGCGGGAATCCCGGCAAACAGAAACTGAACGACGCCGAGCCGCAGCCGCCCGCCGATGGCATCGCGATGCCGCCGCACCTGGGCGAAGTCGCCGCCGCCCGGTGGCGGGAGTTGCTGCCGATGCTCCAGGCGACGCGGGTGATGACGCGGGCCGATGTCGAGGCACTCGCCCGCTACTGCGATACGTGGGAGTGGTGGCTTGCGGTGCGGGGGAAACTGAAGGCGGAAGGCGACACGTACCCGATCCTCAACGACGGCGGCGAGATCAAGTACATCGCACAGCGGCCCGAGGTCTCGATCGCCCACAAGCTCGCCGGGCAGTTGCGGCAACTGGAGAGCGACTTCGGTCTCTCGCCTGCCGCCCGAGCCTCGCTGAAGGTGGAACCGGATGCCAAGGCGGAAAGCGCAATCGACAAGTTCCGAGCCCTCAAGGCTGCCCGCAAGGCGTGAGCCCGAGCGGGTCGCGGGCTACACCTACGATCAAGACGCCGCCGATCTGGTGGTCGGATTCTTGGAATCGGTGTGCTGCCACACGAAAGACTCCCCGACCGCCAAGGCCGGCGAGCCGATGCGGCTTCTGGAGTGGCACAAGCAAGACGTGATCGAGCCGCTCTACGGGTGGCGAACCGAGGACGGTCTGCGGCGGTATCGGCTCGCGTATCTGGAAGTGCCGAAGAAGAACGCCAAGAGCACGCTCCTATCCTGCCTTTCCATCTGGCACCTACTCATGGAGGGCGAGGGCGAACTCGGGTGCATCGCGGCGAAGGATCGCAACCAGGCGGCGATCATCTTTGACGAGACTGCCGCGATGGTGAAGCGATCGCCCGAACTGGCGGCGTCGCTCGAAGTGGTCGATTCGCGGAAGACGATCGTGTGCATGAGCACGGGGTCGAGCCTGCGGGTGATCTCGCGAGATGCCGGGGCGGCGGAAGGCCCGTCCTACTCGTTCGTGTTCTGCGACGAACTTCACGCGTGGCCCGACCGCCGGCTGTTTGAGGCGTTGCGGTACTCGGGACGCTCCAGGCGGGAGCCGCTGCTCTGCACGATCACGACGGCTGGCGATCGGCGTGACACGATCTGCTGGGAGCAGCACGAGTACGCGGAACTGACAACCGCCGACCCGAACTACGATCCCCGCTTCTACGGCAAGATTTTCGGGGCGAAGACTGACGGCTCGGAGGACTACTTCGACCCGGCGGTGTGGCGGCGTGTGAATCCCGGCATGGGCGTCACCATGACCGAGGAATCGTTCGCGGCGGATGCCCGCGAGGCGAAGAACAAAGCGACCAAGCTGAACGGGTGGCTCCGCTACTCGCTCGGGGTCTGGACAGAAAGCACCAACCGCTGGCTCGATCCCGAGAAGTGGGCCGCGTGCTCGGGCGGGCCGACTTCGCCCTTCGCCGGGAGGAAGTGCATCCTCGGGATGGATCTCTCGAAGAGCACCGACCTCTCCGCGATGGTCGCTCTCTACCCGTGCGGGGGCGACGAGTTCGAGGTCGATGCGATGTTCTGGGCTCCCCGCGATCTCATCATGGAGCGGGAGCGAACCGACCGCCAGCCGTTCCAGCATTGGGTGAACTCGGGGTACATCACGGCGACCGACGGGAACGTGATCGACCACTCGAAGATCCGCGAGTATGTGCTGGAGTATGCGAAGACGCACGAGATCGAGCACATCTACATGGACTTGACCGGGGCGGTGCAGTTGGCGGTGGAACTGCAAGGGGCGGGGCTGAAAGTGGCAGGATGGTCACAAGGCTTCCGAGGCATGAGCTCGGGCACTAAGAGGCTCGAATCGCTCGTGCTTCAGAACCGGATACGCCACGGCGGCAACCCAGTGCTCTCGTGGATGTCGGCGAATGTGACGGTGGAGACGAACTCGTTTGAGGACGTTCGGCCGGTGAAGAAGAAGAGCACGGGTCGCATCGACGGCATCGTGGCTCTGATCTTCGCCCTGGGTGGCTGGGAGTCATCGAAGATCACCAACAAGCCCTCGGTCGAACCCTCCATCCTCATCCTATGATCGCCAACGCTCACCGCATTTTGTGGCTCCCCGGCGAAGACTCCCGCAACTGGGATTACGAGTCTGGCGGTTGGGCTTCGAGCAACCGCAATCCGAGCGGCGTGAAGGTGGACGCCGAGACGGCACTCCGCTCGACCGTGGTGCTCGCGTGCATCCGCGTGCTCTCGACCAGCGTCGCCGGGCTGCCGTTTCATCTCTACCGCCGGCTGCCGGGTGGCGGGAAGGAAATCGCCCGCGAGCATCCGCTCTACCGGCTCTTGCACACGCAGCCGAACTCGTGGCAGACCTCGTTCGAGTGGCGCGAGCAGATGATGCTGCACTTGCTCTCGCACGGGCTCGCCCTTGATGAGAAGGTCTACACGGGCGGGGCGATCAGCGAGATCGTGCCGCTGCATCCGAGCCGGGTGAAGACCGAGCAGTTGGAGAACAACCGGCTCCGGTACACGTACCGCGAGGCGTCGGGATCTTCGACGGTCTACACGCAGGATGCGGTGATGTCGGTGCGTGGCATGTCGGATGACGGCGTGAACGGGATGAGCACGATCGAGCTCGCCCGCGACGCGATCGGGCTGGCTCGGGCGTGCGAGATCCACGGGGCGACGTTCTTCGGCAACGGTGCCCGGCCGGGCGTGATCCTCTCGACCGATAACGAACTTTCGCCCGAGGCGGCCGAAAACACGAGGAACCAGTGGGAGCGGGCTCACCGTGGGGCGGATCGCAGCAACCGAACGGCGGTGCTCCAGGGCGGGCTGAAGGTCAACGAACTCGGCGGAAACAACCAAGAGAGCCAGTTCCTTGAGGCTCGCCGGTTCCAAGTCGAGGAAGTGTGCCGGCTCTTTGGCGTTCCCCCACACCTCGTAGGCGATTTGACCAGAAGTTCTTTCTCGAATATTGAGCAGCAATCGCTCGACTTCCTGACGAACGGGCTGATGCCGTATCTGCGTCGCATCGAGTCTTCGATCGCTCGCGATCTCTTGGAAGGCGATGACGAATACTTCGCGGAGTTCGACACTCGCGGCGTGCTGCGGGCTGACGCTGCCGGGCGGGGATCGTACTACAACACGCTCTGGAATCTTGGCGTGTTGAGCGTGAACGAGATCCGCTCACTAGAGAACTTGAACCCGGTCGAAAGCGGCGATGTCAGGTTCGTGCAACTGAACATGACCACGCTCGACAAGGCGGCAGCGACCCCCGAGCCGATGCCCGCGACCGTGGTCGAAGAGATCGTGGTGGACGAGACCGCCCCGGCTCCCGAGCCGGTCGCGGACGCCGCCCCGGTCGAGGCGGAAGAGGGGCCGCAGATCGCCGACGTTTCGCTCAACGGGGCGCAAGTCTCCAGCCTTTTGGAGATCGTCGCCCAATACAACGCCGGGCTCCTCAACGAGCAGGGCGCGAAGGCGATCATCGCCGCTGCGTTCCCCGGCATCCCGGCATCGACAATCGACGCGATCATCGCGGGCACCAGCACCGCCCCGGTCGCGATGCCGGGCGAAGCTCCGGCCCCCGAGCCCCTCGCCGCCTCTCTGCCCGCGAGCCGGGCGATGACGATCTCGGTGGACTTCGACCGGACGTTCGCCGCTGACCCGCAGTTGTGGGGCGAGTTCGCCCGGCAGTCTGCCGCCGCCGGCAATCGGGTCGTGATGGTCTCCCGCCGTCGCGACACGCCCGAGAATCAAGACGAGATCGCCGAGACGCTGGGCGACTACCGCGAGGCGTTCGATGCCGTGCTGCTTGTGGGCGACCGGCTGAAGGACGAAGCCGCCCGCGAGGCGGGCATCGAGGTCGATGTATGGGTGGACGATTCACCGCAGTTCGTGCGGGCCGCTGAGTCGCGTGCCGCCCCCGGCAGCGTCGCGGAGGGCGACTTCGTTTCGTGGGATTCGTCGGGCGGTCGTGCTCGCGGGCGGATCGACCATGTGATGGACTACGGCACGCTGGACATCCCCGGCACCGACTTCAAGATCGACGCGACCGAGGAAGACCCGGCCGCCCTCATCACGGTCTACGAAGAAGTGAGCGGCGGATGGCGACCGACCGAGACGCAAGTCGGGCACAAGGTCGCGACGCTCACGAAGATCGACCCGCTCCCCGAGCCGCCGCCGGTTGAGGAGAACGCCTACGGCAAGCCGAAGCGGAAGCCTCGGAGGCGGAAGGGTGGCTAAGTATGACCACATCGACTTCAGCCCGCCGAGCGGCGTGCGGGAGGAAGCAGCGAAAGGGCTCGCGTGGCGAGACGAGTACGGCCGAGGCGGCACGGCAGTCGGCGTTGCCCGAGCACGAGACCTATCGAACGGAACGAACATCTCGCCCGACACGGCGAAGCGGATGAAAGCGTTCTTCGACCGGCATCAAGGCAACAGGCAGGCGGAAGGATGGAGCCCCGGCGAGGACGGCTTCCCGAGTAACGGGCGCATCGCTCACGCGTTGTGGGGCGGCGATCCGGGGCAAGCGTGGGCGAGCAAACTGACCAAGCAGATCGAAGCGGCTGACGAGGAAGGAAGGAGCATCATGGGCAACATCGAACGGCGTTCCTTGGCGATTGACGAGATCGAGTCGGCAGTGCCGCTGCTCGCGGTCGAGAGCCGCAGCGAGGACGGTGCCGAGCGTGAGTGGGTCGTGGGATACGCCGCGAAGTTTGGCGTGCTGTCCCTCGACCTGGGCGACTTCGTGGAGCGGATCGACCCCGGTGCCTTCGGGCTGGTCGCCGAGCGTCGCGGCCGGCGGAAGCCGCTGGAGACGCGAGCCCTGTGGAACCACGACCCGAACTACCCCCTCGCTCGCTATCCCGGCACGCTGCGGATGACCGTGGATGAGGTCGGGCTGCGGTACGAGTTCCCCGTGCCCGACACGTCCTACGGGCGAGACATCGCGAGCAACATCCGAGCGGGCATCGTCAAGGGCTCGTCGTTCTCGTTCACGGTGCCGAGCGGCGGCGACTCGTGGGCGGTTGAGGATGGTCGCAGCGTGCGGACGATCCAGAAGATCGACACGCTGCTCGATGTCGGGCCGGTCACGTTCCCTGCGTACCCCGACGCCGACGTGAAGGTCGCCCAGCGGTCATTCGACCAGTACCGGCAGCAGCAGGAGATCGAGGTGGCGAAGCGTTCGCTCGCCCGGTCGCGTGCTGCCGAGATCCGCGAGTATCTGAGGCAGCATGGCCGCTAGTGGTGATTCGTGCCCCCGGTGCCGCGATGGCAAGTACGCCGTCGCGTCGAGTGTTCGCAGCGGCGAGTACCAGACTCGCTATCTGCGGTGCCAGCGGTGCGGATGCACCGACAAGCAGATCGTGCCGGGAAGTGAAGTGCGGCGAAAGTCTTTTACTGCCGAGCGTGCCTAACTGAATGGTTTCGGGGCGTGACTCCTAGTTTCGGGGTAGGCGATGCGATTGCGTCGCCACGAACCCGACTACAGGAGCCTCCCTCGTGGACAAGATCAAGGCATTGCTCGAAGAGTTGGCTGGCGTTGTCGCCGAGATGGAGGCGATGACCGAGGACGCCCCCGAGGGTGAGGCTCCCGCCGAGCCGATGACCGAAGAGCAAGAGGCGTCGCTCCGGTCGCTCGAAGTTCGGGCCGACAAGTTGAAGGAGCGGATCGAGTTCCTGACCCGCGTGCAGGCCAAGGAGCTTGAGCTCCGCAGCGTTCTGGAGCGTGCCGCTCCCGCCAAGAAGATCGAAGCCACCGTTGAGGAGACTGCCGTGGAGAGTCGCAAGGCCCCCGTGTTCGCGATCCCGAAGTCGAGCCGTCCCCTTCGCGGTTTTAAGAGCGAAGAGCGTGCCTACCGTGCTGGCATGGCTGCCAAGGCGAGCTTGTTCAACGATGACGAAGCCCGGCGGTGGTGCCACGATCACGGCGTCAACTTCCGTGCCCAGGCGGGCGGGATCAACTCGCTTGGCGGCGTGCTGACCAATGACGAACTCTCGACCGAGATCATCCGGCTCGTCGAGGAGTTCGGTGCCTATCCGGCGAACGCCCGCAACGTGACGATGAACAGCGACACGCTGTTGATCGCCCGTCGCACCGGCGGTCTGTCGGCTCGCCCGATCGGTGAGAACGCCGCTCCGACCACGAGCGACGTGACCTTCGACAACGTGCAACTCGTCGCGAAGATCTGGGGCGTGGACAACCGCGTGCCGATGTCGCTGATCGAGGACTCGGTTATCAATCTCGCCGATGCGATGGCGGTCGAGGTGGCCCAGGCTTACGCCGAAGCCTTCGACAACTCCGGGTTCATCGGAACCGGCAACGGCTCGCTCTACCACGGCACCGTGGGCGTCGCGGTCGCGATCAACGACGGCACGCACTCGGCGAGCGTGGTGACGGCTGACACCGGCAACAACACCTTCGGCGGTGGCACGAGCGGTCTCGACCTCTCGGACTACACGAACGTGGTCGCCCGGCTGCCCCTGTACGCTCGGCGGAATGCCAAGTGGTACATCAGCCCCGCCGGCTACGGCTCCTCGATGCTGCGGCTCATGATGGCTGCGAGCGGCAACAATCAGGCCGACGTGGCTGGCGGTGCGAACCTGTCCTTCCTGGGCTTCCCGGTGGTGCTCGTGCATCCCCTGGAGAGCCGCCTGACCGGCACCGCGAATCAGATCGCTTGCCTGTTCGGCGACCTCTCGCAGGCTTGCACGATGGGCACCCGGCGGGAGATCAGCGTCAAGACCGACGCGTCTCGCTTCGTGGAGTTTGACCAGCTTTTGACCTTTGCCACAGCGCGTGTGGCGATGGTCGCCCACGACCTGGGCGACACCAGCAAGGCTGGCCCGCTCGTCGCTCTCAAGTTCGCCTCGTGAACCCTCTGACCCTCTAGGAGACTCTGATCCGTGAACTACCTCGAAGCATCCAAGACGGTCGTGGGTTCCACCGTGACCTCGGCCGCCGGAACGGCGACCCTGACCATCGACCGCCTCGGCTACGACTACGTGTCGATCGACGTTGCGGTGGCTGTCAGCACGACCCCGGCGAACACTGCCGCGTCGATCCTCAATGTCCTGACGCTCTCGCAGGGCGACACGAACACGGCGGGTGCCTCGGTCTACACCGTGGCCGCCCCTGCCGCGAGCGTGGCCGTGACGAACCAGCCCAGCGTGGTTCGGCTCGATGTCGATCTGCGTGGAAAGGGCCGCTACGTGAAGGTCGACGCTACCCCCGCGACCAGCCTTGCCACCACGATCGTGGCTCGGCTCGGCAAGGGCGAGATCGGCCCCGAGTCGGCTTCCGCCAAGGGCGTGCTCGCGAAGTACAGCGGCTGATCGCTTGACAGCCTCGACACAGTGGATGGCGGGTGCGGCATGAGCCGTGCCCGCCATCTCTGTTTGAGGGCTTCATGATCGTCAAGGTCGGCGGTACGGATGTCGATGTTCGGATCGAGTGCGTGATGAGTGGCCCGCGATTCGGCCCGCTCTCGAATGTCTTCGGCTGGGCTCAAGCCCTCATGCCACTCGGCATCCGCCCGACGCTCGGGCAGGGTGCTCTGTGGGGTCAGGTGTTGTCCCGGTGCCTCTCCCAGTTCGTTGACCAAACCGAGTACATCCTTTGCACCGACATGGATTCGTTTTGGGACAAGAAGACGGTCGAGGAACTGGTCGCGATCGCGATGGCTTTTCAGTGCGACGCCCTCGCCCCGCTGCAAGTGAAACGGGAGGACGGTCGCCCGATGTTCACGTTGCCCGGCACGCTCGACAAGCCGCCCGAGGGCGGGTCTACCGAACTGCCGATGAGCTGGTTCGCCGAGCCTGTGCAGGAAGTCGATAGTGCTCACTTCGGCTGCACGCTGATTTCGACCAAGGCGTTGAAGCGAACGCCGAAGCCTTGGTTCCAAGACATCCCGAATGCTGACGGGGACTACGAATCGGGAAGAACTGACGCCGACATTCACTTTTGGAAACAGTTCCGAGCCGGCGGGAACCGCGTCTACATCTCCCCCCGGATCGCGATCGGTCACGGCGAGTGGGTCTCGGTCTGGCCGGGCAAGGATCTCCAGAAGCCCGTGTTTCAATACGTCGGCGACTACACCGCGAACGGTAAGCCCAAAACTGCATGGAGTGCCCCCGGATCATGAAAATAAGACTGACGCAGAACTACTCGACCTACACCGTCGGCCGGGTGGTCGATTGCGAGGGCGACACAGCGGAGCGGCTCATTCGCGACGGCATCGCCGTGCGGGAGCCGCAGATGGATTTGATCGAGACGGCGACGGCCGAGCCCGAGGTCGAGCGGGCTGACGCACGACCGCGACGCGGCAGGAAACCGAATGCGATACCGCAGTCTCAAGACTCTGACGCAACCGGCGGTTGAGCCGGTCACGCTCGCGGAAGCGAAGGCACATTGCCGGGTCGATACCGACACCGACGATGCTCTGATCGCTGCCTACCTCAAGGCGGCTCGCGAGTGGTGCGAGGCGTACTGTGACGAGACGTTCGTTCATACGCAGTACCGGATGACCCTCGACTCGTTCCCCGTGGAGATCGAGTTGCCCCGCCCGCCGATGGCGACCAGCGGCACGGTGACGGCGGTCAGCATCACCTACACGCTGGAGAACCAGAGCACCGCGACGCTCTCGACTGCCGAGTACCGGGTCGATCGTGACAGCGTGCCGGGTGTGCTCCGCACGAACTACAACGGCTCCTGGCCCTCGCATCTGCTGGACTACAACGCGGTTGCGGTGACGTGGCACGCCGGGCGTGACGGCACCGGGGCGAGCGTGCCGCAGCGGGTGAAGAACGCGATCCTCTGGCTCGTGGGCATGTGGTACGAGCGTCGCATGGCGGCTGACGCGGTGAGCCTGTCGGAGATTCCGTTCGGCGTGAAGGCGTTGCTTGATTCGGCGAAGTGGGGGAGCTACCGATGAGCAGCGTTCGCGGAACGATCTCGGTCGATGTGGCGTTCACTGACGCCACGACCGTGAGCGGGGCACAGTCGCTGAAGACGCTCGTGCTGCGGGATGCGACCGAGTACACGACGGGCAAGGTTGCGATTGTGACGGGGACGGTAGGGACGGCAGCGGTCGCGATCTCTATTCAGCCCAGTGCGTACAAAGACGCCAGCGGAAACTTGGTGTCGTTTAGTAGCGTGGAAAGAGTTGTGTTCCTTTCGAGCGGAAACTGCTTGGTAGAGGAAACCGATACGCAATCGCAAGTCGCAAGATCGATCGGCCGGGTAAGTGTTTGCGATTGCGAGCCATCGGCTCAGCAAAACTTTAATATCGCCCCACAGTATTCCGCCGGCACCGCCTCCTACACGCTGGTGCTGTATGGCACTTGACCCTGGCAAACTCCGCGAGCGGGTGACGATCCAGCAGGCGACCGAGCGACGCAACTCGCTCGGCGAGACCACGCTGGAGTGGGCGACGTTCGCCGAGCGTTGGGCGAGCGTCGAAGGGCTCTCGTCTCGCGAGGTGCTGCTCTTGGGGCAGCAGCAGACCGAAGGCACGCACCGGGTGCGGCTGCGGTACGTGACGGGGCTCGTGCAGACGATGCGGCTCCTGTGGCGTGGTCGGGTGCTGGAGGTCACGACGCTGCTCGAACACGCGAACCGCAGCGAGCACGAGTTGCTCTGCACGGAGAGGGTGGAGTGATGGCACTAGGACGCATTGAACTCTCGGCCGAGCTTGCCGGTTTGGGGCAACTCCAGAAGGACATCGGGCAAGTGTTCGGCAGGCAGCGGTCGGTCGTGATCCTGCGGGCCGCGTTGCAGAAGGCGATGCTTCCGGCAGAGTTGGCTCTCAAGGAAACGACCCCGCTCGGGCCGACGGGCAACCTGCGGCGAGCGATCAAGACGAAGTACGTGGTCTATCGCGATGACGGCGTTGCTGTCGCCCTGCTTGGCTTTCGCCGGGCGGCGAGGGCTGATTCGGAGAGTGCAGCCGGCGGCAGCGTGCGAAAGGGGCCAGACCGCGCGCGACACCAATACTGGCTAGAAGAAGGCACCGACGCGCGGACGATCAGCAAGCCTGCCGACAAGCCCTACACGCGAAAGTCGCACAAGCGAACCACGAAGTCGGGCACGGTGACGCAAGTGCAGACGCACCCCGTCGCGAGGCAAGGTGGCTACATCGCATCGAGCTTCAACAGGCTTGGCAAGTTCACGATGGAGAAGCCTACGAAGGGCGAGCGGAGCCGAGTGCAAACAAAGCCGGGCTACCCAGGAGCGTTTTTTCGGAAGAGCAAAACCCCGATCACGATCCCTGCGATGCCGGCGGGCGGCAGCACCGGGCAACCCCCGCTGAAGACTGCCTGGGATCGCACGCAGGCGACCGTCGCCGAGATCCTTCAGCGGGAGCTGCGGCTGTCACTGGAGCAAGCGATCAGCACGCTCTCGCAATCCGTCACGGGGGCTATCGACTAATGAGCGTCAAATCCCCCGAACGTCTCATCGGCGATGCCCTGGTCGCCGCCCCCGCCGTCGCGGAGATCGTGGGCGACCGGGTGTACCCCGTCATCGCCCCTGCCTCGGCGGCGATCCCGTTCGTCACTTGGCGGCGGCAGGCGGTGCAGCGGGAAGCCACCCTATCCGGCCCGGCTGGGATCGCTACCGTGACGCTGGCCGTGGATATGTACGCCACGACCTACGAGGGAGTAAGGGAACTGGCAGACCGCTGCCGGGCGGTACTGGATGGTTTCGGCGGCACGCTGGGAAACTGGATTTCAGTCAGGAACGTGTCGCTGCTCAGTGAGAGCGACGGGTTCGTGCAGTTGGCCGGCGGCGAGTTGCCCGCCGTCTACAGCGTGACGCAGACCTACACCATTCTCTGGCAGGAGATCTAGCCCGTGTCATTCTCGACCCCGCACGATACCTCGGTTTCCGGCAGTGGGACGAAGCTCACGCTCACGCTCAACGGTGTTTCCTCGACTTACGTCGTGAGCAACATCGTGATCTCGAACAGCAATCCCGGCGCGGGTGCCGATGCGCTGGTGGACGTTGCCCACCTCGGGCAGTCAACGGGCGAACTGGCGGCTCGGCTGACGCCGCCGCTCGTGGTGCCTGCCGAGGACGGCGGTTCGGGTCGGCAGATCACGTTCGACTACATCGGCAAGATCGTCATCTCGGACGGGGCGACCGGCACGTATCACATTCAGGTTGCGGGCGTGACGCTGGTCGGTGGCACCACGGCGAGCTACCACACCGTGCAGAGCTCGACCCTGACGCTGGCGACGAACGACGCGATCCGGGGCCAGGGCGTCATCACGGTTGCCCGCTAGTCATGACGGGGTGCCGTCATGGCGATTCCATGTCAGGGGTTCACGATCACCTGGGGCGGTCAGTCGCTCCAAGAGGTGCAGGCGTTTGACCTAGACGCCGCTCGCGGGCTGCCGCTCGGGCGCATCACGACGTGGACGCCGAGCCTGGGCACGTTGCGGCTGGCTGGATTCTCGACCGCTCATCTGCCCGTGAGCGAGTACGGGCGGCGGAAGCGGTTGACGTTCTCGGGTCGCACCGCGTCGGCGGGAACGCTGGTCACGTTCTTCGATTCAGATTGCATCTACGAAGACCAGCGGATCGAAGCCGTCGCGAATGAGGTCGTGCGGCTTGCCTTCACTTTTAGAGTGCAGGATACGGTCGGGGCTCCGACTAATCCCTAGGAGATCGTGACAGATGGCACTGACGGCAGATCAGATTCTCGCGGCGGATGATCTCGGACTGAAGCGGGTTCCTGTCCCCGAGTGGGGCGGCGATGTCTTCATCCGCGTCATGAGCGTGGGCGAGCGTGACTCGTATGAGCGGAAGTGGATCGGCAAGAAGGAAACCGGCATCGAGAACTTCCGCACGCAGTACCTCGCGGGCGTGCTGTGCGACGAGGCCGGCAAGCTCCTGTTCACTCGCGACCAGATCGACAAGCTCGCGAGCAAGAGCGGTGCGGTGATGGGTCGGCTGTTCGACGAAGCGATGAAGCACAACCGGATGACAGAGGAGGATGTGCAGGAGTTGGGAAAAGGCTAAACGCGAGCCCGACCCGGCGGTATATGTTCGCGGTCGCTCGCGACTTACACATGACCGTCGGTGAGTTGGGCACGCGAATGGATTCGGCCGAGTTCTCTGAGTGGATCGCCTACAACCGCTACTACTCGGCGTTGCCCGACTCGTGGCGGGAGACGGCGTTGATCGTCACGGCACTCCTGGCTCCGCACATCGGGAAGAACTCGAAACGACCCAAGCCCGAGGATTTCATTCCGATAGAGAAGCCGCCGCAGCACGAGTCGCAGGACATGGCGGCGTTGTTGGAGTTGCGACGGCAGTTCGGTCTCGGCGATCTCGAAGCGAACAATGGCTAACGTCCTCTCACTAGCGTTGCGGGTCACGGCTGACGCCAGCGGGCTGAAGCTCGATCCGGTGCAGCGTGCGCTTGTGGGGCTGGGCGATCAAGCCGACAAGCTGACGAGTCAGTTCGCGAAGTTCGCGGGCGAGAGCGAAGCGGCGGCGGCGGCCCAGGCTCGGTTCGAGAAGGAGTCGCAGGATCTCATCAACACGCTCCGCGATGGTGGCGACGGGGCTGCGACGCAGTTCGCGGTCGGCTTCGAGCGACTCACTGAAGCGGTGAACAAAGAAGCCGCCGCCTTCGAGCGTGCGGCCCGGATTACCGAAGCGAACCTCCTGCCGCTGGAGCGGTTCGACCGCACCCAGGCAGAACTGAACGAGCAACTAAACGCCGGGCGGATCTCGCTAGACACCTACAACCGGGCGACCGAGAACGCCGCGAAGGGGCTGACCGACGCGGAGCGTGCGGCTCGCGGGCTGGCGGTGCAGCAGAAAGAAATCGACACCGCAGCCGAGAGTACGACGCTCAAGTTCAACGAACTCTCGGGGGTGTTCTCGGTGCTGCCCGGCCCGCTGGGCAACATCGCAGGCCGGATCTCGGGCATCGCGAGTGCGAGCGAGGGGCTGTCGCGGGTGTTCGCGGGCGGGCTGAAGACTGGGCTCACGAGCATCGCCTCGTCGGTCACGGCTCTCGTCAACCCGTTCACGCTCGCCCTCGCTGGAATCACGGCGTTCGCCGCCGGGGCGGTTGCAGTCGTGCGTGGCTTGGTTGCCCTGGAGGATCGCGTCGAGCGGCTTAGTCGCTTGGCGACCCAGTTGGGCGTCTCGTTCGAGTTCGTGCAAGTGCTGGAGGAAGCCGGCCGCCGAGCCGACGTTTCGATTGAGCAGTTAAGCGGCTCGTTCGCCCGGCTTCAGAACACGCTCGCGGGGGCAGACGAAGAGAGCAAGAAAGCCCAGGCGGCGTTGCAGCGGCTCGGCGTTTCGGTTCAAGACTTCGGGGCACTCTCGGAGCAACAGCGGATCGACTTGATCGGCGAGCGTCTGGCTGCAATCGAAGACCCTGCCCAGCGGTCAGCGGCGGCGATAGCCTTGTTTGGCCGCAGCGGTGTGCAGTTGCTTCCGTTCTTCAATGAGTTGGGCGGTGCCGCCGATGACATCCAGACTTTCGGGGCGGCACTGAGCGAAACCGACCGCACCGCTTTTTCCGGCCTGGGTGCTGCATTCGATCAAGTCGGCGTAGCGATTCAAGGTCTCGGGCAGTCGGTGCTTCTGCCGTTCGTCGGGCTTGTTGAAGGGATCGCAACGGCATTTAGCGGACTCATCAACATCGTCACGGTAGTAGCCCAGACCATTGGCACCGTGCTCGGGCCGATTCTCAGTACCGTCGGCTCGGTGTTCGGGGCGTTCGGCGATGCCGTCAACGGTACGATCGGCTTCTTCCGGTCGTTCTTCTCGACCGCTGAAGAGACCGCAGCAGCTACAGAGAAGACCGCTGAATCGGTCGAGCGAACAGCGGAGCAAGTCAAGGCACTCGACAAGGCGTTCGCAGACTCGCAGAAGGGGCTCGACTCCGCGATCGCCAAGGCTGGCGAGTTCGGTCAGGCTGGCTTCGATGCCGCGTTCGAGTTCGAGCAAGCCCTCGCTGACTTGCAAGAGCAAGCGAACGACGGCGAACTGAACGCTGAGCAGTACGCTCGCGGCGTTGCCAACGCGACCGCTGAGTTTGAGAAGCAGATCGACGTGGCCCGCCGCGTTGCAGAGGAGAACAGGCGGCTCGCGGAAGAAGCCCAGCGGCGGGCTGAAGCGGAAGCCAAGGCAGTGCAAGACATCATCGACGCGAACCTCGAACAGATCCGAGTCGATGAGCAGTTCGGCGGCGACTCCAGCCGGGCGAGGGCGGCCGACAATCTGCTCAAGATCCAGCAGGAGATCGTGCGGGTTGAGGAGCAACTCCAGGCAGCCAGAGCCGCCGGGGACACCGAGGCAATCAACGCCCTCGCCTCCCGGCTTGCGACGCTCGATCAAGTAGAGGCCCGCGAGGGCGACATTGCGAGCGGTGCCAAGAAAGCCCGAGAGGACGCTGCCAAGGAAGCAGAGCGGATTGCCGAGGAGGCCGAGCGGCGAGCCGAAGATCAGCGACGCGAACTTGAACGCGTTAGCCAGCAGATCGCGGACGCCCAGGCAAAGATCAGCGACCGCCAATATCAGATCGAACTCGCCCGCGCCGAAGAGCTCGCCACCGTCCGCACTGGCTCGGTCGAGATCAACGACATCCGCTCGGGCGGCATCTCCGCGTTCTTCGACACGCTGAAGGAAGATCCCGCCATCGCGGAGGCAAAAGCCCAGACGAAGGAACTCCAGGCGATGCGGAAAGAGATCGCCAAGTTGAACGCCGAGAAGGTTGACATCCTCGCGGGGACGGGCTGACCATGAGCGTTCACTCTTGGCGAGAACTGGCTCGTACCGCGACGCATCTGATCGGGGCGTCGCCCGAGTTCGAGCGGCGATTTATCGCGACGCTCAACGACCCGAACACGAACGCGGGCACGGTGATCGCGGCGATCGGCTGCACGCACGGTTCGTCGCACCCCGAGTACGCGTTCGCCCTGTGCTACGAAGTCGAGGTCAACGAAGCGTTTGAGGAGAATCGCTACTGGCACGAGGCGATCGCCCGGTACAAGGTGCCAGCGGCGAGCGAGCGAGACATCGCCCTCTTGCCGTGGCTGCGGCCCGACGTGTGGAAGTTTCAGACCCAAGGCGTCGCGGTGCCCGCCCTCTACTACTACGACGGCTCAACGCAGAAGCCGCTCACGAACTCGGCCGGCGACTATTTCGAGGGGCTGAGCGTCGATGAAGCCCAGCAGAAAGTCACGATCCAGAGCAACCGACAAAACTTCCCGTCGGCTCTCGCGGCGGCGGTCACGAACTGCGTCAACGACGGCAGCTACCTCGGCTTCCCCCAAGACGGCGTGAAGGTGCAGGGCATCTCGGGCGAGCAAGCGGTCGAGTCTGTGAACGGGCAGGAAGTGCGGTACTGGAAGATCACGAGCGAACTGCTCTGCCGTCAGAGCGGGTGGAGCCTGCTCTTGCCCGATGTGGGATTCAACTACATCGACGGTGGTGTAAAGAAGCGGGCCGATGTCGAGGGGCCGGACGGCGAGCAAGTCGCCTCCGCGAATCCGATCGCCCTCGACGGCAGCGGCGGCAAACAAGCGGGCGCGACCTTGCCCGCGATCCTGACCCGTCGCGTCTACAAGCGAATCAGTATGTCACAGTATTTTGGCACGCCGCCGTCCTAGGAGTTCTCATGGCAGACATCAGCTACAGCGTGAACGTGAACGTCAACGCCGGGGCGTTAAACCAAAACCTCAACGCGTCGAACATCACGAGCGACTTCTCTGCGACGGGGCTTCTGGCCCTGACGCTCAACGTCGGCACGAGCACCCAGGCGATCACCACGGCGTCGGCGTCGGCCCTCGGGCTGTGCTTCGCTCGGTCGCTGGCGACCGCTGGCACGCATACGATCTCGTTCGGCCGGGTCAGCGGCACGACGCTCTTCGAGACGGTGCGGCTGAAGCCGGGCGATGCCGCCGTGTTGCGGCTCGCGGCGGGCAACTACGCCGCCCAGGCGAACGCTCCCGACTCGCGGCTGCTCCTCCAGATCTTGGAGGAGTAGTGAGTACCGCCCGCGTCGATTTCACTCGCGGTGCCGCCGAGCGGATCGCTGCCGTCGTGCGTCAGGTCGAGGGCGGCAATCGCGACGGGGCACCGCTGACATTCGGCAAGGTACAGCCCGAAGCGGGCAAGCGGGTGCGGTACGTGCAGTGGTCGGGCGAGTGGCCAGCGAACAGCACGAGCACGATTGAGTTCGTTGATTCCTCGATTACTGCCGTAGCAAAAAACACGTTTGCTGGCGTCAACGTGGGGCAGGGCTGGGCGGCTCTCCATCGCGGCACATGGCATTTGGTGTCGGCGAACTTGGCTCTCCAGCCTGACTATGTAGCCCTTGAGCAGCAGGTGTTGGGCAAGGATAGCGGGGGAATCATTCAATGGTTCTCGATCACGACCTGCGCCACGGCAACCTCTAGCCCATGACGCTCATCACGATTCAAGACGGCAAGGTCGTGCTGCGTGACGGCAAGGTCGGCACGGAGCAGGCGTGCTGCTGCCAAGATTGTCGCGTTGGGTTTTTGTTCTGCAGCAATAGCAATGCAACAGAAGAAAGCCGCGATGCTGACATTGCTGCTTTACAGCAAGAAATACAAAACGCCAATGTGCTTTCAGAAATAGAAAACGCTGGATATGCAAACGCGCGAGTAGAAATCAGTCTTGCTACCCTGGGTTTTGGGTTTACGCTTCGTGTTCTTGGCGATTGCTGCGGTGGAGTTGATGGGGAGGCAGAGCCGACCAGCATAACGTTAGAAGATTTCTTTGTGTCACTATTGTGCACGGGTCAAACAGTAGATATCTATCCCTGCAACCCGCTGCCATGATCCGCTGCCGCATGCGCCACCTTGAGGCCCGATGCCGCCAGCGTGGCTACACGCTCGACGAGGTACGGCCCTGCATCGTCACCCAAGACGGCGACCAGATCACGGTAGACGAGACACACCCGGCGTACCCGCGGGCCAAGCCTGGCCTGGGTGACATGGTGGCCGCCGGGCTCGCTGCGGTTGGCATCACGAAGGAACGAGCCCAAGCGGTCGCCGCCGTAGTGGGCGTGAAGGACTGCGGGTGCAAGAAGCGGCAAGAGCGGCTGACCCAGTTGGGCCGCAAGTTCGGCATCGGTTGACAGCCCCGCGACACTGACGGGCGAAAGGGTTGCCCGTGGCTGAAGATCATCACATCACGATCGACGGCAAGCGTTGGCTCCTGCGGTTCACCCGGTTGAAGGGCGCCGCGATGGGCTGGACGTTTTTCGACAACGCGACCAGCCCGCGAATCCTCATCGACGATCGCTGCCGGGGCTCGCAGAAAATGGAGACGGTGCTCCACGAGATCGCCCACGCGGTGCTCGGCCCGAGCATCAGTGAGGAGGCGGTGACTGAACTCGCCCGCGTGCAGCGGCGGGTGTTGACCATGCTCGGGTATAGGGAGGTGCCGCGTGAGTGATCTCCGCTTTGCAATCCTCGCGACGGCTTCTCCCACGCCTCGCCGGCAGCCCGCCCGGTGGATCGACCGCCTGCCCGCCGACGTTCGCGAGGAACTGCTCTCGATCCGCCGCGAGTGGCACGCCGGAACCATCCAAGCCTCGGGTCGCGGGCTCGCCGCCGCGATCGTGGCGAACTGCAAAGAACGCGGCATCACGATCTGCGGCTTCTGTGGGGTACGCGAATGGCTGGCAAAACAGGATTGAAAGCGGCGGTCGTGTCGAGCCTGCCCGCACCCAGCCCGCCGGCCACGGCGGAACAGGTGACGCAGCGGCAAGAGGGCGACACGCTCGAAGCCCGCTCCACGAGCCGGCGGATCAAGACCGTCGAGGATCTGCTCGCCCACATCGAGGCGGACATGACCCGCTACGAAGTCGCCGCGAGCGAGGCGACGAAGTGGGAGGTCGGCACGAGCGACGGCGAGGGCGGCACGACCGTCACTGAACTCCATCGCGTGTTCGTCAGGCTGCGACCGAAAGCGGGGCCGAACGTCGCCCAGGCGGTCGAGGCGATGATCGGGGCGGCGACACGCGACATCCGCCGCCCGGCGAGCAAGGGGCACGGCAAGCCGAAGCCAGGGCTCTGGCAAGTGCTGGTCGTTTCAGATACCCATTTTGGGAACTACAGTTGGAAGGCGACCACGGGAGCCGATTGGGATCTCTCGATCGCGGAGCGGGTGGTTCGCGACACTGGGCACGAGCTCCTAGCGGTGGGAGATTCCCACAATCCCACCCGCCGCACGATCGCCTTCCTCGGGGATCTGTTTCATTACGACCGAGCCGAGCGTGCCGAGACCTCCAGCGGCACGCTGCTCGAACGCGACGGGCGATTGCAGAAGATGCTCGATGTCGGCGTGGCGACGTTGCTCGGGATCGTGGAGCGATCCGCCGAGACGGTGCCGACCGATGTGGTGCTCGTGCATGGCAACCACGACGAGACGCTCTCGTGGGTCTTCCATCGGCTCTTGCTGGAGCGATACCGCAACGACAAGCGGATCACGATCGACGAACGCTACACGGGGCGGAAGTACCTCTCGCACGGGCGGAACCTGCTGGGCTTCGCCCACGGGCATCGGGCGAAGAAGAAGCTCCCGCAACTCATGGCGATCGAGGCGGCGTCGCAGTGGGCGGCGTGCCCGTACCGCGAGTACCACACCGGGCATTACCACTCGACCGCTGCCGAGTGGTCGCGACCGATCGAGACGATCGACGGCGTGCTCGTGCGAACTGCACCCTCGCTCTGCGTTGCGGATGATTGGCATGCGAGCCTGGGATTTCTGAACGCTAGACAAGCGATGGAGACTTTCATCTACGCCAACGACGGCGGGATGATTGCGACGCATGTGGCAGGGCCACGAAAGGAAACGACATGACGGCGGCGATCTTGGAGAGAGCGAACGATGAACTGCGGGCAGCGGTGCGGGAGCGGCTCGCGAGCACCGACCCGAGCGATGACAAGCTCGTGG